>Ga0315336_1003014_pt1 | contig 23713 bp, 21 predicted proteins | sample ASW5metaG_FD_204512 | JGI IMG/M metagenome (GOLD analysis project Ga0315336, IMG submission 204512) | Ammonia-oxidizing marine archaeal communities from Monterey Bay, California, United States - ASW #5 | ecosystem: Environmental > Aquatic > Marine > Intertidal zone | place: USA: California... | reverse complement strand
TGGTCGAAAAACCTTCCTGAGGATCACCGGCGGTTCGTGGTCTGCTCAGGCGGCGGACCCGGTATCATGGAGGCTGCCAACCGTGGCGCCTCCGAAGCCGGTGGGATAAATATCGGCCTGGGAATCTCCCTACCCCATGAGCAGGCAAACAATGATTACATCACGCGTGAACTGTCACTGGAGTTTCATTATTTCTTTATGCGCAAGTTCTGGTTTGCCTACATGGCGAAAGCCGTGGTGTTTTTCCCGGGCGGCTTTGGCACCATGGACGAGCTTTTTGAAATCCTGACCCTGCTTCAGACCGGCAAGATTCGAAAGCACCTGCCGCTCGTGCTCTATGACAAGTCTTTCTGGCGGGAGGCCATCAACTTCGAGACCCTGATCAAACACGGCACAATCAGTGAAGATGACCTGGATCTTTTCCTGCTAACCGATTCCGTTGACGAGGCCTATGCATATCTTACGACGCAACTTTCACAGTACGGTGTTGCCGAGCATGGTGCAACGCTTTAGACGACTTACCACCTAGATTCCTGGACAGATCTTTTTCGGGATCGTTTGTCGATTTCAACTCTTTTACGCCGCGCGGTTCTGGCTTAGCCATTTCTCGACCAATGCCACCGTCTCGTCGACCACATCCAGGCGTTTGCCCTGCTGCGCCGCCACTAGAGCGACCAGCTTGTCCACGCGCTCAATGTTTTTCGCGCCTCCGGCGAGTGCCCGGGCAGCAGATGATGGGCTGGCAAGCGCACTCGCCGCCTTGGCATATTTCTCAAAGGGCACAAAATCCGAAGCATCTCCCCCAAGCTCAATACAGACCCCAACGACCCAGTCATAGACTGCCCGACTGGCCTCGAGATCGCCATGGACGGCATCCTTGATTGGCCTCATCTCTTCGGCCCGAACACAACGGTAGTTACCCGCCATCAGCATCGCCCATTTCGCGAGCGGTACAAAAACCGAATCGTAGACCCGCAGTTTCACCGGCAACTCCAGAGCCCCGTGTTCCGGACTCTCAAAGCGTGCGGCCTCAATACCTGCGTCAAGGTTACGCAACATAGCTGTATGTGCCTCGTTAGCAAACGCCGCCGCCTTGAAGTTGGTGGGAAGTCGCACCTGGAGGACATTGGGTTTTTCGTCGGGCGGCCGAAATGCCTGCGGATCGGGACTACACAACGTCATCAGGTCAGGATCAAAAGCATCCCAGAGTTCCGGCTCAAGGAAGCAGGGCCGAAGGCTCGCCGTCTCAAGGCCTGGAATCCGTGCGAGATAGGGCAGCAGGGGCATGTTGGTGATGGCCATTGTCGGCACACCTGACGCCGCAACACGACCGATGAGTTCACGCACACCTGGTGCGCTGTACTGGGGCTCCTGCATGGCAAGTACCACAAGATCGAACTCCGCAGGAGCAACTTTCGCAGGCGACGTCGCCTGGAGTGAACCCGGCAAACTGCCGGAATCGACTTCGATCAGTCCCTCCTGCCCCCTGACTGGCATCCTGACTGTGGAGCCTTCTGCATTGAAAATCGCGGCCGTTGCCTCCCGGCAGACGAGCGTGGCGTGGTGCCCTGCGAGCATCAGCTTGGTCGATAACAGTGAACCATAAGAAGCGCCCAGGATCAGAATCCGATACTGGGCTGTCGTTTTGGAGTTGGTCTGTGCCATAGCGTTCCTCAAATGACGGGTCGTGACTGGAAGAAATGGCGGAGAGAGAGGGATTCGAACCCTCGATACGCTATTAACGTATACACACTTTCCAGGCGTGCGCCTTCAGCCACTCGGCCACCTCTCCGCAGGGGCGCCAAAGGGTATCTAAGATACGCTCCTGACGCAAACCGGCACGCCTTCAGGCCAGGGATCGCAGTCCTGTCGCCAAGCGGTCAAGTCCCGCTATCGCGCTATCGCTCTGAAGGGCGCCAAAGGACGCCCTAAAGGCGCAGCGGTCAGTCACCCCAAAGGCGCTGCCGGGGATAACCGCAACCCCGAAATCCTCAATCAAACTCCGAGCAAGCTCCAGGCCGTCACCATCATACCCGGGAACCTCGGCAAACAGGTAAAAGGCCCCTGAGTTGGGCAACAGGTGCACCGTGCCACCTAACGCTCTCAACACATCTATGCCCTGGCGCCGGACAATCGCCATGTCCTCAATATAAGGCCGACAGTAATCAGCGCCGGCCTGAAGCGCCCCCAGCGCTGCATACTGTGAGATCGCGGTTGCACAGATCACGTTCGTATCCTGCACCTTTCTCAACGTCCCGAACAATGTTTCCGGAATGACGGCATATCCAATACGCCAACTGGCAAAACCATACGCTTTGCTCAACGAGTACAAACAGATGGTGTGTGACTCGCTGTCTTCAATCGCACCGGGAGAAAAATGTTCCACATCGTCGTAAAGGAAATACTCATAGGCTTCATCGCTGACATGGTAGACCCCACGCTCCCTGCACAGCGTATTCACCGCCCTCAAGGCGGCTTCCCGATACACGATTCCTGTAGGGTTGTTGGGTGATACCGTAACCACGGCTCGGGTCTTTTTGGACATTGCGCTTTCAATAGCGTCAATTTCCAGATGCCCCTCGGCATCTGTGGGTACCGTCACCGGGATACAGTCCGCGATCCGAACGGCCATCTCCTGATTAAAGTAGAACGGCTCGGGCAGAATCACCTCGTCGCCGGGGTCCGTAATCGCCAGCAACATGTTCAAAAACCCCATATTGCTTCCGGCGGTGACCACGACCTCCCTGCCTTCAAGTGAGATCTGGTTTTCCCGGACGAGCTTTTCACAGAGCGTAGCCCGGAGCGGCGCCAGCCCCTCTACCGGACCGTAATGATGCGCCGTTGGGTCATCCCAGAATCTTCTGATATATCCCTCGACATCCGGCGGCGGAGGATAATGTACGATCCCCTGACCCAGCGAGATCGTCCCTGGATTGGCCAGAATGAGATCGCCGACCACCGGAATGATCGGCTGCTGAACAGACGCCATCCGCTGACTTGGTGAGATCATCTCGCTCCTGCTGCAAACGGGGAGTAGCGAACCCCGTCGAAACTCCGCAATGTGGTGCTTACCAACTGCGCCATGACGCTAACTCTTTGCGTCTGGTACCCGAAAGGCCAGGTCGTCCCTATTCGACATGCCCTATCCGCGGTATTATATGGCCCCGCCGGTTAAACCCCATTTTGATCTTGTGCGCATACGGACACCTCTATCGCGATCTGCTCGGTCATGATCCCCGGCATCGGGATCAACGTCCGTAAGACTCACGCTGAAAAAGATATGCCCGTATCACGATGACTGCAGATACGCAAAAACCCCAACCCGGCGAACCGGCTGCCAAGACCGACAGCGTGGAACATGATGCATCCCAGGCCGCTCCGCTGGCGCCTGGGGCAGCTCTCGGTACGAACACCATTTCAAGGTTGCTGGCGACCTCTGACAGCGGCTATACCTACCTCGCAAACGAGGGGACAACTGTTGTTCAGGAGTACTTCCCCTTACAGTTTGCGGTACGCGACACCGACGGGGTCTCCCTGCTGCTTTGCGATGCGCAGTTCAACTCGGACTTTGAACAGGGGCTGACCGAATTCCTGCTTCTGGCACGGGTGCTCAGTCAACTCGATCATCCTGGACGGGTTGGACACTACGAGGAGAACGACGGCACCGCCTGGTATTCGATTGACCTGCCAGTACGCGCCTCGCTCGCTGACCTTCTTGAAACCGGCCAGCGCCTTCCTGAGGAGACGCTCAAGACCATCCTGTATTCTGCAATCACCTACCTCGATGCCGCGCATGATGCCGGCGCCCTGCATCTGGAATTAACCCCTACTCGAATTCTGCTTGCAGAAGAAGATCAGCTGGTGATCTGCGGGTTCAGCACAGATAAGTTTCACTACCCACCACCGGATCAAAGTTCGACGCACGACTTTCGAGCGCCGGAACTCGCAAGCTTCCGGGGGCAGTTGGGCCCATGGACAGACTATTTCGCGCTTGGCGCAATCCTCTACCAAGGCGCCTGCCGCTCCGCACCCACGGCTGCGCTTGCCCGGCTGGAAGCCGCTGACCATGGCCTGAAGGATACCCTCATAGCAGCAGTGGAAACGGGCCAGGGATTCTTCTCTCAGTCTATTCTCTCCTTGATTGACCGGCTTTTGTGTCTCGACCCTACCGAGCGGCCCCAAAACGCCGGGGAACTTATTGAGGCCCTTGATCCCGAGAGCTCACCAGCTGTAGACGGAACTAAAACCCCAGACTTAAGCACTGAAGTATCCCAGGCGCGGGGGCAAGGTCCCTCAGCAGATGACTCCGGGAGTGGCGGCTACGACTCCGGTTCAAGAGCTGGTACGGACTTGGGCGCTTCGGTGGCAAACCGTGTCCGTGGTGCCTCTGCCATTGTGCTCAGCGCACTTGATAAAACCAAAAGTGCGATAAAGGCACCAAACCCCGGACCCTCAGATCGGCGAAAGACCCAATCATCCAGTCAGGAGACTGTTGAAGCCCGGACGCCTGCCAGCCGGCGAGAGCCTCTCATCACAGGTGGACTGCACGATCCCGGCAAAGGCCCTCCCAGCCGGGGCGCAGCACCCGCTGACCGGACTCCTTTGAAGATTGCCGATGACCTTGAAAGTGCAGGCCAAATACTGACTGAACCGGACTTCGATGATTTTTCGCTCCCGCCACAACGACGGGAATCAACCCGCTCATCCCAGGGCGCGGCAAGATCTGCAACCAAAGCTACCGGTCTTGGCTTAAAGAAATTCCTCCAGTGGCTGCCCGCCCCTCTGCGAGGTTATTCCGTGCGGTTCGGCATCGGCGTCCTTTTGGTCCTGGTTGTGGTGTACCTGCTTTACCTTCTGGTCACGCCCCCGGGGGCAACCGAAAATACACCCGCAAGCACCACCATCGAGATTATCGGTGCGACCGACCTCACACCCTCGGAGTCCCCTGACCTTGAAATCAGTCAAAACACATTTGCCGGTGATGACACGAGTGCCGAGGCCACCGACTTTTCCCGTTCTGACGATCTTGCGCGTGCGAATGCTTACCGGGATGCAGAAAAACTCTCGCAATTGAGCGAGCCCCACCTCGTCCGCGCGCGGACCTATCTCGATCAGGGACACCTCATCAGCCCGCCCGATGCAAATGCATTCAGCGAGTTTAAGACGGTCCTCAAGATGGATCCCGATAACACCTCAGCCCAGCAGGGGCTTGAAAAAGTGACAGAGGGGATCATTGCCGAAATTTACCAACTGGCCGAAGCCAGTGACTTTTCCAGTGCCCGGACACTTCTCGATAAGGCCATCAAGACGATCGGCGATCAGTCGCGTCTCACTGCCGCTCGCTCAAAGATCGACGAGGCAGAGAAGTCCTGGGAACAAGAACAGGCCCTGGCAAAACTGGAGGCCGAAAAAGCACAGCGCGAACGCGAGCAGAAGCAGAAGATCGAACGCCTCCTGGCCGAGGCCTCAGCCGCATTTGATGCCGATCATCTCAGGACCCCGCCGGGAGAAAACGCCCTCGCTTTGTACCGCGCCGTCCTGATGCTGGATCCACAAAACCAGCGTGCGGGCAACGGTATTGACAGGATTACGCGTGTCTATCTTGATCAGACCCGGGATGCGTTGGCGCAAAATCAGTTTGGGCAGGCCGCGGCGACGCTTAAAACAGCAGCCGCTGTCGATCCGACGAATCCGAACGTGGTCATCCTGGGTACGCAGTTGCAACGACGGCAGTATCTTGAGGCGGAGCAACAACGTCTTCAGGCGGAGGCCGATGACAGGATGTCCAAAGCACGTATGATGGCGGATGAGCAAGCCTCTTTGAATCGCGCCAGCGGGGTCAAGGCTTACTACGATGGCGACTATAAGCGCGCGTTTCAGTTTCTGGCGCCCCTGGCTGAGGGAGGCGAACCCCAGGCCCAGGTCCGGGTTGCACGTATGCTACTGGAGGCGCGCGGCACTGACCGCGATAAACCACGAGCTATCGCCATGTTCAGTTCGGCTCTGGCACCGGTGCAACTGGCTGCCCGTGAGGGAAGTGCCTGGGCGCAGTCGGACCTTGCCGATTACTACGTTGATGGGTTCGTGATCGATAAGGATCTCGGCAGCGCGGCATTCTGGTATCGTAAGGCCGCCGAACAGGGCTACGCTCCCGCACAGACTAACCTGGGATGGCTGTATTTCAATGGTTATGAGGGCGTCGCCCCCAACCGCGCGGTGGCGGTGCACTGGTTCAGCGAGGCCGCCGCCCAGGGCAACCGCACCGCTGTCAAAAATCTGCAGGCCCTTGGAGAAGAAATCCCCGGACAAGGCGGCAGTTAGAGCGGCAGCTCCAACAGGAGCCAGTTATCTGGACTGGCTTTTGCTTTTTCTGACGTAGGTCCTTTTGGAGGGAATCACACCCCGGACACCCCCCTGGGGGTTTTCAATATCCCCCCGCCGCCGTGGAATCAGATGCATGTGCACATGAAAGATCGACTGACCTGCGTCCCGGCCGGCGTTGACCCCGACGTTAAACCCGCTGACGGTCCCATCCAGATTCTCGATCCTAGCCTTCATTCCCGCCAACATACGGTGCATACCCATGATCTCATCCTTGTTGAGATCGAAGTATGAAGCAACATGCCTCTTCGGAATGATCAGGGTGTGATACTCGCTGACTGGATACCCATCACGGCGCGAATAGCAGTACTCCCCCTCCTCGATCAACTCCTCGTTGTCAAAGTCACAAAACAGGCAATCTTCCATTTTTCTTGCCAATGAAACAGGACGCTTCCATCCGCTGCGCGATGCGTCTCCGGGTCAGATTCGGTAAGTGGCGGAGAGGGTGGGATTCGAACCCACGGTACCTTGCGGTACAACGGTTTTCGAGACCGTCACAATAAACCTAGCTCTGCCACCTCTCCGCAGATTTCGAACGCTCGGCCTGCCTGGCCAACACGGGGCAAACCCGCTGTATCAATGAGGATGCGTTCGAAGCCAAAATATTTTATCATGGCCGCGGCACGCTCCCTGCCGACGGGGCAAAGCGTGTTGGGCTCTGGTAGCGGGCGACGCACTGGCGAGGAGTTATGGAGCGCAGGACAACGACTGATCGGCGACAATTCATCAAGGTCTGTGCGACCGCAGCAGCGACCGTGGCATCCTATCCGGAAACGCTGCTCGGGTCCGTCAACCAGGGCCAGTTTTTCAACCGGGTTCAACTGCGCGACGAAAACGACGTCCCACTGAAGGCGAGTAATCTCGTTACCGATGAGAGTTATCTTTTTTTCTATCCTTATATTTCGACACCATGTTTTCTCATCCGGCTGGATAAGTCCATCAGACAGGTTGTGAGCCTGGCGACCGAGCAGGGAACCCAATATGACTGGCAAGGTGGTGTTGGGCCACGGAACCAGATCGTCTCTTTTTCCGCTATCTGCGCACACAAGATGAGTCATCCATCGGTTCAGGTGAGTTTCATCAACTATCGGCCCGAAGAGGTCCAATATGCGGGTCACGACAACCGCTTTCACCGCCGATCCAACGTCATCTACTGCTGCTCCGAAGGCAGCGTTTATGACCCTGCAGAGGGTGGTCGGGTTCTTGGTGGGCCGGCCCCTAACCCGCTCGCTGCCATATTGTTAGAGCACGATTCACAAACCGATCATCTATTTGCTGTCGGTGTCGCAGGCAAATCCATGTTCGCGTCCTACTTTGAAACATTCGGCCATCGTCTGGAACTCGAATTCAAGGACCAAGTTGTAGATCAAGCGGTAGAAGATACGGCAGAGGTCATCCCTCTGGAAAGTTACTGCGCCCGGCAGGTGCTCTGTTGAGGCGTCCTAGCTACTGAGGTCTTTCAGGATTTCGGGCTGTCCTGCTTCGCGGGCGTAATCCAGCGCGGTCCGGCCGGTCTGGTCTGGCAGGTTGGGACTCGCCCCTGCTCTGACCAGCATGCGGCTGATCTCGGAGAAACCCTGCGCCGCGGCACGGTGCAGGGCAGTGACGCCATCCACGTTCCGGAAATCCAAATGAATCTGCGGCTGGCGAAGCAGTACAGCAACGGCATCCCGCCGCTCCTGCTCGACGGCATGCATCAGAGGCGTCCAGCCAAAAATATCGCTGAGATTCGGGTCCGCACCTGCGTCAAGCAGTTGATTGATGACGGGGACGTACCCCTTGGCGGAAGCAAGCGCTAACGCAGTCCAGCCATTGACTGCCTCGGTATTCACCTTCGCCCCAGCACTGAGCAAAAGCGCAACGATCTCAATGTTACCCCCGACAGCCGCATGCATCAGCGGCGTGCCGCCGTTATCATTTTCTACATTGATCTTCGCACCTGTCGCGACCAGGGTCTGGCTAAGCCCGCTAGCCCCCGACTGGGCGGCAACCATGAGTGCGGTCTTGCCCTGCCCGTTGGTGAGGTTGACGTCCATAAAGCCCTCCTCACGCAAAACCGCCAGAGCCTTTACGTCGCGAGCCTCAATCGCGTTTACCCATGCCTTTGTCGACGCACTATCATCCGCGACGGCAACGGCGCTCCACCCGCAGAATACCGCGACAATAACGTAACTTACGAAATGTCGTTTCAACATGAACCCGGTTTTATACTTGGCGATAGCCACCCGTACCTCAGGAAACTAAAAACGAGGGCCGCATGCAGCGGCCCTGTTTATGCCCCATGTCCCGGCAAACGACTACCGGGCCATTGGATATTTTCTAGGAATCCTTTGTGGCATCCCCTTCGATTTCAGCATGCCAGCGGTCGTGGTGTTCTTTGGCCCAGTTGGCGTCAACCTTGCCAGTGGTCATGCCTGAGAGCGTTCCGGGTACCAGAACGGTGGCCAGAGCAATATGACCAAAAACCAATGCGATGAACACGATCGCGATAATGGTGTGCACCACGTGGGAAAACTCCATGACATGCCGATACTGGCTGAAGTCCGGGGATACACTGACCACCCAGGACGCGATGACAGGGAAATCCAGAATGTATCCCGTAACCGAGATACCAATACCCAGAAAAATCGTCAGCCAGAAAAGAATTTTCTCACCCGGATTGAACTTCCCGGCGCTTGGGTGCCCTCCTCCAAAAAAGCCGCCCCCTTTCAGCATCCATTTGATATCGCCCCGCTCATAAAGATTGCCCCGGATCAGGTTGAAGAAGACCAGGATGATGGCGACCGGGAACACCGGACCGACATAGTTGTGGACCTCCTTACAGACCCTTGCCACCACGCCGAACGCCTCCTTGCCGATCAGCGGAATCAACGCCACCCGGCCAAACAGCAGGATCAGCCCGGTGATCCCAAGCACAATAAAAGTCACAGCGAGGAACCAGTGAATAAATCGGGCGGTGGCGTTATGACGTTCCACCTCGACGCCGGCTTCCCCATGTTGTAGCTTTGCCGGACCGGCAATCATGTACATCAGTCCAAGAAGCAGAATCACGAGGATCAGCCATTCCCGGGATTTGGGAACCAGGTCATTCATTCGAATGGACGTCCAGCGCTCCCCTTCCTGGTTGACCAGGACCTCGCTGTCATGTCCGCCGACCTGGGTGACCGCCGGCGAGTCCAGGTGACCGCGAATCGCCCGCCAAAGGTCTGCACCGGGATTGGGATTATTTATCGCAGCGGGTGCTTCCTCGGCCTGGGCCATGGCTGGGCTGAATGACGCCAGGCCAAGGATCAGGAAGGTAAAAAGCCACAGCATCAGAGCCCAAGATCGACAATTAGTCACGTTCTACTCCTTAGCTAGCGTTCAAGGAATAATGCAGCCAGTACTGATCATACTGATTTCTGAAGCAGTGGTCTTCGGGCAGGCCAGGCACACACCGGGATCGGCGCCCGCGCACCCCAGGTGCCGCAACATCCCATAACCCCAAGAAGATGCACGCCGCGCGAGCACCGGAAAAAAACCTACTGCAGGCCACACTGGCATCAGCGACGACGGCAGCGTTAGAGACCGCCGTCGTCGCAAAACCACTGCCAAAGGCCGGTTAAGAAACGACTACCGGGTACCTAGCCTTTCACACCCTGCTTGTCGTAGGCGACACCCCAGCCCCACTGAAGGGCGCCAGCCCCGCGATACATGGAACGCTCACGGAAGATATCCGCGACCTTATCGCCATCGCCAGCCAGAAGCGCCTTGGTCGCACACATTTCAGCACACAGCGGCAATTTGCCTTCTGCCAAACGGTTGCGACCGTATTTGCGGAATTCCTCGCTGGAATTAGCCTGTTCCGGGCCTCCCGCACAGAAGGTGCATTTGTCCATCTTGCCACGTGAACCGAACGCGCCCGTTTCGGGAAACTGCGGGGCACCAAAGGGACACGCATAGAAGCAGTAGCCACAGCCGATACAGATGTCCTTGTCGTGCAGCACCACACCGTCGTTAGTGGTGTAGAAGCAGTCGACAGGACAGACCGTGGCACACGGGGCTTCCGAACAGTGCATGCATGCCACTGAAATGGAACGCTCACCGGGGGTACCATCGTTGATGGTGACGACCCGCCGGCGGTTCACACCCCAGGGGATTTCATGCTCGTTTTTACAAGCAGTGACGCAGGCGTTGCATTCGATGCAGCGCTCAGCATCGCAAAGGAACTTCATTCTTGCCATGAGTTATATCCTCCTTTAAGCAACGCTTATGCGGCACAGGGAACACTTGGTTTCCTGCATCTGTGTGACTGAGTCGTATCCATAAGTCATCGCCGTATTGGCCGATTCGCCGAGCACGTAAGGATCGGCGCCTTCCGGGTACTTACTTCGTAGATCGACACCTTCCAGGTGACCACCGAAGTGGAACGGCATGAAGACAACACCGGGTGCAACTCTCCGGGTCACCATCGCCTGGACCTTCACCTTGGCTCCTTCAGCACCTTCGACCCAGACCATCTTGCCATCGCGGATGCCGTTGTTGTTGGCGTCTACCGGATGAATCTCGGCAAACATATCCTGCTGCAGTTCCGCCAGCCAGGGATTGGCCCGGGTCTCATCACCGCCACCCTCGTACTCGACAAGACGTCCGCTGGTCAGAATCAGCGGATAGTCCTTGGAGTAGTCGGTTTTCTGAATCGATGCATACCGGGTCGGAAGCCGATAATGACTCTTGCGATCCTCGTAGGTCGGGTACTTCTCGACCAGATCACGCCGATTGGTATACAACGGCTCGCGATGTACCGGCACCGGATCCGGGAATGTCCAGACCACGGAACGCGCCTTGGCGTTACCGAAGGGAGCACAGCCGTGTGCAATAGCAACGCGCTGGATACCGCCAGAAAGGTCGGTCTTCCAGTTCTTGCCGTCTGCAGCTGATTTCTCCTCGGCGGTCAGGTCATCCCACCAGCCAAGCTGCTTGAGCAACTTGTGATCGAACTGCGGGTAGCCATCCTTGATCTCGGAGCCAACCGGATACGAACCGTTGGCCAGCAGACTTTCGCCGTTACGCTCCACACCAAAACGGGCGCGGAAGCAAAGGCCACCGTCTGCGACGGGCTTGCTCGGATCGTAGAGGTTGGGCGTTCCGGGGTGTCCCATTTCCGGGGTACCCCAGCAGGGCCACGGCAAACCGTAGTACTCGCCGTCGCACGGACCGCCTTCGGCTTTGAGCGTGGTGATGTTGAAGGTGCCCCAGTTGGCCTGCTGCTTCTTCATCCGCTCCGGGCTCTGCCCAGTGTAGCCAATCGTCCACATCCCCCGGTTGAATTCACGGGTAATGTCCTCGATCAGCGGCTCGTCGTTCTCAACCTTGATATGCTTGGTCAGTTCGTCCCCGAATCCGAGTTTGCTCGCCAGTTTGTACAAAATGGTTTGATCTGGCAGAGACTCGAACATCGGGTCAATCACCTTGTCACGCCACTGCAATGAACGGTTCGATGCGGTCACCGACCCGTAGGTCTCGAACTGCGTCGCTGCCGGCAGCAGGTAAACGCCGTCGGTCCGGTCATGCATCACAGCACTGACAGTGGGATAAGGATCGATAACCACCAGCAGATCCAGTTTCTCGAAGGCCTTCTTCTGCTCAAGCCCGCGCGACTGGCTGTTGGGCGCATGACCCCACATCACCATGGCACGGATATTGTCCTTCTGGGCAATATTGGCCTTGTCCTCCAGAACGCCGTCGATCCAGCGGGACACGGGGATACCCTTGGTATTCATCGCCGCCACCGGCTTGCCCTTGGACTGTTCGTAGCTGTCCGGGTCAAAGCGCCCCTTCACCCACTCATAGTCAAGATCCCAGACCCGTGACCAGTGCTTCCAGGAGCCTGCGGAAAGACCGTAGTAGCCTGGCAGCGAGTGCGACAGGATACAGAAGTCTGTTGCGCCCTGGACGTTGTCGTGGCCGCGGAAGATGTTAGTACCGCCGCCGGATTTGCCCATGTTGCCAAGCGCTAACTGGAAGTTGCAGTAGGCACGGGTATTGTTGTTACCGATAGTGTGCTGAGTACCACCCATACACCAGATAAAGGTGCTGGGCCGGTTGTCAGCCATCATCTTGGCTGCCTGATATACCAGTTCCTCACGCACACCCGTCACGTCGTACGTCACGTCGGGCGTCCATTTGGCGACCTCTTTCTTGATCTCATCCATTCCCCAGACACGCTGGTGAATGAACTCCTTGTCTTCCCAGCCGTTCTGGAAGATATGCCACATCATGCCCCAGGTAATGGCAACGTCCGAACCCGGGCGAATCTTCAGGTACAGGTCGGCATGCGCAGCGGTGCGGGTAAACCGCGGATCGATCACGATCAGCGGCGCGTTGTTCCGCTCCTTGGCCCGCATCAGATGCACCAGAGAGACCGGATGCGCCTCGGCAGGGTTGCCGCCGATAATCAGCATCGCCTTGCTGTTGTGAATATCGTTGTACGAGTTCGTCATCGCACCGTAGCCCCAGGTGTTGGCCACCCCGGCTACCGTAGTGGAGTGACAGATGCGCGCCTGATGGTCACCGTTGTTCGAACCCCACAGGGCATAGAACTTACGGAACAGGTACGACTGCTCGTTATTAAATTTGGCCGAACCGAGCCAGTAAACGGAATCGGGACTGGACTGCTCTCGAATCTTGAGCATCTGGTCGCCTATCTCGCTAACCGCCTCGTCCCAGCTGATCCGCACCCATTTACCACCAACCAGTTTGGTCGGGTATTTGAGGCGACGTTCGCCATGCCCGTGTTCACGGACCGATGCGCCCTTGGCACAATGGGCGCCGAGGTTAAAGGGATGGTCGAAAGAAGGCTCCTGGCCAACCCAGACCCCGTTATTCACTTCGGCATTGATACCGCAACCCACGGAACAATGTGTACAGACCGTCCGCACAGTTTTAGTTCCATCCCCGCCAGAGGGTATCGAGGCGGCGTGGGCCTTGCGCATCATGGTTGGGGCCAGCGCCGTGGCGGCCGCAGCACCCCCAAGGGTGATTCCTGAACGTTTCAGGAAGGTACGACGATCAATCGCGCTTCCGGAAGCCTCGCTTTTCGGCGCTGATGCCGGCTCTGTCGCAGTTCTGATCAGTTTCATCTTTATTCCTCCGTTATTCCGAGATCATCTCGAAAAAAGGGTTTGGGGACGCAAACTTCCGGCCTAGAGCCGGGCAGTTTTGTAGTAATCCCTGATGTGACCTGACTCCTGGTAACCAGAGCCGGCTGAGGCATCACCCGATACCGGGTCGCTTGCCGCTACCGCTCTTTGGCCAGAAGCCAGCGCAGCAGCTCCACCTGCAACCGCTGCCCCCTTGAGGAATGCGCGTCTTCCTGAGACGTTTTGTTCCTTCGGTGATTGTTTTTTACTCATGTTTCTTACCTCGCTGTGGAAGAGTTGATTAAGTTCCGACAACGTACTAAAGGCTATACCTCCATCGCGAAGTACTGCTTTTCGATTGTGATAAAGGCATGGCCAAATTCGCCGACCGCTCGATAAAATCCGCTGTCGCGGGCTTTGATCAGATCGTCGAAGAATTCTGTCATCCACGAACCCATGTGCTGGGAGAAAAACACCTTCTGGGTCTCGTGGGAAAATTCGTCCGGGGATCCCGCCATGATGCCCATCACTTCGCAGAGCGCACCAGCATGATCCTCGGGTTCGTGTGTGGTTTCTGTGACCTCAAATCCGAGTCGTTGAAGGTCTGTTCGAAGGTCCGCCAACGGCTTCTCTTGCAAAAACCCGGTCAGATAAACCGATCCGTAAGGCAGCAATTCGCCGCGCCCCAGCCCGACAAAGAGAGCGTGGTATTCGTGAGCCAGTTCCTCAAGATCAGCACCGTCAATCTCACTTTGCAGTTTGTCCCAGGGTAACGACTCACCTGATGAACCAGAGGTATCTATAGATGCCAGTAAATCCGCAACGGGTTCGGAACAATGCGCGTTTAGAAGCGCGCCAAGGAACGTGTAAGTACCGGAGCGGGCTTGTTGCTCCTCGGATACGACTAACGCTACGGGCTGTAAGCTCATCTCAGCGTGTATTGGGGAAGGTCGTTAATTGCAGACAGTTGAGAATGATTATCATTTACAATATCTATGCATATATAGGCATTTTTTATTGTGCTCTTACCCTCCTGGATAATCAACTCTAATCTTGCCGATAAACTTAAATGATTCTTGGACTAAGTCACTTACTTTTTATATGCATAAAAATTGAAAAAGGAAATGTTTCAGAGGGTTAACTTGTTTCCTTAAACATATCTTTTACCCGGCAGTCTTCACACAGTTTGAGAAGGCGCATTTTGCCGCCCTCAAACATCCGGTGGCCCGCCAGTTTTTCTTCCATCTTCTGGATCATGCTCTGGGTCGTAAAGGGTTTACCACACCCGAGGCACTTGAACGGTTCCTCCTCATTCAGGACCCTACGCTCCATCCGGATATTGCTGTCGGTCAGCAACCGTGCATTGAGACTGATCGCTTTTTCCGGACAGGTATTCTCACAAAGGCCGCACTGCACGCAATTCCACTCGATGAACGAAAGGCAGGGACGATCCTTATTGTCAAGAATTGCGCCAGCGGGACAGACAGCAACACAACCCATACACAGGGTGCATTTTTCGGTATCGACGCGCACCTCTCCGAATGGTGTGCCCATCGGCAGTGAAATCTCAGCTGGCGCATCGTCCGCCTGTGCGACCAGATGATCAATCGCTGCCCGAAGCACCGCACGCTTATCCTCGATGCCGGCGTAGGTTGCGGACTTGAATGCGTGCACAGCGTCCTGATCGCCGTCAGGGTTCGTCCAGTCGGAAACAGTGTCCCCATCCACACAGATCACCCTGACCGTTTCGCTCGGCCAGCCCAGGCCCGTCAACACTGCGTTGACTTCGCGCGCCTGACGATCGGCTGAGGCACGCACACTCTGCGGTGTCTCAGGGACAGTCACGACCGTAATCGATCGTGTGCCATAGGCAATGGCCGAGAGCCAGACTTCCGGACCGGTACTTCCCACCTCTTCGCTCTTCCAGGGGATCACATGAGCCGGAAGACGCTGCAAACAGTCTTTGAGACTCAGGGAGTTTGCCTCACCTCCAAAAAACACCACATCGGCGACGAGATCCACCTGCTTGCGGAACTCGGTGAGCGTCCGGCGAAGGCCATTCAGGGTATTGACCCGGTTGGGATAGGCATAACCCAGGGCGCCCGTCGGACAAGTGGATGAACACGAGCCCATGCCCTGGCACAAGTGGGCCTCCACCGAGATGTGTTCTCCTACCGTGCTGAGTGCATCAGCCGGGCAGACATCAAGACAGCGTCGGCAGCCGGTGATACCACGGGCACCGTGCGCGCAGATATCTGGGTCGTAAAGGACATACTGGGGTTTTTCAAACTGGCCTGTGAGCCCTTGGATCGAACGACAGGCTGTATCCAGCGCTACGCTGTCGCCGCGCGGTGCAAAATATCCGGGAGGCAGTACTTCCGCGCTAAGAAGGGGTTCACGCAGCAGATCAAGCACCACATCTACCGCCCCGCCCGGCAGCTCCATGGCTTTGGCGAGGTCAATCTCGCTGTCATCACGGACAATAGTGATCTCAAACTTTCCTAAAAAGCCCGCTATTGCCGTCGGCTTACCATGCACTATTGGAATGGACCTGCCCCCGATATCCCGGATTTCGGTTTTGCCCGGGTCGCCGCTATCGGTCGCCACAATAAGACACGCATCGACCTCCTGCAGATCCTCGGCAACCGCAAGCGCCGAGGGCAGTGGCCCGACCACGGCCAAAACGCCACTTGAACTGAAAGAAACCAGTGATGTCGGGGTTGCCTCTCCTGCAAGTCCTGCCGCGAGCGCCGCCAGACGTGCCTGCTGCACGCCCGAGTCATTCGGAAGCTCAAACCCGAGAAAATCTGCGACGCGCTCGGCGGCACCTGCGCTCATCCGGTTCCCCTTGTTGAGCTCGAGTCCAGTTCCACGGTAGTAGCAACTGATGCGGGCTCGTGGTCCCGAGTTTGTCCCTCTAACGAGTGATCGTCGAGCGCCACGTTGTCTTTGGGAACCCCGTCTTCGCTGTCCACCCCATCGCTGTCGGCCAGGCGATCCTCCCGGGGTTCAGGGGTTGCTGGCTCTTGCCCGGACTGCGACCCCGCTTCTACCGCAATCTGCTGCTCTTTCTCCGCAGCCTCGGCAGCTTCGCGTGCCTTGCGCTCCAGCATCTCCTCACGATGGCGCATGTCCGCCGTCACAATGTCGCCCAGTGGCTCGAAGAAAGTAAAGTCCTCGTCGTAGTCATCCAGGCCATCGCGAATGTTAAAACCGGCCCCGTGAAACAGTTTGCGCAAAGCTACCTTGCGCAATTTTTCACTGACCTCGGGCGAGAGAAAATCGCCGTAATTGTCATCCTCACCCAAGGATTCGATCGGGGGCATATCCTCATCGGTCGGCAGCGGCGCTTTACCCTCAGCAGAGTCAGGCACCTCCGAAACGACCTGGTCAGTCCCGCTGATAGTCGTCTCATCCAACTCCTCCTGACGAAGCGCCTTGCGCCGCGACCAGCGGCTGAAGAAGGTTCGCTCTGAGTCATCCATAAGTGATATCAGCGGGTTCCCACCTGATCAACGCCCCACAGGGCGACGTAAGGGCTTCCACGTTTCGTCTGCCCACTTCTGGCGAACCCTTTTGTGTTTCTTCTCAGGCCGGAAATTCTCGAGCACCCAACCTTCAACCCATTCATACACCGGTGCCGGGATGGGTAGATCAAACACCGGGGTATCGACCTCAATATAGGAGGCCATCTCATCATAACTCAGCGTCACCAGCAGAGGGCGCAGGGTCTCGTCTTCTTCTTCCTGCTCACACACCACAAAGACCCCAGGCTGCCGTCCCGTCAGGTTGGCATAGTAACTCTCGGCATCATCGGCAAAGAGTTCAATACAATAACCCTGATACAGGAACTGTTCATTGTCTTCGCGCTGGTAGATACTGGTACAGGACACACCAGAAGATTGCGTGTCGGCCGGTAACACCCCCACTGCTGACCAACTGTCCAGCATCCACGCCTTATCGGGATATGACCGACGCTCTATGATCACAGAAACGGGAAAACGGTCTTTCATCAGGTTTTGCACTTGCCTGCAGGACAATATCAGTTCACTATAACTGTGTCGCCATTGGCAACTCAACAAAACAACGAGAAACCATGTCCGCTGAAAGGGAAAACGCCCATGTGATGCATCGGCCAGTACTCTCTGACGAGGGTCTGGACCCGACGCGGCCGGTCACCGCCCGGGATGAGTTCGGCGATCCGCGTGAACTCAGCATCGCAGGAGAGTATCCGCTCACCATCAAAGTCGACGACGCCGAGGTGGTGACGCTGATGACGCTCGGCACCTACCCCGAAAAACTGACTCTTGGATACCTGCGTAATCAGCGGCTGATTGACGATATCAACGAAATCGCGAAGGTCCGGGTTGACTGGGACCGTGAAACGGTTGATGTATCAACCACCCACGGCGGTGGCATCGTCGACCTTCATGAAAAAATCTCCAAACGCACCGTCACTAGCGGCTGCGGACAGGGAACCATCTTCAGTTGTACGCTGGACAAACTGTATGACACCCGCCTGCCACGGGTTGAGATTCGCCAGTCGACCATCTACGCCCTGCTGAAGACGATTAATTCGTATAACGAGATCTACCGGGCGGCTGGGGCGGTCCATGGGTGCGCCCTGTGCGAAGGGTCGCGGATTCTCTATTTCGTCGAAGATGTGGGTCGGCATAACGCTACCGACACCATCGCTGGAGAGATGTGGCTCGAAGGCATCGGAGGGAACGACAAGATTTTCTACACCACAGGGCGCCTGACATCCGAGATTGTGATGAAAGCCGCCCACATGGGGGTCCCCGTCCTGGTGTCGCGCTCGGGCATTACCCACATGGGCCTGGAGCTTGCGCAGGATCTTGGCGTAACCATGGTGGCCCGGGCAAAGGGCCGGCATTTCCTGGTCTATAACGGCGAAGACACCATTCTCTACGATGAAATCCCGCAGAAAAGAACCGCACTGACCAGCCGGCAGGCCTCGTAATGGCTTAGGCAGGCATAGCCTGATACCAGCCGGACGACTCCACCAAGCGCACGCCCACGCCATAAACCGCCGAGAGGCGCTCTTCAGTAAGCACCTCGCTTTTCCTGCCATCGGCCCAGACGTGGCCCTGGTTCAATATGACCACACGGGTCACCTCAGGCGGAATCTCATGGATGTGATGGGTGACGAGCACCAGCGTATGACCCGTGCGCATAAGATCACGCATGGTCTGCAAGTACTGAAAGGTCGCCGAAAGATCCAGTCCGCTGGTAGGTTCATCCAGGATCAGATGGGCGGGTTCATTGACCAATGCCCTTCCGAGCAGCAAACGACGTTGCTGTCCTGAAGACAACTCTCCAAACGGCCGGTCTGCGAGGTCTTCAATACCCAGCCTCGCCAGCACCGCCTGTGCCTGGCTTTGCTGATCCTGACTCAGCTCCTGATGCCCCCAGATACCGACACTACTGAAGAACCCCGAAAGGATCACCTGCCCGCCGACCACCTCGGGAGAATAGACCTCCTGAAGTTCGCTCGAGATAATGCCGAGTTGGCGACGCAGTTCCCAGATATCGCCGCGCTCCTTACCCAGGATCCTGACTACCGGATGCCCGCGCCAGAGCGGGTAAATCTCCCGCATGAGCAATTTCAGTAAGGTGGTTTTGCCTGCGCCATTGGGGCCCAGGATGGCGACACTTTCATGCTGGGAAAGCGTGAGGTTGAGATCATCAAAAACCCGGTTATCACCACGGAAAACCGTGGCTCCGACAATCTCGATCAGCGGTATGTCGGCATTCGGTTCCGGCGTCGCAGTCCCCGATACCTGAAGCGGTTCAGGCAAGTTTGATATCGTCCTCTATCGTGACGTCAAGGCCGGTCTCGCCAAGCTGCAGCCTGACAGAGGCACTCAGCGTTTCGTTACCCTGCAAAACACCTGAGGCAACACCGTCACGAACTGCCTGCTCGATTTCCCGCTGGGATTGAATTCCAACCTTCTTAAGAAACTTGCGTAGTTGAATATTGAAGACCTCTTCGTCCATGGCATCCTCCTGTGATGGGTATTGATCAGCTTTCTGTAGACTCGATAGACTCGAGCAGTTCTTGCAGTTCGCGGTTGCGGGCCTGGTCCTGGAAGGGCTGGCTGTCGGCAAACTGCGCGATGGACATCTCGGCTACACGGATTCCCCGGCCGAGTATCTCCACCGCGTCGTCTTCCCGGCCGAGCTTTTTCAGTGTTGCCGCAGAATAAAACAGGCCATCACGGCTTTCGGTGCGCATTTTTTTTAAACTGGCGAGCGCGCCCTCAAAGTCTTCAAGCCAGAAGCGGCACTTGCCATCTTTTTCCAGAAGATCGTCCGGACAGAAGGGATTGATTCGCATCGCCCAGGTCACCTTTTCCAGGCCCTCCTCCGGCTCCCCAAGATACAACCGCATCTCGGCGTTTTTGCCGATAATATAGGAATCACTCGGGCAGAGTTCTTCCGCCCGGTCGTGATGATGGCGCGAAAGATCAAAGTCCCGTAGATGCAGCGAGATCGACCCCATGATCCGGTTGGCTTCGTGGTCATCCGGGTCAAGCTCCAGCGCGCGGCTCGCTGAGGCACGGCAGATATCAAACCAGTCCTTCGGATATGAATCCGGGTCCCAGCCGGCACAGTTAGCCAAGGAGCAGGCACGCCAGGCATAGGCTCGAGCATAAGTGGGATCAGTCTCTATCGCCTTTTCAAAGAGTGCCAGCGCCTTGGAAGCTTCGGAGCGGGTCAGATTACTACGCCGATGGTATTCAAGCCCCTGCAAGACCATATCGTAGGCAGAAAGGTTCTCCGGGCGGGCATTGCTGACACGTTTGGTTTCATCAACTTCAACCCGGCCAGCGATAGTCGCCACAATGGTTTCGATAATCTCATCCTGGGTGTCGAAAATCTCATCAATAGTCGTGTCAAATTTCTCGGACCAGACCGTCGACTCATTCTGGGCGTTAGTGAGACTGGTTGTGATACGCATCTTGTTGCCGAGTTTTCGTACGCTGCCGTCCAGGATATAGCGAACCCCAAGATCCCGACCGATCTCTTTGGGACCCATCTGCTTGTCCCGGTAGGAGAAACTGGCGTTGCCCGAAACCACCGTGAGGCTTCGAAAACGGGACAGCGATGCGATCAGATCCTCAGAGAAGCCTTCACAAAAATACGCCTGCTCCTCGTCCTTGCTGAGACTTTTGAATAGCATGACCGCAAGCGAGCCTGATTCGGCTTCGTTCACCGAAACCTGGGGCGTCTCAGCCTGCTGCAGGTAGCGCACCCCGCCCTGGCTCTTGATAACAAAATAAGCCTGCACTGGCTCTTGAATATTTTTCAGCTCAAGTTTGCCGGCATCTTCAAACGACACCATGATCTTCTGACCGATCATGTCGAATACCGTCTGGGAGACACATATCCCTGCCGGCTGGGCTTCGGCCTCCAGCCGTGCCGCAATGTTGACGGCATCGCCAAACAGATTGTCTTCGGTGACCATTACGTCGCCGAGATTGATACCCACCCGGAAAACCATCTGCCTTTCTTCGGGGATGTCCGCGTTGAGTGAGGCCATTCTTTCCTGCATCTCTACCGCACAGCGCGTTGCATTTACCGGGCTTGGAAATTCCGCAATGATGCTGTCGCCCGCCGAGCCGAAGATCTTCCCGTCATGCTCGGCGACCACACCATCGATAACCTGCCGGCGACGACTGAGATCGCGCAGGGTATGCTCTTCATTGGCCGCCATCATCTTGCTGAAACCGACCACATCCGAGGCCAGTATTGTGCTCAGCTTCCGCTCCACTGATTTCTCTCCTTTCGTTGTTGTGCGCCTGAGGTCGCAGCGTCAGGGAAAACCCTCATTGCCGGTAATCAGGCCCTACCAAGAGATTATCCTGTGCCAGCCATGACAGACTTACGACATCCGGTCCGTGGCCGGGTGCGCCGGGCTTCCTGACTTAATAATGCCCGATTATATGATCCCTGCCCTAACGGTTTTGAGCCAGCTGGCCGTCTGCAGATTCGAGCAGAACAGGCAGCCCATGAGGCGTGTTGAGGTACGCCTTTCGCCACTTTGTGGCGTGGTTTTGGATATCGTCTGAGTAAACGATGGATTTGTCTGTCAGGATGCGTTCTAGCACGATAACCCACAGCCGGTAGTACGAATCACCCAGGTCCGCCTCGCCTTTGGTGCGCAATGCGGCAATCTCTTCCGAAAGGGATTCAGTCCACTCGGGCCACGAAAAGCACCCTTGCTGGTGCAGTCCAACCACCAGCGCAAAAATCTGCGCCTCCCACGGGCTGGCAAACACCGGCTGATCGTCATCCGTCGGCAGGCCGGGCAAGGCAGTGTGCTCGAGAAAAGCGTCCGTGCTCATAGCACCTCCAGATGGGGTTCCCATAAATCGACACGTACGCTGAATGCCTCACCCGGTTTAGTATCTTCTCCCCAGATTTCCCGGGACGCGAACCGGATGCTGTAAAGATGCTTCCCTTCACGATGGCCGAGCGCATTGCGATCGGCGAACACGTGTGCCCCGTGGTGGCGTTCGATGCTGCCGACCCTGCCCCGGACATACGCCGGCACCCGAGTATGTCCCGGGGTAACCTCATGGCGCACACGTACCCTGTCGCCCGGAACAAACTTCGGGATCTTTTCGGTTGCCATCTCGACTGGTCCACCTCGCAAAAGGATCTCCCCGACATCTTTTGCCTGCAGGGCAGACAAATCTGAAGCAGGGGAATCGCAATCCGGATTGCCGGTGTTGAGTTCCTGTTCCGATACGATGCCTTTCTCCAGCAGCAGAGTTTGCAGGCCCACCAGCCAGTTCTCGTAGTAGCTGTGGCGCAGATAATCCTCGGGCGTCTGGCGTTCGCGGGCATGGCGGGATTCATCCAGGGTCCACTGACCGAGAAAACCTACGGCCATAGTCAGGGCAAACACCTGTTTCTCCCAGTCCGCATGAAAGACCGGTTCACAAGACTCATGCTCCGGTGAGATGGGGCCAAGGCCCTTAAGTCCGCCAAGGTCATGACTGCCCCTCACGAAGCGGCTTCCTCATCATTATCATCGTTATCGATACAAACCTCCTCTACCCCGATCATGCTGTTACGGGTAACAATCTCGGCCAACTTATCCTCTGGCCAGCCTTCGGTTCCGGCAGGCTGCTGCGGCAAAACCAGATAGCGCATCTCGGCGGTGGAATCCCAGACCTGAATCTCGACGCCGTCATCAAGATGAGTGCCAAACTCCGCCAGCACGCCACGTGGGTCACTGACTGCCCTTGCGCGGTATGGGGCCGACTTGTACCAGACCGGTGGAAGACCCAGTACCGGCCAGGGGTAGCACGAGCAAAGCGTGCAGACAACGAGGTTGTGGACTTTCGTCGTATTTTCGACAACCCGCATATGTTCACCCTGACGACCGGTAAAACCCAATGACGCAATCGCGGCATTCGCATCCTTAAGCAGCCACTCTCTAAAATCGGGCTGCGCCCAGGCTTTTGCGACTACCTGCGCCCCGTTGCGGGGGCCGACCTTATGCTCGTAGGTTTCAATCAGGGTATCCAGTGTCTCCTCAGACACCAGGCCCTTTTCCACCAGCAGTGATTCCAGCGCCTTTACTTTCAGTTCAAGGTCGCTGGGGAGCTCGGTATGATCGTGGGAATGATGATCGTCTGACATGATCGCCAGTTTACAGTGACTGCTTGATTCCTCTCAATCTGAGATTCGCTCCTTTCAAATAATCTGGCGGAGTACGACGCAAACCGTAAATCGAGTCAGGAACGGGCTAGCGACGGACCAGTAACATGATGGGGCGCTTGCCCGAATCGTCCAAGCCCACTTCGAATACGTCGAAATGCTTTTGTGCGGCAGAAAGAAATCCCTCGCGGGTGTAATCGTGATCGGGAGTTGGCTTCGCCAACTTTTGGATTTCAAGCGGACAATCCGATATTTCAAGTGGATTCAGAAAGACGAGATAGCGTGAGCACACCTTGGCAAGTGCGGTCATGATCGAATCATGGTCACCCATCGACTTTGCCGCTCGTTTGCTTCCCCAGTAAATGTAGTGATAAGTGCTGATCACCTGGACCAGATCGAACGGTCCACCGTGTGCGCTTGGATTCGTGGCAACATCTTCGATTGAGGCCATTTCAATTTGTACATTCTTGAGCGCCAACACCTTGGCTGCACGCTGAGACACATCAATAAAATGCGGG
>Ga0315336_1003012_pt1 | contig 23727 bp, 31 predicted proteins | sample ASW5metaG_FD_204512 | JGI IMG/M metagenome (GOLD analysis project Ga0315336, IMG submission 204512) | Ammonia-oxidizing marine archaeal communities from Monterey Bay, California, United States - ASW #5 | ecosystem: Environmental > Aquatic > Marine > Intertidal zone | place: USA: California... | reverse complement strand
ACTAAACCATCTACTAAATCATCATCAAGAGTATTGCCAATTACAAATTGAAAGTTTGGGTTATCTGAATGAGCTTTCATCTCATCACTTTCCCACAAATCCAAAACTGTAACTTCATGCCCTTCTGAAAGCATACGGTCTACTATATGACTTCCAATAAAACCCGCTCCACCAGTAACTAATATTTTCATAATATTCTCCTATTTTAAATTTATAATAACAGCTTCTCTGTCATTAAAAACTAATCCATGAACACATATATATCCATCATCTTCTCCGATGAATTTATCTATCTTTAAATTGTGTTCTTTTACTTTATCGTGTATTGCTCTCTTAACCTCTGAATTTTGTCGAGGATTCCCATAATCATCTATGATTAAAGTAGCATTGGGTAATTTTTTTAAAACTCTATCTATATCATAACATACTAATTCATAAGTATGTCCAACATCTATATGTACAACATCTGCCTCTGGTAGTTCAAAATCATCACCATAAACATCAGCAACAATAAACTCAACATTATTTACATCTTGACAACATACTTTAGCTTTTGCTACATTATCTGGAGTTGCATCAACTCCAATTACTTTACCAAAACATTCCGCATAAACTCTCGTTGAATTACCATGATGACTACCTAACTCTAAAAGAGTCATATCTTTATAATGAGGTTCTTTAAAAATATGATAAATATCTTTTTTAAATTTAGTTGTAGTTGCATTTTTATCTTCACCTTTGCTTTTAATACCTTCACTATTAATTTCATTTATAAAATAATTTTTATCATAGCGTTTTCCTACCAAATCCCACACATCTTTCATCAACTTATCTCTTTGTGTCTTATCAAATCCACTAAAAAACCAAACATAACCGTATTTAACAAAAAATGGTGTCTTATCTTCATTTAATTGCCAATTATGGTTTAACATTTCCTTACGATATAAATGAGATAATCTATATGGTTTTGGTAAATAAGTCAAATCTATATTATTCATTTGTACTAAATAATTAAGTGGAGTTTGACAAGTACCTCTTATAACTTTTTTAGTTTGTATTTCAACAAATTCATCTATATTTTCTTTATAAAATGTTTCAAACTTTTTAAATAACTCTCTATGTGATTCATTAAAAATAACAAATTGTGTACAAAAGTATTTACTAATATCCAATTCATAACCATCAAAAATATCTTTATATCCAACTACACTTTCATAAATCCATTTAAGATTATCATTTTCAAGTCCAACCGCTAATTTATTATCTGTTAAATTAAAAAAGTCTGGACAATTCCACTTTGGAAAAGAACAAGCATCTACCATAGCAATCTGATTATAATCAATACCTTTTCTATCAAGAAAATCAAATATATCAAACCATCTTTGTACAGTTACTCTATATTTCATAGTATCTTCTATTGATGGTTCATCATATATAACCAACTCATAATCATTCGTATCACACCAAAATTGCCAAGCTTTTTTAGAATAAGTCATCCATTCCCAACCACCAAATTTATCTAAATTCTTATCCTTTGGAATTATCATTGGTATAACTACTATATTTTTACTCATAACTTTCTATCTCTTCTTTTGTTACAACGGAAACTCCGTGTTTTTGAACAGCTATAGTTGAACATTTTTGTGCAAAATGTATCGCCTTTACTATATCATTAGTTCTTAAATATTCTACAACAAGTCCTGCTAAAAAAGTATCTCCTGCACCAGAAACATCTCTTACTAAAACTTCATCTACTTCAAAAGTTTTTCCATCAAATATACATCCATATTTACCTCTAGTCATTATTAGTTTTTCTTTTAAGTTTACTAAGTTATTAGTTATATACTTTAAATTTCTTCTATGTTCATAATTATTTATCTTAATAAAATTAGCAAATTTTATCCAATCTCCTAAGTCTTTTTTTGTATCAAGAAAAACATTAGTATTACTTTTACATATACTTTCTATATCACTTTTAGTCAAAAATCCTTTACAATAATCTGAAATAACAATAGCATCATATGTTTTACTCTGATATTGATTATTACATATATTCATACGAAGAGCTTCGTCAATTTGTTTACACTTATCATTAGTATCTACTCGTAAAACCATTTGATTATAACCATCATCTACATAACGAGTTTTTATTATTTCTTCTATATTGGTAATTAAAGTTGCCTGAACTCCTAAAGCCTTTAAATTATTATAAACATTTTTAGACATTCCACCATTTTTTGTTTTCCTTATAGGTTGTAAAACAGGAATAGGTGCTTCAGGGCTCATACGTTCTATTTCGCCATAAATAAAAACATCATCACAACTATCTCCTATAACTAATACATTCATACTTGACTATCCCTATCTAATATCTTAGTAGTAGAATAATCTCCTACTCTATCAAAATATTTTACTTCATCTGGTATTTCTTTACCTATTATCACTTTACCTTTCCAATCTGAACCTACCACCATTATATTTGGATTATAATCCTTGATAGATTTATATAGAGTTGGCGTTGAATAAAAAGAACATACTAAATCAACATATTTGATAGACCTGATTACTTCTATTCTATCTTGTAATGTATTGTATGGGCGTTTATCACCTTTAAATCTTTTAATCATTTTATCATCATCTAAACCTACCATAAGTTCATCTCCAAGAGATTTACCATATTTAAATAATTCTATATGACCTCTATGTAAAATATCAAAGCAACCATTAATCCAAATCTTTTTCACTTTAGAGTATCTCCTTTTAAAACCCTATAAGAATCTGAATCTTTGTGGTGTGTAGACACTTCAAATATTACTCCATCTGTTACTGCTTCTAATTGGTGTGGTTGTCCTGGCCTTTGTCTTACCACATCACCCACTTTCAATTCTGTTTCATTCATTTCTGCGGTTTCAGTATCAATCCATCTATATATAAATTCTCCATTTTCTACATACCAAGTTTCATCTTTATCCATATGATAATGCATTGAAAACTTAAAACCACCTTTAAATCTTAATAACTTACCACAATACATTTCATTATTTTCAATTATAAGTTCGTTTCCCCAACCTTTAGGTACATAACAACCTTTAACTACTACTGGTTTAATCATTCAGTATATCTTCCAGTCTGGGATTTATCCCATAATCTTTCATACAAATAAAAATAAACTATACCTAACACATTCATAATAATTGCATTATAAAGTGGTATATCAGTTAATCCAAATGCCAATATCATCCAAGAATTACTGAATGCTATCACTCTCCAACCAATAGATTTCCTTAAAGACCTTTTACGTGTTTCCCTAAACATTACCAGCTAACTTCCCAATCTTTAAATTCTGAAGCTAGACAATCAACTTTATAATCTTTTCTACCACCAATGATTTTCATTATATTATTAATAGCGGTATTTCTAATACCATTCAATCCGTGAGTTAAATATAAATCACCATCACCTTCACCTTTACGAACTTGTGATTCATTATACCAAATATGTGCATTCATTTGTGATAGAACTATAATAGCTCTAATAACTTCTCCTGTTATTTCATCTTTATGCTCTTCTATAATCAAATTAATATCATGAACCATATCACTTATTTCTTTTGCATATTCTTCTTTATGTTCTGGTATAAACACTTCCTTTAACTGATGTATGCTAAGTCTGTCTATTAGTTCACCTAATGTTGGTAAATATTTTCTTTGTTCCATAATTATAAATTCGTAAAATTTCTATTGTTATGTTTAATAATCATTTGGTAAGCATATTTCAACTCACAAATACCATCTTCTATCGAATACTTAGGTTTCCACCCTAAACTCTCAAGTTTTTCATTTGATACTATGTAATCTCTATTATCAAAATCAGTTTTGTAATCATCTTCTTTAATAACTAAATTATGAAAAAACTTCTTTATAGTTTGTGCCAATTCCATCTTACTAAGATTAGCATCAGATAATCCTACATTAAAAACATCACCTTTCATTCTATCATAGTTTTCTATACAGAATAAAAAAGTAAGAGCAATATCTCTAACGTGTATATAATTTCTTTTAAAATGAGATTCAAATAATACTAAATAACCATCTACTATAGCTTTATGTACAAAATCATTCACTAATAAATCTGTTCTCATTCTAGCAGAAGCACCAAATACAGTCGCTAATCTTAAACACACTCCACTTTTATTGTTAAGTATATAATCTTCTGCATCACATTTAGTTACTGCATAATGTGATAGAGGATTAAATGGACTATCTTCTGTTATTACTTCTGAAGAACTACCATACTGACTATTCGTATTTGGCATTATTAGTTTTTGTTCGGGAGTTATATTATCCACAATACATTTTATTTGTTCAAAGTTAACCTTAGTTGCTAATTCCTTATTCTTATCACAAGCTGGACCCCCAACTATTGCTGCCAATGGAATTACTACATCATATGCAGATACAATTGTTTTTAAAAACTTAAAATATGTAACATCTGTGTTTATAAATCTAAAATTTTTATGTGAGCATAAATGTAACAATGAAGTTTGTCCATATAATAAATTATCTAAAACATCAACGTGATAACCTTTATCTAATAAAACTTCTGTTAGTGTAGAACCTAAATAACCTGCACCACCTGTTATTAATACTTTATTTTTATCCATTAAGTAATCCTAACAAATTATCTATCTTTTCTATTTCTAATGTTGGATAATTACCAATATACCAACTAAAATTATGAACATGCTCTACATTAGAAAAATTCTCATATAACTCATGTTCTTTAAGTTTATTTTTGAAAAATGGTTGTCTTAATTGATTTCCACCGCCAGACAATCCTCTACGAAATTCAATTCCATTCTCATTCATTATATTTTCAATTTTATCTCTTAACTTAAAATCAGCTTCTTTCATAATAACAATAAAAGCATAATTACTTTGACCATCCATTTCAAAATCTGTATAAAACTTTTCAGAATTTAAATTTTCTACAAAATATTTAAAATTATTAACACGAATTTTATTATTTGAATCTAACTTAGGTAATTGACATAAACCTAAAACGGCATTAATTTCAGTACTTCTAAAATTATGAGCTGGGCCTATAAAAATAAAATCCTGATTTAAATCGGGATGATCATTATGATACTTTTTTATTAATTCATTATCTGTAAACTCTCTAACCATTCCGTGAGACCTTAATGACCTACATAACTGATAAAAATGGTTATCATTTGTTGAAATCATACCACCTTCAATTGTACTCATATGATGAGCGAAATAAAAACTAAAATTACTTGCAAATCCTATTGAACCAGCTCTAACATTATTATGAGTAACTCCATGAGATTCACACACATCTTCAATTAATAATATATTATTATCTTCACATATTTTCAATAACCTATCTGATAATGCATTTAATCCTAATATATGTGTAAGGAAAATTGCTTTTGTTTTAGTAGTTATCGCTCTTTCTAATTTATCTAAATCAAAAGACAAATTTTTTAAATTTATATCTACAAATACTGTATTAAAATCAGCAAACCAAACAGAGTTAATATCTGATATCCAAGTAAGCGGTGGAACTATTATTTGTCCACCATCTGGATACATATACTTTAATGCTAACATAGTTAACTCATTAGCAGCAGTACCTGAGTTAACGAATACACTATGCTTTACACCTAACCATTTAGACCACTTCTCTTCAAATTCTACTACTTTAGAACCATTTGTTAATCTTGGTATTGGTTCTTGTTGCAAAAATTCTACAAGACAATCTATATCATCTCTGCTAATATTATCTGACATCAATGGTAAAGTTAAATCTTTCATATAACCTTTATCGTTTCATATAAATATAAATTACTTTATCTAAAGTAAAAATTATTTTTCATCTATCGCTTGTAATAATTGTTTTCTAACAACCTTCTCACCATAAAAAGTATTAAGATTATTCCAAGCGTATTCTATAGTTTCAAATCTTTTTTCTGGATTATTTAAGTACTCAACAAATCTCTTTTCTAATATATTCACATCACAAGTAGCAGTTTCAGGATATAATATACGATGTGATTCATTTTCACCACCAATGTTTATAGAACCAACATTAGCAACAAGAGTCGCTTGTATTCCTGGTTGAGTAATATCTGGGTCTAAATTAAAATGATATAAACAGGGAGACCAAAGTTCTATAAAATCTTTCCAAGACATATGTTGCTTAACTTCACCTGAAGCTTTAAAAGGTTTTTGAACTATTGGAACATTATATTTTTCACTAATATACTTAGCAAATTCAAATGTATTAGCTCTCCTATGAGGTGATGTTGGTAAATAAACAAAAATAGCATTATCTTTAGTATTAGAATAAAACTTATCATAAATAAAATCTATATCATCAGGACAAGGCGAACAGAAATTTATTTCTTCATTTAAACCTGATTGAATCTCTGCATATTTTGGTAATTCTTCTAAAAAACCCGCAGATGGTGCCATGACAGTATCACATTCATTTAAAAATTTAATCCAATTTTTATACCTATGTTCTGGTACTGTTGTTTCTTTAACATATCCTACAACCTTAGCTTTAGTATATTTATTTTTTAATCTCTTAACACTATACTTATCCCAATGCTCTTCATCTAATCCCCACCTTTCATTCGCATAAATTATTACATCAAAATCAAAATCAGGTAATTTATCTTCCCACTCAGCTAAGTTTAAAAAACAACCATCCTCATCAAAAAAACAATAATTCCATATTTGTGTTGTAAATTGTGGTGAATAAGCAGCCTGAAAAATATGAGGTTTATGATTTTTAAAATCATACATTGTACCATCTTTTACATAAAAAGATTTAATATTATCAGAAGCAGCACCTCCGAAAATTACACATATTTTCATTTAGAGCTTTCCTTATACCACTCTATTGTTTTTTCTAAACCATCTCTCAATGTATGTTTTGCTTTCCAATTTAATTCTTCATATATCTTACTAACATCTACTACTCTTTTTGGTATCATTGTTGGTTTAGTCAAATCATATTTAAACTCTGGTTTGTAACCATAAATATCTGTTATAGTTTCTACTAACTCTGTAACAGTTGTGGGTGTTCCAGTCGCAACATTATATACTCTACCATTAGATTTTTCTGTAACTAAAAGTAATGCATCCATTACATCATCAACATAGGTAAAATCTCTAATCTGTTTACCATCACCCCATATTTCAAATGGATTCATACCACTATCAGCCTTCATAATCAATTGTGGAATAACGTGTCCTCTATCATTAAAATTATCGTGAGGACCGTACATCGCTGTGGTTCTAATTATAGAAAATTTGGTATCAGTAATATTATTAAAATGATTACAAACTATTTCCGCATATCGTTTCATCCAGGCAACACCAAAATATGCAGGATGTGGATTATCAACAAAACCCTCTTCTTCTTTTACTGGATAATCTGCATCAGGGTACATAGTAGAACTACCAATGAAACCAACCTTATCTACTTTTGATTTTACACAAGCGTCTAACATATTAACTGTTGGTACAACATTATTCCTAACCAAATTAACTTGATTTTCAATTTGTCCTTCTGCACCTCTAATAAATGCAACAAAATTAAAAACAACATCCATATCTTTTGTTATATCAAGACACTCATTATGTGAATTTAAATCTGCTTTTATTATTTCTAAATTTTTATGTTTTGGTAAATTTAATTTTCTTTTAGTATATACAGTAGCCCTAACATGGCTCCCCTCATCTAATAATCTTTTTACCATAGAATGGCCTGATATTCCAGCTGCACCTGTTACTAAAACATTTTTATTATTATAACTCATTTATATTCTCCTTATACCAATTTATAGTTCTATGTATCCCTTCTTTTAAACTTACTGTTGGAACAAACCCCAATTCATGAGCTCTCTTCATACTCATTAATCTTTTCTTATCACCCATAGGTTTTGAAGTATCCCAAACTATTTCTTTAGAAAAGTAATTAGCTATTATTTCTGATATCTCTTTAATCGTAACTCCCTTACCACTACCAAGATTAACAGGTTCAGTAACTTCATTCTCTACCATATGAATCATACCACGAGCAACATCTTTAGAATAAATAAAATCTCTGATTGGTGTACCATCTCCCCAAACATTTAATACTTCATCTTTATATCCTTTATTTATTAAAGAACCAATAACAGTAGACTTATCACTAAAGATATCCCATTTCCCATAAATATTTGCAGGCCTAACTATAGAACAATTCTTTCTACCATACTCTATCATAAAAGCCTCAACATTCAGTTCACCCATTCTTTTAGCCCAGCCACCATACCAATCATTATGAGATGGTGTTTTTTCGATAAATGGGTCTCCATCAAAAACATCATCTTCATAAAATATTACCGCTGGATGGTAAACACCAACTGAACTTGTATACAAAAACCACTCAACATTATTTTTAAAAGCTGATTCTATAACATTAGAATTAAATTGATTCATAGTTACACTATGACTTGCAGGTTTCTTTAAACATTCATCAGGGGATGCTTTAAGTCCAACTAAACTAAAAACTATATCTTGATTTTTACATATTGATTGTGCAAAACTACGACTTCTTAAATCACCATCTACATATCTTTCATCTTTAAAACACTTTGATTTATTATGTAAATCTGTTAATGTTAAATTACAATTTTTATCTTTAAGTAATTTAATCAATTGATAAGCAACCATTCCATTAGCACCAGTAACTAAAACATTTTTATTTTGTAACCTCATTTAATAACCTTTATTGATATCTAGCGTCATTTCCAAATGGTTCTCTTTCAATTTTCATAATATTTGATAAGTCTAAATCTATATCACCATAATCATTTGCAACTACACAGTTATAAAGATATGCTCCTTTTTTGTTAGACCACCAAACAACCTTTTCACACCAATCTTCCCAGGAATTCCAAGTTTCACTAGTTCTATCTACAAAATAATCAAACTCACCTAATATTAATTTTTCATTCTTACCCATTAAAGTTTTATTATAAACATCCCAGATATTATATTTTAATTTAAGATTTAAATCCTTAGTTTGATTTGGTAATTTTATTAAATTTTTATTTAAAAAAGTCGCTTCTCTAATAACTTCTTTATAATTTTTAATACCATTATCATCTAATAATTTAAAAAGAATGTGTTCAGCATCTTCATAAAAATTGTCTAACTTATCTTCAGTAACAGCTTTTATAAATGCTAATTCATCTGGTGGCCACCAAATGTTTAACCATTTCTCTGAACTCATAAATTCTGGTCCACCTTCTTGCATTTCACGAGCATGATCATAAAAAACTTTTATTAACTCCGATAATGCTCCTGTTTTAGATTTACTCTCAGTAACAAACCTATCTAATATATCTTTATAACTTATACCATAAACTGAATTTGCAATTATTATAGGTATCTGAAATAATTTATTAAAATGTAAAAATGCTACTATATAACCAAATGTTCGTGTCCTAACCCAATCCTCTTCAGGCATTGATTTAGTTCCAACTACCATTTGTTGAGTTTCATATATATCATCAATCCATTCACCTAAAGCACCGTGAATATTTATAATATCATTTTCAACTGTTTTCAATTCATACTTTTTAATATACTCAGGATCACCCATATCTGTATTTGGTAAAATACTTAAATTATTAAACTGAATTCTGTTATGTTGCCCTAACGAAATTAATTTAGAAACACCTTTAGTAAAACTATCATATGTTTCTTCTGGTAACCCTAATATAATATCAGAAAATGTTTTTATACCATCTTTCATAAATTTTGCCTGTAAATCAAAATATACATCTAATTTTATATTTGACCTTTTAATTGCTTTTAAGGTAACTGGATCTAGCGATTGAAAAGCAATTAATGCTCCTTTACTCAATCCACTATCTGAAAGTAATTTTTGTATCTTATATGATTCTATATTAGAATTTTTAGTGTTCTGAACTGACAACGCATGTGGATATCCAAACTTCTCTTTATTTTCTACAAACTTTTGAACTATAGGATAATCTCTGTCTTTATATATCCCAAAATTAGCATCACAAGTAAAAACAAACTCAATTTTATTTTTACTAAACCAATCAATTTCATAAAATAATCTATCTTCTAAACTATATTTAGAAACTTTATTTTTAAATCCAACACCCCAATCACAAAATGTACAGAGAAATGGACAACCACGATTAGTTTCCCATAATCCAATCCACCTTTCTTCTGGATTGTCTTTTAACAATCCATCAAAATAACCCTCTAAAAAAGGCGATGGTATTTCATTCATATCCTTAATTCTTTCCGCCTGAGGATTAGTTATTATTTCATCTTTTGTTCCAAAATAACTTATAGATGGTACTTTGTTCCAATTTTTTGTTGGAAAGTTTTCTAAGAATAAAGAAAATACTCTTTCTCCCTCACCTATAGTAACCATATCTATATAAGGATGGTCGTACATAAATTTATCTATATCTCTCTCTGGAATATGACAGCCACCCATTAATATAAATACATTTGGATTAACTTCCTTTAATTTTTCTGCAATTCTCATTGAAATATTATTATTCCAAACATACACACTAAACGCTACAATATCAGTATCTTTATATAATTCAACAGCATCACTTACTGGAACTCTTTTATATATTGGATTCAAAAATTCATAATCATCAAAATTACTAGCATATTCTTTGGCGTGTGAATACAAAAAACCAAGAGATAATGGTAAATAATTTTGACCAGAAAAACTGTTATTAACTTGGACTGTGCCTATTTTTATCTTATTCATTTTATATAAATATCTTTTTAAATGGAAATCATTTACCCCACTCTTCATCCAATACAAATGACGGATAAAATCTACCATCCTTTAATTTAATGGGTTTTATATACATATTTGAATTAAACTCCTTTTCATCTAAATACGGATACATATCTTCAATCGGAGTTTCCCAACCAATCACTTTTGGATTATAAGAATGAAACTCATGGCAATTCAAATCCATAATTACAGGACCTTGTACTGATAAAAAAGCTCTTATCTGTTTTCTAACTAATTCATAATCTGAACCATCCTCTACTACCATAGTAGGTATTTTATAAGCATCCACTATATCCACAAAATTAGGAGGATTATATCCTACTGGACCACACGCTTCTGACCGTCCTTCAAAATTAGTTTCTTGAAATGACTTAGTAATTCCATAAATATGATTATTCATAATAATAGTTTTCAGGGGTATATTATAATTTACAAGTGTTTGTAATTCTTGTATATTCATATTAAATCCACCATCACCTATAACACAAACTACATTTCTTTCTAAATCTGCTGCTAATGCAGCACCAAGTCCACCTGCAAATGAAAATCCCATCGGAGAATTCCCATTATTAGTAAAATATCTTTGACCTGTTTTAGTTTCAAATGCATGATTACTTACAACAATATTACCACCACAATCTGCAACAAATACATCATTTTCTTCCATCTCTTCTGAAAGAATCCGAGTAAAAGCATAAGGATGAATATATTTAGTTGGTTTAAACATATCTTTAGTTACTGGGTCATATTTCTCTTTCCAGTCCATAACTCTACTAACCCAACCACCAAAATAAGGTAAATTTTCATTCTTCAATTTCTCTATTAATAAATTAATAAACAATTTTGCATCTGAATAAATACATTCTTCAAATGGAACTTGTTGTAATTTCCTTTGTAATCCAGCAGTATCTACATCAACCATATACTTCTTAGCTTCTCTAGCAAAACTATGAACATTACCACCAGTTATTCTTCCAGATATTCTACTACCAATAGCTAAAAGTAAATCTGAGTTTTGTATACCAAAATTTCTACCAGCTCCACCATAAGTTCCAATCCTACCACCATAGTATTCATAATCAGAACATACAATATCTAACGCGTTCCAAGTTGGAAACATAGGAATCTTTAATACTTTACCCAATTCTAACAACTCATCAACAGCTCCACTTAATCTAACTCCACCACCTATCATTAAACAAGGCATTTTACTATTTTTCAAATCTTTTATATAAGAATCAATTTGACTATTAATAACTTTTGTATTAAAAGATACATTTGCTGTATCATCATAACCAATTAATTTTGTTGTATCTATATCTTGCTTCTGAACAGGAATAGGTATATCTAATAGTACAGGACCTGGTCTCCCATTCGTTGCTTCATGAATTGCTTTCTGAAGTTCATATTTTATATCATCAGCATTCATTACCATTTTAGCATATTTTGTAATTGGTTTTACAATACTAATAATATCTGTTTCCTGAAACCCTATTTGCCTAATACTTTCATCTGGCCTCATATATTTTGGATTGACTTGTCCTGTAATAAATAAACAAGGAACACTATCGTAATAACAATTACCAATAGGTGTTACAAAGTTCATACCACCTGGTCCACTTGTAGCTATTGCAACTCCAATTTGATCTTTAACTTTTGAATAACCTTCCGCTGCAAAACCACCACCTTGTTCATGCATGACTGCTATGTATCTAATTTTATCATTCCGAGTAAACGCATCTATTAAATCACCATTAGCCGCTCCATACACTACAAAAACATCTTGTATACCTATATCTGATAAGTAATTAATTATATAATCTGCAACTTTCATATTAATCTCTCTTTGTAGTTATTGGTGTAACACTATGTTTTGGTTTAGCTAAATTTTCAACTCTATCCTTTTCATACTTCCAAGACGAATCTCCAAGTAATTTTTCTAATTCTTCTTCTTTAATCTCATAAAAGTTTTCAGAAGCTGGGAATGAACCATCCTTAACTTCACCCTTATACTCTTCAAGAGCAGATTGTATAATCTGACCTGCCTCACAATATCGTTTAACAAATTTTGATTTAAACTCCCAAAAAAGTCCGATTAAATCGTGCATAATAACAAGTTGACCATCTACTCTATCACCTGCTCCAATACCATAAACTGGTATATCAAGTTCCTCTGCTATCATACCTGCTGGTTCTGTTGGCATAGCTTCTAATAAAAGAAAAGAACAACCAGCTTCTTGTAATTTTCGTGCTTGGTCTAATACTATCTCAGCACTCTTCGCAGTTTTACCTTGAACTCTATATCCACCAAGTTTAGCACGAGTATGTGGTGTTAACCCTAAATGACTCATAACCATTATACCAGATTTTACTATTGCTTCTACTCTCTCAATCATAGCACCTTCTACTTTAACACAATCCATTCCAGATACTATAAACCTTCCAGCATTCTCTACCGCTATTTGATCTGATGGTTGGTAGGACATATAAGGCATATCACCTATTAAAAATGCATCTTTAGCTCCACGAGAAACTGATTCGCAATGATTTATCATCTCGTCCATAGTTACAGGAATTGTTGTTTTATATCCATGTGTAGTCATTCCACAAGAATCACCTACAAGAATAGCATCAACACCTGCTTTATCTGCAATCAATGATTGTGGATAATCGTACGCTGTAACAAGGCAAGTTTTTTCTTTTGTTCTTTTATGTTTTCTTAACTTTATTATAGTTGTTTTTGTTCTACTATCAGCTGGCATTATAACCGCTCCTATTTATCTCTTGATTGTAAAATTGGATTATCTATAGGCCAATTTATTCCTATTTTTGGGTCATTCCATTTCAATGTAAATTGATCTTTTACATCTGGATACTTTCCTTTATAACTCCATTTATACATAAATATTGAATAATCGCTCAAAACACAAAAAGAATTTCCAAATCCAGGAGGAATTAATACTAACTTTCTATTTTTATCATTTAAGATAGCACAATCCCATTCTAAATACGTTATTGAATCTTTTCTATTATCTACAACTACAAAATATAATTCACCATATAAGCAAGTAACTAATTTCCAAGACTTAAAATCTCCGTGTATACCTCTAATAACATTTTTGCGAGAAGTAGAAACTTTATCGTGATTAAATTCTAAGTTCATTGGAAACTCTTCTTTTTTCCAAGTAGTCCAAAGTTCACCTCTATAATCTGTAAATACATCAGGAGTAAATGTTTTTATCTCTTCTGGAAATACATTAACTAACATATAACTTTTATTTTTGTAACCCTTCATAATAAGTATTTTGTTTTATTTGCTTCTCTATAGTTTTTGGATGATATAAAGATAGTTCTTCGTGTGGCGGTAAATGTGCATATGTTTTAGTACCAACTATTCTTTCATGAACTTTATTTTGCCAAAATATTTCATCAACATTTCTAAATACTCTACTTTGATAATCAGGATAATTTACCCAACCTTTTTCTGTAACTCTCCAACCCCACTTATTAGCCCACTCTTCTGTAAGACCTTCTACTGTATTTACTCGTGGAATCCATACCAAATCCACATCATTCATTTCTAAAATTGTATGTATTTGTTCCATCAATACTTCATGTGGAATTTCATCTGCATCTAAATGAAATATATAATCACCACTACTCATTTTCTTAGTGTGGTTTTTTAAATCTGAGAAGTTACCGCCAAACTCAAATGGATGCCAATTAAACTCAGCATTAACTGAATGACTTCTAAGATATTCTTCTACACCTTTAGATCCATTTTTAGAATCGTAAGTTATTACTATTTCATCTTGTAACTCTTTATGTTTTAAAAGAAATGTAACTAATCTTTGTAACTCTACCTCTTCATCACATACTGTAATTGCATAACTTATTTTCATTTATAACTCTATTCTTCCTTTGCAGTTTCAGAATACTGTTTTACTTTTTCTACTATTTGTTTCGCCTCTGAAGTTGACTCTGGCTCTTTAGTTAAAAACTCTACAAGTTCTTTTGGTAAAACTACTGGTTCTAAAAATACAGCAGACTTACTAGCTTTAACATAATCATATGTTCTATATACTGAATAATTTTGTATTAATGACTTTATTCTATCATATACTGATTGTTTAACTCCCTTTTTACCTATACGTCCAGCAGCTAAATCACCTGGGTTTATCTCAACTCGAAATAAGGTATCTATACCAGTTGATTCTATAATATCAATTTCACCGATTTCTTCTAAAATCATAACAAGGTTTGGTTTACTAGTAACAGTTGGAATAGTTCCTCTGCTTTCTAATTTTAATCCAACCAAATGTAAAGTTGAAGTTTTATCTTTCCTTGTATATGGTAATCTTGGATTTAAAACAAGTACAGTAGTTAAATTACTTGGGCCTTTAACTTTTCCCTCATATCGAAAAGATATAACATCTCCAGCCTTTACCATTCCCCAACTATATACTCGTTTAGGCATTTTACTTTAAATCCTTAGTTAATCCCATTTCTTTACATGCATCTAAAAAGTTCTGATATCCAAATGTTTTTGCATTTTCAACATCTAACCTCTTATCATAATTATTATATTTATGTCGATCTTTTTCAGGTATATCCACAACTTTTGCATACTTCCATATATAATCATCTACTGTTTTACCTTCAGGGAAAATTATACCCTTTTCACCCATATTAATTACAGATAAAAACCAAACTATATCTCTTTCTTTATCTTCAAATTGTAATTTTTTAATTAATTTTGGTGATTTCTTTACATTTTCTATTAATGCTAAACTACCTATCTTATAACGAGAATCACTCATATATCCACATCGAAAACATAAATAAGAACTGTATTCTTCTTGTACATCTTCAAAACAATTATCTATATCGAAACATACTGGGCAATCTATTACACGTTCCATTTTAAACCTTTTTTAATTTTGGTAATTTTATTTTTGGTAATTCTGTTGGTGTAACAGTTGACCCCACCTTTTTTAATTTAGGTAATTGTAACTCAACTTCTTTTGGAAACTCTGGTACATATTTATCTAAAATCTTTCCAAGTTTATTTGTCATAGCTTGTAATGAAAACTTAGATTTATTTACCACTCCAAGTTTCTTTGCATTAAGAGTATACTTCTTATAATTAGTATATACATCTTTCATTGCTGCTGAAGCATGTTGATAATTTACAGTAAACCATTGAGTACCGTTGATTAAATAATCATCAGGTACAGAACCTTTTTCTACATCTTGTAAAGTACCACTTAACATAATAGCAGATGTTTCTGGTAGAAAATCTTTATGACCACTCCAATTTGAAGCAATTACTGGTTTTTGAGAAATACTGGCTTCAAGTAAAGGTCTACCAAATCCTTCACCGTGAGTTAAATTAATATGAGCTTTTACTTTAGGGTGATTATTTAATTCATTCATTTCTATATCTGTAAAATCTCCATGTAATAAATAAATGTTCGGTAAATCACCTTTTACTGAAGTTTTTATACCCTGTATTCTTCCTAATATATCTTCTCTATCTAATATAGAAAAACCAGCACCACTTGTTTTCATTATAAGTCCAGGTTTTTTCTTTTTATTTTTAAATGTTTCAAGAAAAACCTTTACCAACATACCAGTATCTTTTCTATCCTTACCCATACCACCTTGTAACCAATGGCCTACATATAAGAAATTGAAAGATTCTTCTACCACTTTCATTTGTTCAACTAATTCATCAGAATATGTTGTAACCTTTTTAAAAATATTTGTATCAGTTCCCTCAAACAAAACTTCAATTGGTTTTTCAGATTTTAATTCACCTTTTTTTTCTTTTGTTTTATCATCAGCAATATCAAAACCAACAGTACTCATTATATCTTTTACAAAAGTAGAGGGTACTATATTCATATCCATTCTATTCATACCTTCAAGCCATTTAGGTGGGCATACAGTCATTTCTAATCCTGCTGTAACACCAATATTATATTTACCTATTAGTTGAAATTCATTAGGTATTACAATATGAATATGTAATTCTGGTTGTTTATCTAATTTTGGTTCTTTTAAAAGTCTATCTATTATTAGTTTATCATTTGGGTCATCTACAGATAATGCATTCATTGGTGTATTTCCCCAGCGAACACCCCATATTTTTACATCATATCTATCTAATTTAATTAATGCTCTAACTATATCTCTTGCATGTGCACCATATCCACTTCTTGTAGCAACTGGTGCTGTAACTAAACATACTGGTTTACTCATTATAACTCCTACGCCTTAAACATTCTATAACGTTTTCTCGGTTTCCACATTTCAAATCCCTTATCCATATGATCCATAAAATTTTGACACATTGCTTTAGCACTCATCATTGACTCATCACTCATTACAAATTCATGTCCTTTCATTCCACATTCGTTCCTCTTTTCAGAATCCATATCATACCACTCTTTCATAGCTTGTGCAGCATCATCAAACCTGCATCTGTCATCGAAAATATATGGTGTTGGTACTGACCCAACCAAAGCTCTATTAGAAGGCCAAACTGGTTTTACCCATTCACCCCAAGTTAAATCAGGATTATTAGCCCATTTTCTATCATCATGTAATGATTTTATTTCATCATAATCATCTGCAATTAAATGTTTACCATTTAATTTAAATCCACATTGGTCTTGTAATCCACCTGTAACATTTACAATAATTGGTGTTCCACACATCATTGATTCACAAGTTCCTAATCCAAATCCCTCATTAGATGCAATATTAATTGTTACATCCACCATATTATATATATGGCTTAGTTGTTTTGGTTCTAATTTTTGATCACTAAAATAAACTTTATAATCAGGACATACAGCTTCTACTACATTTGGTAGATGAGTTCCATTATCATCTACTGGTTGTGTATGCATCAACAAACAACACTTTTCAGCTTCCTCTTTTGTTAACATATCACAAAATGTTTTAAATGCTAAAATAACATCCCCAGTCATTTTTCTACGAATATTTCTGTTATTATAAAATACTATAAATTCAATTTTATCATCAGTTAAACGTTTCTTCATTGATTCTACTTGTTTATATTCATCATCAAAAACTGATACAGGATAAAACCATTTTTCATTAATACCATGTGGAATATAAGTTACTTGCCAATCTTCAGGAGGATTCTTTGTCCAAACATCATTGACAATCGCAACAGTTTGTTTTGAAATATTCATAATCAAATCACAAGACTCATAAAAGAATTCATTATATTTAGGGGCAGGCCAATCATCCCATATATTATAATAAAAAATCGGCATTTGCTGCCGAATTTCATGTTCCATCTCATATAACCACCGCCAAAATCTTGGGTCTGTATAATGCATAATAGCATCTGGTTTTTCTCGTGCTGCCAACTCTCTTAATAATTCTTGATTACCATAACCGTCTATAGGATAAATTGTTAATTTTGCATCTTCTACTCCAGTTTCTTCACGAATTGTTTGATCCATATTAACAACTTTACCACTTTCTGGATGTTTTATAGCACCACCTACTTGTACCCAATCAAAATGATGGCATGTTCCTAAAACAAATTCTTTTGACATTGTACCAATTCCAGATGACATTCTTAGATCATCTGAAAATAACATAATCTTTTTCTTAGACATATAACCTCACTATTCATTTCCTTTTAGTATTTGTTTTTTAGCCACCTCATCAACATACATCATTGACTCTATAGTATTCAATCGTTTTTCCATTCTAAGTAATACATCTCGTATTTCTTTTAATACTTTTTCTTGTAGTTGAACATTTACAATTTGATCATAACTTTTCATAATCTACTCCCACTTGCTATTAATTTATTATATGTTTGAATTTTATCTTTAAATTTATTATCTAACACATACAAATCCATTGAACGATTTACTAATTTTTGCAAAGTAAACTCATCATCTAATGAGTTTAATTTAAATTTTTTGTATAACTCTCTCAGTATTTTTACTGATGTTAATTTATAATCCATATGAAACCTCTACTTATATATACATATATAAATATATATTAATTAATTATTTTAATCATTTTTTTCAACCGTTCAGCATGACTAACTGTATTCATTGTTCCCTTTGATTCTACTCCAACTGGTATAAAAGCTACAATTATATCACTATACTCAGCTATCTGTTTATTTCTTTTGAAATAATTTGTAACATAATATGGTTTATTATATTCAGTAGCTGGTAATTTACAATGCATATTCCAGTTATAATGTGCTGGTGGAAATTCTATATAATCTAAATCAAATTCTAATGCAAACTTCTTAGCATATCCATCAGCTCCATCTCTTTGACCACCACTAACTATTTCTACACAATCTGCATATCCAATTTTTAAATCATATATTACATCTTTTATCTTCTTTTTATTAGTATATTTTCTACTACCTACAATACCTATTTTAATCTTCGTAGTCATTTCTTTTTTGTCTTTTTACTGGCTTTTCTGATGTAGTAAATTTAGTAACCTTATAAAATTCTTTTAATCCATCTAAAATATTATTAGCACCTTTATACTTGTATGTAAATCTTTTAGTTACATTATCACTTGATACATTAGTAGGTATTATATCAAAAAATATATAATCATTAAACTGAAGTTGGTGTCCTTGTTTGACAACTGTTTTGAATGTTAATTTATCTTCCCATCGCATTAAAAAATCCTTTAAACCTTTATTGGTTAATTCACCTTCTTCAAACCATAAATACAATAAAACAGTAACACTCAATTCTGTATGTGCGTGGTTAACTATATTCATAACTTTTTCTTCAATATCAGTATTAATAAAATCTGATAGTTTTAATCTTAAACTTACTTTCGATAACATTATAAAACTCCTGCATCACAATATTTAGTTTGATTGAAATCACAAAACCTACAATTCTTTTTAGATGGTTGTTTAGTATAACTATGTTCTGTATTATGTTCTCCATCAACAAAACATTCATCAATAAAAGATTTTATATTTTTTGTAACCTTATTAATACTTGGTGTTCCATTTGCGGGTACAAAAGTTTGAACTCTTCTTTGTGGAAAGTCTACTTTTTCATACAATTTTCTCTTAACAATAAAATACTCTATATCAATCTTATCCAATGGTATATCGTGTTGAGCACCATAGAACTGTTTATATAATAATAATTGGTCGGTCTTAGTTTTATCTGTTTTCATCCACTTATTCCAACCCATTGTAGAAGTTTTAATATCTATAATTTTATACCTATCTCTTACAGTATCATATAAAAGAACATCTATATATCCAACAAACTTAATCTTATTTGGTAAATCATAATCAATAGGAACTTCAACTCCAACTAATTCATAACCTCTTTTACTAAAATACATACCACGTTTCTTTACAAACCAATCTAATATAGCTAAACCGTGTCTATAAAATTCTTCCATTTCGTGTTGTTCACAAATTACTTCACCGCCATTATTTTCCATAACAGAAACATAATTTTCTTTCATTCTATGTAATAACATTTTATCTAATGGTAACGCATCAGCAACTTTTATAGTATCACTATACATTACCGTGAGATAAGTTTGAAGTACTTCATGCATTGCTGTACCAAATAGCGTATGTATATTACCCGCAAACTCTCTCTTATCATCTATATATAATAATTTCCATCTATATGGGCAAGTAACCCATTGGCTATATTGACTATAACTTATTCGTTTCATTTACCCCATTTACCATTTTTTACAATTGTTGCCATTATTCCATAATTTGAAACATCCAGAAATGCATCTTCCATTGGTTCACCATTTACCGCGGATTCTCTACCACCCATCAATAAAGTTTTCAATCTCTGAATTTTATCGTTCATTCTAAACCATAAACCTGTAAGTGATAATTTGATCTCTTCTTCAGTTTGTAACTGAGTTCCTACTGAAATGTTTCCTGGACCATAATCATGTTGCTTATGTAAAAACAATTCATATTGTTCTTGTTGAATCTTCTTAAACTCTTGTGTCATCTCAGGCCACTCTCGTTCCATTTGTTCTATAACTGATTCAGCTTTAGCCACTTTAGACATATTCTTAGAATCTTTTATAACTTTCATGTATTTCTCCTAATTTACATACCTGAATATACGAATAAATGCATATACAAGTCAAGTATTATTATTCATTACCTGCAGCATAGCCACCAATTGAACCAAGTACATTCAAACCAAGTTCTTCTATCTTCTTGGGTTCAACTCCCCATTTCTGACAGATTTCTCCTAATTCTAACATTCCACCTTCAGTAAGATATAACATTTCAATCATATCATATGCTTCTTTTTTACTGAATTGTTCTTGATTTGCAACTATATTGATTAACCAATTTGGATGTTCCATTTGATTTCTCCCTTTAATATATTTTAACCATTGTTTACCCTTTGGTAACACATTGGTATACAATTTGTATAATTCTTTTGGTTGTAAATTATATTTTTGTAATTCATTTACTAACTCTACCCATTCCATCTTCATAGATAGAAATCTGTGAGTCATATAATTAGACCAAGACTTTTTATCTTCGTCTGATATCTCTTCCCAATAATTAGGATTCTGAACCGCTGTTATTTGACTTATGTGATCGAACAGGCTTTTTCTTTTTACCAAAGATTTTTTCGTCATAAATCTTTACGAAATAAAGAATTCTCTTTTGGTGTTTCATCTTCTATTCCTGAGCCTGCTAACATTGATTTAGGAACTCTACCACAATTTCCACAACTATAAACATCAATCGGTATTAATGTTTCTTCACCAGTTGGCGATACTATAGCTGATAATCTCTTTATAATTGTTGAACTAATAAATAAATAGTTCTCACAATATTCACACTTCATTGTTTCTGCTTGTGTTAAATCAACCTTTACTTGTGCTTTTGGTAAAGGTTTCATTGGTTTTGTACTCATTTTTTAGTTTTCTTACGTTTATAAGTTCTTTTCTTAGGTTTTGATGTAGCTTTCTTCGGTTTTGATGCCGTTTTCTTCTTCCTATAATCTGGAACAGTACCATCTACCCAAGATCTAACCAATCCAATTGCTCTCATAAACTTATCTAATCCTACCATTACTTTATCTCCTGTAATAATTCAACTACCATAGCCATAGCATTAATCTCTTTATCAACTACTTGACTATCTGATAGTTCGTATTTTGCAATAATCAAAATACATTCCGCTATATGACCTTTACCATAACCATCAACTTCATCATATAATAATCTAAACAAATCAGCAAAATCTGTAACTTTATTATCTGCTAATAATTGTCTAATATCTTTAAATGCATTTTTCTTATTTTGTGTTTCTAAAATCTTTAATAGTTTTAATTTATAATCATTTTGTATAATACTACCTGTATCTAATTTTAATTTACCTCTTACAACATTTCTTTGAGCTGAATTTATAACTCTACGAATATCTGGGTAACCACTATCTACTAATATTTTTATATCCTCTAGTTCACCATTTACATTCTCTTCAGTTAAAATATTATGTAATTTCTGTGCTACTTCCTTTTTGCTGGGTGGAATAATTTGAAATAACTGACACCTGCTTTGGATTGGATCTATAATTCTCTCTACATAGTTACAAGTTAAGATAAACCTACAATGTTTAGAGAATGTTTCCATTAAATTCCGAAGAGCCGCTTGAGCATTTGGTGTAATATAATCACATTCATCAAGTATAATTATCTTTAAATCTTTAAAACCAATGGTTGAAGCAAAGTTCTTAACTTTAGTTCTAACTGTATCTACATTATTTTCATCACTCGCATTAATATAAAGATAATCACATTCAATATTCTTTACTAATAGTTTCGCGAGAGTGGTCTTACCTGTACCAGCCCTTCCAAATAGAAGAAGATGTGGTAAGTCGCCACTCTCGAGATAAATAGATACTTTACTTTTGAGATGGTTGTTCCCAATATAAGTATCCAATGTAGAGGGCCGATACTTTTCTACCCATAACGAATTACTTTTACTCATAAAACCCTTTATTATTAACTTCGTGTTTAGTAACTTCTGCTTTATTTGATGTACCCTTTGGATAAGGTAACAGAGGATGTTTTAGTGTATTCATAAATAGTTTGTTTTCTTTCTTATTACCAAGGAAATATAAATATCTGTGTTTTTCTGCTTCTTTTTTTAACCAAAATGAATGTCCAATTTGTTTTTTAAGATGTTTAACATTACTACTACCATATACAGAATAAACTGTTCTACTATGTATCCACTCACTATCTTTTTCCAGCCTTAATGAAAATGTAGGAGCTAATTGTATATCTCCACATCCTTGATATAACCAATTAGTTGCTTGATATATACCACCAGCATGGTTTTGTTCTGGGTCTGCATATGATATCAATACTTTTGTATCTTTTGCATTTTTCTTTAACCACTTAAAAGAATTTGATATAGCATAAGATTCTATATTCTTTCCATAACCATCGTGGATAAAAAGTCTTGTTAATTCTAAAATATTCTTAGTATCAAGTTCTAAATCTTCTTTAAAAATAGAACCAAGAACTCTTCTACCTATTGGAAATCCATATGTAATACAACCTACCAACTTTTCTTCAGGTTCATCAAAAAACTTATGTTCTTTTCCAGTTTGATAAAATATACCTAAAGCATATCTACAAGAAGATAATTTATGTGAATAATGATTCTTTTCTATTATACTTTTTGCTAATGGTTTAGGTATTATTCTTAAAAAAACTTTTGAAGTATCACAAATATTAATCGGTTTCACTTACTGCTACCAACCAATAAGTTGATGTAAAA
>Ga0315336_1003011_pt1 | contig 23728 bp, 16 predicted proteins | sample ASW5metaG_FD_204512 | JGI IMG/M metagenome (GOLD analysis project Ga0315336, IMG submission 204512) | Ammonia-oxidizing marine archaeal communities from Monterey Bay, California, United States - ASW #5 | ecosystem: Environmental > Aquatic > Marine > Intertidal zone | place: USA: California... | reverse complement strand
TTCGAGCTTCTCTTTTACCCAGATCTCGAAATCGCTGTCGGGCTCTCTGTCAGTCGAATCTCCAACCTCCAAGCGGCCAGTGCCTGCGAATTCAAGATAGCCTCTAAGAGCCTTTACCCCCCAATGACTGCTCTCGCTCACCTGAATGTCTCCGGGCCGCATCGACGAGAATACATCAACGCGTTTCTTGGCCCGAGAAAATAGAACATTCAGTCGTCGATGACCTACCATCGAATTTATCGGCCCAAATCGTTGATACACCTTTCCGGTATCATCTGGACCAAAGACGCACGATATAAAAATCGCATCTCTTTCATCCCCTTGGACGTTTTCAAGGTTCTTCACGAAGAATGGTGACAGCGTCCCGTCCCATTTTGCACGATACTCATCGCAACGGCCATCCTCCGAGAACTTGACGTCGAACTCTTCGATCAAGAGATCCCGCTGCGGTTGATTAAGTGTAGCAATGCCGAGACTCAATTCCGGATGGTTGTGCATAAAGTCGACTGCTGCATCAACGACTGCATGCACTTCCGGGACGTTGACGCGACCTTTGTAGAGGCCACCATCAACATGTATGAGCGATACGCCACGGTCGACATCATCCGCTTTGGCTGATGGGAAAAGTATCAGCTCGCTGTTGTAGAATTCCTTGTTTGAGAATCCGATCAAGCTGGGATGCTCGGATCGATAGTGCCATCGAAGCCGCCTTGCTGGCTTAAAGGCCGCAAGCGAAAAATCGAGAATTGATTCAGAGTCGACGACCTCCTCTGGATCAATTTCGTCATCCTCGATTTCGGAAGATGCTTCAAAAAAACTTGTTGGAGGCAATTGATGTTGATCGCCAACCACCACCAGCTGTTTGGCGCGGAAAATTGCTCCAAGCGCAAATTCCGGACGCATCTGAGATGCTTCGTCAATGACCAACAAATCAAAGTCGAGTAGGGAGGTCGGAAGGTACTGCGACACAGATAGCGGCGACATCATGAAACACGGCTTCATCTGTTGGATAGCTGTGCCGGCACGCCTTAGGAGATTTCGAAGCGGAATATGCCTAGACTTTTTCTCGTGTTCGTTTTGGATCAGTGACAGTTCCGACAAATTTTTTTTTGGTCCTGTGCCAACCCCGCGAGCAATAGGCCTGCTTGCTAACTCTGCAGCAATCTTCTGCTGACTCAGACGCATGAGCTCGCGATCCAATGCTCTGAAGGCTGTTTGGTCGTTGGATTGCTTTAACCCGGAGAGTTCCTTGAGCCCGGGGAAGTCCCTGAAGATTCCGCGACCAAGTGAGCGGTGCACAACATAGCGGTAGGCGTCTTCGATATCTGACAGCTGACCACCAGCTGTCTCAAAAAGTGTGACTAGTTCATGCTCTGGACCTGAGAGAGCTCCTCGTATTCGCAAATACCTCAGATAATTTGGCAGCTCGGTCTTTGAATCGCAGCAGCCGTTCAGCCACTTCAGGTACCCTTCAAGCGACATGTTATCAGCGTCATCGACCTTAAAAATCTCCTTAAGCTCGAGCTTGCCCAAAGCAATGGCCTTCTTGGAAGTGTCATCAATTATTGCGAGTTGGGTATAAATTTCGCCCGAAAATCTTCGAAGCGTCAGCCAACGATTCTCGACATCAGGAGAAATCAGAAATGCCGAAAGCGTGCTGCCCATTGACGTGTCAGTGACCTTTTCTGCCGCAGACAGCGTTGCCTCGATGGGCTCTACGTCCGTCAACACACCGTGAAAAAGATCATCAAGCAAATTTTGCGCAAACTCATTCCGCTCAATGATGCGCAAATTGGCTGCGCTTTTCTTTAGCATCTCGGATATTTCAGAGAGACGCGACACTACAACGTCATTCCTGAGCCCTATGTCAGAGAGTTGCTGTTGTAGTGAACCAATGTCTTGTGCCTTCGATCTACATCCACTCAAAGCCCGCGAAAGATCAAAATCTTCAGTGTTGGCAAATCGCCTTTCCATGCCTTCGCAGATAGCGAAGCTGGCATCATCTCCAATGGAGAGCAATTGCTCGAGCGGACCTATATCACGTGATAAAATGAGGCCTAGCAGGTGCTGTCCTGCCGGTTCGAGTGCCGGAATTGTGTTTCGGACATTTCTGGCCCACACATTTACCTTCAGAAGCTCATCGTAGGCCGTCGCTATCCCTCTGAACGAGGAGCCACACGCCTGATTTTGCAATTCATCGGCGTCAAATTTTGAAACACGTTCGATATGATCAGCAAAGCTCGACAGCATAATTGCCATTTCCGCAGGCCTACGCTTCTCGTCATCGATTGAGACACTTTGGAATCGGACTTTGGCTTTTCGGAAGTCGGAAGAAATCAGTTTTCCAACCAATCCGGTTTCCAGCAATATGGCCGCATCGGCCCGAAGGTGCTCAGGTTTGCAATCCGGGCCGATATGGAACGTCTTCTCGAGGTCAGTTCTTTCAGCAATGAGTTGCGCTGCATAATCTTGACCCGATTCCAAGGATGTCCAATGCTCGCCATCTCGTGCTTCTCGTGCGGTTCTTGCAAGTAGACGAAGATCGATTTCCTTCAGCAAGCGGGTTGATCGAACTATGAGACGCAGGTTTCCAAGTGTCGGGCGGAGGTCAAATCCAATTGCAGTTGAGGCCTGCTTCAATTTGGAAATTGCGATTTCAAAGTCTCGCGTCGCGCCATCGAGTTCTTTTCGTTTCTGGGGCAATTCGCCGACAGTGTGTTGGTCCAATTTCGTGCCAGATGTTTGGACCGCCAGATCACCCAAGCGCGAGGTCGCATCTTCCGAGGGGGCACCCGCAAAAAACTTTGACAGGTTGTCATACTGTGCCCGAAACGATTTGATGGCATGAAGGAATTCCCGGAGCCGATGCCGAGCCGTTTCGTTCCCCAGTTTTGAGAAGAGCGCATAATTGAGCCTTTGCCGATCCAGTGACAGGCTCGATATGACATTTGCAAACTGCCGTAAGTCAGTTGGCGTTTGGTTCAGCCTGATATTGGTTTCGGACTCTAGCCGGCTACCGGAATCAGCTAGCGCGCTGATCGCATTTCGCCAGATCTCAATGTGACCAATAAGCTCCTCGATCTGAAAAGGATCCAATCCGTCGTCGAGGACTCCGCGCCAAGGATGTTGGTCAAGTGAAGCTCGCGAACCACGCGCGATCTCGGCACATTGCCGATATGTTCGGAGCAACTCCAGCGATCTCTCAAACTTCTGAATATCTAGATTGTTTAGATTGTTGATATTGAGCTGCTCCAGATCGTTAGGCGGGTCCGTTAGTCGATCTCCCAGCCCAATCTGAGCCCATAGAATATCGTGAACTGTTTTTCCCAAGGCCCCGTACGGTCTATTTAGCTGTCGAGAGTAGGACGTGAGGCGCGTTCGCAGCTCCCTGAGCTGGGCCTTTTTTTGTTCGATATCGGGAGTCCGTCGCCCTTCCTGTGCCATGTTCAGGCGGCGCATAAGAGCATCGAGGACATCCTTCTTTCTTGCCTTCGTAGAATGCAATTCCAAGCAGAACTCGCCAATTCCTGCGTCATCCAGTCGCTTCTTGACGACTTCTAGTGCGGCCATCTTCTCAGCAACAAAAAGAATGCTCTTTCCTTGCTCCATCGCCGCGGCGATAAGATTAACGATTGTCTGGGACTTGCCGGTACCGGGCGGCCCCTGTACCACCACATTCCTACCGCTGAGAATATCAATGAGAGCGCTGTGTTGTGACGAATCGGCGTCAGCTACGAGATGGGGAACAATTTCGGAAAAATCGGGCTCATCGATTTCATATTCTTCTGCAAAAAGTGACCCTTGATTTTCCACACCCGAGAAGAGTCCGGAGACAATTTCCGCTCCCGGGATCGAAGATCCCTCCCCCCAATTATCGGGATCGATATCCTTGAAGATAACGAGTCTAGCGAACGCGAAATGACCGACTGTAACGAAACGTCGGACTCGCCAGCCGGCATGTTCACTCAGTCTCTCGGTGACCCTCGCGAAGTAGTTGTCCGGTGTGTCAGCTTCTCGAAACTCAGGCAGTTCTAGATTGAAGTCGCGTGCAAGTTTTTCGGCGAGCGTGGCGTTGATTTCCGGATCGTCGCCGACACTCTTGATTGAGTATAAATACCGCCCCTTGTGCAGCTTGCGGTCAATGTCAATGGGCAACAGGAAGAGCGGCGCATGGAGCTTTCGCTCAGAACTTTGGCTCTCAAACCATTCCAAAAAACCGAATGCGCAAAAAAGAGTATCAATCCCTCTCTCTTGCAAATTGGTCCGCGCAATATCACGGATCCCGCTCAGTTTCCGATCCATGTCTTCGCGCAGAAGTAGTGTCTGAAGATAATCATCAAGGTGGCGTTCAGGCGCATCGATGTTGGATTCAGACGACGGAAGATCATAACTGGGTTCAAGATCGTGCTCTCTCGCAAAATCCTCAATCGAAAGAACCTCTAGCGACTTTCTCGGTGGCATCTCCAGCTGTTGCCGGACTTTGTCCTTAAGCTCACGTTCGAGTTTGCGATGTTGTTTTAGGGAGGTGCTATCATCGTTTTCGAGCGATTTCATTTGCTCGATGTAGGCCTCGTCCGTGTACCGTGCCTCTTCCAGCGCTATTTTGAACTTTTCGGTTTTTTCATCCCTTGGTTCGTCCTCGGGCTCAGGCAAAGACTTGAAAAAAAAGGGTCGTCCGGTCTGCAGGCGCTCAAAGAGTATATCCGGCAACTCGTCAATCAGACGGATATGATTCCGAGAACGTGGGCTATGCTTGAAATTGAGTAGGGAATTTCGATTTGTCAGATCGAGTAATTTTTGACGCAATGTTTCAATTTGCTTCTTAACTAGATCCAACACGGTCGTGCAAGCCCCTGTTCCCAAGCTCCAACGTGGAACCGATCTCAATTAGAACATAACGTTACAGTGGCAATACGGAAAGCGAATTGGATGTTATATGGCGGGATGGGGCCGCACAGAGCAGCAGGCCGCTTCGGCTAATTTGGTACCCAGATTGGTACCGGACCAGTTGGCATCAGGCGTGACCGGGCCGCATGAACGGAATGCCGATTCACCAAAAATTGTCGGAAAACCGGGCTAAGCCGCACTGACCGGGATTGAATGGGACGCCGGTATTCGGTTTTCGAGACCGTTATCTATCCTGGATATCGTGAATGTGTTCGATGTCCTCGTATGAGAACTGCACGATGTCGCCATGCTTCAGGTCGACGTGCTCTAGCTCGACGTTGTCGAAGTCCTTGATGCGGCCCTCGAACTTCATCTGCAGCTCCAAGACCTTGGTGACGCCTATTGTTACCGTTTTGCCCTCATAGCAAAGGTTCACCAACGTCCGTTCGGATATCACCCGATCCTCAATTTTGTGGACAGGGCGGCCAGTTGAGCTCGTGCCCTTAAATCGCGGTGCGTCGAATTTGGGTGTCTTGGCCATTGAGGTAGGGGTGGATCGTCATTCCCTAGTGTTCCCTCCCTCCGAAGCTCAGTTAGCTCGGTGATAGGGATCAGCTTCTAACTCGCGCTGCCTCTCCCCCTCCGTCAAGTTGTTCCAGCGCCCTTGGTGCTCTCGGCGAATTTTCTGTGCGCGTCTGCCCATCCGCTCCGCTTGTAGCCGAATTTGAAGCGCCGCCTCGCGCTGCCCGCTATTGTAGCCTTCAATGAAGCTGCTGCTAAATAGATTCGGAAAGATTAGTGGGCCAGCGTACACGAAAATGAACATACCGAGCAGTCCGATGACCCCGACGATGGCCATAGTGGCCCTCGCATTGCCACCACTACCAAACCAATTCCAGGCGTCTCTCAGCATGGGTTCTATTAATCAGAGTTGGCCGATTCGGATCAATTGGGCCAGAGCGACTTTCCACAGGCCCATCAAAATTAATCGGAAAAACGGCAGAGTTCTGCGGCCTAGCGACAAAAACGTGTTGCCTAGACTGCTGCCTTTTGGAAATGTCAGTTTTCGAAAATTAGACTAAGTCTTTGAAAATATTGGTGGAGCCAGGCGGGATCGAACCGCCGACCTCGTGAATGCCATTCACGCGCTCTCCCAACTGAGCTATGGCCCCACTTCTAACGGGCCAATTCGGCCCGCAATCCGGCGCTCATTTGGGCCCCTTAGGGGCCCGAACCGGGAAAAATCACAAAAGCACGGGGCTCGCGATCATGCAAGATGAGCTGGGAAGTCCGCCGAAAGCCCGCCTCAGGTCGATCCCTCGTCCTTGACCGGGCCGCCGATGATGTCCTTGACGTCGGATTCGGGCTCGTCCTCCGTTTCCAGGAAGGCGTCCTTCTCGTCGTCGCTATCGGGAATATCGGTATCGTCGTCCGCGATCTCGGCGATGGCTTCCTCGTCTTCGACTTCCGGCGAATCGTCGGCCTCCTGGGCCTCGACCTCGTCAAGGCTGACGATTTCAGGCGCATCGGCCGCGGGCTTGGCCTTGGGCTTGGCCACCTCCGGCTCGGGCTCGGGCTCGGGCTCGGGCTTGGGCTTAGGCGCAGCCGCCACGGGCCGGGCCTTGGGCGCAGCCTTCGGGGCCGGCGCATCGATGGTGAAGGTAACGCCGCAGGCCGGGCACACAATGGGATCGCGCTCGAGGTCGTAAAACCTCGCGCCGCAGCTCTTGCAGCTCCGCTTCGTACCCCGTGAGGGCTTTGCCATGGGAAATCCCCAATAATCCTGAACGCAGCGGCCACCCATTGCCACGACCGCAAGCCCCTGTCAAAACCAAAAATGCTTGTGATTCGCATGTCCGCCCGTGGCATTGACAGCCCGCTCCCCCGGCGGCTGAATGAGGCCGGGCCGCGATCGCGCGTCCCATTCCGCCTGCGCCCACGATTACCCTCGAACCCACCCACCCTATGCGCCAACCCCTGCTATCCCAAAAGTCCGGCCCGCTGAGCGGGCGGATCGCCGCGCCGGGCGACAAGTCGATCTCCCACCGGGCGCTGATCCTGGGCGCGCTTTCCATGGGCACCAGCCGGATCGTCGGGCTGCTGCAGGCGGACGATGTGATGGCGACCGCAGCCGCCCTGGTTCAGCTCGGCGCCAAGGTGGGCAACGAGCGCCACGAATGGTTCGTGACGGGCCGCGGCGTGGGAGGGCTAATGGCGCCCGAAGCCGCGCTCGACTTCGGCAATTCGGGAACCGGGGCGAGGCTGATGATGGGCGCGGTCGCGGGCCACGAGATGACCGCCACCTTCACCGGCGATGAATCGCTCAAGCAACGGCCCATGGGGCGCGTGTTGCAGCCCTTGGAGCTGATGGGGCTGAATGTGGTCGAGGCCCGCGAGACCTTGCCGCTGACCCTGATCGGCACCGACGATTTGATCCCGATCGAGTACCGGCTCCCGGTCCCCTCGGCCCAGGTGAAATCCGCGATTCTGCTCGCCGGGATCCTTGCGCCGGGTCAAACCACGGTGATCGAGCCCGAACCATCGCGGGACCACACCGAACGGATGCTCGAATATCTCGGCGCCAAAGTCGTGATCGGCGAGCGCGACGGCCAGCGCGCCGTCACCGTGGAGGGCGATGCCGAACTGGTGGCGCGCGACATTATGGTGCCCGGCGATCCGAGTTCCGCGGCGTTCTTCGCGGCCGGCGCCCTGCTCTCGCCCGGGTCCGACATCCTGATCGAGAACGTGCTCGCCAATCCGACCCGGACCGGCTTCTACCAATGCCTGGCCGAGATGGGCGGCGATATCGTCTTTGAGGGCGAGCACGAGGCCTCGGGCGAGCCGGTCGCGGACATAAGGGTTCGATCGAGCGAGCTCCACGGCATCACCGTGCCCGCTGCCCGCGCGCCTTCGATGATCGACGAATATCCCTGTTTGGCGGTCCTGGCGGCCTTCGCCCGGGGCGAGACCCGGATGGAGGGGCTGGGAGAGCTGCGGGTCAAGGAAAGCGACCGGCTGGCATCTATCGCCGACGGGCTGACCGCATGCGGCGTGGAAGCAAGCATCGATGGCGATGCCTTGGTGGTGGTGGGAATGGACCAGGTGCCCGGCGGCGCCACTGTTGCGACCAATATGGACCACCGGATCGCCATGGCGTTCCTGACGCTGGGGATCGGGGCGGAGCAGCCGGTGACGGTGGACGACGCCCGGATGATTGCCACTAGCTTCCCCGATTTTCCCGACCTGATGGCCAAGCTTGGCGCCGATCTGCGGCCCGGAAATGCGGGCGCCGAATGATCATCGCGATCGACGGCCCCGCCGCGTCGGGCAAGGGGACGCTGGCACGCCGCCTCGCCCAACATTATGGCTTGGGCTATCTCGACAGCGGCGCGCTTTACCGTGCGGTGGCGCGAGACGTGATCGCCGCTGCCGCCGATCCCCATGACGAGGCTGTTGCTGTGAGGGCCGCGCGCGATCTGGATACCGGCAGCCTGGACGACCAGCGATTGCGCGAGCACGGGGTCAGTGAAATCGCCTCGATCGTCGCACGGCACGCAGGCGTCCGAGCCGTGCTCCTGGAGCAGCAACGCGCCTTCGCCCACCGGCCGGGTGGCGCGGTGCTGGATGGCCGCGATATCGGCACCGTGGTCTGTCCCGAGGCGGATGTGAAGTTCTTCGTGATTGCGTCCGATGAGGAGCGCGCGCGCCGGCGTCATGCGGAGCTCGCCGAGGGGGGAAGCGGGATCGGCTATGACGAGGTGCTCGCCGATATCCGCACCCGCGACGCCCGCGACCGCGAACGCGCCGCCGCACCGCTGAAACCCGCCGTCGACGCGCACTTGCTCGACACCACGAATTTGGATATAGAGGCCGCGTTTAGTGCCGCCGTCGAGCTGATCGACACTGCACTTGATCGAGCGGGGCACACCCCTTGATTTTTGGGTGGATATGAGAGCCCTTTGGCCCTCGCGAATCCCTGTTCGGCAGACATGGCAGACGACGGCGGAATTCGCGGCGCAGCGGATCGCATTCACGAACAATTGCCGGTTAGCTTACAAGCGCATCAGGCGATATGATTGAATGGGTGAATGGCTGGGCGGACTTAAGGAGTATTAATGAGCGACCCGCAAGTTAGCGAAATGAATCCCACAAGGGATGAATTCGCCGCGTTGTTGGAAGAATCCTTCGGCACATCTGATTTACGCGAAGGCAGCGTGGTGCCCGGCACCGTGATTGCCATCGAAAAGGACCTGGCCGTCATCGACGTGGGGTTGAAGACGGAAGGCCGCATTCCCCTCAAAGAATTTGTCATGCCCGGAAGCGACGCGGAACTCGCCGTTGGCGACACCGTCGAAGTCTATCTGGAGCGCGTGGAAAACGCGCTCGGTGAGGCGGTGCTGTCGCGCGAGAAGGCGCGCCGCGAGGAAAGCTGGGTCCGGCTGGAGGAGAAGTTCAAGAAAGGCGAGCGGGTCGAGGGCGTAATCTTCAGCCGCGTCAAGGGCGGCTTTACGGTGGATCTCGACGGCGCGGTAGCGTTTCTGCCAGGCAGCCAGGTCGACATCCGTCCGGTCCGAGACATCGGGCCCCTGATGAATACGCCCCAGCCGTTCCAGATCCTAAAAATGGACCGCCGGCGCGGCAACATCGTGGTCTCACGCCGCTCCGTATTGGAGGAAAGCCGTGCCGAGCAGCGCAGCGAAATCGTGGCGAAGCTCAAAGAGGGCGAGGTGATCGAGGGCATGGTGAAGAACATCACCGATTACGGCGCCTTCATCGATCTGGGCGGCATCGACGGCCTGCTGCACGTCACCGATATGGCTTGGCGTCGGGTCAACCATCCAAGCGAGATCCTGAATGTGGGCGACACCGTCAAGGTGCAGATCGTCCGCATCAATCCCGAAAGCCAGCGCATTAGTCTGGGCATGAAACAGCTCGAGGCCGATCCCTGGGAGAGCATCGAGACCAAATATCCGGTCGACACCCGCCTTACCGGAACCGTGACCAACATCACAGACTATGGCGCGTTCGTTGAGCTCGAACCCGGCGTCGAGGGACTGATCCACGTCTCCGAGATGAGCTGGACCAAGAAAAACATACATCCCGGCAAGATCGTCTCCACCAGCCAGCAGGTCGAAGTGCAAGTGCTGGAAGTGGACCATCAGAAGCGCCGAATTTCTCTTGGCCTCAAGCAGTGCCAGGAGAATCCCTGGAGCGAATTCGCCGGAGCCCATGCGGCGGGCGCCGAGGTCGAAGGCGAGATCCGCAACATCACCGAGTTCGGCCTGTTTATCGGGCTCGATGGCGGCGTCGACGGCATGGTCCATCTCTCCGACCTGGACTGGAACCGCCCGGGCGAAGAGGCCATCAAGGACTTCAAGAAGGGTGAAATGCAGAAGGCGGTGGTGCTGGAAGCCGATCCCGAGAAGGAACGAATTTCTCTCGGTATCAAGCAGCTCAGCGGCGATCCCCTAAAGGCCGGCGGCGGTCTGAAGAAGGGCACAAGGGTCACCTGCGAGGTCACCGAGGTCAAGGATAACGGCCTCGAGGTCAAGCTGATTGATCACGATTTGACCGCCTTCATCCGCCGTTCCGATCTGTCCCGCGAGCGCTCCGAGCAGCGCCCCGACCGGTTCGCGTCGGGCGAGAAGATCGACGCGGTTGTGACCCAGGTCGATGCCAAGACCCGCAAGCTCACGGTTTCCATCAAGGCGCTGGAGATCAAGGAAGAGAAGGAAGCGGTGGCCCAATACGGCTCCACCGATAGCGGCGCTTCGCTCGGCGATATCTTAGGCGCCGCGCTGGACAAGGCCAAAGGGGACGACGGCGACGAGGCCGCTCCCGCCCCCGCCCAGGCGGAGGCCAAGGACGAGGCTGCAAGCGAGGCCGAGACCGAGACCAAGGCGAAGAAGGCCGCGCCAAAGAAGGCCAAGAAGGCAGACGCTGAGGCCGAGGACGCCGGCGAGCCGGAGAAGAAAGCGCCGAAGAAGACGAAAAAGGCGGAGGCGGAAGCCGAGGAAAAGGCCGAGCCCAAAAAGGCCGCGGCTAAGAAGACGCCGAAGAAGACCGCCGCCAAGAAGGACGATAAGAAGGAAGCAGAAACCGAAGGCGAGGCCTAGGAACGGCCTATTGCGTGACCGCGCCTAAGGCTGGCTGAGATTGATCGCTCATGTCGCTGCAAGCTGATGTATTGGCAGACCGCAGACGCCTAAAGCGGCGACTCTCGTTCTGGCGCCTTGCGGCGCTGGTTTTCGCCCTCTTGCTGGGTGGCTTTTTCCTTTTCAACATCGATGATTTGGGCATCGCCGCCGGCATCCGGCCCCATATCGCGCGGGTCACCGTCAGCGGCATCATTCAGGACGACCGCGAGCAGCAAAAGATGCTCGATGAGATCGCCGAGAACCAGCAGGTCAAGGCGGTCATTCTCCGTATCAACAGCCCGGGCGGCACCACCACTGGTGGCGAAGCGCTCTATGAGGCGATCCGCCGGGTGTCGGAGAAAAAGCCGGTTGTGTCGGTGTTCGGCACCGTCGCCACGTCGGCCGCCTATTTGGCGGCAATCGCCGGCGACCACATCGTGGCGCGGAACAACACCATCACCGGCTCGGTCGGTGTGATCTTTCAATGGGCCGAAGTGACCGAGCTGCTGAAATTCCTCGGCATCAAGGTCGAAGAGATCAAGAGCGGACCGCTAAAGGCGAACCCTTCGCCCTTCCAGCCGCTCGATGAAGAGGGCCGGGCGCTCGCCCAGGAGATGGTGCTGGAATCGCAAACCTGGTTCCTGGATCTCGTGGTGAAACGACGCGCCCTGCAGCCCGACGCGGTTCCGGGGCTTCGCGCGGGCAGCGTCTATTCGGGACGCCGGGCGCTTGATCTTCGGCTGGTCGATGAGATCGGCGGCGAGCGAGCCGCGGTGAAGTGGCTCGAAGAAAAACGCAATATTCCGAAGGATCTCAAGATCTTCGATTGGAAGCGTCCCTCCTACAGCTTTGGCGCGAGTTCAGCGGTTGCCTCCATAATTGCCAAGCTGACCGGCGTTTCGGCCCACACGATCGAGCGCGCCATCACCGATGGGGCCGGGATCGGCGGGGGACAGCTTGACGGGCTGGTTTCACTTTGGCACCCTCCGATTGACTGAAAGGGTTGGATTCGGCCAATAACTTCAATAAGATGCCGCAGTTAAGGCTGGTCCCATGATAAAGTCTGAACTGATCCAGAAAATTGCGGCTTCCAATCCCCATCTCTATCAGCGCGACATCGAGCGCATAGTGAATGTGATTTTCGACGAGATCGTCGCTGCCCTTGCTCGTGGCGACAGGGTCGAATTGAGAGGGTTTGGCGCCTTCACCGTCAAGCATCGTGCTGCCCGCCAGGGGCGAAATCCCAGAACCGGCGAGACAGTATTCGTGGACGAGAAGTTCGTACCGTTCTTCAAAACCGGCAAGGACTTGAGGGAGCGGCTAAACCGTAACTATTCGGCAGGTGATGGCGGTTCATACTAGAATTGCTCACGCGTAGCGCGAGGAGTGAGCGTGCTCAGGAAGCTTTTCTGGTATCCCATCATCCTAGCCGCGGCGATTGTCTTGATAGCGCTCGCCGTGGTGAACCGCCATATGGTGCGGCTTGTGCTCGATCCCGTGTCGCCCGCCGATCAGGCTCTGGCGATCGAAACGCCCCTATATCTCTTGCTGTTCGCCGCGTTGCTGCTCGGCCTGCTATTGGGCGGCTTGGCCACTTGGCTGGGCCAAGGCAAGTGGCGCAAGCGGGCGCGCGACGAAAGCCGCGAGGCTGCCCAATGGCAGAAGGAGGCGAACCGCTTAAACGAGCTGATGGAGGCGAGCGCCCCGCCCCGCCTGGAGCAGGCGCCGCCGGCGGATTAGCGGAATAACGGCCGAGCGCTCTCCATGGACAGGCCCGCGTCGATCCCCTAATTTGGCGCGTTGTGGGAGCGCTTAGGCGCCGCAACAGCCCAACCCTAAATCCGGCCAATGACCGTAAAGACAAAAATTTGCGGGATCAAAACCCATGAGGCGCTCCAGGCCGCCCTGGAGGCGGGCACGGATTATTTCGGTTTGGTGTTCTATCCCCCGAGCCCACGCAACGTCTCGGAAGAGGCTGCGCGGGTCCTGATCGAGGCAGCGGGCGGGGGCGCGAAGAGCGTGGCGCTGCTGGTGGACCCAAGCGACGAGGACATCTTGCGCGTCACTGGGACCGTAGCCCCCGACTATATCCAGTTGCATGGCAACGAGACGCCGGCACGGGTCGCCGAGATAGGCAAGCTTTGCGGATGCAAGCTCATCAAGGCGGTTCACATTGCGGAGCCGGGAGATTGCGAGGCGGCAACGTCTTACGCAGGCCTCGCCGACATCATCCTCTACGACGCCAAGCCCACTACGGACGCCCCTGGCCAGCTTCCTGGCGGCAATGGCGTCCCCTTCGACTGGCGGCTGCTCACGGGCATTAAGGAGAGCGACTCATTCATGCTGTCGGGCGGGCTCTCACCTGATAATGTCGCCCGCGCCATCGGCCTCACCAAGGCGCCCATGGTAGACGTTTCATCGGGCGTCGAACGGGCTCCGGGCGAAAAGGATGCCGATCTGATCCGGCGGTTCATCGAAAGGGCGAAATCGGCGGCGGAAGGTTAGAGTTATAAGCAACAACGTCGAATGCCATGGCCGAACAAGCTGACATCATGAAGCCCAACACCTACCGGACGGGGCCAGACGAGCGCGGGCATTTCGGGCTCTATGGCGGCCGCTTTGTCGCCGAGACCCTGATGCCGCTGATCCTCGATTTGGAGGCGGCCTATGAGGACGCCAAGGCGGATCCGGTCTTCGAAGAGGAGCTGCGCGAACTGCTCTGCCATTACGCCGGCAGGCCGAGCCCGCTCTATTTCGCCGAGCGCCTGACGGAGAAGTTCGGCGGCGCCAAGATCTATTTCAAGCGCGACGAGCTGAACCACACCGGCTCCCACAAGATCAACAACTGTTTGGGTCAGATTCAATTGGCCCGGCGCATGGCCAAGACCCGCATCATCGCCGAGACCGGCGCCGGTCAGCACGGCGTGGCGGTGGCCACCGTCGCCGCCCGATTCGGCCTGCCCTGCGTGGTCTATATGGGCGCCACCGATATCGAGCGCCAAAAGCCCAATGTCTTCCGCATGCGCCTGTTGGGCGCGGAGGTGCGCCCGGTGACCGCGGGCTCTGGCACGCTGAAGGACGCCATGAATGAGGCGTTGCGGGACTGGGTCGCCAATGTGGAGGACACATTCTACATCATCGGCACTGTGGCTGGACCGCACCCCTACCCCGCCATGGTCCGGGATTTTCAATCGGTGATCGGGATGGAAACACGCGAGCAGATGCTGGAGCGCGAGGGCCGGTTGCCCGACACCCTGGTCGCCTGCATTGGCGGGGGCTCCAACGCCATGGGGCTGTTCTATCCATTCCTCGACGACGAGCAGGTCGCGATCTATGGCGTCGAAGCCGCCGGCCTCGGACTTGAGCATCCGGAAGAGCACGCCGCGTCCCTGAATGGTGGCCATCCGGGCGTCTTGCATGGCAACCGGACCTATCTGCTGCAGGATGACGACGGACAGATCATCGAGGGCCATTCGATTTCCGCCGGGCTGGATTATCCCGGCATCGGCCCCGAGCACGCCTGGCTCAAGGATAGCGGCCGGGTCACCTACGCAGCGGCTACAGACCAGGAGGCGCTTGCCGCCTTTCAGCTCTGCACCAGGCTGGAGGGCATCATTCCAGCCCTCGAACCCGCCCACGCGCTGGCTCATGTGGCCAAGATCGCGCCACGGCTCCCCAGCGACAATCTGCTGGTGATGAATATGTGCGGGCGGGGCGACAAGGACGTCTTTGCCGTCGCCGAACATCTGGGCACCGAGATCTAGCCGTGGCGCCCAAGACGCCCAAGACGCGCATCGACAAGCGCTTCAAGGCCCTGCGCGAGCAAAAGCGCGCCGGGCTCGTCGCCTTCGTCACCGCTGGCGATCCCGATTTCGAGACTTCACAGCAAATCCTGAACGCGCTTCCCGAGGCGGGCGCGGATGTAATCGAGATCGGCATGCCGTTTTCCGATCCCATGGCCGATGGGCCGGCGATCCAGGTTTCCTCGCAGCGGGCGCTGGCCGGGGGGCAGACCATGGCGAAGACCATCGAGATGGTCCGCGCCTTCCGCTCCACTGACACAAAAACGCCACTGGTCCTGATGGGCTACTACAATCCGATCTACGTCTATCCCGTCACCGATTTCCTGGCCGACGCCGCAGAAGCCGGTGTTGACGGCTTGATCGTGGTGGATTTGCCGCCCGAGGAAGACGCAGAGCTTTGCGTGCCCGCGATGGATGCGGGCCTCAGTTTTATCCGGCTCGCAACCCCCACCACCGACAACAAGCGGCTTCCCGCCGTGCTCGCAAATACGTCCGGCTTCCTATATTACGTATCGATTGCCGGGATCACGGGAACCGCGACTCCCGACCTCAGCGCGGTGCGCAAGCACGTTGCCCGGATCAAGACAAGCAGCGAGCTACCGATCGCGGTTGGTTTTGGGGTGAAATCCCCGGAGCAGGTCCGAACTCTGGCGGAATATGCCGACGGCGTAGTGGTCGGCTCGGCGCTGGTTCGCGCCATCGAAAACAGCCTAACCAGCGAAGGCCGGGCAAGCCCCGGAACCGTGAGCGCCGTCACTGGCCTTGTGAGAAACCTTGCCCAGGCCTTGCAGTCGGAGCCCGCGACAGCGACATAAGGTAACCGGACTGCTAGATTAGAGCAGCGATAACGAGGCGCATACGAAGTGAACTGGATCAACAAACACGTCCGGCCGAAAATCCAACGCATCCTGCGAAAGCGGGAAATGCCGGACAATCTTTGGGTCAAATGCCCGGAAACCGGGCAGATGATCTACTACAAGGATCTGGAGGCGAACCAGTTCGTAGTGCCGGCCAGCGGCTACCACATGCGCATGAACTCCAAGTCACGGCTCAAGACGCTGTTCGACGATGGCGAGTATGACAACATCGATCTTCCCAGCGTCTCCGACGACCCGCTGAAGTTTCGCGACGAGCGCAAATACAGCGATCGTCTGAAGGATGCCCGCTCAAAGAGCGGCATGAGCGATGCCCTGGTGGCGGCCAAGGGTAAGCTGGACGGCCTCGACATCGTCGCCGCAATTCAGGATTTCCAGTTCCTGGGCGGCTCGTTAGGCCGGGCGGCGGGCGAAGCCGTGATCACCACGATGCGCTCCGCCGTCGAGGCCACGGTGCCGTTCATTCTGTTCGCGGCTTCGGGCGGCGCCCGGATGCAGGAGGGCATCCTCTCGCTGATGCAGATGCCCCGCACCACGATCGCGGTTCAGGAGCTTCGCGAGGCCCAGTTGCCCTATATCGTGGTGCTCACCAATCCAACCACCGGCGGCGTCACCGCGTCCTACGCCATGCTGGGCGACATCCATATCGCCGAGCCCGGCGCGCTGATCGGATTTGCCGGTCCCCGGGTGATCGAGCAGACCATCGGCGAAAAACTGCCCAAGGATTTTCAGCGCTCCGAGTATCTGCTGGAACACGGCATGGTCGATATGGTCGTCCACCGCCACCATATGCGCGACACGCTGAGCCGGCTCTGCCGGACCCTGCTGCACAAAGACATGCTCGACCGGCCCCAGGAACATCTGTTCGACGGCAAGAAGACCCAATTGGCGCCACCCTCGGAGATCACGGCAGCCAATGATGTCGAGCATCCGCTCGTCGAAGAGGCCTCCGATTCCGCATCGGACGAGCGCCCGGCCCCGCCCAATCCGGAAGCCTGAGCGCGGCTCGTTCGACCCCTTGTTATCATGACCCAAGCCAAACCTGGCCCCGCGGGGCCCCAGTCCCCTGAGGGCGCTGCCGGAGAGCTGCCGAGCACGGCGCTGTTGCAGCGCATGCAGGAGCTGCATCCCAAATCTATCGACCTGTCGCTCGGCCGGATCGAACGCCTTCTGGGCGCACTGGGCTCGCCCGAGCAGAAGCTCGCGCCGGTGGTTCACGTGGCCGGCACCAACGGCAAGGGCTCGGTGATCGCAATTCTCAAGGCGATGTTGGAAGCCGCGGGCATGCGGGTGCACACGCTGACTTCACCGCATTTGGTGCATTTCCACGAGCGCATCGGGCTGGCCGGCGACTCCGGCACTGCGCCGATCGCCGAGAAATATTTGGTCGACGTGCTGAAGCGGGCGATGGCCGCCAACGGCAAGGAGCCCATCACCTATTTCGAGATCACCACGGCCGCCGCATTTCTAGCTTTCGCCGAGACGCCTGCCGACTTCGTGCTGCTGGAGACCGGGCTTGGCGGCAGGCTGGATGCGACCAATGTGGTGGAGCGCCCACGCCTCACCATCATCACGCCCGTTTCGATTGACCATACGAGATTCTTGGGCAAGACGATCGCGGCGGTGGCCGGCGAGAAGGCCGGGATCCTCAAGCCCGGCATTGCCTGCGTAGTTGCGCCGCAAGTGCGCGAAGCCCTTGACCAGATCGAGGAACGGGCGGCGGACCTCGGCTCACCGCTTCTGGTCGCGGGGCGCGACTGGGATGCCTATGAGCAGCATGGCCGCCTGGTCTACCAGACGCCCCACGAGCTGCTGGATTTGCCATTGCCGAAGCTGATCGGACGCCACCAAATCGATAATGCGGCTACTGCCATCACAGCTGCACAGGAAATCTTGCCCCGTCACGACATCGAAGCGGCGTTGGCGGCCGGACTCTCAACGGCCCATTGGCCGGCCCGGCTCGATCTGCTGCCCGCCGGTACACTGCACGCACACGTCCACCCCGAAACGGAAATCTGGCTCGATGGCGGCCACAATCCCGCCGCTGCTGAGGTGCTGGCGCGCACCATGGCCGAGCTTGAGGAGCGCGTTCCCCGTCCACTGCATCTGATCTGCGGCATGATGGCGAACAAGGACGCGGACGCCTTTTTTCATGCCTTTCAGGGACTCGCACAATGGGCCGGCACGCTGCCGATCCCGGGCGAGCGAAACTGCTTCGACGGCGCGAGCCTGGCCGATACCGCACGGGCGAACGGGATCGAGGCCCAGGCGGCCTCGGACCTAGCCGAAGCGCTCGAGCTTAGCCAGGCAGCGGCCTCGGAGCCGGTTCGGATTCTGATCTGCGGTTCGCTTTATCTCGCGGGCCATGTGCTGGAATCGCACGCGACCGAAAGCGGCGGCGCGCAAGCCACTGGAACAACCGGCTAGAACTTGGGCTGGTGGGGGCTCAGGCGCTCTGAGCCGAGGCTTCCTGAAGCGTGGCGTTGATCCATTCGAGCAGCGCGCCCTTGGGCAGCGCCCCCATCTTGGTCGAGGCCACTTCGCCGCCGCTGAAGATCATCAGGGTCGGGATTGCCCGAATGCCGTATTTGCCGGGAGTCGACGGATTCTCGTCGATATTCAGCTTGGCAATCTTGACCTTTCCGTCCATCTCCACGGCGATTTCCTCGAGCGCCGGCCCAATCTGCTTGCAGGGCCCGCACCACTCGGCCCAAAAGTCCACGACCACCGGAGTGGACGCGTTGAGGACTTCGGATTCGAAGGTGCTGTCGGAAACGGTCTCTGTAGCCATTAGCTTTTTCTCCTGGTTCGCCAAGCTTCTAAAACTGAAGGCCTGGCACTTGTTGCTGAGGAACGTAGGTGGCCTCCGGTTGGGCGTCAAGGCTACCGCTCGGCGCTTGTTTTGATGGCCTCCTCGTAGGCGTCCAGCAGGTTGTCGGGAATGGCCAGCAGCGCCGGACTGGCCGTCCAAACAAGCGCGCAGCGTACTGGTTTGCCCGAGTATGCGCGGGCGAGCGCCATGCGGTAAGCGGCGAGCTGCGCCAGATAAGCGGGCGCCACCTCATCCACGCGTTCGGGGGGCGGGCGGTTGGTCTTGTAGTCCGCGATCAGGATCTCTTGCGCCCCGATCACCAGCCGATCTACTTGGCCCGAAATCTCCAAGCCCGGCCCATCCTGCTCGCCTGGAAAACGGGCGATGATGGGCACTTCGGCCTGGCTGCCCGGTCCGAACAAGGGCGCGAATTCGGGGTCTTCCAATAGCTGGATGACTTCGGCGACGATCTCGTTACGTGCCTCAGGCTCCAGGTTCGTGCCACGCGCCTCCATAAACGCCGTGGCGCGCGCCTCCCATTCTCCCGGGACCAGCCCCGGCAGGTGCTCCAGCAAGGTGTGGATCAGCCTGCCGCGGGCGAAGCGGGACTGGTCGGCAAGCATGGCGGGCGAAGATGCCGATTGTTCGGGAAAGGTATGATCCGCCGCTCCCGGTGGCCCCAGCACCACCGAGGAAGGCGTCACCGCAAGCACGGCGCGGGCCTCTTGGGGCGCATTCGATTTGGCCCAATCGGGCAAGGGCTCGGCGACGGCCTCGCCGGAAACAGCTCCAGCAGCGGCCGCGGTTTCGGACGCTTCTTCACCCGCGATGCGCCAGACCTTTTCGCCGTTTTCGTCGCGCGCCTCCAATGCCCGCGACTTCAGTCCCTCCCAGATCAGGTCGTACCAGCAACCCTCATCGCGCCCGTTCTGACCCTCCCAGCCGCAGACATAGAGCTGGTCGCGGGCCCGGGTCATAGCGACGTAAAGCAGCCGGTGATATTCGTGTTGCTCCAGTTCGTCAATCCGCGCCTTGGCTTGCTGGATTGGATCGAGCCGGGCGAGATCAGAAGGTGCCCAAATCGATTTTTCATCACTGTTGCCTGCCTCTATTGGCAGCAGGTTCGCGCGTGGACGCCGCGTCGCACAGGTGTCGGGCAGAAACACGATATTGGCCTCCAGCCCCTTGGCGCCATGCACGGTCATGATCCGCACCTCGTCGCGGCCCTGCTCCATGTCGCGCTTGATCTCGACGTCGGCGCGGCGCACCCAATGCAGGAAGCTTTGCAGCGAGGGAAGTTCATCGGCGTCATAGCCCAGCGCTAGATTGAGGAACTCATCGATGGCGTCCGCCGCGTCGGGCCCGAGCCGGGCGATCATGTCGCGCCGGATCGCACCGCCATCCTCTTCGAGAAGTGCTGCAAAGAACTCGTAAGGCGCCAGGAAATCGGCGCGCGCCAGCCAGCGCTGCAGCCGTTCGTGGGCGCGGGCAAACTTCTCTGCCTGGCCGGTGCCATCGCGGAGCACTTCCCAGAGACTCCCTCGCCGCCCATGGGCAAGCTCAAACAGGTCGTCGTCGTCGAGCCCAATCAACGGGCTCTTCAGGACAGTGGCCAGGGTCAGGTCGTCCTGGGGAAGCAGCACGAAATCGCCCAACGCCATCAAATCCATCACTGCGATCTGCTCGCTGAGCCGCATCCGGTCGGCGCCCGCAACGGGAATGCCGCGCTCCTTCAGCGCCCGGATCATCGGCGCGGCGAAGGGCTTCCGTTTCCGTACCAGGATCAGGATATCCTCAGGCCGTATCGGCCGGCCCTTGGACGGCAATAGGATCCTGTTGTCGAGCCAATATTTGATCTTGTCGGCAATCCGCTGGGCCAGGCGGTCGGGCGCCTCCCGGGGCGCCCGGGCCGCCCGCCAGGGCTCGAAGGGCGGCACCTCGTCGCGCGGGCTGGGTGCCTCCGGCTGCCAGATCTCGATGCTTCCGGTCTGGTCCGTGCGGTTGGCAAAATGCGGGCTGAGCTCGCCCTCCCAGGTCAGCCCTGCTGCCGCTTGCGGCCCAGCAAAGACCCCGTCCACCGCTTCGAGCACGGTGGCGGTCGAGCGGAATGAGAGGTTGAGGGGCACGTCGTGCCAGAGCTTGCCCGCGTCCCGCACCCGCTTGGCGAAGGTGCGGCCTTGGGCAGCGAACTGCTTGGGTTCGGCGCCCTGGAAGCGGTAGATCGACTGCTTCTCGTCGCCCACGGCGAACACCGTGCGCTCGACCTCGCGCGCGCCCTCGCCGCTGAAGAACTCGTGCGCGAGCGAATCGATCACCCGCCACTGTAGCGGGCTGGTGTCCTGGGCCTCATCCACCAGGATATGGTCGATGCCGCCGTCGAGCTTGTAGAGCACCCAGGCTGCGGCCTCGGAGACCCGCAACAGATCCGCAGCCTTGACTATCAGATCGTCGTAATCCAGCGCCGCGCAGGCCGCCTTGGCCACTCTATACTCCCGCTGCATGGCCGCGCTTAGTTGGGCGAGCGCGCTGTTGGCCGCGAGCAGCCTGATGGCGCGCTCTTCGAGCACCAGGGCGTAGCAGCGGTCGCGGGCCACCTCCAAAGCTCCCGCGATCTCAGGCTCACGCCCCGCCGGCTCATTGGTAATGACCCTGGTAAGGGGGTCGCCTCCCTTGGTCAGGAAGGCCGCCCGGAAGGCATCCGCGCGCGCCTCTGGCGCCGATGCCTGCCTGGCCCGGCTCAGATGCTCCGCCCGGCCCCGATCGCTCGTGCCGCCGGTAGCGAGCAGGGCAATGGCCTTATCCAGCGTCACGTCGTCCAGTAGCGCGGCGATTTCCCGCTTGACCTCGGCGCGGTCACGGGAAGCCGCCAGCCCAAGTAGCCCAGCGAGCCAAGCTGGCGCATGCTCCTTGGACCCATCGCCCGAATGCCGACCGGACGTTCGATCCTGGCGTGGTGCGGCGGCAAGCAACTCGCGAAAGGATTGCTCGGCGGACAACGCGACGACCTCGCCGAGCGCCTGATTTAGGGGGGACTCAGCGTCGGCGGCGGCGGCCAAGACCCGGTCAATCGACCGGCTGCGAAGCTCGGCGGCCGAAGTTTCGTCCAGCACGGTGAAGTCGGCGGCGATCCCCGCCTCCAGGGGAAAGCGGTGCAACAGGCGCTCGCAAAAGCCATGAATGGTGTGGATCTTGAGGCCGCCCTCGGTCTCCAACGTCAGCGCAAACAGCTGTCGCGCGCGGCGTATCGTGTCTTGGGCTGGCGTCTCGCCGGTCAGCTTCTGGAGTTTTTCTGCCAACTCCTGCTCCGGCATCGACGCCCAGCCCATTAGCCGCTCATGCAGCCGATTCTGCATTTCGGCGGCGGCGACCTTGGTGAAGGTGAGACAGAGAACTCGCTGCGGCTTCACGCCCGTCAGCAGCAGCCGCAATATCCGGTTGATCAGAACCGACGTCTTGCCGGTGCCCGCGCTCGCGGAGACCCAGGCCGAGGCTTGTGGATCTGCGGCGCGGCGCTGATTGCGGTCCGCCTGTTGCTGGATGGTGCCGGGTTCCATTTCAATCGGCCCCAGCATCCACGCTCGACCATTCGGCGACACGGGCCAGATGGGCGTAGTCGTCATAGCGGTAACGCGCCTCGAAGCCGGGGCGGCGCAGCACCTCGTAAGGTGTTTCGGGGCGGTCGAAGGCTTCGATCAGCGCCCGAAGTCCCGCCAATGCCTGCTCGGCTAGCGCGCCCGCATCGCCGTCCGAGACGTCCCGTTCGTCGCCAGGTATCCGCCCGCCCGAGGCCCAGATGAAGCGCAAAGCCTTGACGTCATGCGATTCAATTCCACGAAAACCGCCGCCTTGGGCGATTGCAGCCTCGAGCGGCAGCTGCGGCGCCCTGCCGCCGCTGACTGCGGTCTTCGTGGGCGGTTGGCCGGTCTTGTAGTCGTAGATCGCTAATCCGCCGTTTTGGTTGAGATCGATCCGGTCGGCGCGGGCCCGTAAAATGAAGTTGCCCGCCTGTGCTTCGAGTTCGAGTTCGCCCGGAACTTCCGAGAATGAGCGGGCAACCCCCCGGCGCCGGTCAGGCTCGGTCGCCGCGAACCAACTGGCAAAGCGTTCGAGTTGCGGACGCCAAAAGGCGCGGATGCTGGGATGCGCGCCGAATTCTTCGAAGAGCTTGTCGGCCAAGCGCATCAGTTCGGCGGCGATTTCTTCCGGCAGCTCTTGCGGATACTGCGCGGCGAAGCGCTGCATCACGTCGTGCACCAACCGCCCGCGCAAAGCCGCATCGGGCTCACCGCCGATGGGTTCGACGGGCGTTAGGTCCAGTATATCGCGGGCAAAAATCGCGTAAGGATTGGCGATCCATTCTTCAATGCGGGTCACGCTGAGGCGGCGGGGCCGCGCCTCGACCGGCGGCTTCGGCGCCGGCCTGGGGACGGGCTTCAACACCTCAACGCGATCGCGGCTGTGTGCCCAGGCGAGCCAGGGTTCGATGGGGCGAAGACCATTGCTGACGCCCGCGCCCGCCAGTACCGCCTCCAGGCGAAGCAGCCAGCGCGAGGGCACGGTGGGCACGCCCTCTTGCCGTTCGGCGCGGGTGATCGTGACTTTCTCCGCGCCCCACAACTGGGCCACGTCATGAGCGGCGAGACCGATCCGCCGCTCCGGCGCGGGCAGACCGATTTCCTTGCGCATCGGGCGGTTCAGCCAGGCATCCGCCTCCTCGGTCCGCGGCCAGGTGCCCTCGTTCAGTCCCCCCAGCACAACCACGTCGGCATGCTGCAATCTTGCCTCCAGCGGACCCCAGATGTGGAGCCTCGGATGGGCCGGCCGGCGGGGTCGCACCATGGGACCCGTCACCAGGTTCCGGTAGAATTCGGCGTAATGGCGGGGCGAGATTCGGGGCCCCACATTCGTCCCGCTGATGATTTCGGCCAGGATCAACGCGAGTGCCTCGCCCGCCTCGCCGCCCCAAAGCGCGCCGGTCTCGCTGGATTCGTCACGGGCGAGCGCCTCGGCCGCCGCGACATGGGTAGCAGTCAGCTCAGCAATTGCGGCCTTGGTTCTGCGGCCGAAGAACTCGGCTAGCGGCGCGAAGGCCCGCGAGACGTCGCCGACGAGTTGCTCCGCCTTCTCCAGTTCTTCCTTGCCCAGGCGCTGCCCGCTGGGACGGGAAGATCCAGCGGGGTCGGGCCTTGCCCGGGCGCGGCGCAACGCGTTGCG
>Ga0315336_1003010_pt1 | contig 23738 bp, 13 predicted proteins | sample ASW5metaG_FD_204512 | JGI IMG/M metagenome (GOLD analysis project Ga0315336, IMG submission 204512) | Ammonia-oxidizing marine archaeal communities from Monterey Bay, California, United States - ASW #5 | ecosystem: Environmental > Aquatic > Marine > Intertidal zone | place: USA: California... | reverse complement strand
CAGAATCGTATACAGGTATACGATTTTTGTTCTGGGTTACAGCCGCTCCGCCACCGTGGCGGGTATCCTAACCGCAGGATTCAGCAAACGTTATTTCTGGTGAGAGCAGCAGGGCTCGAACCTGCGACCCACGCCTTAAAAGGGCGTTGCTCTGCCAGCTGAGCTATGCTCCCGTAGTATGCTTTGGTTGGTCGATTTTGAGGGGGGGATTATAGCCGTGCTCGCAGGCTACCGACAGTCGAAAATCGAAGGGGGGCACGGTTCAAGGTGGCCGTTCAGGCGTTTTCTACCAAAGAGTACCGTGCAACCCTGCCGAATATCGAAGAGCTCGCGCGTCCGATCCGTGGTTCCGTTTCTGCCTCGGGCTGTTTAGACTTCTATTATGGCGGCTCCCTACGATCCACCCGATTATTTTCTCCTCGACGACCTGCTCTCGGACGAGGAGAAGCTCATCCGGCGCAGCGTCAGGGAGTTCGTCGATGGGAAGGTGCTTCCCATCGTCGCCGATTGTTTCCGGGGGGAGCGCTTTCCGAGCGAGCTCGTTCCTGAAATCGCTTCCATGGGCCTCCTCGGCGCCAACCTCGAAGGGTACGGCTGTGCCGGGCTCGGAAACGTGGCTTATGGCCTCATTCTCGCCGAGCTCGAGCGCGGGGATTCGGGCCTGAGGAGCTTCGTGAGCGTGCAAGGGGCGCTCGCCATGACTGCGATTCACCAGTTCGGCTCCGAGGAGCAAAAAAGGCGCTGGCTGCCGCGCATGGCAGCAGGAGAGCTGATCGGTTGTTTTGGCCTTACTGAGCCCGATTTCGGCTCGAACCCCGCGGGCCTTGCGACCCGAGCCGAGCTCCACGGCGAAGAGTACGTGCTGAGTGGGAACAAGATGTGGATCACGAACGGATCCATTGCCGACGTTGCCGTGGTCTGGGCCAGGGAAAACGACCGCGTCCAGGGTTTCGTCGTGGAGAAGGGCAGTCCGGGGTTCTCTACGTCGCTACAGAAGGGAAAGTGGAGCCTGCGGGCATCCGTCACCTCCGAGCTTCATTTCCAGGAGTGCCGGATCCCCGCCGATGGGAAGCTGGAAAAAGCGCAGGGCGTGAAGGCTGCCCTCTCCTGCCTCGACCAGGCGCGCGCCGGGATTGCTTGGGGAGCGTTGGGCGCGGCCATGGCCTGTTACACGGAAGCCCTCGAGTACGCGAAGACACGCATCCAGTTCGGCAAACCCATCGCCTCCTTCCAGCTGGTCCAGGCGAAGCTGGTCGAGATGCTGGCGGGAATCACCAAGGGGCAGCTCCTCGCATACCGCCTCGCCCAGCTCAAGGACGAGGGTAAGGTGCGTCCGGAAATCATCTCCCTCGCCAAGCGCGACAACGTTGCCATGGCCCTCGATGCCGCCCGCTCCGCCCGTGACATACTCGCGGCCAACGGAATTACCGATGAGTACTGCGTCGGACGGCACATGGCCAACCTCGAGTCGGTGAAGACGTACGAAGGGACGCACGATATTCACACGTTGATCCTGGGCAGCGACATCACAGGGATCCCCGCGTTTTCGTGAGCTGGGCCAAACTGGAACTAAGGAGCTGTTTCAAAAGTCGCTCCGTCGGCCCGAGGCCGAGTGCAGTGGTGCGAGGCGAGGCGGCGCAACGAAGCATCGCGCCGCTGCAGCCGGCCGAAGCCAGGATGGAGTTTTGAAACAGCTCCTAAGAGCCTTGGTGCTGGGAGGTTGCACAGTGCTGGCGACCTTGCTCATACCGGCCACCGCGGCTGGTCATAGCCTCAGCGCGAAGGTTTTCATGCGTGAAGGGAGCGTGAGGGTGGAAGCTCAGTATTCCGACGCTTCTCCGGCTTCCCACGCCACGGTGAAGGTCTACGCCTACAGTCCCGGGCAGCCGAATTCGGAGCAGTCTTTGCTATTGGAGGGCGAGCTCGACCGAGAAGGCAAGTGTGCGTTCGTTCCCCAGACGGCGCAAGATCTGTACTTCGTGATCGACGACAACGCTGGGCATCGCGCCGAGGTGCAGGTTCTTGCGGAAAGCCTGCGTCCCCTTTTTGACAAGGACCGCGACAAGGATCAGGACAAGGACTCAGTGGGGGCAGCTGACCCTATCGGGGTTTCACCGGGACCCCTGTTACTGGACGGGGTGCCCCTGTGGGGAAAGCTACTGATAGGTGTCGGTGCGATCCTCTGCCTGGGTTTCGTCGTTTCGCGGGCGGTGCGCTCGAGAAAGGCCGGTTAACAGTCCGAGAGCGCGTCGACGAGCCTCGAGCAAGCCTCATCGGCCTCCTCCCGGCTCAGAGTCAGTGCCGGACGCAGTCGAATGGACGTTTCCCCGCAGGGGAGAAGCAAGAGATTCTTCTTCAGGGCCCGGTCCAGTAGACCGGCCCGCTCCTCCTGAGAAGAACAATCGAAGGCGCAGAGGAGACCACGTCCACGCACATTCGAGACACGCCCCGCAAACCTCTCGCCGACCTCTCCGAGCCGTCCGAGCAAGTGGCGGCCGACCACTTTTGCGTTTTCGACGAGGCTCTCCTTTTCCATCGCCTCGAGGATGATCTCGCAGCGGACCATGTCCGCGAGCCCTCCGCCCCACGTAGAGTTGATGCGCGAGGAGAGCTTGAAGACGTTGTCAGCCACCTCGTCGATTCGAGGGCCGGCCATGATGCCGCATACCTGGCTCTTCTTGCCGAAGCAAACAACGTCGGGGAGGACCTCGAAGTGCTCATACGCCCAGAAGCGTCCAGTGATCCCGAAACCCGTTTGAACCTCGTCAAAAATGAGAAGCGCGGTTTCACGATCGGCGACTTCACGGAGGGCGTGAAAAAACTGAGGGCGAAAATGGTTGTCGCCTCCCTCACCCTGGATGGGCTCGATGATGATCGCAGCGATATCGTCGGGAAAATTACGGAACGCCGCTTCGATTTCCTGCAGAGCTTTTCTTTCTTCGCCGGCCACCCTGTTTTCCTCTGCTGCATCGAGCGGGAAGTGGATCTTGGGGTTGTTGACACGAGGCCAGTCAAACTTTGGGAAGTAATCCGTCTTCACCGGTAGCGTGTTGGTCAAGGAGAGGGTGTAGCCAGAGCGACCGTGAAACGCCTGGCGGAAGTGGAGGACTCGTGTGCCCTTCGGGCCGTTCCCGGCGGCCAGGTTCTTCCTTGCCTTCCAGTCGAATGCAGCCTTGAGCGCGTTTTCAACTGCGAGCGCCCCCCCCTCGATGAAGAAGAGATGGTGGAAAGGATCCTTGAGCGCGTGCCGGGCAAAGGTCTCGACAAAGCTCGCGAACTCAGCCGAGTACGCGTCCGAGTTGGCGGGCTTGTGCAGGGCCGCAGCAAGGAGCTTTTCTGAGCTCTCCGGCGTGTGGAGGCGAGGGTGATGAAATCCCAGCGGAAGACTGGCGAAGAAGCTGTAGAAATCGAGGTAGCGCTCGCCGCTTTCCGCGTCGACGATCCACGCTCCACGGCTGCGCTGGAGGTCCACGACGATGGGGAACCCGTCTCCGATCAGGTACTTCCCGACCGTCTGATGGACTGCTTTCGAGGGCACGCTCGGTAGAATATTTGCTGTCAAGGAAACCTCCGGAAGTATCTGCGGCAAGGGGTCGTCCCGACAAGCCGGAAGCAACGTCTCCGTGCTCATGCCCCCCATCTGAGAAGCCTAACACGGATCCGACGGTTGGCCCACAAGCTACCGAACGCCGCACTCTCAAAGAACTTATGCTATCCCCTGGAGTAGAGCTGTGCTTTGACTTCGGCGTTCTTCCATGTTAAATAGAAGGATCCAAGTGGGTCTCACCAGTGGTGCTCGCGCGGGCAAGAGCTGGCTGCTCGTCCGTGGGGCTCGGGCTGCTATCAGCCCGGGCCGACGACCCTGCGCCAAGACAGCATCGAGCCGCTTGGAGGAGGAGTCGTCCATGGCGTCAACGGGTCAGATCCCGAAAATCCGAGTCCTTACCGAGGAATCGAGCGAAGAGCTCCTCTACCCGCTCGATGAGGGGCGTATTAGCATTGGCCGGAGTTCCGAAAATGCCATCGCGCTCCAGGACTCGCTGGTCTCCCGGCACCACGCGGAGCTCGAGTTCGACGGCAGTGAGGTGACGCTCAAGGACCTCGGAGGAAAGAATCCGATCCGGGTCAATGGCGAGGCGGTCCAGGACTACCGGCTGATCCACGGGGACCGCATTACCATCGGAAACACCGAGCTGCTCTTTGAATTCCCTGGCGAGCACCCGAGAAGCCCGCTCCGAGTGGTCAAGGACGGCAAGGGTATCTTTGAGCCCGGGGTCGGAGGCATCAGCCTCGACGCTGCGACAGTGGCGTTCGGGAAGCCGGACCTTTCCGACGCTTCTGCCACCGAAAAAAGCTACAGTCGGCTCTCTCGCCTGTATCTCGTGTCGGAGGAGCTGCTCAAGATTACCGACGAGGAGCAGCTTTACGATCTCGTGCTCACTGCGACCACCCAGGAAGTGAAGGCTGAGCGCGGGTTTCTGGGGCTCGCAGCTGAGGGTCAGGAAACGGATCCGCACGCACTGGCCGTGGTGCGTTTCTGGGATCCTGTCAAGGGGGGGGAGGCACACTCTCTCGAGATGAGCGAGACGATCCTCAACCACATCTGCCGGGACAGCAAAGCGGTTCTCGTTCGTGATGTTGCCGGCCGGCATGACTTCGGAGCCAGTGTAATAGACCTCAAGATTCGCTCCTTTATCTGCGCGCCGATGCTCTCTCCGGACGCTTCCCCCGAGACAGACAGAACATCCCGAACGCACACTTCAGCCGTCAAGGGAGTGCACGGGGACCAATTTCTCGGGCTCATCTACGTTGACACCAGGGGAAATCGCGACCAGTTTGATCGCAGCGACCTCGAGTTCGTCAGCGCGATAGGGCGCATGGCGGGCCTCTTCCTCGAGAATCTTCGGACGCAGGGCAAGTTGCAGCGGGAAAACGAGAAGCTCCGCAGTCTTGTGGGCGGTGGCGGCCAGCTGGTCGGGAGTAGCGCGCCCATGAAGCGCGTGTTCCGGCTCATCGAGAAGGTGGCTCCGCGAGATGCCTCCGTTCTCATCCAGGGCGAGAATGGAACGGGAAAGGAGCTCGTTGCTCGGGCCATGCACCAGCGCTCCGCTAGGAAGGATGACCCCTTTGTCGCGGTCAACTGTGGCGCTATTCCCCCCAATCTCGTGGAGAGCGAGCTTTTCGGCCACGAGAAGGGGGCCTTTACCGGGGCCCATCAAACTACGGAAGGAAAGTTCGACCTGGCACACGGGGGGACGCTTTTCCTGGATGAGATTGGCGATATGCCCCTCGACATGCAGGTCAAGATCCTGCGGGCGATCGAGGAGCGGAAGTTCTACCGGGTGGGTGGAAAAAAGGAGATTTCCGTCGACGTGAGGTTTATCTCGGCCACAAATCATGACCTGAAGCGTTCCATCGATGAGGGAACGTTTCGGGAGGACCTGTATTTCCGACTTGCTGTGGTGACTGTGGAGGTGCCGCCCTTGCGAGACCGTGGTAAGGATATCCTGGAAATTGCGGAGAGCTTTCTCAGCCAGGGTTCTTCTCCCATCACAGTGACTGCCGCTCTACGAGAGTGCCTTCTGAACTATCACTGGCCCGGCAATGTTCGCGAGCTCAGAAACGTCCTGGAGCAGGCCATCATCCTCGGAGATGGGCAGAAAATCAGCCCGTCGGACTTACCACCGCACGTCAGGAAGCGGGGTCGCGGCAAGATGGTGTTTCGCCTGAAACCTCTCACCGAGGTGGAGAAGCAGTATATACTTCGCGTCCTCGAGGAGACCGAGGGCAACAAGGCGAAGGCCGCTTCTATCCTGGGGATCTCGAGGGAAACGCTTTATCAGAAGCTGAGGCTCTACGACGAGCCTTCTTCCGAGTAATCCGGGCGACCGGTCGAGAATGGCGAAGGGGGCTCATCGTGATAAGATGTTCCTATCCGTGTTTTTTTGCCGAAGTTTCCACGGGCCTTGGCTGACACCCTGAAGTTTCCGATCGACAACCGACCGGCGGAGAATCAACGCATGTCTCTCGACGAGAAGTTAGACGGAATCCAGCAGAACATCCGCGAAAGCTTCGAGGGCGGGGACCGCGTTCGCTCCTTTCGTCAATTCCTCTCTGATTTTTGCGAGGACCCGGGTATCCACCTGCGGACGGCACCACATTATATGGTCGACATGTTCGACTTTTTCGGAACTCGGGCCAGCTCCCGGGTCGGGCAGGAGGCCGTTCGTTACAGGGTTTTTGAAAAGGATTTCCGTGAGGGAGAACCTGTGCTCGTCGGTCAGGAACGGGTGCAGGAGGAAATCTACAGGCAAGTGCTGGCCTTTGCGAAGCGTGGCAAGGCCGACAAGATGCTACTCCTCCACGGTCCCAATGGCTCAGGCAAGACGACGATCATCGACTGTCTGGTTGCGGGTCTCGAGCACTACTCGAAGACAGATCCGGGTCTGCTTCTGAAGTTCAACTGGATCTTCACCGAGCGGGAAGGGAAGCTGGACCGCATTGGCTTCGAGAAGGAGAATCTCGGTCCCGATGCCGCAGCAAGCTATGCGTTTCTGGACCAAAAAGACATCTCTGCGAAGTTTCAGTGTGAGTTGCACGACTCGCCAGTTTTCCTGATTCCCCGTGAGCATCGTCAGCGGATGATCGATGAGGCCATCGAGGCCTGTCCCAAGGAGAACCGTCCGAGGTTTCCCCACGATTTCTTCCTCAACGGGGACCTATGTCAGAAATGCAAGGCAATCTATGATGCTCTCCTGCATGCTTACCACGGTGACTGGAGAAAGGTCCTCCGGCACGTTCAAGTCGAGAGGTACTTCGTCTCGAAGCGCTATCGGATGGGGGCCATCAGTATTGAGCCCCAAGGCAACGTCGATGCCAGCGTCCGGCCGCTCAACCACGAGCACTCCTGGAACATCCCTCCAGTACTGCGGAACATAGCCCTCTACTCTCCAGTGGGGGACATAGTGGATGCCAATCGGGGCATCCTCGAGTACAGCGATTTTCTCAAACGTCCCCTCGAGGCGAGCAAATACTTGCTTACCACCTGCGAGCAGGGAACCGTGAACTTGACAAACTGCATGGCCTATCTCGATCTCGTCATCATGGCCACCTCAAACGAGAAGCAACTGAATGTTTTCAAGAGGAGTCCCGACTTCTCGAGCTTCAAGGGCCGGATCGAGCTCATTGCCGTTCCGTATCTCCTACGATTTTTGACGGAGGTCGACCTCTACAAGAAGCTCATCCACAGCTTTTCGCGCGATCGACACGTGACACCGCACGCTTCGGAAGTCGCTGCGCTCTGGGCGGTTCTCACTCGGTTGCGAAGGCCCGAAGCGAAGAACTATATTGGTCCCCTGGGCAGCATGGTGGCGAAACTCACCCCCGTCGAAAAGGCGAGGCTCTACGATTCCGGTGAAGTACCGAAGCGTTTCTCGGAAGAGGAGCGGAAGACGGTGCGGTCAGCGATCCTCGACGTTCGCCGTGAGTTTGAGGAGGACGAAGGGGAGTTCGAGGGCATCTTCGGTGCCGAGTACGAAGGCCGACGCGGCGCTTCGGCGCGTGAAATGATGTCCATCCTTGCTCGGGCCGCCGAAATGCGACAATACGATTGTCTGACGCCCATGGCGATATTCGAAGCGCTCGAGGAGCTCTTGCGGGATGCCAGCGTTTACGACTTTCTCCGCGTCCCCGTCGAGGGCGGTTACCGCGACGTGCGCAAGTTTCTCGACGATGTGCGCGGGGAGTACTTCCGCTGGGTTACCGACGAAGTCTACGACTCGATCAACCTCATTGACGAGGCCGAGTACAATCGGTTCTTCCTGGAATACTTTCGGCATGTGAAAGCCTTTCACACGAAGGAAAGCGTATACAACGAGAGGGCCAACACCTACGAGCCCCCCAACGAAGATCTGATGGAGTCAGTTGAGAAACTCCTCAAGCTCACCGAGTCGGTGGAGCTCTTCCGATCACAAATCATAACGCGTATTGCGGCCTGGTCGCTGGACCACCCCCAGGCAAGTATAGAATACGAGCAGCTGTTCCCGGAGATCTATGACGCGTTGCGTGACAACTTCTATCGCGAGAGAAACCGCCTCCTGACACTCATAGAGCAGGACATTCTCAAGTACGGCACGGACGAGTTCGGTCTTCTGTCGACGAGTGAGCAGGACCAGGTCGCCAAGGCCCTCGGCTCCATGAAATCCAAGTACAGCTACTGTGACCACTGCGCCCGGGACGTGATTGCTTATGTGCTGAAGTGCCGGCCGGCGGTGGAACAGCCAGTGAAGCAGGAAAGCGGATGAAAGAATAGTGAATAGAGAAGCGGAACAGTGAATGAAGAATTAGTGGAGAATATTCACCATTAATTCACTATTCTCTGTTCACTATTCTTTCATCCGCTTTGGCCGCCGGTGAACCCTGATCAACCCCTGCGCAGCCACCTCCCCAGGAACCCCGTGGCCTTCCGGCGCTCAGGTTTTGATTCCGTGGGAGCTGGCGGCGTGTACAGGCCGTCTGGCATGTGCAGCAGTGTCCTGAGGACGATGTCTTCTGTCTGGATCCCCTCCGCCTCGGCCTGGTACTTGAGGATGATGCGGTGCCGCAGGGTAGGAACCGCTACTGCGTGCACATCGTCAGCAGTCACGTGAGGGCGTCCGGCCATGAGGGCCATGGCCTTGGAGCTTGCGAGCAGGGCCTGCGTAGCGCGCGGCCCTGCGCCCCAGGCAACGAAGTCCCGGGCAAGCTTCGGAGCCATCGGGGATGACGGTCGCGTGCTGCGTACGAGGCGGGATACGTAGTCCAGCATCGCGGGCTCGACCTCGACTTTGCGCACGAGGTCCAGCGCGTCCACGACTTCTTCGTGGGTGAGCAGCGGCTTGAGATCACTGTTATAGGTTGAGGTAGTCAACACCAGCATGCGGAACTCTTCCTGGTCGCTGGGATAGTCGATCTTGATGCTGAAAAGGAAGCGATCGAGCTGCGTCACCGGAAGTGGATAGGTTCCTTGCAGTTCGATGGGGTTCTGAGTGGCGAGCACGAAGAACGGGCGCTCGAGCTGCAGGCGAAGTCGCGGGCCGGAAACCTGACGCTCCTCCATGGCTTCGATCAGGGCGGCCTGTGTTTTCGGAGGCGTTCGATTGATCTCATCTGCGAGGATGACGTTGGCGAATATAGGGCCCTTCAGGAAGCGGAAATCCCGATGACCCGAACCATCGTCGCTGATGATGCTCGCTCCTGTAATGTCCGAGGGCATCATGTCCGGAGTGAACTGGATGCGTTTGAAATTGAGCGACAAAAGTTCGGAAAGTGAGCTCACCAGGAGAGTCTTGGCCAGACCGGGAAGTCCGACGATCAGGCAATGCCCTTCAGCGAGTATGGCTGCCAGTACCTGCAGGATGACTTCATTCTGCCCCACGATCCTTCGGCCCAGCTGCGCCCGAAGGTTCTCCAGCGAGACGGCGAAGTCTTCGATTCTTTTGCGGTCCCGATCCTCCAGGCCAGGGGCTTCTGCGGCCTTTATCTGCATCCGTCCTCCTTGTCGCTCGTGGCTGCCTTTGCCTGTTGCCATAGGCGCTCCATCTCATCGAGAGTTGCCTTCTCGAGCTCGGGAATGTGCTCCTCGACAAAACGAAATCGCATGCAAAATTTGTTCAGTGTGCGCCGCAGGGCGGTTGAAGGCCGGACGTCGAGCTTCCGGCAAAGGTTCGCCACCGCAAACAGGAGGTCCCCGAGCTCAGCCTCGAGTTCTTCTCGATCTCCGTCGAGAAGAACTCGGACCTCTTCGAGCTCTTCTGCAACCTTGTTCAGTGCCGCGCTCGGGGCGGGCCAGTCAAAACCGACTTTGGCCGCCCTTTTGCCGAGCTCGACAGAGCGCTCCAGTAGCGGGAGGCTCCTGGGAACCCCATCGAGAAGGGAAGCCTGGAGACCAGCAACTCCCTCGCGACCGGTAGAAATCGCCGCAGTCTTCTTCTCCTCTTCCTTGATGGCGTTCCAGTTCCGCAGTACGTCCTCTACGTCGTTCACCACGAGGGTCCCGAAAACATGTGGGTGGCGCCGGATGAGTTTCTCCGCGATGCCGCTCGCGACATCGGCGATGCTGAACGCGCCTTCGTCCTGCGCGATCTGCGCTGCGAGGAAAATGTTCATCAAAACGTCACCGAGCTCCTCACAGACCTCGCGGGTCGGCTTCCCACTGGAGTCATCGAGCGCGTCCACCGCCTCACACGCCTCCTCGAGCAAATAAGTACGCATGTTCACTAGCGTCTGAGCCCTGTCCCAGGGACACCCCTCTGGCCCACGAAGCGCCTCGACGATCTCCAGAAGCCGTTTGAGAGCGCTGGTCTTTGCATCCATCCGATGGATTGTACCCGTGCGCGTGCCGAGAGGAAACAAGACGTTCGCTTTTGAAGCACCTGTGCGGATGCGTGCGGACACTTTTTACGCCCTCCCCACCTGCACTTCACGCTGAGGCCTGATTCCTGGGTCCAAAAACATTTTTCCTCGATGGCTTCCCTTTTGCGAAGGCACGGGAGACGAAAAGACGATGGGTGGCGGTGGCGACCTCGGAAGTATTCTCCGGCGACTTGTTTTCCGGGGAAACCACCTGCATTCGTCGAAAACCGGTACAACGGAAAGGAGGTGAAGTGGTCTGGAACGCGCCGCCCGGTGCGGAACCGTGGCGAGAACGGGCTGTCCTGAGGAACGGTGCTTGCCCCCTCGTTCCTGTGGGGACAGGAAGTTCCAGCTGGTGAAAGAAAACAGAGACACAATCGACAGGATCTCGGCGGTTCCGTGTGTGTATTGCCAACTTCCAACCAGGGAGGCTACCGGCAACGGCATCGCGGCACAGCATCAGGCAGGAATGTAAGGACCGCCGGGGTCTTTTTTCAGAAAACCTGGTTTCAGAATAGGAGAGAATTCGATGACAGCATGCAAGACTTTCGGGTGGTTCCGGGCGTGCGTTGTCGCCGGCGGAGTCCTCCTTGCTGAGGGGAGCAAAGGACCCGTCCCCTTCCTCGTCCTGGTAGCGCAAGGGGACCCCAGGTCGCACCAAACTCGCAAAAAAAACGGGAAGGCAAAGCGCTCGAAGGCCCTGGAAAAGAAGAAAGAGAACACGGAAGAGAAATCCAAGAGCAGAAAAGAAGCAAAGGAGTCCAAGAAACTGGTCGAGGCAGCGTCCCCCCTGCAGCTTAAGGCGTACCGGAGAAATCAAGCGCCGTTCTCCTGCCGAACACTGAAGACCCCTAAGCCCGGATTATTCATGAACGCCGTAGCGAGAGCGCGCAGGCGGGACGCATACGTGCTCGTAGCAGGTGGTTCATGAATAATCCGGGCTTAGGCGCGCCCAGAGAGGCGAGGCGGACTTCGGTGACTCCTGGATTCTACTGACCCAGCGTAGCAACCCTCTTTACCTCCTGAAGGCTTTGAGCTAAAAAGCCTTCATGCCAAAGGAAAAAATAGCGGTTCTAGTCAACGGGGCGAAGGGACGCATGGGGCGGGAAGCCGTTCTTGCTGTCGAGGCGCAAGCCGACCTGACCCTTGTGGGCCAAACGGATCTTGGCGACGATCTCGCTGTGAACATTCGCGAGACCGGAGCCCGCGTCGTCATCGATTTCACACAACCGAAAGTGGCCGCTGAAAACACGGAGAAAATCTTGCAGAGTGGTGCTCACCCTGTGGTGGGAACCACCGGCTTTACTCGCGAGGACATCGCCAAGCTTACGCTGATGGCTTCCAATCTCGGCAGGGGAGGGCTCATTGCGCCCAACTTTGCCATAGGAGCGGTGTTGCTCATGAAGTTCGCCGCCGAGGCGGCGCGCCACTTTCCGTCTGTCGAGGTCATCGAGTTGCACCACGACCAGAAGCTCGACGCGCCGTCAGGGACGGCGATCAAGACGGTCGAGCTCATCCGGGCCGCTCAGCCCAAAGAATCCGCCCCGAACCCCCAGGAAAAGGAGACTCTATCCGGCGCCAGAGGAGGCCGCTATCTGGGCGTGCCGATTCACAGCGTTCGACTCCCAGGGTATGTGGCGCACGAAGAGGTCCTTTTTGGCGGTCCCGGCCAGGTCCTGACGCTGCGACACGACTCCCTCTCCCGGGAGTCCTTCATGCCGGGGGTCATTCTCGCCATCCGTAAAGTTGTGCACCTGAAGAAACTCCTCTACGGACTCGAGACCATCCTGGAGGAGACGGGTTCCTGACCAGCCTGGATTCTTCTCAACGCGTTGTGCCGCGAGACGCCGCAAATGGCGGTCTGGCAAGGCGCGTGAGCTCGGTGACCTTGCCCGCGACCAAGGAGGGAGCGGGCAACTTCTTCGCGCTGGACCAGAGTGAGCACGTTGAGGTTGGTGGCGACCAAGGCGGGAGCCACCAACTTCTTCGCGTTGGACCCTCTCGCAACGCAGTCCAGGGCGTCATTTCCGGCGTCTCGCTTACTCCAGGCGGAACATCGGCAGAGGTTTGCCGCAACCCAAGTCGTCCATGGGCGGCAGTCCGGGGTCGTCCAGTCCGGGTGCGGGGAAAGGTGGGGCCGGTGGCGGTCCGCTGCGGTAGAGGAAGTTGACGATGTGGATGGCGTCGGTAATGTCTATGGAACCGTTATTGTTGACGTCCGCCGCGTCCGCACAGGGAATGGGCTTGCCATGGAAGAAGCCAATGAGGATGCGTACGGCATCCGTCAGCTGAATCTGCGGGCCTGCGGTACGTGAGTCGGTGTTACCCCTTACAAAGTAGTCGTCCATGAACTTGACGCTGCCGGGCGGGGAGCCGGCCCCGACTCCGTCTCCCTGCACGATCGCGTTAAAACCGGCGCCGGAAATCAGCGCAGCGCTGACGGGAATCTCGTCCACTGGGATATCCGGCGTCTCCGGGTCGGCCCTCTCACCCGTGTAGCGGAAGTGAAGGTTGGCCACATGGCGCCGGCAGGCCGTCTCTTCCGGAGCTGCAGGGATCTTCAGGCTAAACTCCCCGGGGGCAGCTGGATCGAAGGACGCGGCCGCTCCGTCGACCCCGGTAATCCTGTGCATCCTGAGGAAGACCTCGTCGTAGTCCACGCCGATCGTGAAGGCCCTCTCAGGGGGCGCGTCGTCGTCCGCATTCTCGTCGTCGGCACCCTCGCCGTCGGCACCCTCGCCGTCGGCATCCTCGCCGTCGGCATCCTCGCCGTCGGCATCCTCGCCGTCGGCATCCTCGCCGTCGGAAGTCTGGGCCAGGTAGGTCAGATATACCGGGAGAATGAAATCCTGTTTCCGCCGCGTGATACTGCCCGAACCCACTTCCACACCATCTCGGTAATAGATCGTGGCCGTTCCGGAGTGGACGCGCGTGTCGCGGGGGTACAGGGTCCCGCCGATGAAGAAGAATGACCCCGCGGGGTCTAGCGAAAGCTGGGTTTGGGCCAGGAACGGCAATTTCTGGTCGGGCGAGGGCTGCCGCAAGGTGAAGAACAGCTGGATCGCCGTCGTCTCGACCCCCGGCGGCCTTGGCAGTGCGCTCCGTCCCGGGACCCTGCGGAGAACTATCGTCGTGCGCCCCTCCTCTTTCTGCTCCGGCCCTTCGACTTCCCAGGGCGATCCCTGCGGATGCCAACCGTAGTTCAGGACAACCTCGTCGTAGTCGATCGTGATCTGAACACGGGTGTCCCATTCTTCGTTGGCGATCAGGATGGGGACCGACAATCTCGAGTCGATGGTTGTGCAAGTGTCGCCGATGCGGATCGAGGGAGGCGGCCCCGCGGAATCAAGTGCGACGGTCGTACGCCAGAGGCAAAGAGAGAGGCCAACGAAGAGGCAAAGCGACAGCCCAGTTACTCTAGACCCATCGTTTTTTTTCGTGAACCTCACGAGCACTCTGACCCAATTGACGATCTGCCAGCGCAGTTATCAGAACCTCCACTCCCATGCGGGGTGTTCTGATGATCTGTCCGCTGCGTAAGTTCAATATACGAAAGAGTATGTACCTATTTTCGATTGTACGCCCGGGGCTTCACGTGTCAACAACGAAGCGGGTGGGTTCGGCGCTCTCTCGGGGCCCGTTCTGCCCACCCGAGAGGACGAAAGAAACCTGTAAAGTATTTCCGGGCAAAGAGGTACGGCGATGGTCGCATCCCAGAAGAATCGGTCTTGGGGAACGCGAGATGGGCTGTCACGTTGACAGCGAGTTTCGGGTGTCTACAATGCGTGCCCCATGCCGGATGTTCTGGAACTACTGAATCGCCATGCGCGCAGCGTCGAAGAACTGCTCGCGGCGACGGTGCCTCCCGGACAATACCCATACATTTCGGACGGCGTTTGGTACCAGTTCTCCAGCGGTGGCAAGCGCCTGAGGCCGGCACTCTGCCTGATGACCTGTGAAGCGCTACGAGGGGACCCTGCGCAGGCACTGCCGTTCGCGCTGGCAACGGAGATTCTTCACAACTTTTTCCTCATTCACGATGATATCGAGGACGGGGACACGATGCGCCGCGATCGTGAGACGCTCTGGAAGAAGCTTGGAGTACCCAATGCGCTCAACATCAGCGACTTCCTGATCGCGAAGGCCTACGCCCTGATACTGAGCGCGCCTCTGCCCGCGGCCACCAATCTGCGCCTGGCTCAAATCTTCTCCACGACGTTCGAGCGCACCGTGGAAGGCCAGGCCCTGGATATCAACCTGCGAGGAAGCCGGCAAGTGACACTCGAGACGTACCACCGCATCGTGCAGCGGAAGACCGCCTACTACTTGGCATTGACGTGGGTGGGGGGGGCGGTTGTGGCCGGCATTCAGGAATCTGCCCTCGATTCCCTCTGGGCACTCGGGCGTTGCCTCGGGCCTGCTTTTCAGATAAGGGATGACATCATCGACATGACGGAGGGCAAAGGCCGTGGTGGGGAGGTTGGCTGTGACTTGAGAGAAGGCAAGCCCAGCATCTTCTTCGCTTACGTGATGGACCGTAAAAAGGGGACCGAGGCGGAACGTCGCAAATTGGTGGAGATCGTCTCGAAGCCGAGGGAGGCCACGACGACTGGCGATGTTGAATGGGCCGTGGAGTTTTACCGCGCCGAGGGGGCTCTCGATTTCGCGCAAGAGGAGGCGACGGCCCTCATCGAGCAAGCAGACGGAGTGATCGAGACGATCCCCCTCGATGACGCTGGAAAGGAGGTCTTCCGCGCGATCAGCCGCTTCATGATTGATCGCAACACGTAAGTACGCGATTTCGGAAATACGGTGACGTATCATCATCGGGCACGGAGTAAACGTCACCGAACTTATGGACCCAAGTCCTAAGTTGTGGATACTAGATACGAAAAGAAGTGGAGGAGTCATGAGAGATGCCTTGTGTCTTGCCGTCGTCATGGGCGGTCCGAGCGCGGAGAGGGAGGTATCGCTGAACTCGGGGACGACCATCGTCGGCGAGCTCGCGGGCCGATACCGGGTGAAACCCGTGCAGATTCTTCCGGATGGGCTCTGGGAAACTCCCCTTGGATACGTTGACGAAACGCTCCCGCCGAATCCGAGGAGCTGCTTTACCGGGGAGGGCGGGCCCATCCCCCAGGCAATGGAGCTTCTCCTGGATGAAGGGGTCGAGGTGGTCTTCAATGCCCTTCACGGGCCCATGGGAGAAGACGGCACGGTGCAGGGCTTCTTGAGCACCGTTGGCATTCCTTTCACGGGCCCGGATGTCATTCCTGCGGCCGTGACGATGGACAAACGCCTCTCGAAGCTAGTAATGCGTTCGGCCGGAATCGCGACCCCTCCTTTCTTCACTCTACGGGCTGCGGAGTTGCGGCGGGGCCGAATGGACTGGGCCCGTGTGGTGGATCGCGAACGCTCGACCGTGCCGTTTCCATGGGTGCTGAAGCCGAACCGTTTGGGCTCTAGCGTGGGAGTCGCGTTTCTGCGGGACCGAGCAGAGGCCGTCGGTGGGGCGCAGGACGTGATCGACAGCTGGCCTGAGTCGGCCTGGCAGGATGACCTCCTGGTGGAAACGGCTGTGTCGGGACGCGAACTCACCTGCGGGGTCCTTGAGACGAACGGGCAACCCAGAGCGCTGCCTCCGATCGAGATTCGTCCCCGCAGTAGCACCTTTTTTGACTACCATGCGAAGTACACTCCCGGGGCGACGGAGGAGATCTGCCCGGCACCTCTTGACGCGCGCGAAACCGAGGCGGTCGAGGAGACGGCCATCAAGGTTCACCGCCTGTTCGAATGCGCTCCCCTGTCGCGGACGGACATGTTCTTGACACCGGACCTGCAGCTCGAGGTGCTGGAGGTCAACACCTTGCCGGGCATGACCGACACGTCTTTGATTCCCCTCTCCGCTTCCAAGGCGGGGATTCCGTTGGCGGACCTCCTGACCGCCCTGGTGGATCACGCCCTCGCAAGGGACCGGGGAGGGTGGAGTCCTCACCGGACCGTTGTTCCCGCCCAGGAAGTTTCAAATTGAGCGGGTGGTACTCCCAAGGGTCTCGAGCGTCGCTGGATTCCTCTCGGGAATGGGAATGGGAACGGGAACGTGTACGGGTATGAAGATATAATTGATGCTTAATTTTTTGCGGGCGAGACGCCTGCACCACAATGCTGTCCACAAGTGTCCAGATTCATCTCCATCCGCGGTGCTTCCGAGCACAACCTGAAACACGTCTCGCTCGAGATCCCACGCGAGGCGCTGACCGTCTTTTCCGGCGTCAGTGGCTCGGGAAAATCGAGTCTTGCCTTCGACACCCTGTACAAGGAGGGCCAACGAAGATTTCTGGAATCTTTGTCGGCCTACGCGCGCCAGTTTCTTGGTGGTTTTGAGAAACCCCGAGTCGAGCACATCGATGGGCTGTCGCCGACGATCTCGATCGACCAGAAGACGGTGGGCAGAAGTCCACGCTCTACGGTCGGAACTATCACGGAAATCTACGACCACCTGCGCCTGTTTTACGCAAGGCTTGGGCGTCCCCACTGCCCCAAATGTGGTGGGCCCATCGAGTCGCAGAGCGCTGAGCAAATCTGTGAACGGATACTGCATGGTTTTGAAGGCAGAAGGGCGCTGGTCTGTGCGCCCGTCGTCAGAGACCGAAAAGGGGAGTACCGAAAGCTACTCGACGACCTGAGACGCGACGGCTATACGAGGCTGCGCGTGGACGGAGCCGTAGCGCGGCTCGATTCCAGCCTTCCCCCTCTGAAACGGCACGAGAGACATACGATCGAAGTCGTTTGTGACCGACTCGAAATCTGTCCTGCAGCCCGCGGGCGTCTCACGGAAGCGCTGGAGAAGTCACTGGCACTCGCCGACGGGATTTCGAGTGTCGTGTTCGAGGAGGCTTCGGGAGGAGGGGACGGTGAGGGGGGGCCCAAGGCGGTGACAACGGTCGAGACGTATTCGAGCAAGTTCGCCTGCCCAGCCTGTGGTGTGGACCTTCCCGAGATGGAGCCGCACCTTTTCTCGTTCAACTCGCACCACGGTGCCTGTAAGGATTGTGAAGGACTGGGTGAAACCGAGCAGGCAGATCCCGATCTCATTGTGCGGGATGCCAGCCTGCCGTTTCAGAAGGGGGGGCTGGTAGGCATGCTTTCGAGTGGAGAGTTTGCCGACGAGAAGCTGGACACCCCGGGCTTCGTCCTACTGGCAAAGCGGCTGGGATTTTCACCGCGCTCGAGCTGGGGAGACCTCAGCGAGGAAGCGCGCAAGGCGGTTCTTTTCGGCGACGGTACGTACAAGGGGCTCGTCTCAGCCCTGACCGAGCTGGGCAAAGAAAGCGAATCGTGGGTTTCCGCATGCTTCCGGCATCAGTCCTGCAGAGCTTGCAGTGGGTCGCGTCTTCGCCCGGAAGCGCGAGCCGTCCAGCTGGCAGGCAAGGCGATCTACGAGCTGAGCGCCCTCCCCATTCACTCACTCAGGAAGTGGTTCTCGTCGCTCCCGCTTTCGGGCGCCGCTGCCGCTGTTGGAGGGCCCATCGTCCGGAACGTCCTTTCCCGTCTGGAATACCTGGAAAACGTCGGCCTTTCCTATCTCACACTCGACCGGCGCTCGGACACTCTCGCCGGCGGTGAGGCGCAGCGCCTGCGCCTTGCCAGCCAGCTTGGCGCGGGTCTACAAGGCGTCCTTTTCGTCCTCGACGAGCCCTCGATAGGGCTGCATCCGCGCGACAACAAGGCTCTGATCGAGACGTTGCAGTCTCTGCGCGATCAGGGGAATACGGTTATTGTCGTGGAGCACGATGCGTTCACCATTCAGAGCGCCAATCACCTGGTGGATGTCGGTCCGGGAGCCGGACCTCGAGGGGGAGAGGTTGTTTTTCAAGGCGAAGTGAAAGACCTCCACCACTGCGAACGCTCGCTCACGGGGCAGTATCTCTCCGGCGCGCGGAGCATTTCCGTCCCCGAGAAGAGGCGAGCAACGGGAAAGGCTTGGCTCGAGCTCTACGAAGCCCGACACAATAACCTGAAGGGGATTGACGTACGTGTGCCGCTCGAGACCTTGGTCGTGATAACGGGCGTCTCCGGATCGGGCAAGAGCACACTGGTCAACCACGTCCTGCGCCCCGCGCTGCTCAGGAAACTCGGCCGCCGATGCGAGTTCCGTGGCAAGCTGCGGTCGCTTCGCGGTTCTCACCACATCGACAAGCTGGTGGACATTGATCAAAGCCCTATCGGCCGCTCGCCGCGGTCTAACCCGGCGACTTACGTCAAGGCCTTCGACATCATCCGCGAGCTCTTTTCCCAGGTCTCCGAGGCGCGCGTCCGGGGGTACTCACCGGGTCGCTTCAGCTTCAACAAAGATGGCGGCCGCTGCCTCGAGTGTGGCGGTGCCGGCATCCTGATGGTCGAGATGCAATTCCTTCCCGCCGTGGAAGTCACCTGCGACGCGTGCGCCGGGAAGCGCTACAACCGGGAGACCCTCGAGATCCGCTACCGCACCAAGAACATCTACGACGTTCTCGAGATGACCGTTTCCGAGGGGGTCGAGTTCTTCCGGGACCACCCGAAGCTCCTCTGGCCCCTCTCCAAGCTCGAGAAAGTCGGTCTGGGATACATGAAGCTCGGTCAGCCGTCGACGACACTTTCCGGCGGAGAGGCGCAGCGAGTCAAACTGGCGGCCGAGCTCCGGAAGCGGGATACGGGCCGAACACTCTACATCTTCGACGAGCCGACGACGGGCCTTCACTTCGAGGACATCCGGGCCCTCCTCGCCGCGATCCAGGAGCTGGTATCGCGCAAGAACAGTGTCCTCGTGATCGAGCACAACACCGACGTCATGAAAGTGGCCGATCACATCATCGACCTGGGACCCGAGGCGGGCGATGGGGGTGGAACCATCGTGGCCCAGGGGACGCCGGAGGAGATCATCGGGGTGAACGCATCCCACACAGCCTCGGCGTTGCGGGAGGTGCTCGGCCTTGCGGAGGGAAAACCCAGGGCGGGGGTCGAGACGTTGACGCAGACGCACAACAAGGAGGTCCCGATCCGGGACCTCGAGGTTGCCGGCGCACGCCAGCACAACCTGAAAGCGATCGACGTCCGTATCCCGCACGAGTCGCTCACTGTCATCACCGGGGTTTCCGGGTCGGGGAAGACTTCGCTCGCCTTCGACACCATCTTTGCCGAGGGGCAACGACGTTACCTGGAGTCCCTCTCCACCTACGCCCGCCGCTTCCTTGGGCGCATGCAGACCGCGGACGTCGACTCCATCACCGGGCTTTCTCCCACGATCGCCATTGATCAGAAATCGGCGTCGTCGAACCCGCGGTCGACCGTGGCGACGATCACGGAGATCCACGATTATTTGCGACTCCTCTACGCGAGGGTAGGGCACCCGCACTGTACAACTTGCGGATCGCCGCTCGAATGGACATCGCCGACACGGCTCGCCGCCGAGCTCACTCGTCGCGATGATGGGCTAAAGACCATGGTGCTTGCGCCGATGGGGTTTGAGGGCGACGTCTCCGACCTCATGCTGGATCGGGTCGAGTCGCTCCGCACCGAGCTTCTCAAAGGGGGCTTCACGCGCGTCCTTGCCGACCGCCAGGAGGTGCGTATCGATGAGGAAGGGAATGAACCCGCGCGGAGGATCCTCTCTGCGGTCAAGCGTGCTGCCGAAGGAGGAGGGACCCAGAGCGGGCACGGTGAGGGAGGCGGAGGCCCTGTTGCGGTGCACTGCGCGAGCGTCCTTGCCGTCGTGGACCGCGTGGTGATATCCGCAAGCGTGCAGTCGAGGCTTGCTGGATCCCTCGAGCAGGCTTTCGAGCACGGTGGCGGGCGCGCTGCCGTCATGGTGGTGGGCGAGGAGCCGGTTTTCCACTCACGCGTCCCGTCCTGCCCGGCGGGCCACGAGAGCCTGGGGGATGAGCTTTCGCCGAGCATGTTCTCTTTTTCGAGTCTCCATGGCGCGTGCCCGCTTTGCAAGGGGATAGGAGTGGCGCGTCTCGTTGACTTGACTCGTCTCTTCCCGAGACCCGAGCGTCCGCTCCTGGAGGCTCTCGATTCGGATTTCCTCGTTTTCCTCGAACAGAACCGTCCTTCGGTCCTGCTAGTCTTGCGTGAGCTTTGCACCCTTCGCCACGTCGGCCTGGAGAGTGCGTTCAAGGACCTCCAAGAGGAGGACCGGGACGCCATACTGTACGGGACCGGAGCCAGCAAAGTGCCCGTAGTTCTCAACGCCGGCTCCACCTTTGACGCCACGTGGGCAGGCCTGGTGCCGCAGCTCGATCGCTGGGTGCAGGAAGGAAGCCTCGGCACTTTCCGCTGGCGCCTCACTCAGTTGCTCCGCGCGCAGACCTGCACACTCTGCCGCGGGGGAAGGCTCCGTCCCGAGTCGCTCTCCGTTCGCGTTTCTGGCCGGAATATCCAGGAATTCTCCAAGCTCACAGTGCGCGAAGCCGTTCACTTTGTGCGCCACCTGGCCCTTTCTGAGCGGGAGCAAACGATCGCCAAACAGGTCCTCGCCGAAATTGAAAACAGGCTCCGCTTCCTTGATGAGGTGGGGCTGGGGTACCTGACGCTTGACCGCACCGCGAACACCCTTTCGGGAGGAGAGTCGCAGCGGATCCGCCTCGCGTCTCAGCTCGGTAACCGACTCGCCGGAGTGCTGTATGTTCTGGATGAGCCTACGGTGGGGCTGCATCAGCGCGACACGCAAAGGTTGATTTCCTCATTGAAGGGCCTACGCGACCTGGGCAACACAGTCCTGATGGTGGAACACGACCGCGAGACCATGCTGGCCGCTGACTGGATCGTCGACATAGGGCCAGGAGCGGGGGAGCACGGGGGGGAGGTGGTGGCTACGGGAACGCCGGCGGACCTGGCGAAGGAGGAGCGCTCCTTGACAGGAGCCTATCTCAAAGGAAGCAGCGAGAATGTTTCTGCTGCCGCGAAGCGCCGGGAGCCCGTCGAGTGGCTTGAACTGGAAGGAGTGACAGTCAACAACATCCGGGACGCGAAGGCGCAGTTCCCACTAGGCCTCTTCACGGCGGTAAGCGGGGTGTCCGGTTCGGGCAAATCGAGCTTGGTACTGGATGCGCTGGGCGACGCGCTCCGGGCGCATCTTTCCCGCGAGGGGGTGCCCTCAAAAAACATCGCCGCCCTGCGCGGAGTCGAGCACGTGCGGCGGCTGGTCGTGGTCGATCAGAAGCCCATCGGGCGTACCCCGCGCTCCAATCCAGCCACCTACACCGGTCTCTGGGACCGCGTGCGGGAGCTTTATGCGCGGTTGCCCGCCGCGAAGGTGCGGGGATATACCGCGAGTAGGTTCAGCTTCAACACCGGTGACGGGCGCTGTTTCGCGTGTGACGGGGAGGGCTCCCGCCATGTCCAGATGCACTTTCTTTCAGACGTCTGGGTTCCCTGCGAACAGTGCAAGGGAAAGCGTTTCGATCAGGAGACACTCAAGATACGCTTCAGGGAAAGGAGCGTAGGGGATGTTCTCGAGCTCGAGGTAGAAGAGGCGTGCCAGTTCTTCGAGAACCAGCCGCGTATCCTCGGCATTCTCGAGTCCTTGAAGGCGGTGGGGCTCGGGTACGTGAAGCTCGGGCAGCCCTCCAACACGCTATCGGGAGGAGAGGCGCAGCGAGTGAAGCTGGCTACGGAGCTGGTGACGCGCGAGGCCGGCGGCACGTTCTATATTCTCGACGAGCCGACTACCGGACTTCATTACGAGGACGTGAAGCGGCTTCTCAAGGTCCTCTTCCAGCTGGTCGAATCGGGGAACACCGTGGTTGTCATCGAGCATCAGCTCGACGTTATCCGGTCCGCAGACTGGGTCATTGAACTCGGCCCCGAGGCTGGGGACGAGGGTGGAAGAATCGTGGCGGCTGGACCGCCGGAAGCGATTGCGAAGACGCCCGAAAGTCACACGGGGCAGGTTCTGTATGAAGCGATAGGATCCTGATGTGTGCCGTTCTGCTTTCTCTGCTTCTGCTCTGCGAGGCGGGGGAGATTCCGTCTCCTGAAGAATGGCTCGGGTTTGACCCGACCGAAGACGGCGCGGTCGTGGACTCCGGCCAGGTGTCCTCCTACCTCGAGCAGCTCGCTTCTTGCTCCACGCGCTTGCGACTCCAAGCGATCGGCCTTTCGACGGAGGGGAGACCCATTCTTTGCGCGGTGGTTTCTGCCTCCGCGAATCTCGTGAGGCTCGAGGACATTCGTCTGAAGCGCGACAAGATCTTCGCCTTGGTTACTTGCGGCGTCCATCCCGTGGAAATCGGCGCCTCCGTTTCGTCCCTGTCCCTTCTTCACCGAATCCTTTCTGGCGAGACGCCGAAGGCAAGGAAGATTCTCGATGAGGTAGTGCTTTTCGTGCTTCCGTGCATGAACCCCGACGGCACGGACCGCATTGCGGCCTGGCTGCGCCGGGAAGGTCCTGCTGCAGGAGGGCCGCTGCCCTTCCTGCAGCATCGCTTCATCGGGCATGACCTCAACCGCGACTGGCTCCTCGCCACGCAGGCAGAAGTGCGAGCCGTCATCGAGCGCATACACAACCGCTATCGACCGTGGCTCACCGTGGACCTGCATCAGATGCTGCAGTACGGTCCCCGAATGTTTGTTCCACCCTATGCCGCTCCGGTGGATCCCGAGATCTCGGTGGATCTCATCGGGGGGGTCGAGCAGCTCGGCAACCGGGTCTTTGATGAGCTTACAGCCAGCGGGCTCCGGGGCGTGGCCCGGCGGTGGACCTACGACGCCTGGACTCCCGCTCGGGCCTACCCCCTCTATCATGGGGGACTGCGCTTTCTCGTGGAGGTGGCGTCTGCGAGGTATGCGCAGCCGGTTGAAATCGAGGAGAGTAGGTTGCGCGTATTCCGTTTCGGGAACGCGGCCACGAAAGACTATCCGGAACCCTGGCGCGGTGGGCGCTGGGGCCTTCCCGAGGCAACGGAGTATCTCGTCCGTGCGACCGAGTCGGCGCTTGGAGCCCTGCTGGATGACGACCCCCTGCGCTCGGGGCAAGCGGCGCACCTTGCGTCGCGAGGCGCTACCGGCGCTGTTCGCCTGGAGGCCGGTGAAGCGGATCCGGCCATCGTGGCGGAGCTGCTGGGCGCTCTGGCTGTCGGCGGTGCGGAGGTGGAACGCGCGTCCGATCAGAAGAGCTGGATTGTCTCGGACCCCGAGTGGGGACATGGCTGGTGCCGCAGTCTCCTCCTTTGCAAGGAGTACCCGGCAGTCGCAGGGCGTCTCGCCGAGGGGCGGAAGCCCTACGACACGACGTCCTACGACCTGGCGCACCTTGCCGGCATCCGCGCAACGCCTTACGACCGGGCTTCGGGTGCGGCTGGCCA
>Ga0315336_1003009_pt1 | contig 23738 bp, 24 predicted proteins | sample ASW5metaG_FD_204512 | JGI IMG/M metagenome (GOLD analysis project Ga0315336, IMG submission 204512) | Ammonia-oxidizing marine archaeal communities from Monterey Bay, California, United States - ASW #5 | ecosystem: Environmental > Aquatic > Marine > Intertidal zone | place: USA: California... | reverse complement strand
GACATCCGAGCATGGATCGACACCTGGAACGACAATCCGCGCCCCTACGTCTGGACGAAGACCGCCGACCAAATCCTAGCCAGCATCGGGAACTACTGCACTCGAATTAATGACTCAAGACACTAGCCAATTCTGTGGCCCTGCTCGGCTTCGGCCTGGACTCTCTGATCGAGGGCCTGGCGTCGGTCATCATCGTCTGGCGCTTTACCGGCTCGCGCACCGTGTCCCCGGACGCGGAGGCTCGTGCGCAGAAGGCGGTCGCCGGGACGTTTTTCCTGCTCGCCCCATACATCGCGTATGACGCCATCACCACCCTGATCGCGGGCGAACACCCTCGAACCAGCTGGCTCGGGATCGCGTTGTCGATCACGTCGCTGATCGTCATGCCGATCCTGGGCCGCGCTAAACGCCGGCTGGGCGCGCAATTGGGATCGGCGGCCACCTCCGGGGAAGGAACCCAGAATCTGTTGTGCGCCTACCTTGCTGGCGCGGTGTTGATCGGACTGGTGGCCAACACCGCATTCGGACTGTGGTGGCTCGATCCCGCCGTCGGGCTGCTCGTGGCGGCCCTGGCCGTGCGTGAAGGAATTGAGGCCTGGCGCGGCGAAGAATGCGCCTGCTGATGTGACGCGGTGACCAGCGTCTGCTTCCCGGGACCCGAATTACGCGTCGCGGGGGAAATTGTATGTGCTCGGAATGCTCTCACCAAGCTCCGGCGTGCCGTAGACGACGGCGATCTCATCATGCGGTTTCAACAGGATGGCGGCCGGATTGCCGGTCTGCGGTGCGCCGTTGACGAAGACCCGCAGGCTCTTGCCGTCGGCCGCGCGCAGTGCGCCAATGTTGTTGGCCGACAAGCTAACCTGCCATTCGGAGAAGAATTCGCCGAGGCTGAATTGTCGGTGTGCCGGAGATTCGACGTGGATTACGCCGGTGCTGTCATGGGTGTGTAGCGGGCTGATCGTGCGGTGTGTGCCGTCGATGCCGATGCGGGCCGGCACCGGCACCGCCCGGCCATTGACCAACACGTCCAGGTGGGTATGAACGTGTTCGACCATGCCCTCCTCACCGAGCATCGGCAGGCCTGCTGCGGCGACGGCGGCCGCAGCATCGGTGGGCGCGGGCCACGGCGGCATGCTGTCGGCGCCGGCGGCGACCGTCGCTGGGGAGTGATCGAGGCCGGTCGATGTCGTTGCCGCGTGGTTGCCGTTTCTGGCGGGCAGCCAGATGATCGTCGCGGCCAGCAGCGCCGCCGCGGTGACCGCGAATGCTGCGATCCACACGAGTCTGCTGCGCTGCCCACCCGATCCTAGCTGGGCGAGCGTTTTGCGTTGTGCGCGTTCGGCTTTCGCCATATTGCGTGGTGTGCGTGCGGTACCCATGCGATGCCCTCTCCCGTCCTTGCCGCTCACGTCAGGCCGACACGGGGCCGGCGTCGCGTGAGGGCGCCGAACACAGCGCCGATGCCCCCTCCCGCAGCGGCGATCGCGACTCCCGCGGCCACGATCGCCCACGGCGCGCGTGTAGGGGTGCTGGCGGCCGTCAACTGCGGGCCGTCGGCAGGGGCCGCGGCCTTCGGTGGGCTTGGCGTGTCGATGGCCGCGACCGTTGGATCGGGGCGCCCGGTAGCGGCTGCGGTGACTTTGCCAGCAGGCATCGCGGCGACGGCGGTGCGCTCGTGCATGCCGCCGGGCATCGGGTGGCTGCTCATCACACGATCACCCATGGCGCCGCTGCCCATGGCGCTGCTGGGCATGGGTGCGCCGCTGGGTTTCATCGCGCCGCTTCCCATGGCGCCGCCGGTGGGCATGCCGCCTTTCATGCCACCGCTTTTCATGCCGCCGGCGGTCCCGGTGGGCATGCCGCTGTTCGCCGGGCCGGTCGTGCCGTTGGTGCCCGTTGCCCCAGTGGTGCCGCCGACCGTTGGGTCAGTAGTCGACCCGTCCGCGCCGTGGCCGGTCGTGGTCGTGGGGCCGGTGGTGGTCGTGGGGCCGGTGGTGGTCGATCCGCTGCTACCGGTCGTGGCAGCACCGCCATCGGTGTGCGTCCCGCTGCTGGTGCCGCCAGTGGTGGTCCCGCCTGTTGTGGTCCCGCCTGCGGTGATTCCACTGGTTTGGGTGTGGCCGGTTCCGGTGGTGGTCGCGCTGCCGCTGGTGCTCGTTTCGCCGCTGGACATCTGGCTGTGCGACGCATCGCCGCGAGTGGTGGTCCCACCGCCGACGGTGTCGGCGGCCGGGCTCTGGGCAACCGGTGTCAGCGGTGTGGTGGTGGCGTGCGGTGCCAGGACCGTGGCAGAGGCGAACAAGCCGAGTGCCCCAATGGTCAGCGCTGCTATTTGCGGCCGCAGCCATCGCGTCGCGGTCACCGATACGCCTTCTTTCTTGTGGTTGTCCGTCGGCCAACGTGCCGCGGCGGTCCGTGAATTCGGCTAGGGGGCAAGCAGTTCGGCCTGGTAGCCGAGTTCGGTGATCGCTGCGGTGACCTGTTCGGTGGTGGTGGCGGTGGTGTCGAGTTCGACGGTGGTGCGCGCGTTTTTGACCGAGGTGTGCGACGTGGCGACACCGGGCAGGTCTTCGAGTGTTTCGTCGATCAGCATTGAGCAGCTGGCGCAGTGCATTCCGTCGACGCGGAAGGTGTGGGTGGTCGGCATGTGGTGTGCTCCTGGGGTTTCGCAGATGGTGTCGAGGTTGGTTGGTTGTTAGGTGACGGTGAGGTAGCCGCCGTACATGCCCATGCCGCAGTGATAGGTCAGCTGCCCGGGCTGCAGAACCCCGAGGTCGATGCGGGTGTCCCCGGTGACCGGCAGGATGCGTTCGTCCCCGGTCCGGTCGATCAGGAAAGACCGGATGCAGCCTTCGGCGTTATCGGAGTGCACGGTCAGGGTGGTGGGTATGCCGGATTTCAGTTGGATGTTCTCGGGGCTGTAGCCGCCGGGGCCGGCGGTGATGACCGCGTTCTGGTGTCCGGCGGTGATGGTCACGGTGGCCGCGTCGGCGACGGCGGCCGACCCGGTCAGGCCCAGGGTCCGGCCGAGGTGGCTCGCGGCCAGCGGTGACCCTGCCAATTCCAGACCGCCGTTGAGGGTGAACAGGCCCATCGCCACGACCGCGACACCGGTCGCCGCGGCCAGGCGCCCACTCCACACCGTGGCCAATTTGCGGGCCGCGTAACCGATCAGCGCGAACAGCGGGCTGGTGCCGGCGATGAACACCGCCATGATCAGCGCGCCCTGCAGCGGCGACCCGGACGCCAGGGCCAGCGCCTCCACCGACAGTGTCACCCCGCACGGGATGAGGATCGTGGCCATCCCGAGTAGGGCCGGCGCGACCGCGGTCTGCGAGCGGGCACGGCCTCGCACGAACCGCATCCAGGAGGCGGGCGGTTCGATCACGATGCGCCGAAAACCCGGGACACCCAATTGGGCCAGGCCGAAGCTGATGATGAGCAGGCCGGCGACGATCTGGATCCCGGTGCGGGCCCCGATCGACAGTTGCACCGCTGCCCCGGCCGCCCCCAACAGGGCACCTAAGACGGTGTGGGACAACAGTTTCCCGGCCAGGAATCCGCCCACCGGGGTTAGGTCGTCACGGATCGCCTCCAGCGTCGACCCGCCGGGGCGGGTCCCGGTGGCCGCCTCGGCCGCGGCGACCTCGGTGGCCCGTTGGCGGGTGATCAGTCCGGTCAGCAGCCCGCCCTGCACGGCCGCGCACGACACGCCTCCGGCGAGCAGCCCGGTGATCAATACGGCGGTCAGATTCATTCGTGGTCCTTGTTCGCTTGAGTCGATCAGAATTCGGTTGGGGTGGAGGCGGTGTCAGTTGCGGTTGCGGGCGGCCAGGAAGCCGGTGACGGTGCCGGCGATGCCGATCACCCCTCCCGCGGCCAGCAGGGTGAGCGTGGTGGCCGCGCTGGCCGGTGCCCAATGCTGCACGCCGACCACCACTGCCGCCACAACACCGGCCAGCATGATCGCGGCAGCGGCCGGCACCCACCGTGGCCGCCGGGCGGGCGGTGTTGCCGCAGAACCGGATTCGGGGGTGGCGGTGCTGGTGAACGTGCGTAGTCGCAGGCTGTTGGTCACGACGAAGACGCTGGAGAAGGCCATTGCGCCGCCGGCGAGCATCGGGTTGAGCAGGCCGAGCGCGGCCAGCGGGATCGCGGCCACGTTGTAGGCGAACGCCCAGAACAGGTTGCCTTTGATGGTGCGCAGGGTGCGCCGCGACAACCGGATGGCGTCGACCGCCGAGCGCAGATCCCCACGCACCAACGTGAGGTCGCTGGCCTCGATCGCGGCGTCGGTACCGGTGCCCATCGACAGTCCCAGATCGGCCTGGGCCAGAGCGGCGGCGTCGTTGACGCCGTCGCCGACCATCGCCACGACCGCGCCGCCCTGTTGTAGCCGGGCGACCGTGTCGACTTTGTCTTTGGGCATGACTTCGGCGATCACCTGGTCGATGCCGACCTCGGCGGCCACTGCGCGAGCGACGGCCTCGTTGTCCCCGGTGAGCAGCACCGGGGTCAGGCCGAGCGCCCGCAGGCCGCCGATCGCTTCAGCGGAGGTCGGTTTGACGGTGTCGGCGACCATCAGCACGGCTTGGGCCTGCCCGCCCCAGGCAACCACAACTGAGGTGCGGCCGCGGGTTTCAGCGTCCTGTTTGGCGGCGACCAGCTCCGCCGGCACGGTGATCTCGTAACTGTCCATGAGACCGTCGCGGCCCACCAGCGCGGGCAGCCCGTCGACCTCGCCGGTGACACCGAGACCCTCATGGTTGACAAATCCCGCAACCGTGGGCAGGTCGCCGACCCGTTCGCGGGCCCCGGCGGCGATCGCCTTGGCGATCGGATGCTCCGAAGCATCCTCCAACGCCCCGGCCACCTGCAGCACCTGCGCCTCGGACACCCCGGCGGCGGTGTGCACGCCGATCAGGCTCATCTTGCCGGTGGTGACTGTGCCGGTCTTGTCCAGCACGACCGTGTCGACGCGGCGGGTGGATTCGAGGACCTCGGGTCCTTTGATCACGATACCCAGCTGCGCGCCGCGCCCCGTCCCAACCAAAAGTGCTGTGGGCGTGGCCAATCCGAGCCCGCAGGGGCACGCGATGATCAGCACCGCCACCGCCGCGGCGAACCCGGCCGCCACGCCGTGACCGGTGCCGATCCAGACCCCCAACGTCAGCAGCGCTATCGCGATGACGACGGGCACGAACACCGCCGACACCCGGTCAGCGAGCCGCTGAACCTGGGCTTTGCCCTGTTGGGCTTCGGTCACCAGGCGGGCGATCTGGGCGAGTTGGGTGTCGGCGCCGACGCGGGTCGCCCGAACCACCAGCCGCCCGCCGACGTTGACCGTGGCCCCGGTGACCGCATCGCCCGGGCCGACCTCGATCGGTACCGATTCGCCGGTGAGCATGGACTCATCGACCGCCGAGCCGCCCTCGACGATCACCCCGTCGGTGGCGACCTTCTCACCCGGGCGCACCACGAACCGGTCGCCGACAGCCAATTGTTCTGTCGGGATGCGGATTTCACCACCACCGCGCAGCACTGCGACGTCTTTGGCGCCCAACTCCAACAGTGATCGCAGGGCCGCGCCCGCGCGGCGTTTGGCGCGGGCCTCGAAGAATCGGCCCAGCAGGATCGCCGCGGTGACGGCGGTGGCCACTTCGAAGTAGACGTTGCCGGTGGCATCCCCGCGGCCGGCGGTCAGGCTGAACTCGTGGTGCATCCCCGGTTGGCCGGCGGTGCCGAAAAACAGCGCGAACAGCGACCATAGGAACGCCGCGCCGACACCGACGGAGATGAGGGTGTCCATCGTAGCGGTGCCGTGCCGGGCGTTGAGGGCGGCGGCCCGGTGGAACGGCCACGCGCCCCACACCACGACCGGCGCGGCCAAGGTCAGGGACAGCCACTGCCAGTTGGCGATCTGCAGCGGCGGAATCATCGCCATCGCGATCACCGGGATCGCCAGCGCCACCGACACCTGCATGCGTTGGCGTAGCGAGCGCAGATGCTCATCGTGCTCGCCGGCGCCATCACCGGCCTCGACGGCGGGCGTCGTGGTCGGCGTGGGAGGGGTGGCGGTGTAGCCGGCGTCGGCAATGGCACCGGTGAGGTCAGCGACCGACATCCCGGCCGGGAAGGCCACGATCGCTTTCTCGGTGGCGAAGTTCACCGCGGCGGTCACGCCGTCGATCTTGTTGAGCCGGCGCTCGATCCGCGCGGCACAGGACGCGCACGTCATCCCGCCGATCATCAACTCCACCCGCTCGACGGCGGGTGCCATCGGCGCTTGGGGAAAGGGGTGGGTTTCAGTTGTCTGGTCGGTGCGATCGGTCACGCGCCCTGATCTCTCTGTTCACGCAACTGCGCCAACTCCTTACGTAACTCGGCCACCTCGGCGCTCGTCGTGGACGTACCGGCACAACTCGAGCTTTTGCCTCGCCGCATCGGCCGCACGCAAAAGACATAGGTCAGCACCACCGCCGCGGTGACGATCAGCACCGCGCCCCAGCTTGACATCAGAGCTGGTGCGCCCGTGAGGACTTCAGTTCGGCGATGTCGGCCCGCAGCTGGGCCACCTCACGCTGTTCTGCGTCGGCGGGGCTGTGATTGCCGCGCATCATCATCCACATCATCACACCCATCCCAATCGGGCAGGCCAAAGGCGCCGCCGCTAGCAGAAACTGAGTCATCGTGGCATCCCTCTCGCGTTCCGACCCGTACTTTTGGTGCACCGGATCAACACCGTCTACTATCTCCGTACCTAGATAGTAGACGTTGTCTAGTGTCACCGCCATCGAAGGGACCTCATGCTGAACCGGTTGCGCGTGAGGGCACTGGCTGTCGTGCTGGCCGGTGTGCCGATCCTGGCCGGCTGCAGCATCGGCACGGACGCTGTCGCGCAAGGTGGCACCTTCGAATTCGTCTCCCCCGGCGGCAAGACTGACATCTTTTACGACCCGCCACCATCGCGCCGCGTCATCGGGGACCTCGGTGGCATCGCCCTGATGGACTACCGGCCCATTGCGGTGTCTGACTTTGCGGGCAAGGTCGTCGTCGTCAACGTCTGGGGAGCGTGGTGCGCACCGTGCCGCACCGAAACCCCGGAACTGGAGAAAGTGTTCACTGCCACCGAACCGCTCGGCGTCGCATTTCTGGGTGTAGACGTACGCGACAACCGTGCCACGGCACAGGATTTCGTTACGGACCGCCACGTGATGCATCCATCGATCTTCGACCCCGCGATGCGTAGCGTCATCGCGTTGGGCAAGGGCTATCCGACGAGCGTGGTACCCACCACACTGATTCTCGATCGCCACCGACGCGTCGCTGCGGTGTTCCTCAAAGAACTGCTCGCCACGGATCTGCAGCCGGTCGTCGAACGGATCGCCGCGGAGTCCTGAGGGGCGTCGCATTAGCGGTCCTGCATGACCACACCGGCGCTGGCCAAACGATCCGATCCCGCCAACGCCTTCAGGCGCGACTCAAACCCGAACCAGAGGTTCGATGCGTGCCCCTCTGATGACCACAACCGAATTCCACAGCGCCTGGCTCCACGGGAATAGACGTACCCGAACCCGGCCGCATACACGGTCATCGGCCGCGCCGATACAGCCCTGCCACGGTCTGGCTACCAATGGGCTCGTGGCGGGTTCGGATCAGTGGTGCCAGACTCGGCGGCCTGTGCGGTGAGCAGGACGCGTAGCCATGTCCTGCGAGCGTGGCCGATGAGCCGGCGCAGCAGTGGTCGCGCCAGGGCGTACCCGGCCAGACTGATCGCGAACCCCAGCGTGAGCCCGGCAAGCACATCGCCGGGATAGTGTGCGCCGACGTACACGCGAGCGAACGCCATGAACGCGGCCGCCAGCACGGTGATGATGCCCAGGTATCGGTTCACCAGCCACATTCCCGCTGCGACCGCCGCGGCGATAACGGTGTGGACGCTGGGGAAACCGCCATCGGTGTTGCAGTGCAGGACCACGATGTCGTGCAGCGCATTGCATGGACGGGTCTCGTTCACCGCCAAAGCGATCGGATCGTAGACCACCAGCGCGGCAAGGACGCCCAGTGGCGTCCACAGCGCCGCGGCCATCGCCGCCGGACCGCTGCTCTTGCGAGCGACCCACCAACCGGCGATCATCAGCGCGGCGAACACCAGAATCCCGTTGTTGGCGTATCCGGCGACAACCGGCTGCAGCCACGGAGTGTTCCGGGCAAAACCGTTGATGACGTAGAAGATTCGCGTGTCGAGGTTCATTATGGTCTTTCAATCAAAAGCGGAGCATCGGTGAAGTGGAGCTCGCGCGAATAGTCGAGTACACCGCATCGCGGCGGCCGGTGCCACGATCGGCTATTCGGACAAGCCGGCGCCCCCGGCGCGGTATCGGGTTGAGGGATCCCTGACTCTAATGCGCCCACGCAATGGCCGCCATCATGAGAATTGGATATGAACTACGTGACAACTACGTACTTCGGCCCGATACTCAACCCATGATCTGGACCGTGGAAGCAAACGCAGTCCCGCAATCGGAGGTGCCGTCGATAGGCAGTCGCAGCTGGGCAGGATGGCCGGATGCCCAGAACCTCTGTGCTGCACCGCATACGGGTGCACATTCACGTGGCCAGCGGCAAGAGTTGGGGTGAGATTGGCCCATCATCGGTCCCGCTGGGGCCTGCGCAAGTTGAGTACTCAGCTGGTTCTGGGCGTGTCGGCACTCGTGTCCGCGCTGGTATTGGCTCTTGGCGCGCTATCGATCTACACGCTTCACGCATATGTAACAGCCATGGGCGACAACGCGGTTCGTTCTTCGCTCGCAGTGTTCCAGCATATGTACGACGGGTCGCTCGCCAGCGCAGCGCGCCATGCCGGCCTGGCTGGGTTGACAGGCCAGGCGCCTGGCACGGTCATCGCCGTCATGCGCGGCGGCCATGTCGCTGAGGCGGCGATGTTTACCGATACTGGCCCCGGCCTGCCCCCGATGACTGCGGTGAACTCGCTTGAGTCGTTAAGTTCACTTGCGACGGCCTCGCCGCACACCGTCAGCCTCGGGGAGCTGGGAACTTATCGACTGGCAGGCGCCGATGTCGGCCCCGGCGTGCGTCTGATCTCCGCCGTCTCGATGCACGCGGCGAACCAGATGATCGCAACGAAAACGGTTGCTGTAGTTGTTATTACGATCATCGCCGCGCTGACTGCCGCCGCGTGCACCGTCATCTTGGTCCGACGCGCATTGCGCCCCTTGCATCGGGTCGCGGCCGTTGCTGCTCAGGCGTCTCAAGCGCCGCTGGGCGAAGCCGGTCACCGCATCACGATGCGTGTCCGGCGCGATGACGCGGCCCCTGACAACGAGGTGGGCATTGTCGGGGACGCATTGAATCGGCTGTTGTCCAGTGTCGATGCCGGACTGGTGGCGCGCGGGCGGGAGGAGCGGCGTATGCGGCGCTTTCTCAGTGATGCGAGCCATGAACTGCGCACTCCGCTGGCTTCCATCCGCGGCTACGCCGAACTGACCAGGCAGGATAGCGCAGCGCTTCCTCAGACTACCGAGTATGCGCTGGCACGCATCGAAGCCGAATCCTGCAGGATGACCGCGCTAGTCGACGACATGTTGCTGCTCTCGCGCCTGGATGAGGGACGCGCCCTCGATTTCTCAAGCGTGGAATTGAGTGCATTGGTCAGCGACGCCGTGAGCGATGCCGCCGTTGCCGCGCCGGACCATCGGTACACATCCGAGCTACCGGAAACCCCGGTGTGGGTGCGGGGGGACGCTGCCGCCCTGCACCAAGTGGTGATGAATCTGCTCGCGAATGTGCGGGCACATACGCCGCCGGGCTCCACAGCCGTTGTCTCGCTGCGGGTTTTGAGCGGTGAGAACATCGCTGAACTTTCCGTCTCTGATGATGGCCCCGGCATTGACCACACGATGGTGGGCGACATCTTCGGCAGATTTGTCCGGGCCCGAACACCGGGACCCGAGGGAAGTCCCAGCACCGGGCTGGGGCTGGCGATCGCCAAAGCCATCACCGAGGCCCACGACGGCAGCATCGGCGTCGACGCAAGTCCGGGGCAGACCACCTTCCGCGTGCGCCTTCCCCTGGGCGATCCATCGATGTCGGAGGTGGAGGTGCACCGGTAGCGGCCGCTGCCGAGTCGTCAGATACACGCCGGGTCGGCGCTCGGTGGCATGCGCGAGGGGCGGGCGACGATCAAAGGAGAAGCTCGGTCACGTCAATGTTCCCGGCGCACACGGCGCCCTGCACCCTCGGCGCATACCACTGCACATCGGGCTGCAACGCTGACGCGCCCGCACGAGCGGATCAGTGATTGCCTGGGCGGGAGCTCGCGTGTCCCAGGCAGCGAAAACGCCGCGATCTAGCCGTGCCGAAGTCGCGGCTAATCCACAGGGCACCAACTCATTTCGACCGATGATCGGCTACCGTCCCATCGTCCGGTACGCCACACAGCGTCTACTATATTTGTCAGTAGTTCATGGCATGGTCGTGCGCAGCCGCGGTCCGAATGTCGAAGACAGGGGGCGGTGTTGGGCATCAGCGGGAAAACCTGGGCGCGGGCGGTGGCCTCGGTGTTGTTGGCGGTGGCGCTGATCGGCGGCGGGGTCATCATCTTCACGCAGCGCTGCGGGTTCGGTTGTGCCGGTGACCGTGGCAGCGCCGCGCAGTCGACGGCCCGGCCGCCCACCGTGCCTGTCACGCTTGTCCTGGCTCCGCCATCTGGGGCTGAGCAGGTCGACCCGTTGGCGCCGGTCACCGTGACGGCGGCATCGGGCACCGTGACCGAGGTGGTCATGGTCAACGACCAAGGCCGACGAATCGATGGCGTGCTGACACCCGATGCGACGGTCTGGAAACCGGTCGCCGCGCTGGGGTACGGGCGCACCTATACCGTCACAGCGACGGCCGTCGGTGCCGCGGGCACCCCGATTCAACAGACGTCGACGTTTTCCACCCTCGTACCCGGCAACCAGACGGCCGTGTCGCTGCGGACCACCGGCGGCGCACCGCTGCGCGATGGACAGCGTTACGGCATCGGCACGGTCGTCGTGGCACGGTTCGATGAACCGATTACCGACAAGGCCGCTGCGGAACGCCGACTGGTGGTGACCACGAGTCCGCCGGTGCAGGGCTCCTGGTACTGGCTCGATGACCAGACCGCGCATTGGCGTCCGCCGCAGTACTTTTCCCCGGGCACTACGGTCACCGTCGAAGCGAACATCTACGGCGTGGCGGTCGGCGACGGGCTCTACGGGCAGGAGGACGCCCGGGTCAGCTTCCAGATCGGGGACGCCCACGTGGCGATCGCCGACGACAACACCAAACAGGTCACGGTGTTCGACAACGGAGCGCTGGTGCGCACCATGCCGACATCAATGGGTATGGGCGGCAGCCAGACGATCAACGGACAGACGATCTCGTTCTGGACCCAGCGCGGCATCTACACCGTGCTGGACAAGGCCAACCCGGTCATCATGGATTCCTCGACCTACGGGCTACCGATCAACTCTCGCCTGGGTTACCGCGAAAAGATTTCCTGGGCCACGCGGATCAGCATTGACGGGATCTACCTGCACCAGCTCGACAGCACGGTGTGGGCGCAGGGCAACACCGATGTCTCGCATGGTTGCTTGAACCTCAATGCCGAAAACGCCCAATGGTTCTACGACTTTTCGGTGCCCGGCGACGTCGTGGAGGTACGCAACACCGGCGGTGAGCCGCTACAGATCTGGCAGAACGGCGATTGGAGCATGCCCTGGGAGCAGTGGCGCCGCGGCAGCGCGCTGCCCTGATATATCCCGTCAATGGTGCTGCTGCGCAACAACACTCACGGCGCGGGCAGCGGGCACACGTCGCGGGCGGTCAGGCGCCGCCGCAACGCCCATCCCAGCGCGAGCAGGGACGCGATCGCGATCAGCGGCTGCAGCGGGGCCCACATGCTCAGCGCCCCACTGATCCCGACCGCGGCCACGACCAGTTTGTTGCACACCGGACAACCCACGGCCAGCAGTGACCCAATGTTGGCGACCGCGCCGGCGCCGGTGCGGCGCTGCACAGGACCGGCACCCGGTCGCCGCACGTAGGTGGCGATGAACAAGCCGCTCATGACGGCGGTGGCCACCCACACGAGGTAGCTCCACCAGGTGGGCGGTGTCATGCGGGTGTACCAGGGGGTGGCGAGCAGACCGGTGGGGATACCGATCGCCAGCCACACCACCGCCGCTCCCGCCGCGGCCACCAGCCAATGAACCGACGTCCACCGTGTCACGGCCGCCTCCCGCTCCCGATAACTACTAAGCTGCATAGTACTAATGCAAATAGTAAATCGCTGGGGCTGGACCGGCAGCCGGTCACCCCCCGCGAACGAGAAGGGAAGCGGTGACGATCGAGACCGTACGCAGCCACGCGAGATGTCGGGTGCTGATTGTCAATGACGCGGCGGCGCCGAGCTCCGAGGTGACTGACTGTCTGCAGCGAGCAGGCTTCGAGGTCGCCATCACTCCCGACGGTACGGGGGCGCTGCGGTTGGCCCGGAGCACCGCGCCCGACGTTGTGGTTCTCGACGTCGTGCTGCCGGACATTGACGGGCTGTGGGTATGCCGCGAGTTGCGCTCGTTCTCCGATGCCTATGTGGTGCTGGGCAGTATGTGCGATTCCGCGTCGAGTGTGATTGCCGGCCTCACGGCCGGCGCCGACGATGTCGTCAGGCTGCCCTGGCATGCCGAAGAGCTGCTTGCGCGGATACGGGCAATGCTGCGTCGGCCCCGACGGCACGACGGTCACGCCGAAGCCGACACCGGGGCGGGCCGCGGCGAGGTTCGGGTCTTTGGCACATTATCGATCGACGTCGAGGCGCGCCGGGTCGTTGTCGGCGATGAACCGGTGGCGCTGACCCGCACCGAGTTCGACATCCTGGCCGCATTGTCGGCGCGGCCAGCGGCAGTGGTGAGTCGGCACGAATTGCTGGCAACCGTGTGGGGCCGGTCGTGGGCGGGTGAAAAGAACGTGATCGACGTGCATATCGGGCATCTGCGCCGCAAGCTCGAGGACGACCCCGCAGTACCTCGCTTTGTGGTGAATGTGCGTGGCGCTGGTTACCGGATGGGTACCGGATGACGCGGTGCATCCATCACGCCGAGTAGCCCCGCTTTCACCAAAGCCGGGCCGGGGGTCCCACAGGCGACCGGCATACACCGCGCTGTCGCTGTGTGGATGTGGTGGACGAGGGCGCGGCTGCCCGCCCTACCGGGGGTGCCGCGGTAGGCTCGCCGACAAGGCGTGTGAAGGGTGTACCGGGTGCGAGTACGAGGGTTCGGGGAACTGGAAGCGGTTGTCATGGAGCGGGTGTGGAATCACCTGCCGGATGCGGTCACGGTACGCGAGATTTTCGACGAGCTCAGCGAGCAGCGGCGCATCGCATACACCACGGTGATGTCGACGATGGACAATCTGCACACCAAGGGCTGGCTGGAACGCGAACGCGACGGCCGGGCCTACCGCTACTTGCCGGTGATGAGTCGTGAAGAGCACACCGCGCAGTTGATGCGCGATGCGCTCGACGGCGGCGGACGGTCGGATCTGGTGTTGAGCTATTTCATCGAGCAGATCGAGCCCGATGACTCCGAGCATCTGCGCACAGCGCTGCGCCGCATCGCGCGACGGTCCGGCAAGCCGAAAACATCATGAACGCCGCCGGCCTGCTGGTTGCCCACGGCATCGTGCTGGGCGTGGCCGGTCCGCCGGTGCTGGCGCGACTGACCCATGGCGGCCACGCGCCGCGCAGCGGCATCGCGGCATGGCTGGTCGCGATCGTGGCGTTTCTGGTCAGCTGGCTCGCCGTCGGCGTGCTGGTCGCCGGTGACGTGCTGCGGCACTGGCACCAGACCCGGTCGCTGGTCGCCTCGTGCGTGGAATTGCTGTGCGACCTGGCGGCGGGCCGGGCCGGGGGCATCGCGCAGGTAACGGTGCTGGCCGCGGTAGCGGCCGCGGCCGCGGGTGTCGTGTTCTCGGGTGCGCGCCTGACCCGCACCATCGTGCGACTGCGGGCCAAGGCACATCGGCATTCCGAGGCCATCCGCTTGGTGGGCCAACCAACCGCTGACGCGGACGTGTATGTGATGCAGACCCCCGAGCGGGCCGCATATTGCGTGTCGGGCCGCCCGGCGACCATCGTGGTCACCAGTGCGGCGGTGGCGGCCCTCGGGGAACGTGAACTGGCCGCCGTGATCGCCCACGAACGCGCCCATGTCGCGGGCCGGCACCTGGCCATCGTCACGGCGATGCGCGGCGTGGCGTTGATCCTGCCGCGGGTGCGTCTGATCACCCGCGGCGCCACCGAAGTCGCGCGGCTGCTGGAGATGTGCGCCGACGACGCCGCCGCGGCCCGCTACGGCAGGCGGGCCCTGCTGGACGGCTTGATGGCCCTGGTCGGTGCGGCTCCTGCCTCGGCGCTGGGGGCCGCCGACGTCGCCGTCTTGCACCGCGCCGAGCGCCTGGCCTGCCCGGCCACCCAGCGGGTGCGGATCGGCACCCAAGCAGCCCTGGGCAGTGCCTCCACCCTGATCGCTGTGGGTCCACTGGCCGTCGCGGCCTTGTGCGCCTCGGGCGTGTGGATGTGCGCCCTCTAACGCAGCGCGCTACCGACGCACAAGGCCGCGGCCCCAGGGGGCCGGCGCTGGCGCTACGTTTCGATGATGCGGGTGACGTACGGGGTCATGCCGCCGCGGCGCACCGGCGAAATCTTCACGGGCACACCGGTTTGTTGGGCTTCGAGCATCTGGCCGCCGCCCAGGTAGATGGCTTCGTGCTGCCCCCCTCCGGGGCCCCAGAACAGCAGATCGCCGCGTTTGGCTTCCGACGGCGGCACTTTGCGTCCCGCGTTGTACTGATCGCCAGAGAAGCGCGGCAGGTTGATACCCACGCCGGCGTAGGCATACCGGGTCAGCCCGGAACAGTCGAATCCGACCGTGTCCGCACCGGAGTCGATGCCGCGGCTCGGGCCGGTCAGGCTGCCGCCACCCCAGGAGTAGGGGACACCAATCTGTGAACCGGCCCGGCGGATCACATACTCGATCGCTTGCTTGCCGTAGACCCGGTTGCCCCGCACCGTCGCGGCGGGCGCCGCCGTGGGACTGCCGATGCCCAGGGTGCTCAGAAATTTGTGGCCGAGGTCCATGGTGGTCTGGGCCGCCATCGCCGTCGCTTGCAGCGACGCATTGGCGATCGCCAGCGGGTCGCCCGGCGCCCCGGCGCTGAGCACGCTCGGCAATGACGGGTCCCATCCTCCCGCGGCCAAAGGTTCGGCCTGAGCCGGCGTGGCCATCGCGACCACCGTCGACACCGTCGCTGCCACATAACCGATCCGCCGCAGCCATCCTCGTGCCCGAAGGCGCGCAGGGGCCGCGGTTCGGCGTCGGGAACGATCCGTGCGCGATAGTGAGGCCATCGGCTCAGTTCTCCTTATGCCCGGGTGTGCTGCCCGCCATCACATGAGTGATCTACGGCCAGTCCAAGTACGTAGTTGCGCCGTACTGTGAGCCACGGTACATCACTTTCGTCACACTGGTTAACTCTCGCACCAAATTTCATTGATGTAATTTGTTGCGGCAGCGGACTTTACGCGCCGTGGTGACGGTGTGGACTGCGACGGACCGCGGCGGCGCCGAGCCCGAGCAGGGCGATGCCGACCAGATAAATGGGTGTGCCGGCGGCGATTTCGGCGCTGCGGTGCCCGGCCCCGGTGCCCGCGGGCCGGTACAGCACCCGGGTCTGAGTGAGCTGTCCGGCGGTGCCCGCGTCGACCGGCAGCCAGGCCTCGGTGTTGTCATCGCCCTCGCGCAGTTCGACGTAGGTGAACCAGCGGCCGGACCCGGGCACCGTCACTGTCCCGGCGTAGCGGCACAGGCCGGTTTGACGCAGGTCACCGGTGAACGTCTGGCCGGCGCGCCGGGCGGCTAGACGGATCGGCGTGGTGTGTTCACAGTCGCCGGTGTCGGTCAAGCGGGCGGTCATGGTGATCTGGCCGCGCCCGTCGGTGTCGGCGGTGAGGTCGACGGTGGCTACCGCCGGGCCCTGCCCCGGGTCGTGGGCGTGCGCACGCCCCGCGCCGGTGGCCAAGGCGCTACCGCTGATCAGCACCGCCACGGCGGCGGGCAGCGCGGCCCGCGACCGGCGCGACGACCCGAGGGCCAGGACAAGGGTGCTGATCACGATCACCGGCACGGCGGTGATCGCCACCGCGTCGGGATGGGCGCTGGCCAGCCTGAGCGCGCTGGCACCCCATGCGAGGGTGGCGGTGGCCAGTGCGGCGGCCGCAGGGCGTGCCAGCCGTCCGGGCAGTGGCAGGTCGTAGACCGCCAAGCCGAGCACCGCGAGCGGCAGGTCCGGGGTGCTGCGCCCCAGTGTCGCCAGCGCCGCGATGATCAGCAGCCGCAGCGCGGCGTAGCCGGCGACCGCGAGCGTGACCGGGGCGCCGCCCGGGACCGCGCGCCCGATCACGTGGGCGGCCAGCAGGCCGGCGGCCAGCATGATCGGCAGGTAGAGGGTCTCGGTGAACTGCGGGACCCCGGTTTCGTACTCGAAGACCAGTGCCTCGGCGTTCGCCAGCAGCAGAGCACCGGCCGCGGCCCGCAACGCCGCGGCGTTCGGGTCGATACCCGCCAGTGCGCCCAGGGCGATGGCGATTGCGGCGAAGATCACCAGCATGTGCGGCGGGCTCCACTCCACCGCGTCGCGGCCGAACGCGTCATGCCACGCATTGTCGATCGGCGCCGCCGCCAGCGCGGTGACACCGCCGAGGCACGCCGTGACCACCGGCCGCTGGGACAGGGTGGCCCGCAGCGAGCGCAGCGCCACCAGAACCCGCACACCCCACGCAGCGATCGCCAGGCCGACCACCGCCATCGCCCCGTACAGCATCAGATGGGCGGGGGTCCAGAAACTGTCGCGGCCGATGTCGGTGTGCCAGGACTCATCCCAATAGGTGGCCACAATCCCGAGGGCCCCGGCCGCGCAGACCGTCCAGCCCAGACCCACCGGCAGGCTGAGACTATTACGAGTCACTACTGAGACATTCATGTCTCAACTATGATGAGGGCATGCCTCAACGTCAAGGAGTTGTCGACCAGTCCCTGCTCGATGCCACCGCCGCGGCGATCGCCCGGTGGGGACTGCACGCCCTGACCCTGGAACGAGTCGGCATCGAGGCCGGGATGTCACGGGCCACGATCTACCGGCGCGGTGTCACCCGCGACGATCTGATCGCCGCGGTCACCGCGCAGGCGGCCGACACCTACACCCGCGCCATGCTGCCGGCGTTGGCCCAACCGGGCTCGGCGGCCGACCGGCTGCGCATTGCCCTACAGGCCTTGTGCGCCACAGCCGATGAGCACCTGCATGTGCTGGCCGGGTTTTTTCTCGCCCGCGGCGAGGTGTTCCACCAGCCCGGACCCGACGCGCTGATCGTCGATGTCTTCGCCGAACCATTCGAACGGCTGCTCCGCGATGGCGCCGCCGACGGCAGCCTGCGGGACCTGCCCCCCACCGTGACCGCCACCGTGCTGTTCAACCTGGTCGGCTGGGGCTATATCCACCTGCGCGCCGCGCACGATTGGAACGCGGCCACCGCCGCGGACGCCATTATCGGCATCATCTTGCGCGGCACCCTCGCCTGCGGTGCCCACCCATGACCGTCGGCGCGTGGACGTTCACCATGATCGACCTGGCCGGGTTCACCGCCCTTACCGAGGCGCACGGCGACGAATACGCCGCCGACCTCGCGGTCGACTTCGCCGACCTCGCCCGAACCGCCCTGGCGCCGGGCGATCGGTTCATCAAGTCGATCGGCGATGCGGTACTCCTGGCGTCCCCCGATCCCACCGCAGGGATCTACCTGACACAGCGGGTCCTCGAGCGCTGCGCCACGAAAGACCACTACCTGCTGACCAGGACGGCCCTGCACCACGGCCCCGCCGCCGGGCGCGGCAACGACTTCTTCGGCGCCGCGATCAACCTGACCGCGCGCCTGGCCGCACATGCCGGCGCCGGACAGACGTTGGCCACCGATACCGTCGCCGGTGCGGCCCGCGCCCTCGGCGTGCCCGTCGAGGATTTAGGCGAAACCACCTTCAAAAACCTCAGCGAACCCATCGGTGTTCACGCATTGCACCTCGGCGCCCCCTCGCCGGTGTCAACGGTCGACCCCATCTGCCGGATGCGCATCGAGCATCAGCAGGCCGCCGGATACCTGCGCCACCACGGCCACGAATACTGGTTCTGCTCACTGAAGTGCGCGGCGCAATTCGCGCGCGAGGCCGCCGACCAGCCGTAGCCGGTGCACCCCCGACCTCGGGTCCATTGCCTTTGGGCGTCGCCGCTGGCATCGCCCGCCGACATCGTCCGCGCCACGGCTTTCGACTCCAAAAGTGTTGGCCAGCACCAGATGCGCACCCATCCACCCGCGCCGGCAGCCCGGGCGCCGGGCGCCGGGCGGGGACGAGCCGGTCGCGGCGAGTCGCAACTGGCCGATGTCGGTCGGCACTGACGGCCCCTTCACAGGTCCACCATTTACTATGCAACTCAGTACTACCGCGATCCATAGTGAAGGTGAGCCACGATGAGTCCGATCCGTCGCGTACGTCCCACCCGCGCGTCGCTGTACACCGCGGGCTACCGGCGTGAGCGCCGCCGGCGGCTGGTGGGGTGGGCCCTGGTCGGCATCGGGGCGGTGATGGCCGTCGTGCACGGCATCACTCACCTCGGCCGGCTCACCCTCATCGGCTACCAGGACCTGCTGCTGGGCTATCCCATGGCCAGCGTGCTGGTGCTCGGCGGTTTCATCCTGGTCGGCTGGACTGCGAAACCAACACGGTGACAGCAACCTGCTACCCCCGGCGGGATGCGGTGGTTCCCGCGGCCGGATTGCGGCCGTTCGGGGGCTACCACAGCGAACCAGGGTCATCATCGCGACGCGATACACGGCGCGCGGCGCCGTGCACGAGAGATCAGAGGTAGGACCATGCCCATACAACGCACCGCCTTCGGCCGGTGGTGGAAGCTGGGCTCGTTCCTGGTCGTGCTGGTGACCGTGTCGGCCGTGCTGGTGGTCGTGGCCCGCCGGCAATGGGACCGCGACGCCGACCACATCGACTGCGCCACCAACAAATGCATCGCCTTGACCTTCGACGACGGCCCGTCCCCCTTCACCGACCGGCTCCTTCGGGTGCTAGCCGCCCGCGGCGCCAAAGCAACGTTCTTCCTTATCGGCAACAAAGTGGCCGCCAACCCCGATGCCGCGCGCCGAATCGACAACGCCGGCATGGAAATCGGCAGCCACACCTGGGAACACCCCAACATGTCCACGATCCCGATCGCCGACATCCCCGCGCAACTACGCAAAGCCACCCAGGCACTGCAGGCCGCCACCGGCCGTACCCCCGACCTGTACCGGCCCGCCGGCGGGCTGTCCTCGCCAGCCGTGCGCGCCGAAGCCGGCCGGCAAGGACTCGCTGAAATACTGTGGGACGTCATCCCGTTCGACTGGATCAACGACGCCAACCTGGCCGCGAGCACGTACATGCTCAAGACCCAAATCCGACCCGGATCGGTGGTGCTGCTGCACGACACCTACTCCAGCACCGTCGACCTGGTGTACCAATTTCTTCCGGTCTTGATCGCCAACGGCTACCACATGGTGACCGTCAGTCACCTGCTCGGCCACCGCGAACCCGGGACCAGCTACGGCGGCCGGGAAAACGGCCCACCCGCCAACGCCCTCGTCGACATCGCCCCGGACAAGATCCCCACCCTGGCGCCGACCCCATCGCCCAAACCGGCCCCCAACCTGCCGATCACCGACATCCCCAACCAAAACCCCGGCGGCCCACCCGCATAGGCGACCCCGCCTCCCAAACAAGGACCACCCTCACAGTCAGTGGGCGCCGACGGCCTGCAGGGCCAATCGTCCGGTCTTGTGCAGCCGGTACAGGGCCAGCGCGACCAGCAGGCTGATCGCCGTGAGCGACACCCAGACCAGTTCCGGCCGGCCGGCATGGCGCGCCGTCTCCATCAGCGCACCCGTGGCGAGATTTCCCACCAGGATGCCGACGCCGACGATGGTGTTGTAGAAGCCGTAATACGTCGCGACCAGCCGGTCGCCCGCCAGCGACACCACGGTGTCCATCTCGAACGGATAGACCGCGGCCGAGCCGACGGCCAGCAGCGCGGCCGTCAGCAACAGCGCGGCCACCGCGGCCGGTTGCCCCCACCGGTCATCGGGCACCACGATGAGCGGGACGAACGCCGCCGCGAGCACCAGCACGCCGATGGTCAGCGACTGGGCGCGGCCGTAGCGTGCCGTGAACCAGGCCGTGATGCGGATCTGTCCACCGATGGCGACCAGCCCCGATACCGCGAAAACTGCTGCCACGATGGCCGATTCATGGTGCGGCGACAGCACCGCGGCGTGTAGCGGCAGCGCCAGGTACACCTGGAACGTCACCACGTAGGTGCCCACCATCGACGCCGCGAACAGCAGGAACGGGCGGTTGGCGAGCACGGTGCGCCAGTCGTGCAGGATCGAGACCCGTTCGGTGACAGCATGATCGGCGTGGTCCTTCGGCAGCGCGAACAGCTGCGCGATGGTCAGGACTGCAAACACCACCGCCGCCATGCCCGCCGTCACCCGGAAGTCCAGCGCCATCAGGGCCAGGCCCACGAGCGGGCCGGCCAGGATGCCGCCCTGATAGAAGACGTTGAACACCGTGAACGCCGCCACCCGGCGCTCGCCCGAGTCCGCGGCCAGGTAGGCCCGCACCGCCGGGTTGAACAGCGCCCCCGCGAAACCGGTTGCCGCCGAGGCGATCAGCAGCGCCGGCAGGGACTGTGCGACCGCCAGCAGCCCGAACGCGGCCGTGCGCAACAGACAGCCCGCCACGATCAGCGGCTTGTAGCCCAGCCGGTCGGCCAGCGTCCCGCCGACGATGAACATGCCCTGCTGCGAGAAGTTCCGTACCCCGAGCACCAGCCCGACAGCCCAGCCGGCCAGGCCGAGCGGGCCGGCCAGGTACCCGGCCAGATACGGCATCAGCATGTAGAAGCCGAGGTTGATGCCGAACTGGTTGAGCATCAGCACCCGGCTGGGCCAGCCGAAGCTGCGGAACTGGGTGAGCACCGGCATCACAGCGATGCCGCGTCGGGCCTGCGCACCGTCGTGCAGCGGGTCCACGAATCCACCACGCGCTCAGCGTGGTCCGCGATCACCGCGGGCTCGGCGGGCGGCTCGATGCCGAGGAGGTTGTGCTGTCGGCAGTAGTCGTCGTTGTAGACGGTGTCGAAATACCGTTGCGGCCCATCGGGAAAGATCGCGGCGATGGTGGTGTCCGCGTCGTGGTGACGCGCCGCCCAACCGGCGACCAGCGCCACCGCGCCGCCGCTCCAGCCGCTGCTGGCGTAGCTGGTCGAGGCCAGGGCCCGGCACGCCCACACCGCCTCGGCGGGTGCCACCCAGTGCACCTCGGAGAACGCGGCGTAGTCGACGTTGTCGGGGTAGATGCTCGACCCCAGGCCACGCATCAGCCGGCTCTGCGCGGGCTGGCCGAAGATGGTCGACCCGATGGTGTCGACGCCGATCAACTTGAGGTCGGGATTGAACTCGCGCAACACTTTTGCCACGCCTGCCGAATGCCCGCCGGTGCCGACCGAGCACACCAGGATGTCGACGGTGCCCAGTTGCGACTGCAATTCGAGGGCGAGGTCGCGGTACGCGTCGACGTTGTCGGGGTTGTTGTACTGGTCGGGGTACCAGGCGGTGGGGTCACCGGCCAGGATCTGGGCGACCCGGTCGCGGCGGGCCTGCTGCCAGCCGCCGGTCGGGTGCGGTTCGGTGACCAGGTCGATGTCGGCGCCGTATGCGGCCAGCATCCGGTGCATCATCGGTTCCATGCCGGGATCGGTCACCAGCGTGACCGGGTGCCCGTACACGGTGCCGGCCAGGGCCAGACCGAGTCCGAGTGTGCCGCTGGTGGATTCGACGATCCGGGCGCCGGGCAGCAGGTCGCCGCGGGCCCGGCCGCGTTCGACCATGTACATGGCGGGCCGGTCTTTCATGCCGCCGGGGTTGACGCCTTCGAGCTTGGCCCAGAAGCCGCGGTTGTCGGTGGTGAACGGGGCGGTGATCCGCAGCACCGGGGTGCCGCCGACCATGGTGCCGGGCCGGTCGTAGCGGGCCAGCCGGCACGGCCGGGCTACCGAGTGGGAGTTGGTGGACTTTCTGGGCAGGACAAGATTGGTTGAACTATTCATGGGTGCATCACTTTTCACTGATTCCGCCGCGTGGCGCGGAGGAGAAGAATTGGCGGCGGACACCGACCGGCCACACGACGCGGGCGGTCTGCGCTAGCCGATCAGCGTCGAGAAATGCACAGGCGAGTTAACAACCTTCGGCCGTTCTCAACGAGGACATCAGGTTCGGGCGGGCCGCGGCCGGCGGCCAGCCGGTGCGCACGCCAGCACATCAACGCGGTGCGCAGCAATACGGCAACACCGAGTTCCAGGAGAGTGGAGTTGGCCCGCGGTAGTCCGGCGGTGGCTTCCATGTCTGGCGCTAATGCAGTCACCACGTCCCGAAGGTGGGGGTGCTGCTCAACCATCGTCGATGGCGCCAGCGGGCTTGCCGTGATCGACGCTTGAGCAGGATGGGCGTGGGGTGGGTCGACATGGCGAGCACCCAGCTGAATGCCGATCGCGAGCGCGATAACGGTGACGAGCAGCGCGGCGATTGCATGCCGTCGCGTCGTCGGGGAAGTCACGTTCGCGACTGTACCGGCAGATCGATGGCCGTGGCTGTGCCGCAGATCACCAAAATACGAAACGTTACCGAGTTCAAAGAACATTCAAATCTGTTGTGGCACTGAGCTACTGAGCTAGTCCGGGTCGGCGCGCGGATCTGTATCCCAGCGCGCATCGCGCCCGGCGATGTGCGCTGGGATACAGGCCTCGGGCGGTCAGCCTTCCCCGGCTCCTAGGGAAGGCTGACCGCTGGACAGAGGGTTCACCGGCGCTGCCGCGACGTGGGCGTGCTACAACGCAATCCCAAAATGCTGATCACGCCCCGCGCCAGGCCGGCCGGCACGGCATGCGGATAGTGTGCGGCGACGCAGACACGCGCGACGGCCATGCCGATCGCTGCGACTGTGGCGAGGAGGGTGAGCCACCGGTCGATGCGCCACAGGCGCGGACTGTGGGTAACGCGCCGCCGGAGGCGCAACGCAAGACCGTGATGTCGTGGCACGCGTTGCGCGGACGGGTTTCGTTGATGCTGACTGCGATCGGGCGGTAGACCACCAGCGCCGCGTGTCCACCGAGCGGGGCCCACAGGACTGTCACCATCGGCGCCGGACCGTCGGCTGTGCGGGCGAGCACCGTGCCGCAACCAGCAGGGCCACAAAGACCACGCCGCCGGCATTGGCTCAGCCCGTCAGCAGGCCTTGTGGCCACGGCGTCGGCCGAGCGAACTCCCTGAGGGCTCATCCGGGACCTCCGTTAACGCGATCGCTGACGGCTCGCAGCGCCGCCTGTGGGTTCGAGGCCATCTCGCGTCTACCTAGTGTCGCGCGTCTGAATTTGTTTTACGGGCGTGGGGCAGGATTTCGTCGGCGGTCTTGGTCCACACGAATGGGTGGCAACGTTGGTTCCAACCGTCGATGAATGCGCCGATGGCTGCGATGAGT
>Ga0315336_1003007_pt1 | contig 23741 bp, 22 predicted proteins | sample ASW5metaG_FD_204512 | JGI IMG/M metagenome (GOLD analysis project Ga0315336, IMG submission 204512) | Ammonia-oxidizing marine archaeal communities from Monterey Bay, California, United States - ASW #5 | ecosystem: Environmental > Aquatic > Marine > Intertidal zone | place: USA: California... | reverse complement strand
CGCCGGCGCCGACGGGCTGGTGCAGGCCACGGCCACCGAGCCGGCGCCGACCATCATCTTCCCACCCAACGGCGCCCGCGTCGACCTCGGCACCAATTCGGCCGATGCCACGCCGCTGGTGCTGAAACTGCAGGGCGGCCGCGCGCCGTTCCGCTGGCTGGCCAACGGCAAGCCGCTCGCCGGCATCGACCGCCGCCGCACCGCGACCTGGCAGCCCGACGGCACCGGCTATTCGACGCTGACGGTGATCGACGCGGCCGGACGCGCGGCGAGCGTGAAGGTGTTCGTTGAGTAGAAGACGGCAAGCGATTCAGGGGATTGCGTTTTGCGCGTTGCTTTTGATTGCCGGCACCCCAGCGGCCCTTGCCGATCCCCTGCCCGCCGGCTTCGTCAGGCTTGCCGATGTCGACCCGACCATCCGCCAGGACATCCGCTACGCCGGCCTCCATAACTTCATGCATCGCAAGGCCGATGGCTATGACGCGCCAGTGTGCATCCTGACCGCGCAGGCGGCAAAGGCGCTGTCCAGTGTCCAGAAGGCCACGACCGCCAACGGCCTGACGCTCGTCGTGTTCGACTGCTACCGACCCGCGCGCGCCGTTGCTGACATGGGCAAATGGACGCGAGAAGGCGGCCCGCCGGATCCACAATGGTATCCGACGGTCGAGCGCGGCGATCTTATCGCCAAGGGCTATGTCGGCGCGTTGTCCAGCCATTCGCGCGGCTCGACAGTCGACCTCGCCATCGCCGACCTTCGCAAGAAAAGCGTCATCCATTCCACCTGCGGCGCGCCGGACGGCGGCACGCTCGACTTCGGCACCGGTTTCGACTGCTTCGATCCGATGAGCGAGACGGCGCACCGCCCTCTTCCCGCTGAAGCGAGAGCGAACCGCAAGATGCTGCTTGCCGCCATGCGCGCTGCCGGTTTCCGCAACTACGAGCGCGAGTGGTGGCACTTCACCTTGGCCAAAGAACCTTTTCCAAAACAGCGCTTCGATTTTCCGGTCACGGCCGATTAACGCGCCCGGCGTGCCCCGCCCCGGCCGCTTACAGTCACTGCGCCTGTCGACCAGGCGGGCAGCCAGCGGGTGAGGAAGTTATTTCCTCAAACGATCCTAGCTCGGCGAAAAATTGCTTCGGTAGGGCAAAAAAGGCAACAATCAATGCATCTAAATTCTATAAACTCGGTAGAGTTCGCAGCAGTTTCAACGGAGGCGGGAATGACCAAAACTCATTTCAGGAAACTGCTCGGCGCGCTGGTCGCGACATCTGTCCAGTTCGGCACGCTCGGCTTCGCGTTCGCGGACACGACCATTCTGAACGTGTCCTACGATCCGACACGCGAGCTCTACAAGGCCTATGACGAGGCCTTCGCCGCGCACTGGAAAGCCGAGACCGGCGAGACGGTCACCATCCAGCAGTCGCATGGCGGGTCGGGCGCCCAGGCCCGCGCGGTGATCGACGGCCTCGACGCCGATGTCGTGACGCTGGCGCTCGAAGGCGACATCAACGCCATCGTCTCCAAGTCGAAGAAGATCAATCCCGACTGGCGCAAGAAATTCGAAAACAATTCAGCCCCTTACACCTCCACCATCGTCTTCCTGGTGCGCAAGGGCAATCCCAAGGGCATTCACGACTGGAGCGATCTGGTGAAGGACGGGGTCCAGGTGATCACGCCGAACCCGAAGACCTCTGGCGGCGCGCGCTGGAACTATCTCGCGGCCTGGGCATATGCCAATGCGCATGACGGCAATGACGAGGCCAGGACGAAGGAATTCGTCGGCAAGCTCTATGCCAATGCCCCGGTGCTCGACAGCGGCGCCCGCGGCTCGACAGTCACCTTCGCCCAGAAGGGCTTGGGCGACGTGCTGATCGGCTGGGAGAACGACGCCTATCTGGCGCTCGACGAATTCGGCGCCGACAATTTCGACATCGTCTACCCGCCGACCTCAATCCTGGCCGAGCCGCCTGTGGCCGTCGTCGACGCCAATGTCGACGCCAAGGGCACTCGCAAGGTGGCCGAAGCCTATCTTTCATATCTTTATTCGAAGGAAGGCCAGACGATCATCGCCAAGAACCACTATCGACCGGCCAAGCCCGAACTGGTTCCGGCCGAGGATCTCGCTAAGTTGCCTGAGATCAAGCTGGTCAGCATCGACGACCCGCAATTCGGTGGCTGGAAGAAGGCGCAGCCTTACCATTTCGGCGACGGTGGTATATTCGACCAAATTTACAAGCCGGCTCAGTGAGAGGCCAATCCTCGAAGACTGTTGACTGCAATCTGGTTGAGTAAGAAGGGACGATCCAGAACAGCATGACCACAGCACCCGCTCACGCGGGGTGGCGGTTCAGACAGCCGAGTGTCATTCCGGGTTTCGGACTGACGCTCGGCTTCTCGCTTGCCTACCTCACGCTCATCATCCTCATCCCGCTCTCGGGTCTGATCTGGCGCTCGGCAGCACTCGGCTGGACCGATTTCTGGGCTTTGGCCACTGATCGGCGCACCCTCACGGCTCTCAAGATCAGCTTCGGCACGGCCTTGATCGCCGCCGCCGTCAACGTCGTCTTCGGCACGCTCGTCGCCTGGGTTCTGGTCCGCTACCGTTTTCCCGGCCGCCGCGTCGTCGATGCGATGGTCGACCTGCCTTTCGCGCTGCCCACCGCGGTCGCCGGCATCGCGCTGACAACGCTCTACGCCCCGACCGGCTGGCTCGGCAAATTGTTGATGCCGCTTGGCCTCAAGGTCGCCTACACGCCGCTCGGCATTGTCGTGGCGCTGGTCTTCATCGGGCTGCCTTTCGTCGTGCGCACCGTCCAGCCCATCATGGAAGAAATCGACAAGGAGGTCGAGGAAGCCGCCGCCACGCTCGGCGCCAGCCGCTTCCAGATCATCACCCGCGTGCTGTTGCCTGGCCTGGCGCCTGCCATCGTCACCGGCTTCTCGCTCGCCTTCGCGCGCGGCGTCGGCGAGTACGGCTCGGTCATCTTCATCGCCGGCAACCTGCCCTACAAATCCGAGATCGCGCCGCTTCTGATCGTCATCCGGCTGGAGGAATACAACTACCCGGCAGCGACCGCGATCGCCGCGATCATGCTGGGTCTGTCCTTCGCGATGCTGCTCGTCATCAACCTCGTGCAGACATGGAGCCGCAAGCGCTATGGCTGACCCCGAGATAAAATCCTACGAGCCTTTGCATGAGAGCCGGTCGGCCGCGGTCACCGAAAGCCGCCCCGTCCGCATCACGCTGACGACCGTCACACTCGTCTTTCTCGGCATCTTCCTTTTGATGCCGCTGATCATCGTGTTCAAGGAGGCTTTCGCCAAGGGCGTCGGCGCCTATTTCCAATCGCTCAGCGATGCCGACACGCGCTCCGCCATCCGGCTGACCTTGCTGGTGGCGGCGATCTCGGTGCCGCTCAATCTCGTCTTCGGCCTTTCGGCCGCCTGGGCCATCGCCAAGTTCGAGTTCAAGGGCAAGGCTTTCCTTACCACCCTCATCGATCTGCCTTTCTCGGTGTCGCCGGTCATCTCCGGCCTGGTCTACGTGCTGCTTTTCGGCGCGCAGGGGCTGCTCGGCGAATGGCTGAAGGCGCATGGCATCCAGATCCTCTTCGCGGTGCCGGGCATCGTTTTGGCAACCGTCTTCGTCACCTTCCCCTTCGTTGCCCGCGAGCTCATCCCGCTGATGCAGGAACAGGGCAATGGCGACGAGGAAGCCGCGCTTTCGCTCGGCGCCAGCGGCTGGCAGGCCTTCTGGTATGTGACGCTGCCCAACGTCAAATGGGGGCTGCTCTACGGCGTGCTGCTCTGTAACGCTCGCGCCATGGGCGAGTTCGGCGCGGTCTCGGTGGTGTCGGGCCACATACGCGGCCTCACCAACACCATGCCGCTGCATGTCGAGATCCTCTACAACGAGTACAACGCCGTCGGCGCCTTTGCCGTCGCATCGCTTCTCGCCGGCCTGGCGCTGGTTACGCTGGTCTTGAAAACACTGCTCGAGATGCGCTACGGCGCCGAGCTTGCCGCGACGCGCGGACACTGAAGAAACGGCTGCCGCCCGAAATGCCCGGCATTTTGGGATAACGGCGGCATGAACGAACCGAGGGAAATGCATGGAAGTTCGCGTCGTCAACGTGCGCAAGGAGTTCGAGCGGTTTCCGGCGCTCCACGACGTGTCGCTCGATATAAGGTCAGGCGAGCTTATCGCGCTGCTCGGGCCATCGGGCTCCGGCAAGACGACGCTGCTTCGCCTGATCGCCGGCCTGGAGCGGCCGACCAAGGGCGCGATCTTCTTCGGCGACGAGGACGCCTCGCATAAGTCGATCCAGGAGCGCAATGTCGGCTTCGTCTTCCAGCATTACGCCCTGTTCCGCCACATGACGGTGGCCGACAACATCGGCTTCGGCCTGAAGGTCCGCCATGGCGCAGCCCGTCCACCGGCGCAGGAAATCCGCCGCCGGGCGCTGGAACTGCTCGACCTCGTCCAGCTGTCGGGGTTGGAAAAGCGCTATCCGGCGCAGCTTTCCGGCGGTCAGCGCCAGCGCGTGGCTTTGGCCCGCGCCATGGCGATCGAGCCCAAGGTGCTTCTGCTCGACGAACCCTTCGGCGCGCTCGACGCCCAGGTTCGCCGCGAGCTGCGCCGCTGGCTGCGCGAGATCCACGACCGCACAGGCCACACGACCGTCTTCGTCACGCATGACCAGGAAGAAGCGCTGGAGCTCGCCGACCGCGTCGTGGTCATGAGCCAGGGACGCATCGAGCAGGTCGGCACCGCCGATGACATCTACGACACGCCGAACTCGCCCTTCGTCTACTCTTTCATCGGCGAGTCCAGTTCGCTGCCGGTCAAGGTCGAGAACGGGGAGGTCTGGATCGCGGACCGACCGATCGGCCTGCAGGCGCCGCATGCGCCGGCCGGCGATGCGGTTCTCCACTTCCGTCCGCATGACGTCGACCTGCTCGACGGCTGCAGCGGCTGCATCGCCGGCACCGTCGCCGCCAGCCGCCGCGTCGCCGGCACCAGGCGCGTCGAGCTCGAGATCGGCGGCCAGCGCCAACGCGTCGAGATCGAGCTGCCGGTCGACCATCCCGCCGCGCAGAAGAGCCGGGTAGCGTTCAGGCCGCGACGCTGGAAGCTTTTTCCGGCTTCCTGAGGGGGGCTTCCGCTGCCTTCCGGTTGTTGGCTTCGCCATGAATCTGCCTGGAAGAAAATCCTACCAAAGAGCTGGTTTGGCGAGATATTTTCTCGACCCTCGCCCACCTCTCGGAGGGCTTGCCTCGTCGCACCAGGCTTTCCCCACTATGGTCTCGCAATAGCTTGATCCATTTCCAAGGAGCCCGTTTTCATGAAGCGTCTGTTGCTCGGCATCGCGGCTGTTGCCGGTCTCGTCCTCTCGTCCTCCCAAGCCTGGTCGGCCGACAAGCTCTTGAATGCATCCTATGACGTCGGCCGCGAGCTGTTCGTCGACATCAACAAGGCCTTCATCGCCAAGCATCCCGGCGTCACGATCGATCAGTCGCATGCCGGCACTTCGGCCCAGGCGCGCGCCATCGCCGAGGGTCTTGCCGCCGATGTCGTCACCTTCAATCAGGTCACCGACGTCGACTTCCTGGTCAAGAAGGGCCTCGTCTCGGCCGACTGGCAGAAGGATTTCCCGGACAACGCCTCGCCCTTCTATTCCTTGCCTTCGTTCCTGGTCCGCGCGGGCAACCCGAAGCACATCAAGGACTGGAACGACCTGGTGCGGGACGACGTACAGGTGATCTTCCCGAACCCGAAGACGTCCGGCAATGCGCGCTACACCTATCTCGCCGCCACCGCCTACGCCAAGGAAGCCTTCAAGGGCGACGACGCCAAGGTGAAGGAATTCATCACCAAGCTCTTCAACAACGTGCCGATCTTCGACACCGGCGGCCGCGCCGCCACCACCACTTTCGTCCAGCGTGAGATCGGCGACGTGCTGATCACCTTCGAGTCGGAGACGCGCGGCATCCGCAAGGAATATGGCGACGACAAGTTCGAGCAGGTCACCCCTTCGGTCAGCCTGCTGGCCGAGTTCCCGGTGGCGATCGTCGACAAGGTCGCCGACGAGCATGGCAGCCGCGATCTCGCAAAGTCCTATCTCGACTTCCTCTACACTCCGGATGGCCAGGAGGTTGCCGCCGAGAACGGGCTGCGGGCTCGCGATGCGACGGTCGCGGCCAAGCACAAGGCCGACTTCCCGGATGTCCGCTTGCTGACGGTGGAGGAGGTGTTCGGTGGCTGGGACAAGGTGCAGAAAGAGCATTTCGCCGCTGGCGGACTGCTCGATCAGGCCTATGGCAGCCGCTGAAAGAGGCTCCACAATCAGGAAGAGCAAGGAGGCCGGCTTTGCCGGCTTTCTTTATGTAAGCGGGGTTGCATGAGTTCGCAGGGGAAATGCCGGCCCAACGTGAAAAACGTTACGAAGAATCAACGCGTTTGTGCCTAAGCTGTGACGCAAATTATTGGGCCAGGCGGCGTCAGACGGTCAAACTGTCATGATTTGCACACAAACAACCGCCAGATGCAGGCGCATTGGGGTTTGATGAACTGAATCGGGCATGCTGACCAAAAAAGGCAAATACGGCCTCAAGGCCCTCGTGCATCTTTCCAGCCTGCCGGCTGGCCAGCTTGCATTCGTCAACGACATCGCGGTCGCCAACAACATCCCGAAGAAATTCCTGGATGCGATCCTGGGCGAGTTGCGCAATGCCGGTTTCGTCCAGAGCCGCAAGGGCAAGGAAGGCGGCTACCGCCTCGCCCGGCCCGCTTCCGAGATCAAGATCGGCCATGTCGTGCGCGTGCTCGACGGCCCTCTGGCGCCGATCCCTTGCGCCAGCCGCACGCAATACCAGCGCTGCGAGGATTGCGACGAGGCTACCTGCCAGGTCCGCCACATGATGCTGGAAGTGCGCCAGGCGATCGCCGAGGTGCTGGACAACCGCAGCCTCGCCGCCATGCGCGACGCCGACAACGACGATTTTCCAGCGGAACTCACCTCCCAGATTTGAAGCAAATTCGAGGAAGAGGTATCGGCCAGGTTCCGTCCCTCGTCGCAGCTTCCCGCCCGCGCTTGCGCCCGACGACAAGTCGACTTGTGGCCCTTGGTTGCCAGTCTATTGCGGACGCAGTAAAGCGGCTGGGAGGATGAAACAGGGCTCTGACGCATGAGGCTGCCTTGGCTTGGCAATTCCCGCACGGCCAGCCGGCAACCATCGTCGAACGACATCTATCGCACCGAGATCATTGCCGACGTGCCGGTGCCGGGGCGCGAGGAATCCGTCCGCTTCTACAGCCGCCAGGTTATCCGCCCGGGAAATCTGCGCCGTTTCTCCAATCAGGATCTGCGCGAGAGCCTGCTGTCCTGCTTTTATCTCGCTGTCGCGGCGCTGCTGCCGGTCTCCTCGTGGGGACCGATCTGCGACTGGGCCTCCAGCCTCAGGCGCGGGCGCCACTTTCGCAAGGACTTCGCCCGGTACGACGTCGCGGTCAAGGCGGTGCTCGGCGATACCGCCGATACGCGAGCTATTTTCGAGGCGCAGCTTGCCGCCGTTCACCGCCGGCGGCTATTGCTTGCGGCGCATCTCGTCGCCGGCTGGCGCTGGTCGCCGGCGATCCGGCTGGAAGGCCTCGAGGTTCTGCGACAAGCCTTGCGCAACGGGCGCGGCGCCATCATATGGTGCGACCTGTTTACGGCGCAGACCATCATGGGCAAGCGCGCCCTGCATGAGGCAGGCGTCGATGCCCATCAGGTGAGCGTGCGGCACCACGGCTTCTCGCCGAGCAAATTCGGCTTCCGCGTAATCAACCCGCCATTGGTGAAGGTCGAGAACCGCTTCCTGAAAAGCAGGATCGTCTTTGAGCGCACCGACGCCTATCAGGTCACCACGCGCATCCAGAAGGTGCTGAAAGCAAACGGCGTGGTGCTGATGACCAACACCGTCTATGCCGGCTCCGCCTTCGCCGAGGCCGCCATGGGCGAGCGCGGCTTCACCCACCTCGCCTCGGCGCCGGCGAACTTCGCCGCGCGCGCGGGTGCCGCGCTGTTTCACATGGCGACCATCGAGGAGGTGCCCTTTCGCCAGTACCGCGCGATCGTCAGCGAGCTGAGCCCGGATCCGCAAGTGTCCGAGTCGCCGGCAAGGGACAGGGCGGCGAAGAACCTAGCCGTTCAGGCGGGATACATCCTGTCGAAGCGCGACCACATGCTGGAAACCCTCAACCTCTGTCCGGCGCAGATGATGGCATGGTCGAGCGCCACGCGGCTGACCGAGCGGCCGGCCGAGACGGCGATCGGCAACGACGGCGCCTGAAGCGCCCGAACCGTTCTAACCAACGATTCCTTTCACAAGCCCGGCAACCGTCCGCATTCCGTCGACCGTCACCGCCCGTTCGTCAGCCGTAGGCTCCTCCAGCGTGGCGAACTGGCTGTCGACCAGGCTTGCGGGCATGAAATGCCCCCTGCGGTTGGAGACCCGCCGCCAGGCGGTCTCGCGATCGATCTTCAGATAGAGGAAGACGAGTTCCGGGCAGCAGCGGGTAAGCCGGTCGCGGTAGGCTCGTTTCAGCGCCGAGCACGCCGCCACCGCTCTCCGCCCGCCGGCAACGGAGGTCGCGATACGTTCGCCTATGGCGTCGAGCCAGCCCTCGCGCAATGCGTCCGTAAGCGGCTCGCCGCGCGCCATGCGCGCGACATTCTCCGGCGGATGCAGTCGGTCTCCTTCGATGAAATCGGCGCCGAAAGCCTTGGCAAGCGCCTCGCCCACGGCCGTCTTGCCGCAGCCGGCAACACCCATCACGACAATGGCCGGCGCCGTCCGCAGGTCGCTCATGAGAAGCTCCGGTACCTGCGGTCTTGCTTCTGCCTCATCCACGGTCAGCGGCTCGCCGGCGCGCGTCCATAGAGCAGAAGCATGGCAACGATGACGACCCCATAGATGATCTGCCGCCCCGCCTCCGGCATCTGCATGACCGAGAGAATGGATTGCAGCAGCGTGATCAGGATCACGCCGGCGACCGTGCCGAGATAAGAGCCCCGCCCGCCGAGGATCGAGGTGCCGCCGAGCACCACGGCGGCGATCGACGGCAAGAGATATGCATCGCCCATCGACTGCGCCGCCTTCGACGCATAACCGGCCAAAAGCACGCCGCCGAAGGCCGACAGGCCGCCGGAGACGGCGAAGGCGATCATCACGATGCGGCGCGTGTCGATACCGGAAAGGTAGGCGGCGCGCTCGCGATTGCCGATGCCGTAGACGGCGCGGCCGAAACTGGTGCGGGTCAGCACGAACACCATCGCGGCGCCGATCAGCGCCCAGATGATGACGGCGTTGGGAACGCCCGGAATGGTGAAACCGGTTGCAAGATAGCGCATCGCCGCCGTCGCTGAATCCTGTGGCGAGAAGCCGCCCGTGTAGACCACCATCAGACCTTGCGCCACGGCATTGGTGGCTAAAGTAATGATCATCGAGGGGATGCGCAGATAAGCCACGCCGATGCCGTTGACGATGCCGATCGCCACACCGCACAGGATGCCGAAGGGGATGGCGAGAGTAACGCCGACCGTCCCGTAGGCGGCGGCCGCGCAGGCCATCATGGCGCCCGCCGCGACGGACCAGGGCACGGACAGGTCGATCTGGCCGAGCAGGATGACCAGCATCATGCCGGTGGCGATGACGCCGAGGAAGGACGCTACCTTCAACTGCTGCAGCAGATACTCCGGTGACAGGAAGCTGCGCGAATAGAGGCTGCCGAGCAGCAGCAGTATCACGATGCAGGCGAAGGCCGTCAGCACCGCCGGATCGGCGCGGCGGAGAAATTTGGGCATGCGGCCGGCAATGCCCCCGAGTGTCGTCTCGCTCACAGGAACCACTCCAGCCGGTTGCGTACCCGAAACAGCGCGAAGGCGCCGAGGCTGACCGCGATCAAGAGGATAACGCCCTGGAACAGCGGCTGCCAGAGCGGATCGAAGTCGAAGACGAACAGCAGGTCGCCTATGGTGCGGAAGGCCAGCGCGCCGAAGATCGCGCCAATGGCGCTGCCCTTGCCGCCGAACAGCGAAACGCCGCCCAGCACGACGGCCGCAATCGAAAACAGCGTATAAGCGTTGCCGCTCGCATAGGCCGCCTCCCCCGTATAGGTGAAGAAGGTGAGGAACAGGCCGCCGATCGACGCCAGCAGCCCGGCCAGCGCGTAAGCGAGGAACTTGCCGCGCCGGATCGGCACACCCGACATATAGGCCGCGGTTTCCGACGAGCCTGCGGCGTAAGCCGCACGACCGAATTCCGATCGGCTGAACGGCACCCACACGACCATCACGACGACGAGCAGCGCGACCAGCGAGGTCGGTATCACGTCGAATAGTTTTCCCGTCAGCGCGTCAGCAAGGTCCTCATTCACCGATCCGCCCGGAAACGGCCGCAGCAGGAGCCCGATGCCGTAATAGACCGCGCCAGTGGCAATCGTGGCCACGATCGGCTGCAGGCGCCCGTAGATGACGATGGCGCCGTTGATCGCCCCGCAGACCAGTCCCGCCGCCAGCACCCCGATCACGCCGAGCGTGGTCTCCAGCGGCGTGCCGACCACCAGCCAGGACGCCAGGCAGTTGGTGAGAAGCAGGATCATGCCGACCGACAGGTCGATGCCGGCGGTGATCACCACCAGCGTCTGCGCCATGGCGACGAAGGCCAGAAGCACGCCCTTATTGGCGGCCGTCTGAACGACATTGGCGCTGAACCCCGCGGGATGGTTCGTGGTGTAGATGATGAACATCACGATGAAGATGCAGAGCGCCAGCAACGTGCCGCGCTGCTCGGCCATCAAGTAGCGCCAATCCTTCACGCGCCCGCTCCCTGGTTCGTACCGGCGCCCTCGCCATGGATGTTGAGCGCGCTGGCGATCAGCGCGTGCTCGGTGATATCAGCGCCTACGAGTTCACGCTTGACGCTGCCGTCATAGAGCACGAGCACGCGGTCGCAGCAGCCGATGAGCTCGTCATAGTCGGTCGAATAGAACAGGATCGCCGCGCCCGCATCCGCCAGCTTGCGCATCAACTGGTAGATCTCCTGCTTGGTGCCGACATCGATGCCGCGCGTCGGATCGTTGAGCAGGATGATGCGCGGTTGCCGCATCAGCCATTTGGCGATGACCACCTTCTGCTGGTTGCCGCCGGAGAGCGCGCCTACGGGAATGTCGAGCCCCGCCGTCTTGATTGCCAGCAGCCCGACCATGTCGTCGATCAGGCGCTGCTCCGCGGCACGGTCGATGATGCCGCCCTTGGCCAGCCGGTCGAGCGCCGCGAAAGAGAGGTTTTCGCGCACCGTCATCGGCAGCATCAGCCCCTCGGTCTTGCGATCTTCGGGGATCAGCGCCATGCCGATGCGGTCGTCGCTGGCTGCTTTCGGACTGGAGATGGAAGCTGGCTTGCCGTCGATCAGCACCTCGCCGCGCAGTCCGCGCAGCACGCCGAAGAAGGCAAGCAGCAATTCGCGCTGGCCCTGTCCGTCGAGACCACCCAGGCCCACGACTTCGCCGGCCCTGACGCTCAGCGAAATATTGTCCAGCCGGTCGGCCCAGGAGAGATTGCGCGCTTCGAGAACCGGCGTGGCGGTCGGCGCGGCAACGGGCTTCGGCGGGAAGATGTGGCTGTATTCGCGGCCGATCATCAGCTCGACCACCTCATTATCGCTCTTCGAGCCGGCCGGATAGCTCGCGACGTTGCGGCCGTTGCGGAACACCGTGCAATGGTCGGCGAGCTCCGCGATCTCGTTCATGCGGTGCGAGATGTAGAGCAGCGCCAGCCCTTCCGAGCGCAGCCGCTTCAACACTTCGAAGACCTTGGCGACATCCGCCGCCGTCAGTGCCGAGGTCGCTTCGTCGAGGATCAGGATGCGCGGCTTGCGGGCAAGCGCCTTGGCGATCTCCACCATCTGCCGGCGCGACAGAGGCAGGTCCTTGACCAGGGCGCGGGGGTGGATGTCGGAAGCGCCGGCGCGGGCCAGCGCTTCTTGCGCGATGCGCCGCTGCGCCTTGCGGTCGATCATGCCGAAGCGCTTCGGCGGGTCGGAAATGACGATGTTGTCGGCAACGCTCAGTTCCGGGATGAGCGACAGTTCCTGGAAGATGCATACGATGCCGGCCTGATTTGCCGCGGCCGGCGAGGCAAAATTCACCACGCGGCCATCGAGCTTCATGCTGCCTTCGTCCGGCGCCACGACGCCCGCCATGATCTTGATCAGCGTCGACTTGCCGGCTCCGTTCTCGCCGAGAATGGCGTGTATGCTGCCGGCGCTGACTGTCAGGTCGGCCTTTTCCAGGGCCCTGACGCCGCCATAGCGCTTGGATATGCCTTCCATGCGGAAGAGCGGAACCGCACCGTCCATTGAGCCTCCAGGTGATATCTGCATGAGGCGGCGCCGCGGCTCACCCGCGGCGCCAAGTCATCGATTTGGAAGCTTACTGGTCCGCCTTGGTCTGGCCCATGATTTCCTGCGCGCTGAAATTGATGCCGCAGGTCGGGAAGGAATTGCCGACGAAGAAATTGTCGGATTCCTTCGGGAAGTAATCCGTCCCTTCCTTCATGTTCGGGTCCGAGGCGACTGCCAGAGGCAACTTCACTTCTTGCGGCACCACCTCGCCTTCAAGCGCCGCGATCGCGGTCTTGATTGCCACCGCAACCTGGGCCGGGCCCGACCCCGCCGATGTGCATTTCAGCCCTTCTCCCGAATATTTGGCGCAGAATTTGCGGAAACCGTTCTCGGTCTCGCCGCCGAACGGCACGAAGGGATGCTTGGCATCCATCATTGCTTGCACGATGCCGGTATCGCCACCCTGGCCGGTGATGCCGTCGAACGGACCGTTGGTCGCGATCGCGTCGGCGGTCACCTTCTGCGCCACGCCGTCATCCCACTTGCCGGCAACTTCGGTCACGTTCCACTTCTTGCCGGAAGCATCCAGCACCTCATGGATGCCGTTGTGGCGGTCGGTATCGACCGAGGTGCCGGCGACGCCGCGCACTTCGAGGATCTTGCCGCCGTTCGGCACCTTGTCGACCAGCCACTTGGCCCACAACTCGCCGAGGCCCTTCTGGTCGACATTGACGTTGATGGCGTCCTTGGTGTCGAGAATGTTGTCGAAGGCGACCAGCACGATGCCGGCCTCCTTGGCGCGCTTGATGACAGGGCCGAAAGCGGTCGGGTTCTGCGCGTCGGTGACGATGGCGTCATAGCCGGAGTCGATGAAGTTGTTGATTGCCGAAATCTGCGCCGGCACGTCCTCGCCGGTCGAGACGACCTTGAATTCCTTGATCTTGGCCTTCACGTCGGGCTGCGCTGCGTAGGCCTTTGCCGTCTGCACCATCTGGATACGCCAGGTGTTGGCGATGTAGCCGTTCGAGAAGGCGATGCGGAACGGGCCTTCCTTCTTGGGGAATTTGAAGAACTTGGTGTCGGCCGACCATGGCGCGAAGCAGTCCGGCTGCGCGGCGGGACCGGAGACGACTTCCGGCCCGGCGGCCATGGCGGCCGAATGGAGCATGACGAATGCAGTGGCGGCAACGACGCCGCCAACGAGTGACTTGATCATCGGTATTCCTCCCAAATGTAGATCTGAACTGTGAAGCCCTGACGCTGTCGGCGGCACCCTCCTGCCCGACCGAAGCGCTTGCCGGGCGACGTGGATCGCCCAGCCTTCTCCTCTTCCCTCACCCTCCGGGACAATCAGGAAACTATCATATTATACATAATAAACAAGCTTGAGCTGTTGCTTATGTATAATAAACAGACCTGAGTCTTGCCGAACGTTGATTTTACAGACAAATGGTAGCGCTACCATATGAACCTGTAAAGCGCCGCTTTCGTCATTTTTCCGTGTTCGTGAGAGTGCCTCCAGAAACAGTACGCAGCGGCTGGCTCGGCGTTCCCGCCGCAGGCCCTAGCGGGCGGTGCTCTCACGCCGCATGAGTTCGAAACCAAGATCGACGACCCGTTGTTCCGGCCGGTTTCCGGCGATTGCCGCGAGCGCCATGGCAACGGCGCGGGTGCCGATTTCATAGCGGTGCGTGCGCACGCTGGTGATCGAAGGAAACGACACCTGCATCATGTCGAGATCGTTGAAGCCGACAATGCCGATCTGCTTCGGCACGTTGAGTGATGCGCGATGACATTCGAACAGAACGCCAAGCGCGATATCGTCGTTGTTGCAGAACACGCCGTCCAGCGTCGGCATCTTGGCCAGCGCGTCGCGGAACAATTCTCGCCCGAGCGTCACGCTGGACGGCACGGGCGTCGTGGTGATCAGCCGCGGATCGAACAGACCGGCGACCTCCATGGCGGCGCGATAGCCGGCAAGGCGTCGCTGCGAGCGCGGGTCCATGCGCGCACCGATGAAACCGATCTTGCGGTATCCCGCCTGCAGCAGGTGCTCTGTGGCAGTCCTTCCGCCGTCGAAATGCGAGAAGCCGACCATCATGTCGACCGGGTCCGGCCCGGTCTCCATTACCTGCACCACCGGGCAGCCGGCATCCTCAAGCAGCCGTCGTGCGCCGGGCGTCTGATCGATGCCGGCCACGATCAGCGCCGCCGGACGTTGCGATCCGAAAAGCTGCAGCAGTCGCTCTTCCTCGAGGCCCGAATAGTGGGTGTTGCCGATCTGGATACGGAACGAACTGTCGGAAAGGCTGTCATAGATGCCGCGCACCACCTCGGCGAAGACGTTGTTGGTGAGCGAAGGCACCAGAACGCCGAACACCTCGGCCCGCGCCGAGGCCAGCGCACGCGCGTTCGGATCAGGCACGTAGCCGAGCTCGTCGACCGCGGCCTGTATCTGCCGGCGAAGGTCTTCCGATACCCGCCCGGGCTCGCGCAACGCGCGCGATACGGTTATGGCGCCGACACCGGCTTTGCGCGCCACATCGGCAATGGTCGGACGGCCGCCGCCACGACGGGAGCGCGGCCTGGTCAACGCCTTCTCCCCCAGTCTTGCACGCGCATCCGCAACATCGGAATCGGCACCCCTGTCATCGAACCACCAAACCCAGCCCGCCAAGTCAGAATTGCAGATTGGGGTTCGCGCAGACGCGAACCATTGTCAAGCAAGCCCAGATCGGCGCCCCAGGCGCGTCAGGCAATTGCCGCGGCGCTGCGGTTGGCCTTCCACGTCAACAACGCGATGGCCCCGAGGTTGACGAGGTTCCAGCCAATTCCGTTGAGGAAGGCGGCGGCGTAGGACCCGGTGAGATCGTAGATCCAGCCCGACATCCAGCCGCCCACCGCCATGCCGAAGATCGTCGCCATGAGGACGATGCCGACGCGCTGGCCGGCCTCTTTAGCGGGCATGTAGTCGCGCACGATGATGGCATAGCAAGGCACGATCCCGCCCTGCGACAGGCCGAAGACCAGCGAGACGACATAGAGCGAGGCAAGCCCGTCGAAGGGTATGTAGAAGAGCAGCGACAGGCACTGCAGCCCCGAGCCGATCAGCAGCGTTTTCACCGCGCCGATGCGGTCGGCGAGGAAGCCGGAGCCGATACGGCTGATGACACCGGCCGCCAGCATGATCGACAGCATGTCGGCGCCATGCGCGACGCCGTAGCCGAGGTCCATGCAATAGGCGACGATATGCACCTGCGGCATCGACATCGCCATGCAGCAGCCGAAGCCGGCAACCACCAGCAGGACCTGCAACTGCGAAGGCGACAGCGAGATAGGCTGCACCGGCCGGCCGCGCGGCGCGCCGGATATCGTCTCATGCGGCGCGCGCCGCCGCAACATCAGGACCAGCGGCACCATGGTGACGAGGCAAACGACCCCGATCGCCGCATAGGTGAAGCGCCAGCCGTGGCCTTGCATCACGTAAGGCATCAGCGTCGGCCAAATCGCCCCGGCAATGTAGTTGCCCGACGCCGCCACCGTCACCGCTACGCCGCGGCGGCGGTTGAACCAATGTGAGACGTCGGCGATCAGCGGACCGAAGATCGCCGAACAGCCGACGCCGATCAGCAAGCCTTGGGCGAGCGTGACGCCCAGGATCGAACTGGCGAGCGATGCCAGCAGGAATCCCGCGCCTAGCGCGAACGAAGCGCCCAGTGCCGGTATCCAGTAGCCGAAGCGATCGATGGCGCGCCCGATCAGCGCGTTGCCGGTGGCAAACCCCACCATCGTCGCCGTGTAGGGCATCGAGGCGGCGGCACGATCGATACCAAATTCAGCCTGCATCGCGGGCAGGACCACGACCACCGCCCAGGTGCCGACACCGCCGATCGTCGCCAGCAGCAGGGAAATGCCAAGCCGCGTCCACGCATACAGGCTGTCGATGCCAGCGTTGTTCGCCGTATTTGCTGGGACTGTCGTCACGGCGTCTCCTGTCCGCGATTTCTTCAGGACCGCGTGGTTCAGGGCACTATCGCCGCATTTCCCGGGCCGAGCAGCGCCACAAGGCACAATTCCGTGGCTCCAGAGGCGGGAACCCCCTTCGCCTTATAGGGTTTTCCTGGAGGAAGGAGTTCGCCATGACAGCCAAGAAGAAATGGTCGGCAGACGTGACCGAGCACAGCGACGCAATGGATCTCGAGGATCATGTCTTCGAATCCGACGACGCGAAGAAGATCGCCGCATCGCTAAAACGTTCGGCCGAGCACAGCGACCGCCGCAAGGCGGAGCCGTTCCAATCCGCCATGTCGATGTTGAATTTCTACATCAATCGCGCCGGCAAGAACTTGCCTGAAGAGCGCAAGAAAATACTGGAAAAGGCCAAGGACGAGTTGCGCGTCGCCTTCGGTCGCGAGAAGCGGGATTAACCGACCGATCAGGGCCTTTCGATATTCAGGTCAGGCCGGCCTCAGCCGGACATCGATAGGTCTCAGCGGGACTGGATGACTGCGTCGGTATTGGCAAGCAGCTTGCGGACCGCGTTGCGCGCCGCATCCGGCCTCTTCAGGCGTATGTTTCTTTCGATCGCCTCATGCAGCTTCTGGACATGCTGCAGATCGTCCAACTCGCGTGTCGTGTAGGTGAAGAGATGGTCGAAGGCGGATTCGATCAGCACGCCAAGCGGCACAAGCAGGTCGTTGCCCGAAGCCCTGAGGATGGCGAGGTGGAAGCGTGTGTCGGCGCGGGTGCGCTCCTGCAGGCTGGTCGCTTCGCCCATCTCGCTGCAGGCCCGGCTGATCTCGGCCATCTGCTCGTCGGTACGCCGCATCGCCGCGAAAGCGGCCGCCTCAGGCTCGATGATATGGCGGAATTCCTGCACCGTCCTCAGGAAAACCTCGCGATCCGGCGAGGTCGCGTACCAGGACAGCACATCCCGGTCCAGAAGGTTCCAGCGTTCCTTCGGTTCGACCCAGCTGCCGATCTTTGGGCGCGACGCCAGAAGGCTTTTTGCCATCAGCATCTTGATCGCCTCGCGCACTGCGGAACGGCTGACGTCGAAGGTTTCCGACCATTTGGCCTCGTTTGGCAGGATGGTGCCGGGCGGATAGTCGCCGCGCACGATCCGAAGCCCGATCTCGCTGGCGAGCGAAGTGTGCACGCTGGCCCCCGGAATGCGTGGCGCGTTGGCCCGGCGAACGCCGGCAGGACGCTCCGCGGCTGCCGTTTTCGTCGGTCTCTTTTCGTTGTTCGGCTTCGCGTCCCGCATGGTTCCAGAAAATCCCGTTTTCAGAAGCTGTCAAGCACGCCAAGCCAGCTTTCCCGCAACGCGCGAGGATGTGCACAGATCAACCGGCATTTGGCGCCGCCTCATGCCTTTTTGACGTAATTGCGCCAGCTATGCTGCGGCCGGAAGCCGAGAAGATCACGCGCCTTGCGGTTCGAAAGCAGCGTCTCGTACTCGCCAAGCTCGGCCTTGACGGGCACACCCGGATAGAAACGCCTCAGGAGTTCCGCTGTCGGCAGGTCCGACGAGGTGTCGTCATTGGCAGCGTTGAACACCTGGTAGCCCAGGCCATCCTTCTCGATGGCCCGCAAGGTGATCTGACCGAGATCGCGCGCGTCGATGTAGCTCCAGGCGATGCGCTTGCGGAAACCCGGGTCGGCGAACCATTTCGGGAACAGCGAATATTCATGCGGCTCGATGACGTTGCCGATACGTAGCGCATAAATGTCGAAGCCGCTGCGCAGCGCAAACGCCCGCGCTGTCTTCTCGTTCACGATCTTCGACAGAGCGTAGGAGTCCATCGGGTCGACGTCATAGTCCTCGTCGAGCGGAAAATGCGTCGGATTGCGCGGCTCGTTGGCGAAGACCAGCCCGTAGGTCGTCTCCGAGGAGGCGATGATGACCTTGCGGATGCCGAGCTTTACCGCCGCTTCGACGACATTGTAGGTGCCCATCGCATTGATGCGGAAAACCTCGTTGTCCGGTGTGATCATGATGCGCGGGATCGCCGCGAAATGCACGACGGCGTCGACCGGTTGGGCTCTCAGCGACGGGTCGAACTCGTGCAGGCCCATATAGCTCGACAGCGCGTTGAAGACCTGCCCGCTGTCGGTGATGTCGGTGATCAGGGTCCGCACTTTCGGATTGTCGAGCGGCCTGTTGTCGATGTTGAGCACCTGGCAGCCATGTTCGACCAGATAGTCAACGACATGCCGGCCGGCCTTGCCGCTGCCGCCCGTGAACATGATCCGCTTCGTCATTTTGCTCTCCACAATGCTCGATAATTATGTGTATTGTCAGACAATAGGATATTCCGCAATCGCCCGCCACCGCGATCCGCTGGAACCTTCTCGACAAGCGCTCGCCAGGCGAGCGCCATCACCAAGGAACGACAGGGAAGAGAGACGACATGAGCACCACCGCTGCCCGCGAAAAAATCGGTTTCATCGGTCTCGGCCTGATGGGGCACGGCATCGCCAAGAACATCGTCGACAAGGGTTACCCGCTGACCTTTCTCGGCCGCAAGAACCGCAAGCCCGCGGAAGATCTGTTGGGACGTGGCGCAAGGGAAGCCGCCACCTCCAGGGACGTGGCGGCGGCGTCCGACATCGTATTCATCTGCGTCACCGGCTCGCGCGAGGTGGAGGCGATCATTCGCGGCCCCGGGGGACTGAAGGAAGGCCTGAAGCAAGGTTCGGTCGTCGTCGACTGCTCGACCTCCGATCCGGTCTCGACCGTGGCCTTGGCCGCCGAAATCAAGGCGCTCGGCGTCGACTATGTAGACGCCCCGCTCAGCCGTACGCCCAAGGAAGCCTGGGAAGGCACGCTGGACGCCATGGTCGGCGCGCCGGACGCGGTGTTTGCAAGGCTGAAGCCGGTCATCGAGACCTGGGCCGGTCGCATCGTCCATATCGGCGATACCGGCGACGGCCATCGCATGAAGCTGCTCAACAACTTCATCTCGCTGGGCTATGCCGCGATCTATTCGGAGGCGCTGGCGCTGGCCCAGAAGGTCGGCATCTCGCCGCCCCGCTTCGACAGCGTCATTCGCAACGGCCGCATGGACTGCGGCTTCTACCAGACCTTCATGCGCTGGACACTGGAGGGCGACCGCGACGCGCACAAGTTCAGCATCGCCAACGCCTTCAAGGACCTGACCTATCTGGAATCGATGGCGGGCGCCGCCGGTATCGCCAATCCGCTCGGCAACGCCACCAAGAATTCGTTTGCGACCGCTTTCGCGACCGGGCCTGCAGAACAGTATGTGCCGATGCTCGCCACCCATATCGGCAAGCTCAACGGCGTCGACCTTATGCCTTCGAAGGACGGTGTGAAGCAGAAGATCTAGGCGGCAGGCGCCCTGGCTGTCTGGCGGCAAAACGACGCCTGGAAAACGAGGGGCGCCTCGCGGGCGCCCCTCTTTTCACACTTGGCTGTGGATGGCCGGCGCCTACCTCTGGATGCAGGTATCGGCCGTTTCCTTGGTGCATTCGTCAAGCCCGGTGAAGACCGGATCGGCGACCTTCTTGTTGGCGATGAGGTCGAGCATGACCGAAGGCGCCTTGTAGCCCATTTCGAACGGCCGCTGACCGACCAGCGCGGTCACCAGACCCTCCTTGGCGATCGCCACCTCGTCGCCGATCGTGTCGGCGGCGCCGATGACGAACTCGTTCTTGGCGATCTTGTCGGCCATCGGCTTGAACAGGTCGCGATAGGGCTGCGGAGCGCCGAACAGCGGCCAGCCGCCCATGATGCCGAAGGCGTCGAGCTTCGGATTGGCGGCGAGGATGTCGGTCATCGCCTGCACGCCCTTGGCGCCGTCGTCATTGGTGAACACCGGACAGCCGGCGACTTCGGTCCAGCCGCCTTCGCCAGCAAGTGCTGCAAGGCCTTCCTTGCCCGACAGCGCATCGCGCATGCCTTGCGCGCGACGCAGGATGTTGTCGGCTGCCGGATTGCCCTCGATCGTGCAGATCGTGCCGCCGTTCGGCTTGGCCTTCTTGATGTACTCGCCGATCTTCTTGCCCATCAGATAGTTGTCGGTTCCGAGATAGGTCTTACGAAGGGCTGCGTCTTCCTTGGCAAGGTCGGCGTCGACCGTCATGATCGGGATCGACGGGTTGGCGCTTTTGATCGTCTGCGCGATCAGCGGCGCATTAGACGGCGAGATAGCCATCGCCGCCGTGTCGGGCTTGCTCAGCATGTCCTGGACGATCTGCGCTTCGCCGGCTTCATCCGAGGTCGATGCCGGGCCCGTGTAGAAGCATTCATATTCCGAGCTGGCGTTCTCCTTGTTCCACTTCTCGCAGCCCTGATGGATGGCCTCGAAGAATGGATTGTCGAGCCCTTTGACGACGATGACGAGCTGTTTCTTGGCCAAAGCCGGCCCGGCGCCCAACGCCATGGCGGCGACGGCGGCGAGCAAAAGTGTTTTCTTCATATCAGTCCTCCCTTGAAACAGACGGACACCGCGTGCCCGCCACACTGATCAGCCCGGATGCGCAAGAACCATGACGAGCATCCCGCGATGTTCGTGTCCTGGGCCGGGCTGATAAGCATTTGCCGACCCGTCTGCCCGAATGCCGGAGCAGCGGATCCTTGATCATAAAGCCGTCTGTCACTCCTCGCCAAATAGACGATCGAGCACCAAACTCTTCCTCCGAGGCTTAGCTAATATCGGCTTTTCGCCAACGTCAATTCCTATTTGTCCTACAAAACCGATTTTTCGTCGAGACTCGAAATTATTCGTCCGACAATTGATTGACGCCCTTGTCCGCTTTTGCCTAAATGCATGCGTCACGCTCGTTCGGGAGGAAAAGGACGAGCATGAAGCATGGGGGAGCCGGCCAGTGTGGCGGGAGCCGCCAACCAATGGGGAGGCTTAAGGCTGGTGTCGGTTCTCGAACTCGCCAACATCTCGAAGCATTTCGGCGCCATCCAGGCGGTCAACGACGTCTCGTTCTCGTTGGAGGCCGGCGAGGTCGTCGGCCTGATGGGCGACAATGGCGCCGGCAAGTCGACGCTGGTCAAGATGATCGCCGGCAATTTCCATCCGAGCCACGGCACCATGCGGCTGGAGGGCAAGGAGCTTGTCATGCACAAGCCCGCGGACGCGCGCCAGCACGGCATCGAGATCGTCCATCAGGACCTTGCGCTCTGCAACAACCTCACGGCCGCGGCAAACGTCTATCTCGGCCGTGAGCTGCGCCGCGGCTTCGGCCCGTTCCGCATCCTCGACTATGGCGCGATGTACAAGCGCGCCGGCCAGCTTTTCGCCGAGCTGAAGTCGGAAACGCGGCCGCGCGACCTCGTCAAGCAGATGTCGGGCGGCCAGCGCCAGGCAGTGGCGATTGCCCGCACCATGCTCTCGCAAGCCAAGATCGTGCTGATGGACGAGCCGACGGCGGCGATCTCGGTCAGACAGGTCGCCGAAGTGCTCAACCTCATCCGCCATCTGCGCGACCAAGGCATCGCCGTGGTGCTGATCAGCCACCGCATGCCCGACGTTTTCGACGTCGCCGACCGCGTCATCGTCATGCGACGCGGCCGCAAGGTGGCCGACAAGAAAATCGCCTCGAGCTCACCCGAGGAAGTCACCGGGCTGATCACCGGCGCCATCGAAAAAGTGGCCTGACGCACGCAATTTTGCGTCCCGCCTCTTAGGAAAGGTCGACAATGGCAGTTACCCTTGACCAGACGATCGCGCAGAAGCAGCACACTTTCCTGTCGCGGCTCTTCTCCAACCAGACCTTCTGGGTGGTGATCGCGGTCATTCTCGCCTGCTTGTTCCTGTCCGTTGCGACCGATTCCTTCGCCACGTCGAAGAACCTCTTCAACATCACGCGCAACGTCACCTTCACCGCTATCGTGGCGCTCGGCATGACCTTCGTCATAATCACCGGAGGCATCGACCTTTCGGTCGGCTCGGTGCTCTGCCTCTCCTCGATGGTGCTGGCCGTCACGATGCATGCCGGCTATTCGATCGAAGTGGGCATCCTGGCCTCGATCGCCACCGCGCTGGCCGTCGGCGCCTTTAACGGCATGCTCATCGCCTATCTCGGCTTTCCGCCCTTCGTGGTTACGCTCGGCATGCTGTCGGTGGCTCGCAGCCTGGCCATGGTCGCGTCCAACAATACGGTTGTCTTCCAGTTCGGGCCTGATCACCAGAAGCTTCTGGCGCTGGGCGGCGGCGCCTGGCTGTTCGGCATCGCCAATCCGGTGCTCTACATGATCGTCCTGGCGCTGATCACCGGCTTCATCCTGCGCTGGACCAAGTTCGGCCGGCACATCTTCGCCATCGGCGGCAATGAGCACGCGGCGACACTGACAGGCGTTCCGGTCAAGCAGATCAAGGTCGCCGTCTACATGATCTCCGCACTGTCGGCAGGGCTTGCCGGTATCATCCAGACCGGTTGGCTCGGCGCGGTAACTACAAATCTCGGCAATGGCATGGAGCTGCAGGTGATCGCCGCCACCGTCATCGGCGGCGCCAATCTCGCCGGCGGCGTCGGCACTGCCCTTGGCGCCATCGTCGGCGCCGCCCTCATCGAGGTGATCCGCAACAGCCTGGGTCTGCTCGGCATCAACGCCTTCTGGCAAGGCACCTTCATCGGCGGCGCGATCATCCTGGCGGTGCTGTTCGACCGCATCCGCAATTTCAGGCGCAGCGACTAGCTTTCCCATATCGCTCAGTCTGAAAATCCGTTCGGTCGCTTTGAAGGCAAGTTTCGCTGCGTCCTGCCCGCCTTGACGGGGCCAGACACCGGTCGCACTATTCCCCGGCAGGCGAAGGGAGGCCAGTCGCCCGCGGGAGGAACGATACCCATGACGGACGCGATCAGGCTCTACTGGGGCCGGTTCGGACATGTATCCGTGCTGAATGTCGGCAACGACTTCGTCACCCACGCGCATGGCGAGGCGCATCTCATCATCTGGCTCGAAGGCACGGCAGGCGAAATGACCATCGGCCGCGAAACGGTGCGGCTTGGGCCCGGCACCGCGGCCGGGATCAACTCGTTCCAGCCGCACAGCCACGCTCTCTCCCATGACGGCAAGCCCGGCCTGTTCCTCGCCTTCTACATCGACCCAGATTGGGCGCGCCAACGCCGCGACCTGCCGCCGTCGGCGCCGCTGTTCACGCAAGCCGCTATCGCGCTGGAGCCCTGGCTGCACCAGGCGGCGGGGAATCTGCTCGAGCACCTGACCGACAATGAGAGCATCGACGACGTGGCCAATTACGAGATCGAGCGCTTCATCGACAGCGTGCTCGACGCAGCAGACGCGTCAGCGCCGCGGATAGCCCGCGCGCGCATCAATACGATGCTCGATTTCCGCGTCCGCAAGGCGATC
>Ga0315336_1003006_pt1 | contig 23743 bp, 26 predicted proteins | sample ASW5metaG_FD_204512 | JGI IMG/M metagenome (GOLD analysis project Ga0315336, IMG submission 204512) | Ammonia-oxidizing marine archaeal communities from Monterey Bay, California, United States - ASW #5 | ecosystem: Environmental > Aquatic > Marine > Intertidal zone | place: USA: California... | reverse complement strand
TACTCGGCGCGCATCCTGCAGGATCAGCTCAACGTGTTCGTGAACTTCGAGGAGCCCCGCAAGGAGGTTGCCGCCGAGATCATTCCGGATCTCGCCTTCAACCCCGCGTTCCTCAAGAAGGTCGACGAACTCGAACTGTCGGTTCGTTCGGCAAACTGCTTGAAGAACGACAACATCGTCTACATCGGCGATCTGGTGCAGAAGTCGGAAGCCGAAATGCTCCGTACCCCAAACTTCGGCCGCAAGTCGCTGAACGAAATCAAGGAAGTGTTGGCCCAGATGGGTCTGCATCTCGGCATGGAAGTGCCCGGCTGGCCGCCGGAAAATATCGACGAGTTGGCCAAGCGCTTCGAAGACCACTACTGAGCGAAAACAGTGCGAGGACAGGGTACTCCTTATCCTCGCCCTGATTGTTAACTGGGCGAACGCAGGCAGCCCACCTGAGCAACATGTCCGACGAACCGTCGCGGCAAGTCATTATTGAGGAATAAATTATGCGTCACGGCAAGGTTCATCGGAAGCTCAACCGCACGGCAGAACACCGCAAGGCGATGTTCGCAAACATGTGCGCCGCGCTGATCAAGCACGAGCAGATCGTCACCACGCTGCCAAAGGCGAAGGAACTTCGTCCGATCGTCGAGAAGCTCGTGACGCTGGGCAAGAAGGGTGGTCTTCACCTGCGCCGTCAGGCGATCAGCGAAATGCGCGACCACGATCAGGTCAAGAAGCTGTTTGACGTTCTGGCGCCGCGCTACAAGGATCGTCAGGGTGGCTACACCCGCATCATCAAGGCTGGCTTCCGCTACGGCGACAACGCGCCGATGGCTGTGATCGAATTCGTCGACCGCGACGTCGATGCCAAGGGTCTGGATTCAGGCCCGGTGCAGGAAAAGTCTGCGGAAGCGGCGTAAGCCTCATTCCTTCGGAAATTCAAAAAGCGGCGCCTCGTGCGCCGCTTTTTTATTGCCGGGATACGGATGTTTCCCGTGGGGTCACAATCCCATGAACCGGCGGACACGATCCTGCGATGGTGTTCGCGGTTTCGCACGCCATATGAGCTCCATAGCAAAGGAGCATCTCATGAAGATCGATCTTTCAGGAACGACAGCAGTTGTGACCGGCTCGACCGGCGGCATCGGGCTGGCCATCGCGAGGGGCCTCGCCGGGGCCGGCGCGAGCGTCGTGGTCAACGGCCGCACGCAGGCCAAGGCTGATGCAGCAGCGCAGGCCATCGCCAAGGCGGTGCCCGGAGCCAAGGCGCGCGGGGTTGCCGCGGACGTCTCAACCGCCGAGGGCTGTGCCGCGCTGGTCGCCGCCGTGCCGGACGCCGACATCCTCATCAACAACGCCGGCATTTTCGAGCCGAAGGACTTTTTCGACATTCCCGACGCGGACTGGACGCGCTTTTTTGAGGTCAATGTGATGTCTGGTGTCCGGCTGTCCCGTGCCTACATGCCGGGCATGCTGAAGCGCAACTGGGGCCGCATCGTTTTTATCTCGTCGGAATCCGGGCTGAATATCCCGAAGGAGATGATCCACTACGGCACGACCAAGACAGCGCAGCTCGCCGTTTCGCGCGGACTCGCGGAGATGACGAAGGGCACCAACGTGACCGTCAATTCGGTGTTGCCGGGTCCGACCATGTCGGAGGGCGTCGAAACCTTCGTGAAGGATCTCGCGAAGCAGAACGGCCAGTCGGTCGAGGAGGCGGCCTCGCAGTTCGTCAAGCAGCATCGCGGGACGTCGCTGATCCAGCGATTCGCCACTGTCGATGAGATCGCCAACATGGTGGTCTATGTCAGTTCGCGCGAGGCATCGGTCACCAATGGTGCCGCGCTGCGCGCCGAGGGCGGCATCGTCCAGACGATTGCCTGACGCGCGATAGAAAAATCAGCGCCGCACATTGCGCTCACCCGGAAGAATTTTCTCCGGGTGAGTGCCGAGACGTCGTGTCGCATGCGCAAACCGCCCGAACCGGCCGGTTGTCACAAGAGTGTAACGCTACTGTCGCATTGATGCGGTCATGCTCATGGCTGCAATGCACCATCCATTGGTCGTCTTGTCCGCGACGTTTGTCGTTTTAAATCAACGGGACCGGGCGGTGTTTTTTCAATGATCGGCTGACCTCATCGTGTGGACGACCCTTTTGACCGACAAGCCTGTCGACCTCTCGCCGCCGCGCTTTGAGCCGGGCGGCTGGATGCAGTGGCCAGACAATGAGGATTACAGTCTCCAGTTCATGCGCGTACTGGGGTCTGCACAGGAAGGCGGCAGCACGATCTCGGAATGCTTTTTGACGGCGAGCCGTATCGTAGCTGGCGAGGATGAGAGCTGGTATCGCGCATGGAAAGCCATTGCCGACACCAACAAGGCACGGGGCGATCATGCCCACGCAGCCGGCAACATCCGTTCAGCACTCAGCAACTGGTTGCGGGCGTCGAACTACTACCGGACATCGGAAGTTTTTCTGAAGCTGGACGATCACCGTCGCGCAGACGCGCTCGAGCGAATGCGATCCTGCTCGTATCTTGCAGTCGCGCACCAGCCATCGGGCGGCGAACTGGTCCGCATTCCCTGCTTCGGGGATGGCTTCGTTGAGGCCTATTTCCTGCGCGCGCCATCGGCGGATTCACGGACGCCTGTGGTTGTTTGCGTCGGCGGACCGGAGCATTTCAAGGACGATCACCTGCACACGCTGTTGCAACAGGCTCATGCGCGCGGCCTGTCGCTGCTGCTGGCCGATCTGCCCGGGCAGGGCGGCGCGCCCAGGATCAAGGGCATGGTCCGGTACGAGGTCGAGACGGCGATCAGTTGCTGCGTAGATTATCTGATCGCGCGGGGCGATATCGACGAGGGCAGGATCGCCATTCACGGCGACGGGCTGGGTGCTGCCTTCGCCTCCCGCGCCGCCAGCCTCGACGACCGGTTTGCCGCAGCGGTGTGTGATGCGGGAATCTGGGACATGTACCAGCGCGTCTCCGCGACACAGTGGATGTCCGGTGACGATGGTAAGGACACGATCGGCGACGAGATTCGCAGGCTGCAGCGCCATGGCGGCCTCACCAGCATCAAGTGTCCGATCCTAATGACCTTCGGCGAGCATGACTGGCTCGACCTCCGCCATGCCGATACGCTGTGCGGGGCGTTGAAGGACGAGGGCGCTGACGTGACGCTGAAGGTGTTCTCCGCCGCCGAGACGGCTGCGGCGCATGGTCAATCCGACAACCCGACCATCGGTAACGAGTTTATCTTCGACTGGATCTCGGCGCGTCTCGCGATGGCGCGTGTGCCGGTGGATGCGTGATCGTCAGGAGCCCGCGGCAATCATTTGCGCGGCCTTTGCCAGACGTTCCTTGAGAACCGAAAGTTTGTCGGTGAGATCGCGAAATGTCTGGGTGGAGAAATCCGAGAAAACCAGATTATCGGCGACCACCTGCTGCGAATAGAGATTCGCGATCTGCTTGTGGGCCTTGTCGGTCAGCGACATCAAGACGACGCGGGCGTCTTCCTTCGATGCAACCCGGCGCATGAAGCCGTGCTTCTCCAGGCTTTTGGTCTGAGTGGTCACGAATGAAGGATCGACGTGAAGCTTCGTCGAGACTTCTCTGACTGAAATTCCCTTGCCCTGATCGAGATCGTTGACCGCCATCAGGATCAGCCATTGCGGGCAGGTGATGTCGAGCATCCGCGCCCAGTTGGAACGGATTTCTTCAAGATGGGTGTTGATAGAAATAACGTCCCAGATGAATTGCCGGACCAGCGCATCGTCGGGTCCCATGGGATTTGCAATGGGACTCGCATCGCGGACATTGCCGCGCGGGCTTCCAATATGACGTTGAGATGAAATTTTTTTGGCGGGAAGTCTGCCAGCCATTTAGTTCTACCTTTTTCAGGGAATGCAGAAAACTATGCCAGCTTTTTGAGCTTTGCAATCGCCGCGCGTGTCACGCCGCTGACATGATGTTGCGTCGAAAGCACATGATCGCGGCCAAATAAAAGCATGAGTAAATCAATTATTGTAATCAATTGATGGTTGCAGGCATTGTCGCCCTGTCAGCCGGATGGTTCCGGATGACTCGCTGGAGATTTCGCCCGGAAGGCGAAGCAGCCGGCGATAAGCGGGGATCAGGGGCTGTTTGGGGTGGCTCACGCCACGGGAACCGACCTTTCCTCAATTGAACAATTTTGGAGGTTTTATGAGCAAGATTAAGAGCCTTATCCTGGGTTCGGCGGCCGCACTGGCTGCGTTCACCGGAGCACAGGCGGCTGATCTTCCCGTCAAGGCGAAAGCGGTCCAGTACGTGAAGATCTGCTCCCTGTATGGAGCTGGTTTCTACTATATCCCAGGCACCGACACGTGCATCAAGCTGGGCGGCTACGTCCAGTTGGACGTGACAATGAACGGCAGCGCCCATGGCGAGCCGGCATGGAACAACAAGAACAACACCGGTCTGCAGAACCGTGCGTCGGATGACTTCATCACCCGCGCGCGGACCAGCCTGAACATCGACACCCGCACCGCCACCGAATACGGCGTTCTGCGCACCTACTGGTCGAGCAACTTCCAGCACACCTCGGGTGACGGCCCGTCGTCCGGCGTCCTCACCATGGACTTCGGCTTCATCCAGTTCGCCGGGTTCACCTTCGGTAAGGCAGTCTCGGCCTTCCAGACTCCATGGGGCGGTTCGCCGGTTGGCCTGAACACCTCCAACCTGATCGGCGGCTACGACAACGCCACCGGTATCAACCAGATTGCCTACACTTGGCAGTTCGGTAACGGCGTGTCGGCTCAGATCGGCGTCGAAGACAACCGCGTTATCAACCGCGCTCCGATCTTCAACGGCGCTGTTGCCTCGACCGCGACCAACTTCTTCACCGGCGCTTACACCAATGCGTCCGGCGGTCAGGTTTCGCCAGACATCGTCGGTAACGTCCGTGTCGACTCCGCCGCATTCACGGCTCAGGTCTCCGCTGGTCTCCACAACCTTCATGCCGGTTACTACGGCACAACGGAGCCGACCGGTCATCCGAGCGATGAATGGGGCTTTGCTGTTTCGGGCGGCCTTCAGCTGAAGAACCTGCCGACCGGCCCAGGCGACAAGCTGTCGCTCGAAGCCACCTACACCGACGGCGCTCCGAAGTATGTGATCGGCGGCACCACCGGCAACAGCTTCGATGCTTTCAACAACCAGGGCACGTCGAGCCCGGCTTTCTACCAGTCGTTCGCGGCTCTTGGTTTGTTCGACGGCGTCTACACGACCAACGGCTCCATCGAGAAGACCAAGGTTTGGGGCTTCCGCGGCGGATACGAGCACAACTGGTCGCCAAACTGGCAGACCAGCGTGTTCGGCAGCTACACGCATGTTGACTACAACACCAACGCGACCGCGATCATTTGCACCAACACTGCTGCGTTCTACGCTGTTGGCAGCACCTGTAACCCAGACTTCAACATCTGGCAGGTCGGTTCGCGTACGGCCTGGACTCCGGTCCGCAACCTGACGTTCTCTGCCGAAGTGCTCTACACGACGCTCGACCAGAGCAACACGGGTGGCACCACCGTTCAGGCAGCGGGTGCAGCTGGTCTCTTCAAGCCAGCCGGCGCTTACGAGTTCCGCGACCAGGGCATCCTGTCCGGCAACTTGCGCGTTCGCCGCACCTGGTAATCGCCTGATCGCGATCACCACATGAACAAAGAACCCCGGCAGACAACTGCCGGGGTTTTTCTTCGCCATGATCCTCACACGCAAACGTGAGGGGAGGCATGCATGGGGATTGTTTGACTAAATAAGGTAATTACGGCATGGTCTATCTATAGCGCGGCGGCGCTGACGCCGTTTCCGATTGCGGATAGCACACCAGTTTTTCTCAGAAATCTCCCGACCTCCGGCAATGCCCTGCCGGAGGTTTTTATTTGGGATCTCGGCAAGCGCCGGTCGCGCTACCAGCCTTCCAGCACCAGCTTGCCGGTGGAGCGTCCGCCTTCGAGCAGGGCGTGCGCCTGTTTCAGATTCGCCGCATTGATCTTGCCGAGCACCTTGTCGAGGGTTGTGCGCAGCACGCCGTTGTCGATCAGGCTGGCGACATCGTCGAGCAGCTTGTGCTGTGCGATCATGTCGTCGGTCTGGAACGATGAGCGCGTGAACATCGACTCCCAGTGCAGCGATGCCGCCTTGCCCTTCAGCAGATTGACGTTGAGCGAGGCGGGATCGTCGATCAGTCCCAGTTTGCCTTGCGGTGCGATGATGTCCGCGAGTGTTGCGAAGTGCTGTTCGGTGTTGGTGAGAGCTGCGATCAGCGCCACCGGCGGGACTTTCAGCGCTGCAATCTGCTCCTTCATCGATTTCGAATGATCGATCACATGATGCGCGCCGAGATCGAGGCACCATTTGGTGGATTCGGGACGCGAGGCCGTGGCAACAACAGTCAAGCCCGTAAGGTGCCGCGCGAGCTGGATCAGGATCGAGCCGACGCCACCCGCGCCGCCGATAATCAGCAGCGTGCGTGGATCGACGCTCTTGCCGGGTGCCACGCCGAGGCGATCGAACAGCAATTCCCATGCGGTGATAGAGGTCAGGGGCAGAGCGGCGGACTGTGCAAAGGATAACGTCTTCGGCTTGTGACCGACGATCCGCTCATCGACCAGATGAAATTCCGAGTTGGTGCCCTGACGCTGGATCGAACCGGCGTACCAGACTTCATCGCCCGGCTTGAACAGCGACACATCGGGACCGACGGCATCCACCACGCCCGCAGCATCGAAGCCGAGTATCTTGGTCTCGCCCGCGGGCGGCTCGGCGCGCTTGCGCACTTTATAGTCCACCGGGTTGGCGGAAATCGCCTTCACGGCGACGCGGATGTCGCGCCCCTTCGGCTCGGGCTTGGGGGTTTCAAAGTCGATCAGCGCGTCCGTCGCATCTATCGGCAGCGATTTCTTGTAACCCACGGCTTTCATTGTTCTTGCTCCATCTGTGGCCTGGTGGCCGGCAGACCTTCGTGTCGCGCTTGAGCCAGATTTGCAAGTACTGTCATTTCAGGGATATAGTCACCATTCGGATACTAATGGACGAATCTCATGAAACGACAGGATTTCGGCTGCGCTCCCGGCTGTTCGGTGGAGGTCACGCTCGATCTGATCGACGGCAAGTGGAAGGGGGTCATCCTCTATCATCTGCAGGAGGGGCGGCTGCGTTTCGGTGAGTTGCGCAAGCGCCTTCCGAACATCACCCAACGGATGCTGACAAAGCAGCTTCGTGCCCTTGAGGAGGATGACCTGATCATCCGCAAGGTGTATGCCGAGGTTCCGCCGCGGGTGGATTATGAGCTGTCCGAGACGGGACAACGGCTGCGGCCGGTGATCGACGCGCTCAAGGCATGGGGCGATGAAAATCGCACGCGCACTGCGGTCGAAGGAAAGGCTGCTCCGGAAGCGAAACAAAACACGCAGCAAACGGACGCTGCACCACGCGCCTCGAAAAGGCCAAAGGCGGCGTAACTTATATCTTTGCCATCTCATTCAGGATTGTTTTCATGACCGTTATTCGCGCGCTCATTGCGCTCACTGTCTCGTCCGTTCTCGCCGCACCTGCGCTCGCTCAGGATCGCTTCGTTCCGGCATCGCCGGCCCAGTTGATGATGTCCTATGCGCCGATCGTTCAGCGCGTCCAGCCGGCGGTGGTGAACGTCTATGCCGCCAAGGCGGCGCCGCGCAATCCGATGCTGGACGATCCGATGTTCCGCCGCTTCTTTGGCGTGCCCGGCAATCAGCCTGAACAGATGCAGCGCTCGCTGGGCTCCGGCGTGATGGTCGATCCGTCGGGTCTGGTGGTTACCAACAATCACGTCATCGAAGGTGCGGAGCAGGTGAAGGTCTCGCTGTCGGACAAGCGCGAGTTCGAAGCCGAGATCGTGCTGAAAGACAGCCGCACGGATCTCGCCATCCTGCGCCTGAAGGACGTGAAGGAAAAATTCCCGACCCTCGATTTCGCGAATTCCGATAACGCGCTGGTTGGCGACGTGGTGATCGCCATCGGCAATCCGTTCGGCGTCGGACAGACCGTGACCCACGGCATCATTTCGGCGCTGGCACGCACGCAGGTCGGCATTACCGACTATCAGTTCTTCATTCAGACCGACGCTGCGATCAATCCCGGCAATTCCGGCGGCGCGCTGGTGGATATGACCGGCAAGCTGGTCGGCGTGAACACCGCGATCTTCTCGCGTTCGGGCGGTTCGCAAGGAATTGGTTTTGCAATCCCTGCCAACATGGTGCGCGTGGTCGTCGCCTCCGCAAAGGGGGGCGGCACTGCGGTAAAGCGTCCGTGGCTCGGTGCGCGCCTGCAAGCGGTGACGCCCGAGATCGCCGAGACACTCGGGCTGAAGCGCCCGACCGGGGCACTGGTGGCAAACATTGCGGCGGGAAGTCCGTCGGCGAAGGCTGGACTCAAGCTGTCCGACTTGATCGTATCAATCGATGGCCAGATCGTCGACGATCCGAATGCGTTCGACTATCGCTTCGCGACCCGTCCGCTCGGCGGCACGGCGCAGGTCGAGGTATTGCGCGGCGGCAAGCCGGTCAAGCTCTCCGTCGCGCTTGAGACGGCGCCCGACACCGGACGCGACGAGATCGTCATCAAGGCGCGCTCGCCGTTCCAGGGAGCCAAGGTTGCGAATATTTCACCGGCGCTCGCGGATGAACTGAAGCTCGACAGCAGCATCGAGGGCATCGTCGTCACCGACTTGCCGGAGAATGCGCTGGCGGCGAATGTCGGATTCAAGAAGGGCGACGTCATCGTTGCCGTGAACGGACAAAAGATCGGCCAGACCAAGGATCTCGACAAGCTCGCCACCGAAGGCTCGCGGCTCTGGCGCATCACGGTGATCCGTGGCGGCCAGCAATTGTCGGTCGTGCTGGGGGGATGAGCCAGAAGCGACCGCAGCCCTCCGCGAACCTCTTTGCCGCAGCCGGCATGGAGCAGGACGCGCCGCGTCCGCTGCCGGACAAGCTGCGGCCGCGCACGCTTGCCGATGTGGTGGGGCAGGATCACATCCTCGGTCCCGATGGCGCGCTGACGCGGATGCTGGAAACGCGCACGCTCGGCTCGCTGGTGTTCTGGGGACCGCCCGGCACCGGCAAGACTACGGTGGCGCGGCTGCTGGCCGACGCGACCGAACTGGAGTTCGAGCAGATCTCTGCGGTGTTCTCCGGCGTCGCGGACTTGAAAAAAGTGTTCGACGCCGCACGCGCCCGCCGCGAAATGGGCAAGGGCACGTTGCTGTTCGTGGACGAGGTGCATCGCTTCAACCGCGCGCAACAGGATTCGTTTCTGCCCGTAATGGAAGACGGCACCGTGGTGCTGGTCGGCGCAACCACCGAAAATCCATCGTTCGAACTCAACGCGGCGCTTCTGTCGCGTGCACGGGTGCTGGTGTTCCAGTCGCTCGATGTTGCTGCGGTGGAGAAGCTTTACGCACGCGCCGAAGAAGTCGAAGGCAAAAAGCTGCCGCTCGACGCGGAAGCTCGCGCGGTGCTGGTGCGGATGGCCGACGGCGACGGGCGCGCCGCGCTGACGCTGGCGGAAGAAGTCTGGCGCGCCGCCCGCGCCGAAGAGGTATTCAACGCCGCGCAGTTGCAGGAGATTCTCCAGCGCCGCGCGCCGATCTACGACAAGTCTGCCGACGGTCATTACAACCTGATCTCGGCGCTGCATAAGTCCGTGCGCGGCTCCGATCCGGATGCGTCGCTCTATTATCTCGCGCGGATGCTGGATGCGGGCGAAGATCCGCTGTTCCTGGCGCGGCGCGTGGTGCGGATGGCGGTGGAGGATATCGGTCTTGCCGATCCGCAGGCGCTGGTGATCTGCAACGCCGCCAAGGATGCGTACGATTTTCTTGGGAGCCCCGAGGGCGAACTGGCGATTGCGCAGGCGGTGATTTATCTCGCCACCGCGCCGAAATCCAACGCCGGTTATATGGCTTATAAGGCCGCGATGCGCGCGGCGAAGGAGGGCGGTTCGCTGCTGCCGCCGAAGCACATCCTCAATTCGCCGACCAAGCTGATGAAGTCCGAGGGCTATGGCGGCGGCTACGAATACGACCACGATACGCCGGAAGCGTTTTCGGGGCAGGATTACTTTCCCGAGGCGCTCGGACGCCAGACATTCTACGATCCGCCGGACCGTGGTTTTGAGCGCGAGATTCGCAAGCGGCTCGATTACTGGGCGAAGCTGAGAAAGGAACGCAACGCTTGACCGGTTTCAATATTGATTTGGATGCTTACTTTTCGCGGATCGGTTACGATGGCCCGCGCGCGCCGACGCTCGGCCTTTTGAAGCAAATCATCCTGTTGCATCAACGTGCGATTACCTTCGAGAATTTGAGCTCATTCGCCGGGGTGCCGGTGGTGATCGATCCGTCCACCATCGAGGACAAGATCATTCGCGACGGGCGCGGCGGCTACTGCCACGAGCAAAACCAGTATCTTCGCCTTGTGCTCAAGGCATTGGGATTCGACGCGCGTCTGAGGATGGCGCGGGTTCGCTGGATGCAGCCGCCGGAGGCCATGCCGCAGCGGGGCCACATGACACTGAATGTCGCTGTAGATGGGCTCTGGTACTTGAGCGACGTGGCGTTCGGGGCGATGACGCCGACGGCGCCGCTGCGCCTCGATACACCGGAGGAGCAGACCACACCGCATCAGCCTTACCGCGTGATCCCGATTGGCGACTCGCTTCATCTCGAAGTCAAGCTCGGCGATCACTGGCGGCCGGTCTACAGCTTCGACAGCGTCGATTACTATCCGGTCGATTTCGAAGCGGCCAACTGGCAGGTCTCGACATATCCCACGTCCGAATTTGTCAGGAATCTTGTTGTTGCGCGCCCAACTGCCGACCGCCGCCAGATTCTCAACAACACCCAGCTTTCGATCCGGCATCCCGATGGTTCTGTCGAGAAGCGAACATTGGCCTGCGTTGATGAACTGCGTTCGACGCTTACAGGCATGTTTGGAATTGCATTGCCCACCGATGCAAAGGTCGATCAGGCCCTTGAAGGGCTGTTTCAAAATGAGGGCCGACCATGAGCCGCCGCGTCAGAAAACCTCTCGCGAAGAAGTCGGTGCGCGACGCTGGTAAGCGCGCTGGTCCGAAGCGTGCGTCAGCCAAGCGGGGATCGGACAAGCCGGCCTTTGACAAACGTGATGGCGAACGGGGACCGATTAGGTCAACCGGCGGAAAGTTTCCGCCGCGCCGTCCGGCGGCTCCCTTTCGCGAACAGCGTCCCGAGCCGGTGAGGGAAGAGAAGCCCGCGCCGCCGCCGCTGCCGACCAAAGTGCAGACCGTTGTCGTCACCGCGGACGAGAACAACATGCGCGTCGATCGCTTTCTCGAGCATCGCTTTCCCGGCCTGTCGTTCTCCCACATTCAACGCATCGTCCGCAAAGGCGAGCTGCGCATCAACGGCAAGCGCGCCGACAGCAAGGATCGCCTTGAAGAAGGCCAGAGCGTTCGCATTCCGCCGCTGAAGCTCGACGCTCCGAAAGTGGGCGGTGAACTGTCCGAGGCCGCCACCAAGACGCTCGACGAATTGCGCAAGATGATCCTGTTCGAGGACGCCGACGTCATGGTGCTGAACAAGCCTGCGGGTTTGGCGGTGCAGGGCGGCTCCGGCATGACCAAGCATGTCGATCAGATGCTGGAAACGATGCGCGATTCCAAAGGCCAGAAGCCGCGTCTGGTGCATCGCCTCGATCGCGAAACATCCGGCTGTCTGTTGATTGCCAAGACCCGCTTTGCCGCGACAGCGCTCACGGGTTCGTTTCGGCATCGCTCGGCGCGCAAGATTTACTGGGCGCTGGTGGCCGGCGTGCCGAAGCCGAAGCAGGGGCGCATCTCGACGTATCTGGCAAAAGACGAGAGCGAGGAAGATTCCATCATGCGCGTCGCGGCTCACGGCGACGAGGGCGCGGCGCACGCTGTGACCTATTACGCGGTGGTTGAGGCGTCGGCGCAGAAGCTTTGCTGGGTGTCGCTAAAGCCGGTCACTGGCCGCACCCATCAGCTGCGCGCGCATATGGCGCATATCGATCACGCCATCGTGGGCGATCCGAAATACTTCAACAAGGAAAACTGGGAACTTCCCGGCGGGATGCAGAAGCGGTTGCACCTGTTGGCCCGGCGCATCGTGATCCCGCATCCGCGCGGCGGGTTCATCGACGTCACAGCGCCATTGCCGCCGCATATGCTGCAATCGTGGAACCTGCTCGGGCTCGAGGCGGATCGTTTCGATCCGATCGAGAATGCGCCGGAGGAATGATCACGCGAGGGTGATGCTCTTGCTGCGGTCGTCCGAGATACCGATATCATGATGATGAACAGAACAGTTGTCGCAGTCCTGCTTGCACTGTCCGTGACCGCGGTTCCGGGCGTCGCCTCCGCGCAGCTTTATCCGCCGGGCGGCGTCGGCGTACAGCCGGTGATTCCGTTTCCGACCGCGCCGCCGCCACCGTCACCGCCGCCGATCACAGTGCCGACCGTGCCGCAGATGAATTCGCCGCCGCCGTTCGCGCTTCAGAACACGACACCGGGCCGTGTCACCCAGGACACGCCGCCGAAACAGGTACTGAAACGTGACCGCCGTCCGTCCTTCAGCGACCGCGTCGCGCGCTGTCTTGACGACGGCGCGGCGTGGGGCATGAATCCAAACCAGCGGGCGGCGTATTCGCGCACCTGCGCCAATCAATAGGGTATGACCCCGAAAAGCGGGGACCGGTTTTCGGATAAGGTCATGCCCAGGGAGTTAAGGCTCAGATATGCGTGAACTATTCGATGACCTTGCCGGCAAATCGCCGCTCGATCCGCGCGAGGCATCGCGCAAGTCCTCGCGCACGCCGCTGCGCAAGCGCTTCTACACCAGCGCTGGCGTTGCCGAGACTTCGGCGGGCTTCGCGATCACGCTCGACGACAAACCTGTCCGCACACCGGGCCGAAATCCGCTGACCGCACCGACGCGCGATCTTGCCGAGGCGATGGCGGCGGAGTGGGAGGCCCAGACGGATAATATCGATCCGATGGCGATGCCGCTGACACGGCTGGCCAACAGCGTGATCGACGGCGTCGCCGGAAATGTTCAGGCTGTCGCCGACGACGCTGCGAAATATTTCGACACGGACCTTTTGTTCTATCGCGCGGGATTTCCCGATGCCCTGATCGCGCGGCAGGCCGAACATTGGGACCCGGTGCTGCGCTGGGCGGCCGAAGCGCTCGGCGCACACTTCATCCTGACCGAAGGCGTGATCCATGTGGCGCAACCTGAAACAGCCATTGCTGCCGCGCGGGGCGCTTTGCCTGCGGATGCGTGGCCAGTCGGCGCCTTTCATGTGGTCACCACTATCACAGGGTCGGCGATGCTGGCGCTGGCGCTGAAGCATGGCGTACTCGATGGCGCACAGGTTTGGGCCGCGGCGCATGTGGACGAAGACTGGAACAGCGAGAAGTGGGGCGCGGACGACGAGGTCGCAGCCCGCCGCGCCATGCGGCTGAAGGATTTCGAGGCTGCAGCACGGGTGCTCAAAGCACTCTGAGCAATTCAAGTCTTCGCGTATTCAAATCTTTTTCAAGTCTTCATGGCGCCGATCAGTTCGTCCGTGGTCAGAATGGCGTGGGCATAGGTCGGTCCATCGATGTTCATCGCCGCATGCATCGCTTCCGGCGTGCGTGCTGCCGTTGCGTCACGCACAAGAGTAACGTGATAGCCAAGCTCCATCCCGATGCGTCCCGTCGCTTCAAGGCATGTGTTGGCAAGCAGCCCGATCAGGATGATCTTTTCCTTGCCGTGACGCTTAAGCTGCATGTCGAGGTTTGTGTTCGGAAAGCCGCTGGAAGCCCAGTGCTCCGTCGCAACGAGATCGCCGGGCTGAACCTGGAAGTCGTCGTGAAATGTACCGCCCCAGGTGTCCTTGGCGAAGATCTGCCGATCGGCTCCGGATTTTTGATAGGGGGTGAGGTACTTCCAATCCTTATAATCGCCCGGCTCCCAGCGATGATGCGGAACGTGAACGACCGTGATGCCGGCACCGCGCGCCGTCTTGACGATTGTGCGGAGATTGCCGAGCAGGTTCAACTCGGTTGCCATGGTCTTCACCATCGGCCAAAGCTTGCCGCCCTCGCTCAGGAAGTCGTTGTAGAAATCGACGCAGAGGAGTGCCGTGATCTTGGGATCGTAGGAATCCGTCATCGTTTGAAATCCTCTGGTTTGGCCGAACACCTGATTTGAGTGGCGTGGCGAATTAGCGTATAGGTAACCTCTAATCTTTAAATAGAGTACAATCAACATCTATTATTGGAATTTGCATGATGGGACGATCGAGCAGGGAGCAGGCGGGCGAGAACCGCGACCGGATTGTGCAGATCGCCACTGGGCTGTTTGCCGCTAACGGCGTGGGCGCAGTGGGCATTGCTGACATCATGAAAGCCGCCGGGATGACGCAAGGCGGCTTCTATAAGCACTTTGCGAGCAAGGATGCGCTGGCGGCTGAAGCCTGCGCGTTCGCTTTCAGCGGCGCGGTCAGGCAATGGCGGCGGGTCGCGGAGGCTGCACAAGATTCCGGGCGTGATGTGGCTGGTGCCATCACCTCTTACTATCTCGATCCCAAGCCGCCGGAGATGACGTGCCCGATGATTTCCTATGCGCCCGATGCCGCATCCGGTCCCGGCGATCGCCCGCTGAATACTGCTTACAGCGCAGGCGTGCGCACTCTGTTTGAGACGTTCGTTGAGCTGTCTGCGTCGGGATCGTCCGATGTGACCGAAGATCACGCGCGGATGCAGTTTGCGGCAATGGTCGGCTCCAACATGTTGACCCGCCCATCACATGGAACGGGATGGCTGACAAAGTTCAAGCAATCGATGAAGACGAACTTGAATCCGGGCGAACGATCCAGAGCACCCCGGAAGGCTGCCCCGGCCGGTCACCGTGTTCGTGAGAAACCGCCGGGTCGCAGTTAACAAAAGGTTTACGACGCTGGGCTAGCGTGGTGGCCGAACAAGGCCTCCATCATGTCGATCGCCATCAATCCCGTGTTTCCGGTCGTTGCCGCCCAGGGCGTAGCGGCGGACGTGGCGTTGCAGCCGGGCACCGTGATCGACGCGACCGTGCTCAAGCAACTCGATGCCAATCTGGTCCGCATCGCGATTGCAAACCTGACCATCGAAGTATTATCGGAAGTGCCGTTGCAGGTGGGTCAGGCGCTGCAACTGGCGGTGTCGCAGACCCCGCAGGGTGTGCGGCTTCAGATCGTGCCGGGCGAGGGCGATGCGCCGTCTTCCGCGCCTGCCGCGTCAGCAAATGCCGCGAAGACCGATACCGTCAGCGTCCCGAAGGCGGATGTGCCGGTGCAGACTGCCGCCGCAGGCCGCGTGCTGACCAATCTTGAAGCGCTTGCCGTGTCAGCCGCAGTACAGACCGCCGCCGCGCGGCAGGGCAGCCTGTCGCCGCTGTTTGCAAATCTCGGCGTGGCGGCGTCATCGCCGGTATTGCCTCAGACCCTTCAGCAGGCCGTCGCGCAACTTCTGGCGCAGCGCACGCCGCTCAGCGAAAACCTGACCGGCGATGCATTGAAAACCGCGTTCCGCAATTCGGGTCTGTTCCTTGAGCAAAGCCTCGCGACATCGCAGGTGACGAGCAACCCCGATCTCAAGGCCGCGCTGATTGTGTTTCGCCAGACCGTCGCGTCGTGGCTCGGCAATGCGCCTGCGCCGGAGAGCGCCGCGTCGCCGCAACCATCGAATGTGCCGCCATCTGCCGCGCCGCCACTGTCGCCGGAGATCGAGGGTGGTGAAATTCTGTTGCCGCAAGCGCCGGTGCGGATTGCCGAAGACGCCGCCGAACTCGACGGCAAGATCCGCATCTACGCGCCGAACGAGCCGCTGCCGACGGCGGCAAACCGCGCTGCCGCCGCCGGCGCCGGACTGACCTCGCTGCAGGAGGTCCTGCAGGGATTTCCGAAAGGCGTGCAGGACGCGGTTGCGAGCTTGCTTAACAACGAAGCCCATGCGGGTACGGCTCAACACGCCGCCGAAGGTGACGATACGATTGCGCGCACCAACGTGCCGCCGCCGCCGTTTCGCGGTTCCGAAACCAGCGCGCAGTCTGTCGCACTTCCATCGCTCGCAGCCGACGATGCGCCGACAACGATTGCGCATCGCCTGATCGAGGACACGGATGCGGCATTGGCACGGCAGACGCTGTTGCAGGTTGCTTCATTGCCGGTTGATGTGCCCGGCGCGAAAACCGATCCCACCGTGCCGCGCTGGAATTTCGAGATTCCATTTGCCACACCACAAGGCACCGCCGTGGCGCAGTTCGAGATTTCGCGTGATGGCGCGGGCAATGAGGTTAAAGCCGCCAGCCGCGTCTGGCGCGCGCGGTTCTCGCTCAATGTCGAGCCGAGCGGGCCGGTGCATGCGCTGGTGTCGTTGAGCGGCGGGCGAACATCGGTGCGGATGTGGGCCGAGCGGCCCGCGACGGCGGCGCAACTGCGCATCAATGCGCCGCAATTGTCTCATGCCTTGCGTGAGGCAGCGCTTGAGCCCGGCGACATCGTGATCGGAGAGGGCGCTCCACCGAAAGCCGCTCCGCCACCGGCCGGGCATTTTCTGGATCGCGCGCTGTGAGCATCGACACCAAAAACCGTCTCGCGGTCGCACTTCACTATGACAAGAAGGGCGCGCCGCGCGTCGTTGCCAAGGGCAAGGGCACAATCGGCGAGAAAATCATCGAGATCGCCAAAGAGAACGACATTCCTATTCAGGAGAATGAAGTGCTGGCGGGCGCGCTCTCCAATGTCGAACTCGGCGACGAGATTCCCGCCGAGCTTTACAAAGGCGTCGCGGAAGTTCTGATTTTCGTCATGCGGCTGTCGGGACGGTTGCGCTAAAGCGCGGGCGCTGGCCCGAAGAACCCGATGATTTTCACCAGCCGTCCGTCTGGACCGATTTCGCCGAAATCGATCGACGTGTCACCGGTCGTGCCGTCGGCCTGCACCAGCCGCCACAGGAAACGCACCACGTTGTGGTGGATGTCGATGCCGCTCATGAATTCAAGTCGCGCGCCGGGCCGTGTGGCCTGCATCTTTCCAATGTGGCTGTCCAGCGCGTCGCGTCCCGTCAGGTCGGCCCGTGGATCGACATAGATGGCATGATCGGCCCAGCACTGGACCAGCAGTTTTTGGCGCGCGTTGGCATCGGTTTCGTTCCATGCCGCCAGATAGTGCGTCACAATGGCGGCTATATTTTCCGTGGTCATGAAATTCTCCCTAGCAACACATTCCTATCAGTTCGATCTTGGCCGGAGCAACGGCTGTCATGCTTTCACCATGATGCGGGTCAATTTAATCCCACGAAATCCACTCACAGGTGCCGCCCGTGATTCATCGCCGCCATGCGCTTTCGCTTGTTGCCGCCGCCATTCTTCCTGTTCGCGCTTTCGCCGATGCCGCGCCGAAGAGCGAGGTTCGCGACAGCCTTCTGAAGCATTTTGCCGATGAAGGCACCATCGGCACGTTTGCGGCCTTCAAGGCCGCCGATAATGCGTTCGTCGTGAGTGACACCACGCGCACCCGCGAGGCCGTGCTTCCCGCATCCACCTACAAGATTCCGCATTCGGTGATTGCGCTGGAAACCGGTGTCGTTGCCGATCCGGACAAGGATATTTTCAAGTGGGACGGCAAGACCTACGCCATCAAGGAATGGAACAAGGATCACACCCTGCGCACAGCCATCGCCGCGTCTGCCGTGCCGGTGTATCAGCAGATCGCGCGGCGCATCGGCGCGGAGCGGATGCAGAAATATCTCGATGCGTTCGATTACGGCAACCGCAACATCGGCGGCGGCATTGATCGTTTCTGGCTCACCGGGGATTTGCGTATCTCGCCGATGCAGCAGCTCGCGTTCATCGACAAATTGCGCCGCCGCGCGCTGCCGGTATCCAAACGCGCGCAGGATCTGACTGCCGACATTCTGCCGGTGACAAAATTCGGCGACAGCCTGATCCGCGCCAAGACCGGCCTGATCGGCGTCGATGACCGCACGGCGATGAGCGGCATCAAGGCTTCATTGGGCTGGCTGGCCGGCTGGGCCGAGAAGGGCAGTGCGCAGACCGTGTTCGCGCTCAATCTCGACATCCGCGAACCGAAACACACCGCCAGCCGGATCAAGATCGTGCAACAGTGTTTGAGCGACATAGGTGCCATTTGACGCCGATGGCCGGTTTCGCACTCGCATGAAACCGGCTAGGCTCCTGCCAATCAGAAAATCAGGGAGCCGAAACCATGTCCTCATCAGCCGCCGCGAAAATCGCACCGGTCTCGTCCTGGCGGGATCTTGCCGCGCGTTACGTTGAGGCGTGGAATGCGCACGACGTTCCGGCGATCATGGCATTTCACGTCGATGACACCAGCTACCAGCGTCACGGCATTCCGAAAGTGTACAAGGGCAAGGATGCTGTGGCCGAGCAGTTCGGCAAGGATTTTTCGGGCCTGCCGGGCCTGAAGTTCGAGCCGGTCGCGCTGTATGGCAGCGACGATCATTTCGTCTCGGAAATGATCCTCACCGCCACCACGCCGGACGGCAAGCCGGTGACCATGGAATTGGTCGATGTCATCACGCTGCGCGACGGCAAGGTGGTTCACAAGTCCAGCTACTTTGTCGCCAGCCGCCCGCCGAAAGCGTAACGCGCCAAACGAGACGGCGAGGGGCGCTCAGTCCTTCGCCGTTGCCGCCGCCGCCTGCGCCGCGAGCACGGCCTTGGTCGCAGCCAGATCGACCAGCGGATAGGTCTCGAACTGCGCGGGGATGATGTCCGCCCATTCGTTCAGGATTCTGTGCAGCACCTCGTTGCTTTCCACATCGAAGATCGCCACCGCGCCGCGCCCGATGCGCGGATAGATGTGCTTGCAGATGCCCTGCGCCTGATAGGCGGACATCCAGGGCCAGAAACCCTGACGCGCCTTGGCGACCTCCGAGGGCCGCTCGGGGCGGGGATTCGAGATCACGAGAAACAGCATCCAGGCCTCCAAAACCCCAGTTTATCACACCGGCGCGGGGCAGCCAGACCGGCCATTTTCGGGGCCGCCGGGCCATTTTCCCCGGCCCAAACCGCGTGCTAGAACGCTGCCCACACTATTATTAGAGAGCGGCGCCCGCCGCCAAAGCTGGGGCGACATCCATGAAGACCATTCTTGAAGCACTCGATGAACGCCGCGCGGGCGCAAAAAAGGGCGGCGGCGACAAGCGCATCGAGGCGCAGCATGCGCGCGGCAAGCTGACCGCCCGCGAGCGGATCGAACTGCTGCTGGATAAAGGCTCGTTCGAGGAATTCGACATGTTCGTCGAGCATCGCTCGGTCGAGTTCGGCATGGAGAAGAACAAGATCCCCGGCGACGGCGTCGTGACCGGGTGGGGCACGGTCAACGGCCGCACCACCTTCGTGTTCGCCAAGGACTTCACCGTGTTCGGTGGCTCGCTGTCGGAAACCCACGCGCTGAAAATCACCAAGCTGCAGGACATGGCGCTGAAGGCACGCGCGCCGATCATCGGACTGTACGATGCGGGCGGCGCGCGCATTCAGGAGGGCGTCGCGGCGCTGGCGGGTTACTCTTACGTGTTCCGCCGCAACGTGATCGCCTCGGGCGTCATTCCGCAGATCAGCGTCATCATGGGGCCGTGCGCGGGCGGCGACGTCTATTCGCCGGCGATGACCGACTTCATCTTCATGGTGAAGAACACCAGCTATATGTTCGTCACCGGCCCCGACGTGGTGAAGACCGTGACCAACGAAGTGGTCACCGCGGAAGAACTCGGCGGCGCGTCGGTGCACGCCACGCGCTCGTCCATCGCGGACGGCGCATTCGACAACGACGTCGCGACGCTGTTGCAGATGCGCCGGCTGATCGATTTCCTGCCGAGCAACAACACCGAAGGCGTGCCAGAGTGGCCGAGCTTCGACGACATCGAGCGCACCGAAGAGTCGCTCGATACGCTGATCCCGGCCAATCCGAACCAGCCTTACGACATCAAGGAACTGATCCTGAAGGTGGTGGACGAGGGGGATTTCTTCGAACTCGCCGATACCTTCGCAAAGAACATCGTCACAGGATTTGGCCGCATCGCGGGCAAGACGGTGGGCTTCGTCGCCAACCAGCCGATGGTGCTGGCGGGCGTGCTCGACAGTGATGCTTCACGCAAGGCCGCGCGCTTCGTGCGGTTCTGCGACGCGTTCAACATTCCGATCGTCACCTTTGTGGACGTGCCGGGCTTCCTGCCGGGCACCGCGCAGGAATATGGCGGGCTGATCAAGCACGGCGCGAAACTGTTGTTCGCCTACAGCCAGTGTACTGTGCCGCTGGTCACCGTGATCACGCGCAAGGCTTACGGCGGCGCGTTCGACGTGATGGCCTCGAAGGAAATCGGCGCGGACATGAACTACGCTTGGCCTACGGCGCAAATCGCGGTGATGGGCGCGAAGGGTGCTGTGGAAATCATCTTCCGGCAGGACATCGGCGACGCGGAAAAGATCGCCGCGCGCACCAAGGAATACGAGGACCGTTTCCTGTCGCCGTTCGTTGCCGCCGAGCGCGGCTATATCGACGACGTCATCATGCCGCACTCGACCCGCAAGCGCATCGCCCGCGCGCTGGCCATGCTCAAGGACAAGCACGTCGACGTGCCGATGAAGAAGCACGACAACATTCCTTTGTGAGGACTGTAGTTTACCAGCCGTGTGTGCGTTTAAGATTTTCCCACATCTCGTAAACACTGCGTAGAATTCCTTCAAACTCCATATCATTTCCACTCGGGCCTGCCAGCATTACCTTTCGGCTCGGATTGGCAGGCCACCACTGAGAAAAGAAGCCTTGAGCAGCAGTGCTGATGGCGTGCGAGGCGGTATTCGCGGCGTGACTTGGCGCGCTGGCGACAGGTCGTATGTCGTGCAATTTTAGATGTTTTGCTGCGTGACAGATTCCTCTAATGCGTCCGAAGTCTTCATTTTGTTGCTCTAGAGAGTTCGCGAACGTGCTTGCGCTGGATACGTTTACAGGAACGCCAGCATTGTTTGTGTAAGTGAAGCTTGAAATTACTGCGGCTTGGTGGGTGTGGAATACCCAGTCCGACATATGAAAAAGTGAGATCGCAGCGTGTAAAGCGAGCCGTAAATTACCTTTGTTCTTGAAATATTCGCTGCAATCGGGGACGACTATTTCCAGCCAGAAATCAGCCGAGGTATTAAGTTGAAAAATGCCCGTCATCTGCGCTTACCTTGCTAGAGGTGCTTAGGCATTAGTTTAGCTGTTCGTCTATCGTGTTCCATTATTAAGTTAACCATGCCCCACATCCTCGTTGTCCGCGCCACAGTCCTCGATGAATCCCAACGCGCCGCGTTCGATACGTGGTATTCGCGCGAGCATTTGCCGGACGCCGTGAAGTCGTTCGGCTCCAAGCGCGCGTGGCGTTATTGGCTCGCCAACGACCCCGCTGTGCATCTGGCGATGTATGAATTCCCCGACCGCGCGTCGCTCGATGCCGCCGCGGGCGGCGAGGAAATGAAGCGGCTGATCAAAGACTTCGACCGCGACTGGCCGCAGGTCAAGCGCACGCGCGACATCATGGTGCAGGCTGAGAGCTGGCCGGCGTAGCCGTCTTTTGTCATCACCGGGCATGGCTAGTCGAGGCGCGCGTCTGCCTTGCATCTATCAACCGGTCGTCCCCGCGAAAGCGGGGATCCAGGTCTTCGTGCCGCGCATCGACCGGATTGCTGTTTCCAAAAACTGGATCCCCGCTTTCGCGGGGATGACCGGGTAATGTTATCGACGAGCTTTGATCTAGCGGTGCATCCACTGCGGCTGCTTCGGAACTATGCTACGCCTCCATCATGGAGCCCGCCGAATCGGTTCTTTTCATCTTCGGATTGTTCGCCATGGTCGCCGAGGCCATGACGGCGGCGCTTGCTGCCGGGCGGCGCAAGATGGACTGGTTCGGCGTCGCAGTGCTCGGATGCGTCACGGCGCTCGGCGGCGGCTCGCTGCGCGACATGCTGCTCGGGCATTATCCGCTGCTCTGGGTGAAGCATCCGATGCTGCTGTTGCTGACCGGCGGCGCTGCGCTGCTCACCATCGCGCTGGCGCGCGTGGTACATCGCTTTCATTATTTGTTTCTCGTGCTCGATGCGATCGGGCTTGTGGTGTTTACGATTATCGGCTGCAGCGTCGCCATGAACATGGGCCAGCCGCTGACCATCGTTGTGGTGGCGGGCATGATCACTGGATGCGCCGGTGGCGTGCTGCGCGACATTCTGTGCACCGAGGTGCCGCTGCTGTTCCGCAGCGAGCTTTACGCCAGCGTCTCGCTGGTGACGGGCGCGATCTATGTCGCGGGCACGCATTACGGACTGGACCACGTTGCGGTGGTGATCGGGTCGGTCGCGTTTGGGCTGACATTCCGGCTGCTGGCGATCCGCTACAAGTGGGAAATGCCGAAGTTCATCTACGAGCGGGAAGGGCCGCACTGAGCGTTTTGTTCGGTGAGGCAGCATCGCTGTCACGAACCGGTGTGACGTTTTGTTCCAGGAAACTTTTGAGCAGGCTGCGCGTTTATAATGCATGCCGACACGCAAGCCTCCTCCCATGATCAATCAGCCGCCGTCCGATGGAAGCCACATGCCCCGGCAGATGGTGTCGCGGGTTGAACAGCGTGGCCTTGCGAAGCAGTCACCGCGCGATAAGGCGCTCTGTGCGAAGGCGCGCGGCGATGCTCTCAAGAAGCAACGCGAAGCGCTGGGCGCGCCGGTGGCCGAGAAAAACGGTGTGTCACATTCCAGTCGCGAAAAGGCGTCCTGAGCGGCGCGCGCATTCTGTGCGACTCATGTCGGTTCGATCAAAATTCTTTCAAGTTTTCCGCATCCGTGCGGTCGTGCCGGCCACGATCTGCATTGTTGCACCCAGCAGCCAGCTGCACGCGAGCAGGGTGGACCCTTCCGCCGCCATATCGGCATCGGTGACGATAGAATAGACCGCGATGAAGGCCGCTGTGGCGGCGAGGAAGGTTCCAGCCGCGCTCAACAGTTCGACCGGATCGGTGGTGGACGGATCTTCGCCCCGCGAGGCGGCCTCGCGCGCCATCGACAACCGGCCCGTGCGGTGCGGCGGGACGTCGATGCCGAGGTAAAAGCCGATTGCGCCGAGCACCATCAAGGCAAGGCTTACGCCGACCGATCCCAGCGCCTCAACGCGCGCGCTCGAAACGTGAGCCGCGACGAACAGGCCGCATGAGGCGCCCGCCATGGACAGGCCGAGGCGCTCGATGACATGCGCGCATCTTGAGGTGCGGGAACGGACGGAGCGGTGGGCGATGACGCTGTCTGCCATCTTCTACCAATCACGGAACAGCAAATGGTTCCAACGTCGTCGGGAAAATCGGCGACATTTGTTTAGGCGCGCGCCCTTCGATTCAAAAGATACCCATTCGATACCTTTCGAAACTTGACAGGATGTTGCGATAGGACTATATTCCGCTTGTCCCGCCTCACTCATGAGGGGCGGCTCGCGATCGTCACGATACGCGAGGCGGGATGCGGTGGCCGCGGCGGTGTTCGAAGGCCGTGGCGCGTGGGGGATGATCCGGCTTGCCGGGTGATGTCGCGCGCGGCACGGAGATGACGACCACGCCGTTCGCGGACGTCCCAAAGCGCGTTA
>Ga0315336_1003005_pt1 | contig 23751 bp, 24 predicted proteins | sample ASW5metaG_FD_204512 | JGI IMG/M metagenome (GOLD analysis project Ga0315336, IMG submission 204512) | Ammonia-oxidizing marine archaeal communities from Monterey Bay, California, United States - ASW #5 | ecosystem: Environmental > Aquatic > Marine > Intertidal zone | place: USA: California... | reverse complement strand
ATGCTTCTGTTTGGCGGGGCCATGGTGGCGATCATGGTGTGGCGTCCGCGCGGCCTTCTTACTCAGCGCGTGCCGAGTGTGCGCCTGGGCTTGTGGCCGCCCAGAGCCGCTCGGGATAATTCCCCGTGAGCACCCTTGTGGCGCCAGATATAGCGGGTCCGGCGATGCTGGATGTCCAGCATCTTTCAATGCGATTTGAAGGCGTCACCGCAATTGACGATGTTTCGTTCAGCGCCCGTAGGGGTGAGATTACAGGCATAATCGGTCCCAACGGTGCTGGTAAGACCACCGTTTTCAACTGCATCACTGGTTTCTACCGACCCAGCGTCGGGCGAATCGCCCTTGACCATGAAGGTGGTAAATTTCTTCTGGAGCGCATGGAGGGTTTTCGCATTGCCCGGGATGCAGGTGTCGGGCGAACCTTCCAAAATATTCGCCTGTTTCCGCGTATGACGGTGCTGGAAAATTTGCTTGTTGCCCAGCATGTGAAGTTGATGCGTGCCTCGGTATTTTCCATTTTCGGCCTGCTGGGGTTGCCCCGTTTCCAGGTTGCAGAGACCCAGGCCATAGAAATTGCCAGCGACTGGCTCGATCGATTGGGGTTAATAGGAGTGGCCGACCGTGAAGCGGGTACCCTGGCTCACGGGATTCAGCGCAAGATCGAGATCGCCAGAGCCATGTGTTCGGGGCCAAAGCTACTTTGCCTTGACGAACCAGCGGCGGGTCTCAACCCGCGAGAGACTGAAGAACTGAACCAGTTACTGCTAAATATCCGCGAGGATGAAAAAATCGGTATCTTGTTAATCGAGCACGATATGGCAGTGGTCATGAATGTATCGGATCACGTGATAGTATTGGATTACGGCGCAAAGATCAGCGACGGTACGCCGGAAGAGGTTCGAAACGATCCTGCCGTTATCCGGGCCTATCTGGGTGAAGAGGATGAGGTCCCTGGAAGAGATATTAGCGACCTGTCCCCAGGTGGTGGACGCCAGTGAATAATTTTGCGGCAGAGCCACTTCTCGGCGTGAATGCGATTGAGGCTTATTATGGTGCGATCCGGGCCCTTACCGGGGTCAACCTTGAGGTGCGGGAAGGGGAAATAGTCACTTTGATCGGAGCAAATGGGGCTGGCAAGTCTACTCTGTTGATGGCCATATGCGGTAATCCACAAGGCCGTGGCGGCCGCATAGTGTTCGCGGGCCGGGATATCACCTCGTTGCCGACACACAAAATTGCCAGACTAGGAATTGCTCATGTGCCTGAAGGCCGTCACATCTTCCCCCGTATGACGGTTATGGAAAATCTCCAGATCGGAGCGACTTGTAGCGCCGGTGATTTTTTTGCGGAAGACCTCGATTATGTGTTTGCAATATTCCCGATTCTAGGAGAACGGCAGCATCAGCGTGGCGGGACTTTGTCTGGCGGCGAACAGCAAATGCTGGCCATTGGTCGGGCACTGATGAGCCGTCCCCAGCTTTTGCTGTTGGATGAACCGTCCCTCGGTTTGGCTCCCTTGGTGGTTCGGCGAATCTTTGAGGTCATCGCCGAGATTAATTCTGCACGCGGCATGACAGTTTTCTTGGTTGAGCAAAATGCCTACCATGCTCTGAATCTTGCCGATCGCGCCTATGTCATGGCCAATGGTGCAATTCAGATGGAGGGCCCCGGTGCGGAACTGCTCCATGACGCCGATATTCGTGCCACCTACCTAGAAGGGGGGCACGGGTGACGGTTATTAATGATTGGCTAGTGTTTTTAGGGCTGACCATTACCATCTTTGGTGCCGCCGCTTGGCTCATGGGGTCGGCGCTAGCCGCGACTTGGCGTCCTAACTGGCAGGTGTTTGCTTATGGTTCGTTGTTGGCTTTCTTCGATCGTTTTCTTGCGTGGAGCTTGTTCGGTTCTCCACTCATGTGCTTGCCCGATTTACTGAGGGATTTAATGGTTATCACATCGATAGGACTGTTTGCCTGGCGCATTCGTCAGGTCCGACTGATGGTCGGCCAATACCCTTGGCTTTATGAGAAGGTGGGCCCATTGAATTGGCGCGCACGATAAGATAAGGCTTTCATGCCAGTCACGGCAACCTTGTCAAAGCTATTGCCAGTGTTAGTCTTCATAGCAGTTTGAATCACAAACATGTGCCAGGAGCATGTCATGAAGGTTATAAAAATTACCATCCTTTCCGTCTTAATGGTTATCGGGCTCGGGCTATCAGGGTGCGATTCTCAAACCAGCGAATCCAATGTCATCGTCATCGCCACCACAGGACCTATGACCGGTCAATATGCAGCGTTCGGCGAACAAATGCGCCTTGGCGCAGAACAAGCAATCAAGGATATAAATGCCGTGGGCGGGGTGCTGGGCATGAAGTTAAAACTTGAAATAGGTGACGACCAATGCGACCCCAAGCAGGCTGTGGCAGTCGCCAATCAGATGGTCAACAAGGGCGTTAAATTCATGGCTGGGCATTTCTGTTCAGGCTCCTCCATCCCCGCTAGTCTCGTCTATCAGGCTGAAAACATTCTCATGATTTCACCGGGCTCAACAAATCCGAAATTGACTGAACGCGGTATGTCTAACGTCTTCCGAGTCTGCGGACGCGATGACCAGCAGGGTCAGGTCGCTGGTGATTTCATCGCCGACAAGTTCAAAGGCAAGAGGATCGCCGTGGTGCACGACAAACAGGCCTACTCCCAAGGTTTGGCTGAAGAGACGATGAAACAGATGAAGAAGCGGGGCATCCCCATTGCCCTAACAGGAACCGTGACTCCCAAGGAAAAAGATTATTCATCGATAGTGACTCGGCTCAAAGCGGGTCGTATCGATGTCCTCTTTTATGGAGGCTATCATGCTGAGGCTGGCCTGATCTTGCGCCAGATGCGTGCACAAGGGATGTCCACTCGGTTAGTGTCTGGAGATGCCCTGGTGACCCAAGAATTTTGGAACATTACCGGCAAGCTGGGGGAGGGGACACTGATGACCTTCAGCCCGGATCCCCGTAAGAACCCCAAGGTTGCCCCCCTAGTGGCCAAGTTCAAGGCACAGGGTTATTCGGCTGAAGGCTATACACTCTATACTTATGGCGCCATTCAGGTATTCGCCCAAGCGGCAAAACGCGCCGGTGGGACCGATGCTGCCAAGCTGCGTGCGGAGCTTTACAAAGGAAAGTTTGATACCGTGCTTGGTAAAATTGGCTTCGACAGCAAGGGTGATGTGACGGCGCCGGGTTACGTCTTCTACGAATGGAGTAATGGTAAATACGATTACGCTAAGCTCTGAGTACGCACCTTGGATACATCGCTCTTAATTCCAGCACTTCTTGTGGCGGGGTGGCGTATGCCCCCGACATATGGTAATGAGACTTCCCGAGTGTCGCACCGTGCATTGATCCATGGTGCACCCTCTGAAGGGGAATGCAGTGCCGGCAGAAACCATTGTCATCGCCTCCGACCACGGTGCGATCACGCTCAAGGAAGCGCTCATGGAGGAATTGCAAGAGCGTGGGTATTTGGTTCTTGACCTTGGGATCAATGGACCAGATACGGTGGACTACCCTGATTTTGCCGATGCGCTCTCCAAAGTGATCCGCGAGGAGCGCGCGGTCAAGGGTGTGTTGATGTGCGGTTCGGGAATTGGGATGAGCATTGCTGCAAACCGTCATCGCGAGATACGTGCCGCCTTGGTACATGACAACCTGGGCGCCCGGCTTGCTCGCAGGCACAATGACGCCAATGTCCTGGTGATGGGAGGGCGGGTCATTGGAATCGAGGTAGCAAAGGACTGCTTAGCCACATTTCTTGATACTGAATTTGAGGGTGGACGTCATGCCCGGCGCGTTGCCAAAATGTCTTGACTGATGGGCCTTCGTTAGGCCTTGGAAGCGCAGGGATTATCTACTATGTCATCCATTTCAAGTAACACAGAGAAGGATTTCCAGGAGGTCTTTTTCGGTGATGATTTACAGGACGTGGATCCAGAAGTATTCGCCGTGGTCCAAGACGAACTTGAGCGCCAGAAAGACCAGATTGAGTTGATCGCTTCGGAGAATATCGTGTCCCGGGCAGTGCTGGAAGCCCAGGGGACGGTGCTGACCAATAAATACGCTGAAGGCTATCCCGGGCGGCGTTATTACGGTGGTTGTGAATTTGTCGATGTTGCAGAGCAGCTGGCCATAGACCGCGCCAAGTCATTATTCGGGTGTGCTTACGCCAATGTGCAGCCCCACTCGGGGAGCCAGGCTAACCAGCAGGTATTCTTTGCCCTGATGAATCCGGGTGATACCTTCCTGGGCATGGCACTTGCTGCCGGCGGCCACTTGACCCATGGGGCAGCGCCCAATCAATCTGGAAAATGGTTCAACGCGGTCCAGTATGGGGTTCGTGAACAGGATGCGCTGATCGATTTCGATGAGGTCGAAAGTCTCGCTTGGAGACACAAACCGAAGCTTATACTGGCTGGGGGGTCGGCCTATCCGAGGATCATCGACTTCGCACGCTTCCGTGAAATTGCGGATGACGTGGGTGCAGTTCTGTTGGTGGACATGGCCCATTTTGCAGGTTTAGTCGCCGGTGGTGTCCATCCCAACCCGCTTGATCACGCTCAAGTCGTTACCACTACAACTCACAAGACCCTGCGTGGGCCACGGGGCGGTATGATTCTCAGCAATGACGAAGATCTGGGTAAGAAATTTAATTCTTCAGTCTTCCCAGGAACCCAGGGTGGGCCCCTGATGCATGTGATAGCTGCTAAGGCGGTGGCCTTCGGTGAGGCATTGGCACCGGACTTCAAAAATTATGCCGCAGCCGTTAAGGAGAATGCGCGAATTCTTGCCGATGCGCTAAAGGGGGAGGGAATTGATATCGTCTCGGGCGGCACAGATACACACCTTCTGCTAGTGGACCTGAGACCTTTGGAGCTAACCGGCAAGGCAGCAGAAGCGAGCCTTGAGCGGTCGGGGATCACATGCAACAAGAACGCTGTGCCCTTCGATCCACAAAGTCCTTTTGTGACCTCGGGAATTCGTTTGGGTACTCCGGCCGCCACCACCAGGGGCTTCGGTCCCACCGAGTGGCGCAGCGTCGGGGCCTGGATCGTTGAGGTGCTAAATGGCCTAAAAGCCAACCCAGAGGATAATTCCGCCGTCGAAACAGAAGTCCGTGCCAAGGTTGGCGTTCTTTGCCGGCGGTTTCCGATTTACCCAGACCGGGAATAAACAAAGGGCGAGGGGGCCCGATAACAATGCGTTGTCCTTTTTGTGGTCATGATGATTCCCAAGTCAAGGATTCGCGTCCCACCGAAGACGGCGTGGCCATTCGCCGCCGCCGTTTCTGTGCTGCCTGCGGTTCTCGCTGGACTACTTTTGAGAGAGTCCAGATTAGAGATCTCATGGTGTTGAAAAGCAATCGCAAGAAGCAGTTATTCGATCGCGACAAGTTGGTTCGATCAATTCGCATCGCGGTGCGCAAACGGCCGGTGGACGAAGAACAGGTTGAGCGTATCGTCAGTTCTATTCAGCGCCGCCTGGAGACCATGGGGGAAAGCGAAATCCCTTCCAGTCATGTTGGTGAGTTGGTGATGGAGGCGCTGGCCGGAATTGACCAGGTTGCGTTTGTTCGCTTTGCTTCTGTTTATCGTAACTTCCGTGAGGCTAAGGATTTCGAGGAATTCGTGGGCCAGCTTGGTGTTGAAGACAGCTGAAGAAATAGATATACGCCACATGATGGCAGCGCTGGCGCTAGCGCGCCGGGGTTTGGGACAGGTTTCGCCGAATCCAGCTGTGGGCTGTGTTGTGCTGGACAGTGCTGGCTTGGTTGCAGGGCGGGGCTGGACCCAACCAGGTGGCCGTCCCCATGGGGAAGCCGAGGCGCTGCGACGCGCAGGAGATGCGGCCCGAGGTGGGACCGCTTATGTAAGCCTCGAACCCTGCTCTCATCACGGCGAAACGCCGCCCTGCGCCGACGCCTTGGTGGCCGCGGGGATCAGGCGAGCTGTGATTGCTGCTGAGGACCCTGATCCAAGGGTTTCGGGGGCAGGGATCGCACGACTCGAAGAAGCCGGGTTGGACGTTCGTGTCGGGGTCAGGCGTCAAGACGCTGAGCGAATCAACGCGGGCTTCTTTAAAAGAATAAACGAAGGCCGCCCTTTGGTAACGCTGAAATGTGCGACCACTCTCGATGGACGTATAGCTACCCACACCGGAGAAAGTCAGTGGATCACGGGAGAGGTAGCGCGGACATGGGGCCATGGCTTGCGGGCGTGCCATGACGCCGTGTTGACTGGGGTCTCTACGGTACGAGCCGACGATCCGGAACTCACCTGCCGGCTTCAAGGTATGGGAGCGCTCTCGCCGCTACGCGTGGTATTGGATTCCAGGCTGACGATGCCACTTACCTCCAAACTGGTGATCACGGCGGAGGACCATCCCACTTGGATCATGACTTTGGTTGGGGCTGAACGCAAACGGAAGTCTGCCTTCCTCGAATGCGGTATCGAAGTGTTGGAGGTGGAAGCCGACAATAGCGGCCATCCCAATACAGATTCTGTCCTTGCAATACTAGCCCAAAGGGGTGTGACTAGAGTGCTGGCCGAAGGTGGTGGAGGTGTGGCGGCAGCGCTGTTGCGGGCCGGTACCGTAGACCGGATTGCATGGTTTCGGACGTCCGCCATCATCGGAGGCGATGGGATCCCTGTGGCCGAGGCCTTTGGCGTCGATACGTTGGGAGAGATGGCGACCTTCGAGCGACGCCAAAGTTTTGTAGTAGGTCGTGACTGCCTCGAAATTTATGAGCACTAAGGCGGCGTAGGGCGCAACTAACCTGGGTAAAGGAAGGGATAGGTATGTTCACGGGGATCATTACTGATATAGGAACGATCCGTAAGGTTGAGACCAGGACCGATGCCCGCATGGAGATCGAAACCAGTCTCGATGTAGACAATATAGACATCGGTGCTTCCATCGCCTGTTCGGGACCTTGTTTGACAGTTGTGTTAAAGGGCAAAAATGATGGTGCGGACTGGTTTGCAGTTGATGTCTCGGCAGAAACTCTGACGAGGACTACTCTTGGAGGCTGGACGCAGGGTCAGAACGTCAACCTGGAGCGTTCTCTGAAGCTGGGAGACGAATTTGGAGGTCATATGGTGAGCGGCCACGTTGACGGGATTGCCAATTTGCGGGGGCGTGAATTAGTGGGGCAGAAGGATGGGAGTGTAAGACTTACTTTCCAGGTGCCCTCCGAACTATCAAGGTTCATTGCCGAAAAGGGTTCGGTGGCGCTTGATGGCGTTTCATTGACTGTGAATGATGTCGCGGATGCTCTCTTTTCGGTGAACGTTGTTCCACACACCCTGGAAAATACAACGCTGGGCTATGCCAAGGAAGGCGCTGATATTAATATCGAGGTAGACATGATCGCGCGCTACTTGAACCGCCTTGCCTTGGTTTGATTCGGTTGTATGTTCCAGGTGTCGAAGCGGGACTTGGGCCGGCGGGAATATTCACATGGAAATATGAAAATGATTAGACATGAGTGACCATCCGCACATTATGATTGTTGAGGCGCGGTTCTATAAGGACATCGCCGACGAACTGGCCAGGGGCGCCATGGCGGCGTTGGATGAGGCTGGGGCAAGTTACGATCGTTTCCCTGTTCCCGGTGCTTTCGAAATACCCGGCGCGATCCGTCTAGCTATGGATGCGCAGCGTGACGGCGCCGCCCGCTTTGACGGGTATGTGGCGCTTGGTTGCGTTATTCGCGGCGAGACCACACATTACGATTATGTTTGCGGTGAATCGGCACGTGGTCTGCAGGATCTTGTGCTAAAGCATAAGCTTGCCATTGGCTATGGTATATTGACCGTCGAAAATAAGGACCAAGCCACGGTGCGGTGCTCGGTATCTCAAGGAGATAGGGGCCGCGCCGCCGTCGAGGCATGTCTCTCTATGGTGAACTTGATCCGTGAATTTAGCGGATAGAACAGTGGGCGCGGGTAGAAGCGGGCCGGACGTTAAGGCGGCATTCTCTAGAAAAATGGGATGCCGTACTGCGGCTCGACTAGCAGCGGTGCAAGTGCTCTATGAAATCGAGTTGACCGATGTCGGTGTGGATTGGGCCATTGCCCAGTTTTTATCCGGCAAATTTCCCCAACCCGAAGCCGAGGATGGCGCGTTAATTGGAATGCCGGCTCCGGATCCTGATTTGTTTGCAACTATTGTCAGTGGAGTGATTGCGCAACGTGAGCGGCTTGATGGAATCATCGGTACAGCGCTGACCGTCAATTGGACTGTTCCACGACTTGACATTCTCGTGCGGCTCATTCTTGAGGCCGGTGTTTTCGAATTGATTTTTTGCGAAGATATTCCTCTCAAGGTAACCATCAACGAATATGTCAACTTGGCCAATGCATTTTTCGATGGTGCCGAACTAGGTCTGATTAACGGTGTCTTGGATTCCGTCGCCTCTACACACGAGGCTGGGGCCTAGAAGGGAAGGCGTTGATGGCTATTAATGGGATTGGTGACGAGTTCGATCTAATTTCTAGGTATTTTGCGCCACTGGCAGCGGGTGCCCCCGGTGCTCTTGGGCTCACCGACGATGCATCCATCGTAGATGTACCGGAGGGTCAGGATTTGGTCGCGACGTCGGATTCTATTGTCGCCGGAATTCATTTCTTTGCTGACGATCCAGCTATCGATATAGCTCGAAAAATTATTCGGGTTAATCTCTCGGATCTTGCTGCCATGGGTGCGTGCCCGATTGGTTTGCTTCTATCGGTGATTCTGCCTCGCGATACCGACGAGGACTGGATGTCGCAGTTCGCCGCTGGACTAAAAGCTGATATCGATGAATTTCATGCGCCGCTGATAGGTGGCGATACAGTGGCCGGGGAAGGGCCCCTGACACTATCTATGACAGCTTTAGGCGCAGTGCCGGCCAGCCAAGTGTTGACGCGTGCGGGCGCATTGTCGGGAGACTCGATTTACGTCACCGGCACCATAGGTGACGGAACTCTTGGACTCGGCATTGCCAAGGGCACGCTCAAGGGGCTTGATCTATCACATGAAAATTACCTCATTGAGCGTTACCGCGTGCCGCGACCAAGGCTTGAGTTTGGCATGCGATTGCTGGGCCATGCCAATGCAGCGATCGATATTTCTGATGGCTTAATCGCGGATCTCGGTCATATATGTACTTGCTCTGGCGTCGGGGCATATCTCGATGCAGAATCTGTGCCTTTGTCCGGCGCTGCGCAAGAAGCCCTGGCGCAAGATAAACGTAGGTTTGCGGACCTCGTCATGGGCGGCGATGATTATGAACTTTTATTTACTTCGCCCTCGGAAGGGGATGCGGCGCTGTGCGATATTGCTGCGGACCTCGGCGTAAATATCACGCGCATCGGGGCTATCACCGAAGGAAACGGACTTGTAGTAGAGCCTGGGAAAGGTTTGGATCTGAATATAACAGTTGGAGGCTATCGCCATTTTCGCTAGAGGTATCCCGTCGCTCATAGCCCCAATACATCTTTTATTGATGCCACATTCGATCCTCTCCTCCACACTTTAATTTTGAGAAAAAGTAGAGTGGGCAGCATGATTGCAATGCTAAATACCACTCGCATTGACGGCAATTTTAGCGTGGACTAAGTATGTTATCTCCTCCCTCACTCACTATCGTTCACTGATTTCTTTCTCGTTGCCATGAGCGTGCGATTGCGCAATCTTGCGCTATGCTCCACGAGGCCCGACGTAACTTAATCCTGCTTGCCCTCTGTCAAGCTCTATTCATGACCGGAACTTCGATGGTGCTGACAGTGACGGCACTCACCGGAGAATCTTTATGGCCGGGCTCTGGTCTGGCCACCCTGCCAATTTCCTTACAGTTTGTCATGACAATGGTGGCGACGGTGCCGGCGTCGTTCGTTATGCGTCGTTTCGGCCGTCGCGCTGGGTTTCAGGTCGGCGCCTTGATCGGCTTGATCTCTGCCCTGATCAATGTGTTTGCAGTGATGGAGGGGAATTTTGCATTGTTCTGTGTCGGCTCTGCTCTGCTCGGCGTGCTTAATGGATTTGCCCTCTATTACCGTTTCGCCGCCGCAGATTGTGCCGACGAGGAGAATCGCTCACAGGCGATCTCCCTAGTTCTGGCCGGAGGAGTTGTGGCTGCATTTTCTGGCCCCAATCTTGCGCGTTGGACGGTGGATGCATACGGGGACGTGGCCTTTACCGGTAGCTTCGTCTCCCTGGCCGTGCTTCAGGTCGTGACTGTACTGTTACTGATATTTGTTGATATCCCTAGATTGAGCGCCGAAGAGCGCAAGGACCAGGGCCGACCATTCATGAATATATTACGAATTCCCGCGGTCCCCGTGGCGATACTTGCCGGTATGGCGGGCTACAGTTCTATGACCCTTGTGATGACTTCGACACCTTTGGCCATGGACAGCGTTGGCCACGCCTTCGTTGACACTGCGTTCGTCATCCAGTGGCATGTGTTTGCGATGTTCTCTCCTTCATTCGTCACGGGCCATCTGATCAAACGAATTGGAGTTTTGCCTGTTATAGCTACCGGTGCGGGCTTTATCCTGGCTTGCGTGGCGGTGAACCAAATGGGCCAGGGGCTTTGGCAGTTCACCACGGCACTGATGGCATTGGGGATAGGCTGGAACTTTATGTTCGTTGGTGGTACCAGCCTGCTCACTGGGATCATCGCCCGTCCGGAACAGGCAAAGGTCCAAGGCTTCAACGATTTTCTGGTGTTTGGCTCGGTTGCCTTGGCTGCACTGTTGGGCGGAATCATGCAACAAAATCTCGGTTGGGAAATGCTGAACTATGCAGTTGTTCCTGTTGTTTCTATTTCACTCTTGGCCACTGTTTGGCTTTGGGCTGTGCATCCTACCCGGGCTTGATGAATAGCCCTGTCATGGGGTTGTTGCGTCTTAAGTGGAGTTCTGGCATGTTCCCGCCACTTTTGGGGGTGAACTTCCGATCGCTGGTGGATGGGTGTCCGGTGGCGATGGGAGCCAGGCTCAAGCGGGCTCCGGTGGGAACCCGGGATATAGGGGACAATTCTGATGACAATTGCTTATTGGCTGATCTTCGGCTGTGGACTTTCCGCCATCCTTTTTGGAATCATCGCCTCCCGTACGGTGTTATGTGCTGATGCTGGAAACGATCGCATGCGCGAAATTGCTGCCGCGATACAGGTTGGTGCAAGCGCCTACTTGAACCGTCAATACCAAGCCATTGGTATTGTGGGTGTAGTAATAGGCGCATTTTTATGGTGGCGCATGGGGCTGCATGTAGCAGTGGGCTATGCCATTGGCGCGATTCTGTCTGGGGCTGCTGGATACATCGGCATGCACATTTCTGTACGTTCTAACGTGCGTACTGCGGAAGCCGCCCGCAGTGGCATAAGCGAAGCCCTTGGCATAGCCTTCAAGGCGGGCGCTATCACCGGTATGTTGGTAGTTGGCTTGGGGCTGCTTGGAGTCAGCATCTATTATTGGATCTTACTGCGTTATGGATTTGCTATGCGCCCGGCTCTCGAAGCGCTGGTTGCTCTTAGCTTTGGTGCATCTCTGATTTCCATCTTTGCCCGTTTGGGCGGCGGTATCTTCACCAAGGGTGCCGACGTGGGTGCTGACCTGGTAGGCAAGATCGAAGCCGGCATTCCTGAGGACGACCCCCGTAATCCAGCAGTTATCGCGGACAACGTCGGCGATAACGTGGGGGACTGCGCGGGCATGGCGGCTGATCTGTTTGAAACATATGCTGTTACAATAGTCGCGACTATGCTTTTGTCCGCCATTTTTTTTACCGGCGAAATCCAGCAATTAATGATGCAGCTACCTTTACTGATTGGCGCTGTCTGTATCATTGCCTCTATCATCGGTACTTATTTTGTCCGCCTGGGCGCGTCCCAGAACATCATGGGAGCGCTTTATAAGGGCTTCATCGCAACGGCGATGTTCTCTGCCGTTGGCATTGCCCTCGTAATCTATTATCTAATTGGATTTGACACTTCGTTCACTATCGGTGGTAAAAAATTTACAGGGATGAGCATTTTCCTTTCGGCTCTAACTGGCCTTGGTGTTACAGCCCTCTTAGTATGGATTACTGAGTATTATACTGGCACGGATCACCGGCCAGTGCAGAGTGTAGCCCAAGCATCTACCACGGGACACGGGACCAATATCATTCAAGGCCTCGCCGTTTCTATGGAAGCCTGCGCCTTGCCGGCACTAGTGATTTGCGGCGGGATAGTCCTCAGTTTCTTGGCGTCGGGCCTGTTCGGTATCGCAGTTGCCGTGACTTCTATGTTGGCCATGGCCGGCATGGTAGTAGCGCTCGACGCTTATGGACCGGTCACGGATAATGCCGGGGGCATTGCTGAAATGGCGGAATTGCCCGAAGAAGTGCGCAAGACTACCGATGCCCTAGATGCTGTTGGAAACACCACCAAAGCTGTGACCAAGGGATATGCTATCGGCTCGGCGGGTCTTGCCGCCCTGGTACTATTTGCTGCCTATACAGAGGATCTCAGCCATTACTTTCCCAATCTCAAGGTTACGTTTCAGCTCCAGGATCCGTTCGTTGTCGTAGGTTTGATTTTTGGAGGAATGCTTCCCTTCTTGTTCGCATCTTTAGGCATGATGGCAGTGGGCCGCGCCGCAGGTTCAGTGGTGATGGAAGTACGGCGGCAGTTTCGTGAGATCGACGGCATCATCGAGGGAACCGCGAAACCCGAGTATAGTCGTGCGGTTGATCTGCTGACCCGAGCCGCCATCAAGGAAATGATAGTGCCATCTCTGTTGCCAGTGCTGGCGCCTGTGGTGTTTTACGTGGTTATAAATTTCATTGCCGGGCAAGCAGCGGCGTTCACCTCACTGGGCGCGATGTTACTTGGTTCCATTGTCACCGGACTCTTCGTTGCCATTTCTATGACTTCGGGTGGTGGTGCTTGGGATAACGCCAAGAAGTTTATCGAGGATGGCAATCATGGTGGTAAGGGATCGGATTCCCACATGGCAGCCATTACCGGCGATACCGTTGGGGACCCTTACAAGGATACTGCCGGTCCCGCCATTAATCCGATGATTAAGATCATGAACATCGTAGCTTTGTTGCTTCTGGCCCTGGTTGCCTGACACTAGTATTTTTTGAGCGCTTTTCGACCAATTCGAATCATTATGTTGGGTTCGTGGGCTTTGAATTCAGACGCGGTCCATGGTTTTTATCGACATACAATAGTTGTAGGATATCGAAGATTTAGAACCGGTCTCCACCCGAGTTTGTGTGTTCGAAGCGCCCAAGGTTACCTATCAATTGTCGAATAAGGCTAAATTCTTGTCCCGGTGTTGGGGTATTACGTTTCGTCGGCTCTATAACGCGGCCATCGGCCAAAGTGTATTTCTTGACCTTCGCGACTCGGCCTGCACTGTTAAAGGAAATGGCTATCACTTTGCGCGTCAGTGGTTTGGGTTTTGCGAAGGCAGTGGAACGCTCCTTTTGGGAAATGTAATACCAAGTTTCGCCGTTAAATGTCGCGACATTGGTGGGGGAACCCAAGAGCTTCTGAACGCCCCCGCGATCTTGAATGCCAGGTTTAATCTGCGTTAGTTTTTCTTGGTTCACTGTGTTACCGCGAACGCTGACATCAGCCGAGCATCCTGTCGTCAGGAATACAATTGACGAGACCACCATCGTCCAATGACGAATCATAGCTCTCGGCTGGTTCAATTTGTGGGGTCGGTTCATATAGTCCATTTATTCCTATTGGCGTTGTCGTGCTTGACGGAGTGCTCATGGGTCACCATCCTAATTGCAAGATCGCATCGTGTAATTCCCTCTGTCAATACCCGCCGGGCTCCAATGATCCTTGACACATTATTTCGAAAACGTCGGCTGGATACACCTGCGAGCCTAATATATGGGGCTTTGGTGGCCCAAGCGCGTGATCCATGGTTCTATGGGGAACTCGGCGTTCCCGATACTGTCGAAGGCCGCTTCGAAATGATTGCCCTGCATGAATTTTTAGTGCTCAGAAGGCTCAAGACAGAAAAACAAGGTGGGCAGCCCAAGGCTGAAGAGCTGGGGCAAGCAATTTTCGACCTGATGTTTGCTGACATGGACAGGAATCTGCGAGAAATGGGGGTTGGGGATCTTGGTATTGCTAAAAGAGTCAAGGCTTTGATCAAGGAATTTTACGGCCGTATCAAAGCTTATGAAGAAGGGCTATCTGGAGCCAACTGGCTGCTTGCGGAGGCCCTAAATCGCAACGTTTTTTCTGGAGAAGCCGCAATCGGGACAGCGCATGCACTAGCTGTCTACTTACAAAATTCTGTGGCTAGTCTTGAAGAAGTCCCCTTTGAGGCAATGATGGGTGGACACCTATCCTTCGCTAAATTCTCTCTGGTCATATGCGGCCCCGATGAATAGGTTTTGTCAAGTAAGCTACCTTTTCGGACTAATTCCAATGAATCGAAAATTTAATCTCATCAATCCCAGGAAGTCGATATGAGTGAATTTTCGCGGTTGATCGCGGTGGCGTCAGGAATGAAGCCTGGAACGTTAGCGGCGGCCTTAGAAGTTGAGGCAGGGCCCGACGAACGCGCGGCCCTTGCACTCCGGTTCGGACTGATCTCCCTTAATCACCTGTCAGCAAGAGGCCAACTTCAGTTGTTTGACAATGGTCAGGCGGCACGGTTGGATGCGCGCATTATCGCCGATGTGGTTCAGGCCTGTGTAGTCACACTTGAGCCAGTGGCATCTCACATAGAGGAGAACCTCTCCGTCCATTACGCTCAGAGTGAGACCACGGACGTCGTGGTTAGGGACGTTCAGGTCCAATTTGATGATGACGAAGAGCCCGAACCTATCACCGATGACGGCATTGACATCGGCGAAGCGGTGGCGGAATGCCTTGGTCTTGCACTAGATCCTTATCCGCGCGCGGTCGATGCTGATTCGGCCCTTGAATCACTTGGTAACGTGCTTGGAGAGCGGGACAGGAGATTACCGTTTGCGGTATTGGGGAAATTAAAGCGGAAATGATCCTTTAAGCGACTTGCCCAAGCCTCTGAATTTGGGTAATAGACTTCACCATTCCCATGGGCGGCAGAATGTTAGCCTTATGGCCCAGGATTGAGAGATATCATTCAATGGCTGTTCCAAAATCAAAAATTTCCAAGTCACGGCGCGATCAACGTCGCTCCCACCATGCCCTTAAAGCCGCTGCATATGGTGAATGCCCCAATTGCGGTGAGTTGAAACGATCCCATCATGTATGCAGTTCGTGCGGTCACTATGATGGCAGAGAAGTAACTGAGTCCGAAGGCGTCGTTTGACGAGGCGCCCCACCGAGGGCGCCGGCAGCGTTTCCAATGCTGGGTGGTGGATACCATGGGTTTGACCGTAGCTCTTGACGCCATGGGTGGTGATGGTGCCCCGGACGTGATCGTCGGTGGGGCGGAATTGGCCCGTATCCGCTATCCCGAGATAGAGTTTCTCTTTTTTGGCGATAAAGAGGTGGTGGAAGTTTTGCTCGGGGATTACAAGAAACTGAGCGCGGTATCTTCCATCCATCATACCGAGACGGTCATCAGTGGTAAGGACAAACCATCAGTGGCCTTGCGCAAGGGTCGTGGCTCTTCCATGGGACTGGCCATTGACGCAGTCAAGCGGCGTGAAGCGGCTGGCCTAGTATCGGCGGGTAACACCGGGGCCCTGATGGCTATGGCGAAACTTGCTCTGAGGACATTGCCTGGGATCACCCGACCGGCCATCGCAACGGTACTGCCGACCACAATGTCGGAATGCGTGATGCTCGATCTAGGCGCTAATATTCAGTGTGACGACCGCAACTTGGTAGAATTCGCTATAATGGGCGAGGTCTTCGCGCGCACCGTACTGGGGCTACCAAAGCCCAGTATTGGGCTTCTCAACGTTGGGGAAGAGGACCTTAAGGGCCATGAGTCAATTCGTCAGGCGGCGGCGACCCTTCGTGAGATCGATCTGCCCATCGAATTCCATGGATTTGTGGAAGGGGATGCTGTGTGGGCTGGAGCAGTGGATGTCGTAGTAACTGATGGCTTCACCGGAAATGTCGCACTGAAAACCGCCGAGGGAATTGCCAAGATGTACACGTCCTTCATGCGTAAGGCCTTCAGCGCCTCACTGATTTCCAGGTTGGGGTACTTGCTCTCCCGGGGAGCAATTAACAAGGTAAGTATGAAGGTTGATCCGCGACGCTATAACGGTGCAATGCTCTTGGGACTCAATGGAATCGTCATCAAAAGTCATGGCGGGACCGATGCTTTTGGTTTCTCCAACGCCATCGGTGTTGCCGTGGATATGATCAAAGGCGGCTTCAACGAATTGATAACGGAAGAATTTGATCACCTGGGTAGTTTCGGAACGCCGGTGCAGAAGGTCGCCAGTTCCTGATGGTGAACCGGTCCGTGGTTCAAGGTTGGGGAGCATACCTTCCCGAAAAGGTTTTAACTAACCAAGATATAGCTAAGATCGTCGATACTTCCGATGAATGGATTTCCAGAAGGACAGGAATTCGGCAGCGACACATAGCCGCCGATAACGAGATGACGTCCGACCTTGCTACTTACGCAGCTGATCGAGCTCTAACCCAGGCAAAAATAGACAGCTCGGATATCGACGTCATCGTTGTCGGCACCGCGACCCCTGATGAAACCTTTCCTGCTACAGCGACCCGGGTCCAGGAAAGGATAGGGGCTCATGCCGCCTATGCCTTCGATATCCAGGCAGCTTGTTCGGGGTTCGTTTACGCTCTTGCTCTGGCCGATAATTTTCTGCGCTTGGGTCAGGCCCGCACCGCTTTAGTAATCGGTGCGGAGACCTTCTCCCGGTTACTCGATTGGGAAGACCGTACCACCTGCGTTCTGTTCGGCGATGGCGCTGGAGCCGTGGTGCTGCGGGTTGAAGATGGGCTGGGCAGCAATGCCGATCGGGGTGTGCTATCCACGCATCTTCATTCCGACGGCCGTCAACATGATCTCCTTTACGCTGATGGCGGCCCATCTCTCAATCAAGTAGCTGGCTTTGTCCGCATGCAAGGCCGCGAGGTTTTCCGTGAGGCCGTCACTAGGTTGTCATCTGTGGTCGATGAAACATTGGACTGTAACGGATTAACCATTGCCGACGTGGACTGGTTGGTGCCCCATCAAGCCAATAAACGGATCCTCGATTCGACTGCAGCAAAATTAGGAATTCCTCTGGAAAAAGTGGTGGTAACCGTGGATAGGCATGCTAATACCTCGGCCGCCTCGATCCCTCTTGCTCTAAACGAAGCGGCCAACGACGACCGAATAAAAAGGGGAGATCTTGTATTAATGGAGGCCATGGGTGCTGGCTTTACCTGGGCGGCGGCCGCATTGCGCTGGTAGCCTAGATAGCTTATTTGTACTCGCGTCCACCAGATTCGTGGATTAGGTAAGAGATTTGTCGCATCCCTTTGATCTTGACGGATTTTTTCCGGAAGGGTACCTTGGAATACTTCTTGGGAGGATGAAATGGCAGGTAACACCGTAACTCGCGCCCAACTAGGTGAAGCGGTTTATCAGGAGGTGGGGCTTTCACGCAACGAATCGGACGAATTGGTCGAAGCCGTGCTTTCGGAGATTAGTGACGCATTAACACGCGGTGAGAGTGTCAAAATCTCATCTTTTGGCAGTTTTTCTGTGCGGCAGAAGGGGCAGCGTGTCGGCCGCAATCCGAAAACTGGTGAGGAAGTACCGATTCTTCCGCGGAAGGTCCTCGTTTTTCGAGCCTCTCACGTCCTAAAGGGCCGGGTCGACAATATCACCCAACAGTCCGAAGAAGGCAGTGTGGGGGCGGCCACGCCCGGTTCGTTTGGCGCGGGGGTGGGAGGTAGCAGAGACGGGGGAATATATTAGATGGCACTTCTGGCCCGGTCAGCCGTTAATCCTGCTGCGGGGAGGCGGTCTGTTAAATCCGCCGATGCCTTTCGCACTATTAGCGAAGTCGCAAATGAACTGGAAATTCCCCAGCATGTTCTCAGATTTTGGGAATCCAAATTTTCCCAGGTCAAACCTCTTAAACGGGGAGGTGGACGACGTTACTACCGCCCAGAAGATATAGTTTTACTTCGCAATATTCAAAACCTTCTCTACAAGGAAGGCTACACCATCAAGGGTGTTCAGAAACTGTTGCGCGAAGGTCAGGTTAACCGGTCCGGGGGGAATGGAGCCGGGTATAGTGATAATACTAATTCGATGAATGATGCCCAACGCGGAGAAATCCGCGCGATCATAGACGAGCTAACCGCACTCAAGAAAATGCTGGGCAGGTAACGCCATCACCGCGCTAAATTAGCTATAGCAATGCAATTGCGGGCTGGGCGGTCGGGATGTACAGTGCAAACCGTTTGGGGGGTTACATGACGGAGCGTAGCGCAGCTTGGTAGCGCACTTCACTGGGGGTGAAGGGGTCGTGGGTTCGAATCCCGCCGCTCCGACCAATTTATCAGAGGGCCCGATGGACTATCCATCGGGTTCTTCCTTTTATTTGAATCTAGGTAGCTGCCAGGATGTGGGTATAACGACTCCGTGTCTGGCAAGCCCGAATGTTCCCCATATTTGATGACATGGCCCAGAAATCAAGCGTAAAACTATAAAGTGATAAATTGTAATATCGCCGTAAAACGCAACTGCAGAGAGACAATCAAAATAAAGCCGCAGAAAAACATTACTAAATTGCGGTTGGAGGGAAGGATAAGATGCTTACACCCGAACAGAATCAACGTTTGACCCAAGTTGGGCCCGGGACTCCGATGGGTGATATGCTGAGACGCTATTGGCATCCCATTGCTGCAGTATCGCAGATGAAGAGCCGCGATACGCTGCCGGTCAAGATTCTCGGTGAGGAACTGGTGCTTTATCGGGACCTCTCGGGCACCCTCGGATTGATCACCGCGCGCTGTCCCCACCGCAACATGTCGTTGGTCTATGGTATCCCCACTGAGTGCGGGTTGCGCTGCGCATACCACGGTTGGCACTTCGATGAGACCGGCCAATGCATCGGGCAACCTTACGAAGATACTGAAAACCCTGAGGGCCGTTTCAAGGACAAGATCGTTACCCCAGCTTATAAGATTGCCGAACTTGGTGGAATGTTTTTTGGCTACCTGGGGCCGGACCCGGCCCCGGTTTTGCCACCCTGGGACCTCTACGTGATGGACGACGTAATGCGCGAGGTTTGTTATGCCGTGGTCCCCTGCAATTGGGTACAGATCATGGAGAACTCGTTAGATCCTGTGCACGTTGAATGGCTTCACCAACATATGCGTAACTATGTCGTGGGCAAGCTTGGCGAGATGGAGAAGATTCGTGAGCCCCTGTCTCACCAGAAAATTGGTTTCGACGTTTTTGATCACGGAATCGTCAAGAGGCGCGTCTTAGAAGGGGAGACCGAGGCGGATGAGGATTGGGCAGTCGGCCATCCAGTGGTTTTTCCCAATTACCTGAAAAGTGGAAGTGCCAGTGCTCCAGCGTTTCAGATCCGTGTTCCCATAGACGATGAGACTACGTCGTATTGGTGGTACCGCTGCTATACCGAAGTTTCCGGCGTGCCCATTGAGCAGCAGGCTCCCGACGAAATTCCTTATTATACAGCACCGGTGCCCGAGCTTGACGAAACCGGATTGCCGCAATGGGATATCCTCGACAACAACAGTGGCCAGGACATCGTTGCCTGGATCACCCAGGGGGCAATCACCGATCGCGTTCATGAGAATCTAGGACGCTCGGACAAGGGTGTGGTGCTCTACCGCAAGATGCTGGAAGAAGCCTGCCAAGCTGTTGCGGCGGGCGAAGACCCAATGAACGTCATCCGTGATTCAGACGTGAATAGAATTGATCTGCCTATAGAAAAAGCCAAATTACGTGGTCGGGCGGGTAATGTCGTCAAGGGGCCCCGTAGTGGCAATACCACTAAGTACAGCCCCATTCTCAAGGAGTTGGATACGGTGTCCAAGTAGATAACCCTGAATCAACCCATCGGCATTTGAAAGAAGGATTCAACATGGTAAAAGATTTCCCCCTTGCCTATCGAGCGCGTTTCCTATCCATCTTGACTGTCCTCTCAGGGGCTCTGGCTCTTTTCGGAGAGGATTTTGGACAAGCGGCCTCTGCATCAAATTTCAGTGCTGTTAAGTACTTTAAAGGTAAGACCATCAGGCTAGTTGTTGATTTCAAGCCTGGTGGTGGTACCGACATACAAGCACGCTACTTTGCTCAGCGTTGGGGAAAATTTATTCCAGGCAACCCGAAACTTAATGTCAACAATCTGATTCCCAATCCCGCAGGCAGAAATTACGTGTGGAAATCAAAGCCCGATGGACTAACTCTTTCCTTCGTGTCAAGTGCCACTATCGGTCGGAAATTGGTTGATCCCTCGGCTATATTCGATACTGAAAAGTTTACCCAGATTGGCACACACGCTAAGCGTGATGTAGTACTTTTGGTGCGTGGAACGGTCCCCTACAATTCGATCCCTGAGGCGCGGAACGGCAAGGTCCAGATCACCCTAGCTGAACCTATCGGGAGGCCCGAAGACCTTACAGGAAAGCTCCTTGCCACGGGCATGCTGGCCATGTGGTTCGATGTGCCCCTCAAGATAGTCACCGTTGCCAGAAGCGGTTCCTCAGATGCCTTGTTGATGCTGGAGCGGGGTGACATCAACGGCTGGATTGCCGGCTCTCAATGGTATTCGTTGCCGAAACTTCGCCCAGGCTGGTTCAAGAAAGGTTTTCTGAAACCGATCGCCGATATAGGTAATCCGGGAGCCCCGTCTATCCCTAATGCCGAGATCAAGATGCCGATTCCCAACGCCGTAACCTGGCTGAATAACGAGCAAAAAGCCCTGTGGGAGGGTATTGTCATTCCCGAGGTGCTGCACGGAAAGGGCATCGCCGGGCCTCCAAACATGCCCGCCAATATCACAAAAGCGTTACGTGAGTCATACCTAAAAGCCTTGAGAGATCCGGAGTTTTCTAAGGGGCTTGTTCGAATTCAGCGTCAGCCTGTGGCCGTGATTCCTGGCGAAAAATTGCAGCAGATGATGATCGACTACACTGCTGCTTTCAAAAAACAATTGCTGAATTACAAGAAGGTTCGTCAGCAGGTCTACGATCGTTACTTCAAGGGCATCAAAATTCCAAAAATCCCTAGTGTAATCATAGGTAATATCAAGTCCTTAAGAAGAGGCGGCCGTCTGATGGTGGTTGGAGGTTACGGGGTTAAGATCAGCGGTTCGCGGACAGAGGTCACCATCAACAACAAGCCAAGCAAACGCAAGCTCTTGAAGGTAGGCATGTCGTGCAATGTCAAAGGCGCCATGCGTAAGGGGAAATACGAAGCCAAAACGGTCGCCTGTAAATAGAGTATTACTTCAAGGGTGGAAGCTTAGGCGCCACCCTTCGTGGAGATGAAATCTTTAAATGGATGGGATCCTTGCCGGGCTGAACTGGCTGGCAACCGAACAGTATTGGCTTGCATTTTTCGCCGCTGTTGCTATGGCCGCTGTTGCTGGGCTGATGCCCGGAATTTCTGCTGGCCTGCTCATGGCGCTGGCGGTACCGTTCATCGTTTTCACTGTGCATGATCCGGTCATCGGCATCGTCATGCTGGCTACCATAACCGGCGTCGAGGAGATGCTTGATGTCCTGCCGATTGTCGTCCTCGGGCATCCTGGCGGGGGCCAAGTAACTTTCATCGAGGCCCGCCCCTTGGCTTCCCAAGGTTATGCAGCCCATGTTCTCGGTTTTATATACATGGTATCCGCCCTTGGTGGGTTGATTGGCGCGGTCGCTCTACTTTTGGTTGTCCCCGTCATCAAGCCCTTCATCCTTAAGTTCAGCTTCGCTGAAATCGGTGCCGTGGGCCTGTTCGGTGTGGCCATCGTCGGAGCGCTAAGCCGAGGTGCAATGATCAAGGGAATTATGTCAGGGGTGTTCGGGTTGTTATTGAGCACCATCGGCCTCAGTGTCTTCACCGGTGAAGCGCGATACACTTTTGACTTCCTGCATTTGCGGGAAGGGCTTCCCCTGATCGCGACGGCAATAGGCCTGTTTGCCTTGCCCGAGATGTTTGACTTGATGATGACGCGCAAGGCGATTGCCACCGAGCGCACGCATCTCAGCACCAGAGACGTCTTTCGCGGCGCCGGAGATGCACTGAAGCATTGGCGGCTGATTATTCGGCATTCTATATTGGGCGTTTTCCTGGGTGCCATCCCAGGGGTTGGGTCGCGGGTAGTCTCTTGGTTGTCCTACGGCATCGGCGTGTCGATGAGTAAGAACAAGGAGCAGTTTGGTAAGGGCTCCTACGAAGGACTTATATTTTCGGAATCCGTCCAGAGCGCCAAGGAGGGCGGCCAGGCCATCCCCACCCTGGCCCTTGGCGTGCCCGGTGGCCAAAGTTGGGTCTTCGTGCTGGTGGCGATGATTGCCTACGGGGTTTCGCCAGGCCCCCAGATTCTTACCAAACACGGCGATATCGTGACCCTGATCGTGATTAGCCTGGTGATGGGAAATGCCCTGTTGGCCCTCGTAGGGATGTTGTGGTCAGGCCAGTTGGCCAAGCTGACCCGGGTGCCTTATCCGTTGCTGGGCGCGGTCATCATTCCCCTAACATTCCTTGCTGCCTTCCAAAACACCCGCCACTGGTCGGCGATCCCCATCGTATTGGGCTTTGCCATTTTGGGCTTGCTGATGAAGCAGCTCAAGTGGCCGCGGCCGCCCTTGATCCTGGGATTTATTCTCGGCGGGATCATCGAAGAAAATATTCTCTCGGCGCATTCCCTTTACGGCACCATGGGAATTATACAGCGTCCCCTGACCATCGCCCTGGTGGTTCTGGCAGTGATCATCGCCATCTTCTTCGCACGGATCGGAGCTACCCCCGCATCCCTTAGAAAGTATTCCGGTGCCGACCCAGACGCGGGTGCGCCGGAAGTAGTCACGCGCCGGCGCTGGTGCTGGAGATGGCAAAACCTGTTTCCATTATTTTTCATTCTGGTAGCAGGTTTCTTCGTTTGGGAGGCCTATGGATTCAGACCGAAGGCCGCGTCCTTCCCGCTGCTGCTAGGCATCGCAGTAATCATCCTGGCCGCGGCGGAATTCATCAAAAACGGATGGGACGACGGCCAGGGAGAAGTGATGGATTTAGGCATGCTCAGTGCCGGGATCGAGGGAAGAGGAAGATCCGCCGCCATTCTAATTGGGCTTATTTGTTCGTTCCTCGCTTTGACGACAATCATCGGCCTGCCTTATGCTGCCATCACCTTGGCCGCAGTGTCGCCAGCCGCGCTGATGATTGGCAATCGACCCTGGGCTTGGGGATTCTTAACCGGCGGAATTATAGCCGCTGCCGTCGTTTTCGTTTTCAATAATTTGATGCACATTATTTGGCCCGAACCAATTATTTTGACTTGGATCCAGGCATTGATTTCTTGATTTTTGATCTGAGCTGCCCATGAATAAATCAAGCCCATAGCGCGATAACGAGGACATTGCCCAGGGCTTTTATTTGTTTCTGTGATAGGTCTACAGGAACGATAAGATTAAAAGACAAAACAAAAGGGAGAGTTGAACCATGGCCAGACGCGCCACCACCAAAAAGAAAACCGTTACCCGGAAATCTACTGCCCGCAAATCCTCTAAGGCGGTGGTGAAAAAATTCGAGACCGTCCTAGTT
>Ga0315336_1003004_pt1 | contig 23775 bp, 18 predicted proteins | sample ASW5metaG_FD_204512 | JGI IMG/M metagenome (GOLD analysis project Ga0315336, IMG submission 204512) | Ammonia-oxidizing marine archaeal communities from Monterey Bay, California, United States - ASW #5 | ecosystem: Environmental > Aquatic > Marine > Intertidal zone | place: USA: California... | reverse complement strand
CAAACCGGCGCGGCACCAACATATTTAATACAGTGCAGCAGGTGCGCCAGCTGGTAGAAAGGGAGCAAAAAAAATGGCCGGAACAGGTAACCATCGATGTGATAAACGACAGATCTGTAAACGTCAAAGCACAGCTTGACTCTATTCAAAACGGCGTTGTGCTGGCAATCTTCCTGGTTATGGCTCTGTGTATGGCAGCCCTTGGGGTAAGGTCTGGTTTGCTGGTGGGGTTGTCTATTCCGGGTTCTTTTCTAGCGGGAATCCTAATCTTATTCGCAGCCGGACAGTCTATCAACTTCGTAGTTATCTTTGGCCTGATCCTATCCGTCGGGCTGTTAGTGGATGGTGCCATCGTAGTGGTGGAAAATGCCGACCGGCGCATCGCGTTGGGGCAAGAGGCAGTGCACGCCTATGCGCATGCAGCACACCGCATGGCATGGCCGATTGTTACGTCGACAGGCACCACTATTGCAGCGTTTGTGCCGCTACTGTTCTGGCCAGGGTTCGTCGGTCAGTTCATGGGGCTACTACCCATGACGGTAATCAGCGTACTGTCAGCATCATTAGTGATGGCAATGATTTTCGTGCCAACGGTTGGCGCGCGGACGCGTTTTGCTAGCGGCACCGGCTTAACTAAAATCGACGAAGCGGAGTTAGTCAAACCCGATGAGGCAACAGGCGTAACGCGGAGGTATCTGCGCATCTTGAACATTGCGTTGGATCATCCAGGAAAGGTGATCTTTATGACCCTTTTACTTTTGTTCCTCGTACCCGCAATCTACTTGGCCACCGGCGGCGCCTTTAGGCTAAACCCGCCCGAAGAAGCACGGCAAGCAACCGTGAAAATTCACGCGTTGGGCAACATGTCTCTGGAGGAACAGGATCAGCTAATCGGTGAGGTCGAACGCCGCCTTGAAGGTTTGCCTGATATAAGACACCTCTACACCCGTACAGGACGACAGGCCGGAGCTAATGACGAAGACCAAGACGTCATCGGCGAAATCCGCCTTGTTATGAAAGAATGGAATGAGCGGCGGTCGACCCCTGAAGTTATCAAGGACGTAGTGCAACGAACCGAAAACGTACCTGGGGTTAATGCCAAGGTCCGTCAGCAACTTCATATGAGTAGCGACGTTAACATTGAAATTGAAGTGGCGTCGAGGTTCCCGGACATACTAAGTGATACCGCTAGAATAATCCGGCGGAAAATGGATCAAATGGACGGACTGTCTAATGTAAACGATACGTTGCCCATGCCCGGTATTGAATGGCAGTTAGAAGTGGACCGAGCAGAGGCAGCAAAATACAACGCTGACATTACACTAATCGGGGAATCCATTCGACTCATCACCAACGGTCTTCGTCTCGGCACGTACCGGCCCGATGACAGCGAAGACGAAATTGACATCGCAGTGCGCTATCCGGAGGAATATCGATCGATTCGCATGCTCGATACCGTACCGATAAACACTAACGGTGGATTAGTGCCCATATCTAATTTCGTCACTCGCAAACCGATTCAGAAAACAGCTGAAATACAGCGTGTAGATGGCCACCGCATACTTGAATTAACGGCCAGCACCCTCCCAGGGGTATTACCACCCAAAAAAGTTCAAGAAATCAAAGACTACCTCGCAACACAGGATATCGACCCCCGCGTGTCAATTGTCTTCAAAGGCGAAGAAATGGACCAGAAAGAGAACACTAATTTCCTTATCTTCGCCTTTTCCCTCTCCATGTTTTTGATGGCGATGATCCTGCTAGCACAGTTCAATAGCTTCTATTCGGTCATGTTGATTTTGAGCTCGGTAATTCTCTCAACTATAGGAGTGTTCCTTGGGCTGATCATTACGGGAACACCGTTTATCATCACGATGTCGGGTATTGGAATCATCGCGCTGGCTGGTATTGTTGTGAACAATAATATTGTGTTGATCGACACCTTCAACCGTTTCAAGACTCATTCCACCAGTATCCGGGAAGCTATTATCAAAACCGGTGCGGAGCGCTTGCGGCCTGTTTTTCTGACCACAGCGACGACGGTTCTCGGTTTAATCCCCATGGCCATGCAGATCGGTGTCGATTTCTTTAACCGGAATATAGAGTTTGGCTCCCCAGCACTGGGGTTTTGGCAATACCTCGCCATGGCTATCGTGTTCGGACTGATTTTTGCAACGGTTTTAACCTTAGTGGTGACACCTGCAGCCCTCATGGCCCAGCACAACCTATTTGCCCCCCGACATCAGAAATCAGCTACAGTCCCAGCAGAGTAATACGTCTAGCCTCAGTGCATCAATTCACTCCTGGGTTAGCTCCGTGGAGAGTTTCTCTCCGCCCTCGGCATCTATAGAAGCCTTAAATTCCCGCTCTAACCCCAAATAAAACAATATTTCAGCAATAAGAAAGCCGGGCGCGATAACAACCAGCATAGCATTATCCATAAAAGCGGGACGCCGCCTTTCAAAGATATGCCCGATGAACTGGGTGACCAATCCACCAAAAAAAGTTATCAAAAAAATCGTCCAACCAGCAGATGGATTAATCCTCACAACATAGTCTGCAACCCATAGAAAAGGGATGTAAAAACCGGCTGTTATGCACCCCAGCATAAGAGAGCTGAACGCGTAGAAAAGAAATAGTAAGGACAAGAGTAAGGTAGCTGCCGTAATGTGGAAGCCAACCACCAATGTGATAGGGGTGTAAGATAACAACACCAGGATAGAAAACACTATTATGGGTACACCAATATGATGCATCGCTTGGTTTCGGCCGTCCTTATGATAGGACTTGTACATCGCCATCTGTTTGACAAACCAGGATTTCACTGCGGCTTTTCCTTCGTTTACAAACTTATTTCAATTAGAATAATAGTTCCCACAAAAGCTGCTTGAGACACACCCTAAAATAACTACTCTAGGCTCGCCATGATAACGTGCGGACGCAAGCTCCCTATTAGCTTTCCGAGCTTTCGTGAACGCTTTCCTTGGATCGGTGGAGATCTTCAGACCCTTCACAACACAATCTACCATGCCACGCCTAGTTTTTCGCATTATCCTGCCCAACGCATTGAAATCCCCTTGAGTGACGGATCAGGAGATAGATTGCTCGGGATAATAAACCGCCCAGCAACAGATGACGCCAGCCCCTTAGTCATTATCATTCACGGACTTGTGGGCAGTGAAACGAGCCCTAGCATCATGACATCTGCTTGGTACCTTCTCACCGCTGGTTTCCAAGTAATGCGGCTAAACCTTAGAGGGGCGGGTCCCTCCAAAAGTACTTGCGGTCGGCATTACCATGCCGGCCAAAGCCAAGACCTTGCCGACACTCTCACCGCGCTAACTTCTATCGTAAACACACAAGCCGTGTTTGTTTTTGCCATGTCCCTCGGAGGAAATATGCTGCTCAAGTTTCTTGGTGAAGGCCGTAACCAAGATTTACTCAGGGGTGCGATTGCCGTCTCCGCTCCAATCCGACTAAGAGATTCACAACAACGCATAATGGCACCGCGAAACGCCGCATATCACAAGCACCTTCTGACCCACATGAAACGGGCCGCAGTAAACGCGCGTAATGGAAGTAGCCTTCGCCCAACAATAGAAACAACTCATACAATCTATGAATTCGATGATCGGATCGTTGCGCCTAATAATGGATTCGTAGATGCCGAGGATTATTACGATAGATGTTCCGCTGAAGGTTTCCTGGATAAAATCGGTGTACCAACCTTGATAATCCACGCCCGTAATGATCCTTGGATCCCGTCCGAAGTTTACCTGGACCGTACATGGGATTCAGATGGAGCAGTCTCGCTCTTGATTACATCGGGCGGTGGTCACGTTGGTTTCCATGGGGCAAGATGTAGCACCCCTTGGCACGACCGTGCGGCCTGCACTTTTTTTCGATACCTTCTCTAAGAACTGCAATTAATCAGATGTTTCAAAGATACTAATGACATGCTGCTCTGGCAAAGGCTGGCTGACTTTCGAAACTATGAAGGTTACAGAAACTGAGACGACGTCTGCGATAGTGGCACAAGCAAAGGGATTAGGTGCTTGCTTAACAAACCATTCACTGGGGCCCAACAAGAATGTACCAGTGAACCAATCTGCCGAAACAACTCCGGTATGAGCAACAATGAATGTTCCCGCCCCACAAATGAAGCCCCATAGAGCCCCCTGTCGTGTCACACCTCTCCATACCGCACCAAGAATCATCGGGCCAGCTAAAGCCGCGGTCATACCACCGATAGCAATCCAAGTAAGCAATGCAATATTCCGATCCAACGAGATCCAAGCAATTGTTGCCGCAAGAAACATGGCAACGAGAGTTGTCCAGCGACTAATCACTAAAGCATTGCGGTCTACAGCTTGTTCGTCCAAATCACTATGCCATCGAGGAGCGTAACTCCGACGATATAGATCGTTAGCAAACACTTGCGAAGTTGCAATAACGAGTCCATCTGCGGTCGACATGACAGCGGCTAGGATGCCTATTCCCAAGAGTGCCGCAAGCCAAGCCGGCATCAACTCGATGAACAGTGCTGGAAGCGCAGCATTGGCGGCCCCATCTTGCCCAATAAAAACGTCGCCAAGCACGGCACGGGCTAGCAATCCCCCCAAACCAATAGCTGGCAACACAATGCCAAAAATAAGGGCTAGAAGAATGAAGCGGTTACGACTTTGCTCATCCTTGAGAGCCCAGAGCTTGTTAGCAACATGAGGCATCAGGCCGAGAGGGATGTGGGCAACAAAGATTGCTACAACAGCCCACGCCGACCCAAACATCGAATTACTTCTATGAAGAGCAGCCACCATCTCGATGTCCTGTTCACGTAATCGTTTGATTACCTCTCCGACAGCCCCATCAGCACCTACCCCAAGAAGAAAAAGGATCGTGATTGCCAATGCCAAAAGGAGCATCAGAAAGCCCTGGATACCGTCGGTCAGTAGGTCCGCATGAGCTCCTCCGAGCACAAGGTAGATAAACAGCACAATAGTCGTGATCCCCAATGCCCAAGAACTGCTCAAACCAAGCATCATCTCGAACATAACAATACCAGCAACCATCTGGCCGGCTAAATATACAAGGAGTATCAACGTAAAGAAGGCCGCGATAATTCGCAGACCCGGTGACTGAAAGCGATCACCCAGATATTCCGGAATTGAACGACTGCCAAGCCGCATGCCGCTACTGCCCACCAGCTTATGGCATAGCCAGACACCTAGGTAGACAGCCATCGGATAGCCGACTATGTACCATAGAACAGGAAGACCGTAGGAATATGCCAAGCCGGGAATACCCAGGAACGTCGCACCACTGGCAACCGTAGAAGTAAACGCCAGAGCTAAGAAAAACGCGCCATAACTGCCGCGAGCTGTGGCAAAATCGTCTGCGCCTTTGACGCGACGCATACCCAGGTGGCCGAGAATAAGCATTACCATTACGTAAATCGCTAGGAACACCCAAGACCAGATTTGCAGAATTTCCAAGTTCATCCCTTTGATTCGAACATAAAATCTTAGTAGTGCTAACAGTAAAAGTAACGGTTTCAGCCCAAATTGAGCCTAATCAACAAGTTTTGTGCTGGTTGAGAAGTGTTTCGCACCAAAATAAACTCATTTCGGTGCAAAAGAATTTTCCACTATTTACGTTTTCTTAGTTTCATTCAGGGGGAATAAAGTGCATTCTACCGCCACTTGACAATAATACTTCGCGGATAAGCGTTGGGGGGACGTAATGTCATTAGCACTTAAGATGCGCAAATTGGTCGTGGTTGGTATTTTTGCATTTACTGCAGCGGGTTTTGCGGTAGAGGCCTTAGCACAATTGCTAACCGTGGAAGAAATAGTTGTTACTACCAGGAAACGATCCGAGAATCTTCAAGACGTTCCTCTCGTAATTACTGCCTTTACCGAAGCAATGCTTGACCGCAAGGGTCTTAACACCCTGGAAGATGTAGCTCGGCTAACCGCGGGTGTCACTCTTGAGGAAGTAGCTTTTCCTCAAGACATACGCATCACCATTCGCGGCCTGTCCCCCTCGCGCGGACGCCCCAATGTAGCTGTCCTCCAGGATGGCATCGACGTATCTAGTGAATCTGTGCAATCCGCCGGCGGATCTCTCCTAATAAACCCCCGCCTTTTCGACATCGAACGTATCGAGATCGTCAAAGGCCCACAGAGCGCCCTGTATGGTCGCTCCGCCTTCGCTGGCGCTATCAACTATATTACTAAGAAACCCACCAATGATTGGGAAAACAAACTATCAACTGAAATAGGTGACTATGGGAACTTGCAACTTTCTGGCGGTATCTATGGACCTATAACAGAAGACAAACTCCTACTCGGCTTGAACGCGGCCTATTGGACTCACAACGGTTATTACGATAACTCCATTACCGGCGGCGATACGGGAGGTACAGAAGGCGTTGGTTTCTCTGGTACACTCATATCCAACCTAACAGAAGATGTTTCCCTTACCTTCAGGGGAGAATACACCGACGACGACTCTGACATCCCATCTTGGGCAACGATTGATGCCAATGCTCAGCTTCCCTTACCACCCTCCTCCTTCGGAACGGTCATAAGTCCAGCAGTGCAAACTATTGGTGCGTATGTGGGTGAGACCCCGGACGCTAGTGGCGTTCTCATCAGAAGCTCCGAAGACCCCCGGACTGGTACGGATTACCCTGGCTCTAACAAGGATGTGTTACGGTTATCCGCAACTCTGGACGTTGATTTCGATTGGGGTTCGTTCACCAGTCGCTCTCATTTGGCTGATGCGAATGCCCACCAGCACCTAGAAAACCGTCGAATTGGTAGCCTCTCCGCCTTAACCACTATGACTGAGTTTCATGTGTCTACTGCCACCAATCTCGTCAGTCAGGAATTCCAGTTAGCCTCCAACGATGACAGTGATTTCCGCTGGATGGTCGGTGCAATTTATTGGGATGAGGAAATTACCCAAGAAAGTCGAAGCCTGTCGTGTTTGAACAATAAGCTTCTGCCGTTTCTGCCCACTCTCCCTTGCGGTCCGTTTGTAGCAATGTTTTTCTCACCCGCCTCGGCCATTGATCCAAATATTTGGATTCGGAATACTGACCACAGATCCGCTTTCGGTTCGTTAGAATATGCAGCGGGTGATTACACTTTTTCGGTGGAAGCGCGCTACGTGGATGAAGACTTGTTTGTATCAGGTCCAGCCGGCCCGCGGATCATCGACGCTCTAGGTCTATTCGGTCCTCCCAATGTAATGCCAGGAGCGACACCGAATATAGATGCGACCGATAGCGACAGTTACTTTACGCCAAGGTTTACGCTCGAATACACAGCAAGTGATGACATTATGCTATATGCATCCGTGGCCAAAGGCGCAAAACCAAGTGGTATAAGTACGGTGGGTGCTGGCGCCGCAGGGTTTGATCCCGAGCTGTTCGCCTTTGACCAAGAAAACATGTGGGTCTACGAGGTTGGGGCTAAAACGTCCTGGAACGATGGCCGGTTTGTAGCCAATGGCGCTATCTATTATGAGGACTTCAAGAATAAGCAGACAAGTTCCCAAATCCTTCGCTCTAACGGACTTCTCGGAACGAAAACCGTCAACGCATCGGATGCAGAGATCAAAGGGTTAGAGATGGATCTCGCATGGGCGCCGGTCGATGGATTAAACTTAAGCTTAGGCTATTCTTTCGTGGATTCCGAGTACCAGAACTTTGTCGTGACAGCAGGTGGCGCTCAGCCCATCGCCGCTGTTGGAAACTGCAATCCAGTCGTTATTGCAGGGAGTTTCACCTGTGAACTGGACCGTTCCGGCAAGGAATTAGAAGATGTGTCCAAGCACTCCTTGGTGGCTAGTGCATCATATCGGGCACCTCTCTCCGGTGACCTAGAGTGGTTGGTCGGAACGGACATACAATATCAAGACAACCGCTTCGACACCGCCGATAACCTCTTGATTATGCCTGGCTACTGGCTAATGGATCTGCGTGTCGGCATAGCTGCTGCGAACTGGGATATCACGGCCTTCGCCGACAACCTGCTTAATGATGACACGATCAAAACTGCCTTTGCCACTCCTGATTTCCAAAGCATTTCGTTAGCCTTTTTTCCACCACCTTTCACTTTCGTTTTGGCTGACTCTCTTCAAGTAAAGTTACCCCCCAAGCGGCAGTTAGGTGTGAGGGCAACCTACCGATTTTAGATCTTCATATTGTTATCAGATGACGAAGCGGGTCCAGGTCTTGTACCCGCTTCATTTTTGCAAAGTGCTAAAAGGGATCTTAAAGACAAATAAGATACGCACATGACTAAAATAAGTGTGGCTTGTCCGCACGAATTACCAGGGACATAAGGAGGCAATGAATGAAACTTAAAACCTTTATTTTAGCCGGTTCTTGCATTGTCGCTGGATACTTTTCCTTGGCAATGCAGGTTTCAGGACAGGAATACATGCCAACATTTGATCAGAACGATGTTGTCCTAGTGGTAGGAGGCTCGGGAAAGAGCGGACGCCATCTGACCGAACAGTTAACGGCTATGGGCGTTGCCGTCCGCCCCACCACCCGCAACTTGGATAGAGCCAAATCAGAGATAAATTCGGAATATCACTGGGTGTACGCAGATGTCACGGTTCCTAGCACTCTAACAACTGCCTTTGAGGGCGTGACACATGTCATTTCAACCATCACGGACATTCGAGCACCGCAAGAAGTTGATTATCAAGGGAATGTGAACCTAGTGGATGCAGCCAAGGCCTCTGGTATAAAACACTTAGTTATCATTTCGTCAGCCGGTGTTACTCACGAAGAGCATCGTCTTAATCAGATGTTTAATGACATCCTGAAGAGAAAGTACGAGTCCGAGGAGTATCTTCGCAATAGCGGCCTAAATTATACCGTAGTGAGGCCCTATGGTCTTAATGACACTTTGGTCTCAGAGGACAAAACAAGAGGCATTCTTTTACTGCAAGGTGACGCGGGGCCAAATGGATTTATCTTGAGATCCGATGTGGCTAAAGTGTCCATAGCGGCGCTGACACATCCAGACGCTAATGGTAAAACATTCGAAATCTTTAATTTCTTTTCGGTGCAACCCAAACTATGGGCTAATCAATTAATCCGAATGAAAGAGGATTAAGCACTGCTAATTCCCATTTCCTGAAATTTTATTAGGTCTCTTGAGTAGCCCGCCCGGTGATGCGCCCGGCCCCCCAGAGCACAAACCATATTAAAAGAGCGAGCACAAACACCAAGCCATACTCCACGGCTGGCACGCGATATAGTTGATGTAAGTCTGCAAGATCGCGTCCGCTGAAAACAACAAATATACTAACTAGATAGGCAGCGATGAATGTCCATCGCAACCATTTCCTGAGACCAAGCCCATGCATTTGCGTCACAATGAAAACAGCGAAGAAACCAAAAAAGAACTGCGGCAACATGTCACCAGTGCTAGTCGCCATCACCGCTACTATACTGCCATGCACTAAAACGATAGTTTCTAGGGAAATTGTCCACCACTTGTTGACGTGGGCCCGGGTGAAAAATAGCGATCCCTGTAGCATTAGTAAGCAAGTATAAAGCGTACCCATTAAATGTCCGACTGTTGTTTCCATGGGGTGATACCAAAATGTCCAAGTCACAGCCCATGCAAAGAAATAGCCGTGGTATTTGCGTAACGCACGGCCTGGCTCATAAACAAAGCCTAGTTTTTTTCCAAAAAATAATCCACGGCGTTGATTTTCCATCATCAGCACCGCTACCAGTAGGATAATAACGGAACCTTGAGCAGTCATAATATGCACATCCTGTGCCAAACCATCATACCAAATGTGGGTTTGTAGTAGATGAAGCAAAACGAAGACTGCGTTACCGCCAAGGGCAACGATATTCACAGGATGAAGTCCGCCAGTGTACTTAAGCTTGCGCGATTGCGCGTAATAAATGCAACCCCAGATTAGAGCTTGGTGAAGTGTATAACCCGTCCAAGCAGACAAGCGAGTTAGAAAGTTAGGATCAGGAAGTTTCCATAAATAATGTGCAAACCCGGTGTCCGGCGCAAAATTTACCTTAGGAATGAACGGTTCAAGTGCCCAGATTAGTAGCGTGTAAACTACACAGAATGTAATCCCAGCCCACAGGCCAAAAGAACTTGTTATTCCCTTGTTGTCTTTGCTGTCTGGAATAGGTTGTGTTCCTATACTGTTCTCAGCCATTAGCTCCAATCCTATTGCGTGGACACACAAATACCAAGAATCTAGCACATTTAGACATCGTTGATGGTCGTTGGATCAAAACAATTAAACCATCACGGAGTGCTCGGGATAAAGGATCTATCATCCCTCGTAAATAACCATATGAGAACGTAACCAGCAGCCGGTCATATTCCTAGATAACATAGGAATTCTCAGCAGAAGAATGGCGCGCCCTCCAGGATTCGAACCCGGGACCTACGGCTTAGAAGGCCGTTGCTCTATCCAGCTGAGCTAAGGGCGCGCTGTTAAGTTGGTGAGCCGGAACAACACTGTTAGGTCACTTTTGTAAAAGCAAAATTATCGGCATAAACCTTGGGCCTAATGTTCCGTTCCTTGTACTCCTTAAGAACGTACGTAAACCGTTTGCGTTTGGCAAAATCAATCGCATCCTCTTTGCTAGAAAAAAACAACTTAAGCTGACGGTTTGTATCAGGTGAACCGGACCAGCCCATAAGAGCATCCGTCTGCTGAGGGGCCGCTGGCTCAAACTCCAGGACCCATCGTTTCGTGTTCGCCCGACCGGACTGCATTGCCGTCTTACTAGGTTTATAAATGTGTACCGGCGTCGCCATAGTAAGCCCATCTCACATACTTAGTTGGTGCTGCCTGAATCATAAGCACAAAAAATGGTCGGGGCGAGAGGATTCGAACCTCCGACCCCCTGCTCCCAAAGCAGGTGCGCTACCAGGCTGCGCTACGCCCCGTTAGAGACTATCTAGATTGCATAGAGCGATTAGGCAAGTCCGCTCGCACATTATCCAGGCATTAATCAAGATATTGCTATGGCCATAAAGTCGCCCTTCCATTAACTAGCCTTTACTAACCGGCCTTCCAATGGCTGATGGTTTTTTCCAGAGTTATCGGAGACTACTAAAAAGAAGAATACAGGGTTAGGATTATCGCGCATATTTGGCTAAAGATCACAAGACCATTATATAATTAATTTCAGACAGACTGACCTAAGATAAAAACTCCCAACAAATCTCATTGCATGAGGCGGGTGTTCGGTCGTGATATAAGATTAACTCAGAGCCAACATTCGCGATATGTGAGGTAAGACTTAGCCTAGCTTACTTAGCAACCCAAGCAGGACTAACTTTGAATACAAGACTTCAGCAGCTTCATAAGAAACGGTGATTACAAATGTCCAGTGCAACTCTTGGTCTATCCGATGCCATCTCCAATTATCTTTTGCGGGTCGGAGGCCGCGAAGATAAGGATCTTGCCAAACTCCGAGAGGAAACTTCCGACCACCCCATGGCTATGATGCAAATTTCGCCCGAGCAAGGTCAATTCATGGCACTGTTAGTCGAACTAATCGGAGCCAAGAAAACGCTCGAAATTGGAGTTTTTACTGGCTACAGCTCCACTGTCGTTGCCAAATCCTTACCCGTGGATGGCAAGCTAATAGCCCTCGATATCAGTGAAGAATTTACAGCTATCGCCAGAAAACATTGGGAAGCAGCTGGTGTTAGTGCCAAGATTGAACTTATCCTCGGTCCGGCAAAAGACAGTCTTGCCACCCTATTGGAAGAGGGACACAGACAAACCTTTGACTTTGCGTTTATAGACGCGGACAAGGGTAACTATGACAGCTATTATGAACTTGCGTTGGCCCTAGTTCGGCCCGGTGGGATTGTCGCTATAGATAACGTGCTATGGCAAGGAAAAGTAGCTAACGACAATGCCGATGACGACCTAACCCGTGCCATTCGTGCCTTCAACCAAAAGCTGCACGGAGACCAGCGCGTCACCCTCAGTATGCTCACGATCGGTGATGGTCTAACACTAGCCCTAAAAAGATAACATGCCCAAAAAGTGGCTCGAATAATAAACATTTCTTGGAGTTAACGCATTGTGACTCCGCTTCCTTCCCCTAAAGCGTGACCCAGTAAAATATAGTCAGAATCTCTAGCGCAACCTGCCAAAACTCGCTTATTTGCCATCTAGTTTGTGCAGAACGCGACCAATTGCCCAGCCAAGCGCATAGGCCTTGTTCTTCCCGCGGGCAATCTCTGTAGCCTCTTTGGCTACAGCCTTTGCGGCTCTAGCAGCTTTTTCCCTTACCTCAGGATCCGCGGCTATCTTCTTCACCGCATGACGGGCAATATTACGGAGAACAAATGCCATAATGGTACAGTAACCAATTAATACGCTTTCAGCCAGAACTCAATATGCATTAATAGAGAGCGGTTCATTTTCGACATGATTGAGCATAAAATAAGAGCCTACTTACACTAAGTCCATAAGGAGAGGAGACATAATGCCTGAAATCCGACGCCGTGACGCGCTGAAGGCCGGGGCTGCCGTTGCACCAGCATTGATGGGCGCTGCATCGCCCCAAGTTGCAAGTGCCCAAGCTGATAATAATGAGCCAACAGAACATACAGGACAAATTTTATGGCCAGAAGAATTATCAAATCCGCTTGAGGCAAAAATTGTTGTATTTACGACAGTTTCACATGACGTAGAGGCCAGTCTTAGTTTCTATCGCGACGTTATCGGGATGACACTTCTGGACGATAAAAATCTGCCAGGCAACCTCACTACCGCGCCAGGAATTGGAAACCCGGGTCGCCGTCACATACTTTTGCATATGCCAGAATCGTCCTGGAGCGCTGCGGTAAGAATACTTGAAGCACCCGCAGGTGCAAAATCCATCCGCCCAAGACCGGGCTCAGGCCCAAATGACCCCGGTCTCTTGGTTATGGAAGGCGGTACTCGCGATCCTGCTGAGTCTTATCATGCTCTAGCCACTGCCGGGACGCGAATGATTTCGCCTCCGCGATATTATTGGTTTCGCAATACGACCTGGGGACGAGACGTAGACGTGATGAGTTATGCACCCTTCGGGCCAGGCGGAGAACAGATGTTCATCACCGCCCAGATAAATAACGACCGGCCGGAACCTAGTTACCCCGGTCTGCACAACGGATTCGCTAACGCGGCAATCGTAAGCCTAGATCAGCAACCTGTGACGACTTTCTATGAAAAAGCCCTCGGACTAAAACGGACTTCACAAATGGAGTGTTACCAGCGTAATTGCAATGAACTTATTGGGGCTCCTGAAAATTCATACTTTTTATGGGGCAACATAGGCAGTGGTGTAAGCATTGAGGTATGGGAAGTTAAAGCCTCCAAAGGTACCATGTATCCCACCTCCCTGGACCGGACCGGTCTTGCGATGCTCACTATACGCGTTAACGATATCGAAAAATGCCGCCGTATGTGTGATGAAGCTGGCATCAAAATCGTGGGAGAAGGTGCTCTACCCAGCCCCGATAATGACATGCCAGATGGCTTTACTCTGAGAGGCGCCGTCGGTGAACTGATCGAGGTCGTAGGCGCTTGAGCTAGGCATTACTCTGTGTATCACCGAAAACCCTATAACAAAATTAATAGGAGTTCTCACTCGCTTAAACCGAAACCCCATTAAGATTGATTGGAAGTGATCTCACTCTTATACCCGACGCATCGTATATTGCATTGGCAACAGCTGGAATGACAGGCGGCAACGCCGGCTCGCCAAGACCTGTTGGCGCGTAATCGGACCGAATGAAGTGAACCTCAACCTCTGGAGCAGCCGCCATACCGATTAAGGGATACCTGTCGAAATTACCCTCTTCTACACGACCTTTTTCTATGGTTAGCTGTTGGCTAAGCATTGCACTAATACCATCGATGGCAGCACCTTGGCACTGGTTTTCAGCACCACTTAGGTTGACGATAGGCCCAACATCCGCTGCAACCGTAATCTTATGAACCTTAAGTCTATTGTCCGAATCCATGCTTACTTCAGCCGCTTCTGCAACATGTCCCGCATGGCTAAAATAAAAGCCAAGTCCCAAACCACGACCTTTTGGCAAATCATCTCCCCACCCAGCCTTTTCAGCTGCAAGCCTGATTACGTTAGCCGCACGGGCAGTATTCAGCGCTCGGGTATTTCCGTCCTCTAACCAGCGCGGTTCGCCCAGAATTTCCAAGAGAAATTCAAGATGATCTCGCCCTGCAGCCACCGAAAGTTCGTGAAGGAACGACTGAAACACGAAAGCGTGAACGTTTGACCTTGGTGCACGCAAAGCACCTGTGGGTATGGACCATGGCAGCATTGACCTAGTAAAGCTGATATTATCGATCAGGGGTGCCGGAAACTCAGTTGGCCCCATATCTCCTAGTCCTAAGGGGGTTTTTCCATCTTCCGTAAACGTAACAAGATGATCGCGGAGAGCAATTAGGCGACCAGAGCTATCGACCGCACCCGCCATATGGTGAAAACCACCGGGCCGATAGCGATCGTTGCGCATATCATCCTCACGCGTCCATTGCAGCTTAACTGGACCTCCAACTCGTTCCGATATAGCAACTGCCTCACAAGCGGCATCATTATACAACCTTCGACCGAACCCACCGCCACCTCTCATCTGATGCACAACCACGCTCTCTTCGGGAATACCGAAAATTCCTGCCACAGAGCTCTGCGCACGCTGGGGTGTCTGAGAACCGGTCCATATTTCAATTTCGTCGCCACGATGCCATGCGATAGCGTTCTGTGGCTCCATAGTAGCGTGTGATATAAACGGATAATCGTAAGAACCACGAACAACTGTGGCAGCCGCATCAAAAGCTTTATTGACATCACCCTTTTCGAGTATGACATCTTTACCTTCTCGGTTAGACATCTCACGTGCTTTGGAAACAACATTGCTCCAAGAGTCCTTAGGGGCCAAGGTCTCATCCCACTCTACAATCAGTGCCGACTTAGCGCGGAATGCTGCCCACGTAGAATCTGCAACAATGGCAATCCCCGGTGACACGTCCTTTATGTCATCCGAACCCTCGAGCACGAAAGCATCCCTTACGCCCTTGAGAGATTTTATGTGATCCAAATTGGCTGCTACAACAGTACCGCCGCGAGCAGGGCACTTCTGGTAAGCAGCATACAACATTCCTGGGATCACATGATCGCTGCTGTACAAAGCTTCCCCACTAACCATCCTAGCCATATCCACATCACCAACACGACGACCCAGAAGTCGATATTGCTCTCGCGACTTAAGGGGTACCGTTTCAGGATCCGGAAGAGGTTTCCTTGCCGCATCAGAAGACAGTTCACCGTAACCAAAAGTACGCCCGGTCGGTTCATGAGTAACAATGCTGTCTGCAGTTACACATTCTTCTTCAGAAACACTCCAGCGACTCGCCGCCGCACTGACCAACATAGAACGGGCAACAGCCCCCGTCCTGCGAAGCACATCCCAGTTCCTAGGAATGGATTGCGAGCCGCCAGCAAGTTGAACACCGAATTTCTCTGCATTCACCGGCGCAAAGTCGACGTCCACATCGTTCCAGGCAGCGTCCAGCTCCTCGGCTATTATCATCGGTAAAGACGTTTTAACACCCTGGCCAACTTCGGGATTTTTCGCATAAATACGAATTCTACCGTCCGTTGCGATGCGCAAATATGCATTAGGCTCAAATGCCTCTTCATCGGCAGCTGCTTCGGAAATGAAAGCACCACGGCTAAACGAGAATGCAAGCGCCAAGCCGCCACCGGCAGCTCCCATCACTTTAAGGATATTACGCCGTGATGAGCTAGATACCAAAGCTCTAGACTTTGCCCCCTTTTCAGGGGCTAAAAGATGATCTTGAGGTTTCATGACTTGAATGTTCTCTCAGTTTGGAGAATCCTAGCTGTAGTCGGCACCTCTTTGCCTAGCTTCATTACATCTAAAATCAGTTTCTCCGGTAATGTTCATGATGCTATAGTAACACATTGTGCATTTGGCTAATAAAAAAAATACAATGCACAATTAGTAACGGCTATTTAGCGGGGTTTTCTATTGAAAGTGATCCTAACATAGTCGCACGCACACTTGGCGTACTAAGAGCAGCTCGCCCCTACGCTGGATGTTCAGTTCTGGTCAGCTTTTGTATAGAATAAAAAATTAGAAAAGAGGAAAAGATGGGCGCACAAAACGTAACAGATCTCGAAACCTTCATGAATGGGGTGAAGAAGCGGAATCCCGGTGAAGAGGAATTTCATCAAGCGGTGCAGGAAGTTGCTGCAGACGTCATACCGTACATTCAGGACAAACCAAAATATCAGGAGTGGGAGGTGATGCGACGCATAGCTGAACCTGACCGCATCATTATATTTAGGGTTTGCTGGGAGGACGACGAAAATAATATCCGCGTCAATCGGGGTTATCGAGTCCAAAACAATAACGCTATCGGTCCATATAAAGGGGGCATTAGGTTTCACCCCTCGGTCACCCTAAGCGTGCTCAAATTCCTAGCCTTCGAACAAACTTTTAAGAACAGCCTGACTGGACTTCCGATAGGAGGCGGTAAAGGTGGTTCAGATTTTAATCCTAGGGGAAAATCAGACAGCGAGGTAATGCGGTTCTGTCAATCGTTCATGACAGAGTTGCACCGTCATATAGGTGAGGATACAGATGTACCGGCCGGTGACATTGGAGTTGGTGGACGCGAAATAGGCTACATGTTTGGACAGTATAAACGACTAGAAAATAAGTTCGTGGGCGTCTTAACCGGCAAAGGCATGGAATATGGCGGGAGCTTAATCAGGACGGAAGCCACCGGCTATGGAACCGTTTACTTTATGGAGGACATGCTTAAGGTCCGAAACGACTCATTTGAGGGCAAGATTTGCTTAGTCTCAGGTTCTGGAAACGTGGCAACTCATGCTGTTGAAAAAATTAACCAGCTCGGTGGCAAGTCCGTTACCCTCTCTGATAGCTCTGGGTTCATTTATGATAAAGACGGTATCGACGCTGAAAAACTTGAGTATGTAAAAGACCTGAAGACCGTCAGACGCGGACGTATAGCAGAATACGCGAAGGAATTCGGCTGCGAGTTTCATGAAGGTGAACGTCCTTGGGCCGTGGACTGTGATCTAGCCTTACCCTGTGCAACCCAAAATGAAATCAGCGAAGAGGATGCAAAAGTACTGGTCAAAAATGGCTGCGTAGGGGTTTCCGAGGGCGCTAATATGCCAACGGAACTCGATGGCATCGACGTGTTTAAGGAAGCCAGGATAATGTACGCTCCTAGTAAGGCGGCTAATGCCGGTGGCGTGGCCGTCTCTGGACTCGAAATGAGTCAAAACTCAGCTCGTATTTCCTGGAAAGAGGAGGAGCTGCAGCAACTGTTGCGCGACATAATGCAAAGCATTCATGACAACTGCGCCGAGTACGGACAAGAAAACGACAAACATATCAATTATGTAAAGGGCGCCAATATCGCAGGCTTCACTAAAGTAGCAGATGCCATGCTTGCGTACGGGGTTTTGTAGTCGCTGCTATAATTCTTTTTGGGACGCTTCCTATTATTGAAGCGTCCCGAATATGTGGTGACGTACATAGTTGCCTTGCTTAAGTGCTAGCCGGTGAGCCGTGCCGGCTGGCAGTTCAAGAACCGCACTAGCATCGCGCACAGAAGATATTGAGACCTCCGAATGGGGCACAGTATTTTCTTCAATACGTATTATCTCGCCCCGGCTGTTAAGGAACAACATATCCAACGATACAAACGTGTTACGCATCCACATACTGACAGGACGCCGTGAAGGAAATCTGAATAGCATACCTCGGTCCGGTGGCAGTTCTGCCCGGTGCATCAAGCCTACACGACGCTCGTCCTCACTATCAGCGAGCTCAATTAATAAATTGTATGACAAACCTGGGCCCTCGATAATTGCCGGGGTTAGCGGCAGAGACTGCGCCTTAGCCGGATCAAAGGGTTCATGAGGAGTTAACTGCCCGTCTGCCATTGATGGTACAGCCAATATTATCAATAAAAAAAAAGCTACAAGCTTTAGCATCACAACTATAGGGGTAACGTTTTTCTGTTATTACGACAAGCCGAAGGAGGAATGCCCTGCCCTACTCAAATTATTAGGTAATAAAATAGCAGATAGGCTGCCAGCATAACCACGGCCCAGAACACCGCACGACCGGTAGGCATGGCGCGCGCCATCGAACCTCTAGGACCATGAAGATAGCGTAATGCCATCATTGTGCTATCAGCCCCTACCAAGAAAACCCTATATGCCTTGTCACGCGCATGACCAGTATTCCCGACTAGACTCAGTAGTAAGTACTTACCAGGTCTACGCCAGAACCAATCTATATCTATTGTAATAGTCTCGACCAATTTCCAGCCACAATACTTGAGAAAAATGAAGAAGGCTGCACCCGAAAACATCAATAACTGGAACTGTGTAACAACGTGATCCAGCGTGTACGGCCGGTAATCCTGTGCATAAGGCAAAAAATTGTAAAACTGCTGTGGAAACACGCCAATCGCCACACAAAAAACCGCAAAAAGAATCATGCCAAGCCGCATGTTTATAGGTGGCTCAGGTGGACGTTGTTTCGAGTCAGCACCGAAGAACACGAAGTACTGGAGCTTAATACCCACATCGAGAAACACGCCTACCGTCCCTGCAGCGAGCATATACCAGACAATCATAAGCCCCTGGCTGTACGCTGCTTCTGACATCATAGCTTTTGCAACAAAGCCCGAGGTAAGGGGAAAAGCAGAAATGGATAGTCCACCGATGATACAGCAGATTGCTGTAACTGGCATAGTCCGGAACAGACCACCGTATTCCGTAAACCGTCGTTTGCCGGTCACATATAGAACAGACCCAACCGCCATAATTAGCAGAGCCTTATAAATAATGTGGGCAAATGCGTGAGCAACAGCACCATTAATAGCAAGCTCCGTGCCGATACCAATGGCCGTCACCATGAATCCGACTTGGTTGACGATGGAATAACTCAACATCTTGCGAACGTTATTCTCGCATAATCCATAAATGATTCCGTAGAAAATCATGTAGATGCCAATAAACATTAGAACTTCGGCACCGGCAAAGCCCCGAGCAAGTGTATAAACGGCAGTTTTAGTAGTAAAAGCAGATAAAAAGACCATACCGGAGAATGAGGCCTCCGGATAACTGTCCGACACCCAAGAAGAAAACGGCGGAGCCCCTGTGTTAAGAATCAAACCAGCCAAGATCAACATGCGCGGTAATGTATCGGGCAACATCGGCACAAAATCGACAGACCCAGTCTGGGAAACCTCTCCAGCAATACCAGCCATCAGAACAACGCCGCCGAGCAGATGAACCAGGAGGTATCGCATACCCGCCTTACGCGCACGCTCAGTACAAGCAGAAAAAATCACGGCTGTAGATGCTAAAGCCATCAGCTCCCAGAAAATAAATACAGTAATGAGATCGCCGGCAAACACCACGCCCAAGGCAAATCCGATATAGACATTAGCAGCAATCAATTCGAGTGTTTTATTCTGGCGCAACGCATAGAGATTTCCGGCAAACGCCATTACAGAGAATACTGTGGCAAAGAGTCGGCTTAGTTTGTCCCCCTCAAAAGGTTCCAGCTGCCATTCCATAAATGGTAGGGATAGAACGATGGAATCAGGTACCAACCAAACAAACCAGAGAGCTATGACAGGTCCTGTCAGCAACGCAATACTGCGAAGCGAACCTTGAACCCAAAATAGTGATAAGCCAAGCAACACCATCACTAGACCAGGATGAAGAAGGACACTAATCATCGTAGTAAGTGTCCTCACGTTTTAAGATCGCTTTATAGACCTTGGACAACACAATACTGCCAAGGCCGATTAAGAAACCGAACCATATATAGAAGCCATAGGAAGATATCGTTCCTTGATGATGGTCACTTGTTAACCCTTCAGCAGCAAGCAATACCAACAAAACGGCAATTAGCAGAACCCAAAGATTGCGGGGAGTCTTGGGATGATCCAACCAATGGGGATTTTCGAGCATGTTCAGCCCCAAGCCAATTGTTTAGCTAGAGCTAACGGTACGTCGGGGAAAAAAAACAGAGCAAGCGATGCTGAAGCGGTAACGCTAAGTGCCAGAACCACAGGCCAAGGCGCCTCACCATGATCGTGCTCAGGGATCACGTCTTCCGCCCTCATAAAAGCGTTGTAAATAATCGGTATAAAGTAACCTGTATTTAGAAGTGTACTGCAAAAAATTACAAACAATACAAAGTAGTCGGTAGCGGTTATTGCCGCGGATAAGATGTACCACTTACCAAGGAAGCCTACCGTCGGCGGCACACCTATCATGCTGAGTGCACCAATACTAAAGGCGATCATGGTGATTGGCATGCGCCATCCTATACCGTTAAGTTGGCAAATCTCTGTTTTATGCGCAGCCGTATAGATAGAGCCCGCAGCAAAGAATAAAGTGATTTTTCCGAATGCATGCGACGCGATATGCAGTGCAGCACCCATTATCGCCAGAGGTGTCGCCATAGCTGCTGCTAGTACTACATAAGATAATTGGCTGACCGTTGAATATGCTAGCCTGCGTTTAAGATTGCCCTGTCTAAGGGCGATAACGGAAGCCGCGAGAACCGTAAAACCTGCGGCATAACTCACCCAATCAGTCGAGCTAACTAGATTAAAAACATCAATGCCGAAAACATAGACTATGACCTTGACTACTGAGAACACCCCAGCTTTGACAACAGCTACAGCGTGCAACAAGGCACTTACTGGAGCCGGGGCAACCATCGCCGCTGGTAACCATTTATGTGCGGGCATTATAGCCGCTTTACCAATACCATAAATGAATAGGACCGAAAGCATTCCTATAAGAAATGGCCCATTATCAGTATCAATTGTACCGCCGAGTTGAAAATCCAGTGTACCAGTTATGGAGTAAGTGATCACTAGCGCAGGCAACAAGAACACTACTGAGGTAAATAGCAAGATACCAAGATACATGCGCCCACCAGCTCTAGCCTCATCATTACCTTTATGGGCAACCAACGGGTATGTGGATAAGGTAAGAACTTCGTAGAATAAGAAAAGGGTAAACAGATTACCGGCAAAGGCGATCCCCATCGTGCTGCCAATAGAAATAGCAAAACACACAAAGAACGATGTGTGCCTAGGCTCATTATTACCGCGCATGTACCCGATAGAATATACCGAACTAATTATCCAAAGAGACGACGCTATCAGTGCGAACAGCATCCCAAGGGGTTCTACCTCAAATGCAACGATCAGCCCCGACATAACTTCACCCAACACAATAGATGGTCGGTCTCCGTCAATCACACTAGGGACCATCGTGCATACCACCACAAACAAAACAGAAGCAAACAGAAGTGTGAATGCCTCACGCAGATTTGGCCGGCGCGTACTTGAAACAATAAACAAGACTGCAATAGTGGGCAGCAGAAGTGCTGCGACGATTAAAAGACCCGAGCTCATGGCTTAGGTGCCAATAATATTTCTACGGCACTCTCAGCTGTATCCAAAGTGAAAGAGGTATCAATGCCAAAATAAATGCAAGCGAATATAAAAACCCATGATGTCACAACCATAGCCTTGGGCGGTTCAGATAATGCAACCGCGCCCTGAGGTCTTTCACGGAAATATGCGATTTCTACAACCCTACCCATGTAGACCAACACTAGAAGCGAGCTCAGCATTATCAGAGCTACAAGCCACCACCAACCGTTCTGAATTGCACCAACAGCAAGGTACCATTTACCGACAAAGCCAACCGTCCCAGGCACGCCAAGCATACAAAGCGAGCCGATTACAAAACCAAGCATTGTTAACGGCATCTTGCGACCAATACCGGCCATATCCTCAATACGAACGGTCCCAATCTGAAAGGCGATTCCCCCCACCAGCATGAACAACGCACCTTTCATAAGCGCATGATTGAATACATGAACCAATCCGCCGAGCAGACCGGCACCATTGGCCAGAGCAATACCGAGAGTGATATATCCGATCTGAGCCACACTGGAGTAGGCCAGCATGCGCTTTACGTTTTCCTGAAAAATAGCAGTAAGAGAACCAACAAAAATAGCTAGTAGAGATAACACTAGCATCACTGACGGAACCGGAGAGTGGTTAACAATAAAGTCGAAGCCGAAGACTGAATAGAGATATCTCAGTAATAGATAGATAGATACTTTTGTCCCGGTAGCCGAAATAAAGACTGTAGTTACCGAAGGAGCAAAGGCATATGCGTTAGGTAGCCAAAGGTGCATGGGGAACAAGGCGAGCTTAAGCGACAAACCAACAATAATAAAAGCCATACCAGCCAGTGCAGCAGGTGTATCCATAATAGGATTCAGCCGCTCACCCATATCAACTAAATTTAGAGTGCCAGTGATTGTGTATAGCAGACCCACGCCGATGACATACATGGTAGCACCGACGGTGCCCATTATCAGATATTGATAGGCTGCAGCCAGGGCCTTCCTATCGCGACCTAACCCAATTAGAACGTACATGGATAGTGATGCTATTTCCATAAACACAAAAGCATTAAAAGCATCACCCGTAATAGCGATTCCCATCAAACCGCATAGGCACAACAGATACATACAATAATACCAGCCCTGCAAATTCGCTGGGATTTCAGCCTTAACGCTCTGGCGACCGTATAACAGCACACCAGTCGCGAGAAACGAGACCAAAATGAGAATATAAACTGCAAGCGTATCGACCCTATATTCGATACCATACGGAGGTCTCCAGCCCCCCAGGGCGTAGGAAATAAACCCTGCCTCCCCATCGAGATAACCCAACATGGTTATTGCACCGACTAAACTAATAAAGCTCACAGATAGCGCCAAGATCCAGCACCACCTTTCACGACGCACGACTGCGCATAGCGCAGCCGCGACTAGTGGCCACATGACGACAATGACGGGATACTGTTCAAACATATGTTAATCCCAGTCTTGGGCGTAGATATCGTCTTCTTCTATGGTGCCATATGCCTCATTGATGCGAACAACGATAGCCAAGCCGAGTGCTAACGTTGCTACTCCGACGACGATTGCTGTTAGAATCAAAACATGAGGCAACGGATTAGAATAAACAGCATAATCTTCGGAGATAATTGGCACGGTCCCACCCACAATCTTACTGGGTGAAATATAAAGGAGGTAAACCGAGGTTTGGAAAATGGAAAGACCGACCAACTTTTTAATCATATTAGACTTTGCGACTACTATGTAGAGTCCCGCCAAGATAAGAAAAATAGTGATCCAGTGGTTTACATGACCGAGGTTTTCATTGAGCTGGTTGAGTAAATCAGTCATGACTGATTTTACCGTCCGCGGCCTGCGAATGTGTAGAAAATAGCAACCATCGTCGAAAACACTGTCACCAGCACACCTATTTCCACCAGCATTACTCCAAGATGTTGACCATGCGCAGAGTCGTGTGAGTCCAAAACTCCATACTCAAGAAAGTTACCACCTAAGATCCAAGTAATCGTACCAACGCCAGCGTATATGAGCACACCTAGCGGAACTCCAACCTCAACAAGAAGCGGTGGCACCGCCTTTTGGGCCTCTTTCAACCCAAAGATCAGGGAGTAAAGAACAATGCCAGCAGCCGCAATAACACCTGCCTGGAACCCACCACCAGGCCCGAAGTCACCGTGCATCTGAACGTACA
>Ga0315336_1003003_pt1 | contig 23778 bp, 24 predicted proteins | sample ASW5metaG_FD_204512 | JGI IMG/M metagenome (GOLD analysis project Ga0315336, IMG submission 204512) | Ammonia-oxidizing marine archaeal communities from Monterey Bay, California, United States - ASW #5 | ecosystem: Environmental > Aquatic > Marine > Intertidal zone | place: USA: California... | reverse complement strand
CTGGAAGTCCAGAGCGACGGCCGTCTGCTTGCCGTCCTTGTCAGCGGTGCCGCGCCATATGCCTTTGTCGTCCTTCGTCAAAGCGCTGACGTTCGAGAAGCCGGCGTCCTCAATCCGGCTTTTGGCTTGCGCTTCCGTGAAGCTGTTGGCCCCTGGCACCGGTGCGGATGCATTGGACTGATCGTTGCTCGCTGCAGGAGCAGTACTGGTTGGGGCGGAGCTGTCAGTCTTGGTGGAAGCGATCTTCTCGATCATCTCCTGGTGCATCTTGAGCGTTGGCAGCGTCTGCTGGGCAAACGTCTTAAGTTCGGCGTTGTCGCCGTCGGCCGCATAGTCCTGGAACAGCTTGACGGCGTCTGCGTGAGCCTCTTGCTGCATCTTCACGTAGGACTGGTCGACCGACCCATTCGCGCTCGTCAAAGCCTCCAGATCGCTCTTGTGTTTTGCGTCCGTCTCTTTCGGGACCTGCAGCTTTTGCGCGCCGGCGATCGTCTGCAGCTTGGCGTTGGCTGCGCCGTGGTCGTCGATCATCTTCTGGGCAAACTCATTGACCGCTTCGTCCTGGGCTTTGCCTTGGACAGCCTTGCTGGATTCGACCTCGAAGATGCCGCCCGCCGCGGCCTTGTTGACGAAGTCCTGCGCGGTCTCGGCGCTCATTGCGGGGTAACTAGAGCCAAACGCTACGGAGGCCCACAGCGCTGCGGATATCAAACGGATTTTCATGGTTCAGATCCTCGCAAGCAACAAATCGTGCTAGCGGCTAACAAGAGCCCGCACTCTTTGTTCCGTCGCCAAACGGATTTGGTGATCTCGCACGGAGATCAACTATTGCTCTCGCCGGCACGACCGATGGACACGGAACCTATCCGCGCAAGTTTATCCAGGCGGGTGCATGGTCACTCGGCTTTTCCCAGCTTCGGGTTTCGACATCAACGCCGGCATCTTGAACTTGCTCGGCCAGCGCCGGACTTGCGAGCAAGTGATCCATGCGCAACCCGGAGCTTCGGTCGTAGCCTCCGCGGTACGAGAAATTCCAGTAAGTGTAGATACCCTTGCCGGGGTGGATCCGTCGCACCGCGTCCACCCAGCCCAGGGACAGTATGTTCGCATAGGCTGTCCTGCTTTCCGGGAAGAAGACTGCGTCACCCGACCAACGACGAGGGACTACGGCGTCAACCTCGGCCGGGACGACATTGTAGTCACCACATAGCACCGCGCGCTCGTCCAACAGTGACTTGCTGTAGGTCGATAGGCGCTCTAACCAGCGGAGCTTGTAGTCGAACTTGGGGCCGGGCGCCGGGTTTCCGTTGGGCAGGTAGATGCAGCCGATCACCAGATCGCCGACCGCCGCCTCCAAGTATCGGCTATGCGTATCGTCGGGGTCGCCGGGCAGCCCGCGGCGGCGCTCGACCGGATCCCTCCCGCGCGCCAGAATCGCCACGCCGTTGTAGGATTTCTGGCCGTGCCAGATTGCACCGAAGCCAGCGTCTCGGATCGCGTCGATAGGAAATTTGTCATCGGAAGTTTTCAACTCCTGCAGGCACACCACGTCGTAGTTGGTCTGGCCGAGCCATTTCAAAAGCACCGGCAGGCGGCCGTTGACACCATTGACGTTGAAAGTCGCAATGCGCGTCACCTTGGTCTCCCTGATTGTCTCCAGAACAAACGCGGAGTGAGGACGCCGGGTTCAATTGCTCCGGAACTGTTATGCAGCCTGCTTGTTCAATTTCGATGGCTCGCTCATGGAGGTTGATATGAACAGCAACGATCAATCGAGGCTGACGAAAAGGCAGACGCGACAGCCGCGCGAAGACAAAGGCCAGGAAAAGCGAGAGGCAGCCGCGAAGACGCCCGGCAAGACCAACGACTGGGATCGCGATATAGTGCACGGCGACGGAGACAGCCTTGGCATCGAACCTGGATCGAAATAGCCGGGCGATCTCTGCGACGGTCCCCGACTTCGTGGCGAGGGGACTTCGTCGGCGCCGACATGGCGCGAAAGTTCCCGCAGATGGGCTTCACGCGAAGCGACGTTACACAAACTACATGGGACGGTCGCAAATGCCGGCATGGATCACCAACATCTCGCACGCGGAACCGACGACTGTGAGAAGGGATGAGCGGCGCGATTTTCTACGACCGAGGGATGGGTGCCGGGAGAATAAGAGCTACGCGACTGCCTCAGAAATGGTGTCGGAAGATAGCGTGTTCGATGAAATCGCCGAATACGACTACGACCTGCTCGATTGCAGGCCTCCTGATCGACAAGAAAGTGACCAAGTTCGATCCCTCGAAGTTGGAGGACACTTATGGGGATACCGATCGCCATGATCGACGCCAAGCGCAAGGGCAAGAAGCCGCCGATGCCGGTGCCAAGGCCCAAGGAAAATGTGTCGTCGATCTGGTGTCGGTTCTCAAGAAGAGTCTTGCCAACGAAGGCATCAAACCTACGTCGAAAAAGCCGGCACGCAAATCAGCTTAGCCTCACAGAGAGCCGAAGGCCTGCTGATCGTTGGATGTGTAGTGAAGTATCCGCAAATGTCGGCGGTGCTTCTAGCGGGCGTGAAGTTGGGTGGCGAACGCCGACATCATCACCAGAGGAGTTGCTCACGTCGGCGCGGTGCCCGCAGCAGAACCAGTGCAGGAAGGTGCCTTCGGCGTTGGTAAAACTGCCGCCGATTCCCGGAAGCAATCTTCACGCTCCACACTTGCCCGGATGCCTAGCGGTCGTCGGGACAGTTCTGCGGGGCGGCCCGGTTCGCCCTCATAACGCGCTACAGCTGCGTATGGAGCCTGCCCGCCAACCAGTCGGTGATCTTCTCGCTAAGCGGGCGTGCCTGCCACTCCGCCAAGGTGATCTGTCTCGACCGCTTGAGATCCTCATTGAACAGGTCGATTTGCGTCTTCGCAAAATCTCTCCCGTAGACATTCAAGGAGGCTTCATCGTTCAGCCGAAGGGATCGCTCGTCAAGATTGGTGGAACCGAAGCTCGCCCAAACGTCATCGACGATCAGCAATTTAGGATGGTACATGGTCGGCTGGAACTCATAGATGCGCACGCCGGCCTCGAGCAACTGACCCCAGAAATTGCGCGAAGCTTTTCGTACGACTGGCACATCAGTCAGCGAATTGGGTACGATGACATCGACGGCCACGCCTCTCTTTCTGGCGTCAAGTATTTGCTGCAGCGCGATATCGTCCGGCACGAAATAGGCCATCCCGATCCGCAGGTGATCCTTGGCTGCGGCAATAGCGGCAAGCATCATCAACTCCATGTCATTGGAGCCGTTCGGCTGTGAGGAAAGAACAAGCTGAGCACTGAGCTGCCCCGCGCCCTCGAGATGAGGATAAAACCTCTCCCCCTGTAAGCTCTCACCCGCCGTTTCCAGCCAGTTTTCGCCGAAAGCCGCCTGAAACGCGCTCACTGAAGGCCCTTCGATCCGATAGTGGGTATCCCTCCACTCGTTTGGATTGCGAGCGTCTCCCAGCCAGTTGTCCGCGATGCCCACCCCACCGGTAAATGCAACTCGTCCATCCACGATGAGCAGCTTGCGGTGCGTCCGATTGTTTACGCGATCGAGCGTGTACCAATAGATCGGCCGATACTCCTGAAACCGGACCCCGGCACCGGTCATGATGTGGATCAGGTCTGCGTCGAAAGGCAGGCTGCCAAGCCAGTCGACCAGCACTCGAACTTCCACGCCTTGGCGGGCCTTTGCCGCCAGCGCATTGGCGAACTCGTTGCCGACAGATCCAGACCAATAGATATAGGTTTCCATATTGATGCTGGATTGGGCCGAGGTAATTGCCTGGAGCATGGCCGGGAAAATTTCGTCGCCGTTGACCAAGGTTTGCACAGCGTTTTGCCCGAACATCTGACCCTGCGAATAGTTGCTCATGCTGCGCACGAATTGTGGGTCTGCCGCGTCGAACCGGTGCGGAACGATTGAGCGAATGGCACTTGGCTCCGCAGTGAGATTCAGCGCGGCCAGAGTGACCAGGACGGCCGCAATGGCGACGGCGGTGTATGGGAGCACGTCGACCCAACGGCCAACCTGGCGTTTGGCCAAAACTGTCTTGCTGTCGGCCCATAGCGTTCTAAAGTCCGGGGACGTCACGTTAGCCTGCTGCCCGTTCTGGGGAATGTACAAACCCAAAATGTGCGACCCTCGTGCAGGTTCCCGGCCGACAGCCCGTTTGCACCCTCATCCGATCCACCCCCCGACAGGCCGGGAGCCGTGCATCCCTTTGCGCCATTGCCGGGCGACTGAGAGCGGGCACTATTTCTCGCTTCGATCGGCTGGCGTGTTTAGGCACCCGATTTGATGCCGAAGGGCGGAGAGCACCGCACTATGGTCGCGATCTAAACCGTTTGGTACAACTTCATCAAAATGCACAAGACGTTGAAGATGACGCCGGCAATGCTCAGCGTGCGCCGTAGTCGCCTGTGTGTACGGGGATCAGACGCCCAGCCTTGAAGGGACCATAACTGGCGGAGAAATGTTCCGCGACTGTATCCGGTCGTTCAGCACGGTCCTCGCCCACAGCAGGTGGACGCGGCCGCCCCTATCCCGCACCAAGGCGAACGCCTCCGGCCGTCTTTGAAAGGTTGCAACAGCTGCGCCGGACGGATCAAGCACGCGGTAGACGTCCCCGGCGCAATCGACCTCATAGCGCTCCTTCATGGCCGGAACCGCTCGGTATGCCAGATGACCTTGCCATCGACCTTCATCGGCTTGTGGATGACCAGCTTCTTCGGCAGGTGCTCGAGGTGCAGTTCGAGGAGCGTCAGCTTGATATCTGGCTTGCAACGGCTGCAGTCGAACTTCAGCTTGAACGGGTCGGCGCCGCCTCCATACACAGGTCGGCCGAGCGGCAGTAGCGCACGTTGCCGCAGCCGCACTCGACCTTGAGGAGCATGTTGTGCCGGGTCGCCTTGCCCAGCGTATCGATCTTCTCGTGCGCCATGAGAACGAAATGAGAACAAATTCATTGCCCGTCAAGCCGGTTTGTGGAATCTTTTCGCCATGAGCGAGCCTGCTCGAACCGCGAGGAGGCCAAGCGTGCGCTGCGGCGCTTTGAACCCGGCCGATGGCATGCGGCCGGTATCCCTCTGTCAGGAAATTTCGAACTGAGACACCCCGACGGCAGGTCGGTTGTTAGATCGTGACAAAGTGCTAAGGTCGGCGATGTCCGCTTTGACGACGCCCTTAATTCGAAAGCTCGAAAGCCTGGGTCCGCTGTCACAGGTTACCTCAACCTGCGAGACTCGCCTTACCTGGATTTGACGCCAGCAGCCGGCCGTTAGCCGACCCCAGGTGCAACGGAAATGGATGCGTCCGCCGACCTGCCAGACGTCCCTGACCGTCTCGCCATGTCATCAATCAGCTTCTCTTGAAAGTTTGGGGCGGCACGAGGCCTGAGATCGGTGCGGCGTGCGGTCGCTGATAGTCGATCGGCCGGTCTCTCAACAGGTTCACCGCCTCGCGCATCTGCTGCTTGAGCACGCCGATGGCGTCATAGTGCGGGCGAAACGGCGTCAGCGACAGGCTGGCGGCATCGAGGGCCATGTCGAGGCTGTGCATCTTTTGCTCGATGGCCCAAAGATGGCCTTCCGAAATGTCGTCGTGACGCCGCCGACGGGGCATGGATTTCGTTCTCCCTTTTGGAGAACGAAATGAGAACAAATTCCTTGCCCGTCAAGCCGGTCCGTGGAATCTTTTTGATTTGAGTAGATGTCGGGCCGCCGCTGCGACATGGCGGAGCGTTCAAACCAGCTCGTCGCGTTCGGTCCGGGTGGCTGCCCAAAGCGCGGTTCACAGAGCCGCTTTCGGACGAAAGTCGGGCGAGAGCGCGCATTGGTCCCAATGCTGAAACATACCGCCTTATATCCCATTTGAAATCGAAGGCTGGCGAGCATCGTCCCTCTTGTCGGCAATTTCAAACAAGCGCCCGCCGCAACCTGCGAGGCGGCGGCTCATCCGGAAAGCGCCGCATGCAGCTTGGCGAAATAATTGCAAATGTGTTCGCCGCCCTGCTCCTGTTTTTCGTGCTTGCGGCCGTCATCGTCGTTGCTAACGAGCCACTTTGGCCGGAGCATCATAAGGGAAGGATGGTCATTCTGATTCCTCGCGATGCAATCACCACAGGATCGGTCAAGGCAACTGCGCATGCCCATTTGCCGAACGTGGTCGACGGAAGTCTTGTACAGCCGAGACCTTAGCGGCATTGAGCTGCCACCGATTTACCACTCGTTCACGATATTAGCCCATCCTAAACCAAGGTCATGCTTGTACCGATTACATGCCCAAGCCCTGGCGCCGATCCCCCTCAGCGCCGGGGCTTTTTGCGAATGATCCATTCGACGATGCTGTGGTCAACGTCGCCGGTCATGAGGCGGACAAGCTTAGTCGCTCGCGGTCGCCACCGGTCTTCAGGGGCTTAATCTTCGTCTACCCAGCGCTGAAATGCGGCGCGCATAGGGCTATTTCATACCGCTGCTTCGATTTTTTTGTGTGAATGTCGTCTGCGGTGAAACAGATCTTGACGACGCGCTGGTCTTCGACCCGCACGCCGTCGCTTTGTAGCGGACCTGAGAATATTCACTTCGACGCGCCTCGCACAGGTTGAAAAAATGGATTAGCTGGAAAGCGAAAAAGAAAGCCCGTCGCAGCTAATAAGCGTAAGCGACGGGCTTCCCGCGATTATTTGCGGCTGACATCTCTAGGACCGACCGCGACTAAACAACTAAAGCAAGCTGAGTTGGTTGCATACAATTTTAAAGGAAGCAGGCTCAAAGGCTTTCAGCCCCGGTCCCGAGCCGGAACAAGCCTTTGTGATCCTCGTTGGGTTCCGTGACCCAAAGGGACGTCGTGCATGAAGAAATACGAGGTAGAAGAGATGGCTGGCGACACGCCAGTGTCCCGTATCACCGTAATCGCCAATACGCCGTGGGAGGCTGCGACCATCGCCACAAGGAAAGAGGTTCAGGTGCGTAGAGATGAACCATCTTGGGTTCGCGTCACCGAGGAAAGCAGCCGCGGGGTCTATAAGTACGCGTTCAAGTAGACGTGGTGGGTAACACTCCCCTTATCAGGCGCGCAACTTTCCCAACTCCAAGCATGGCACAACCTACCACGGCTTTTGCAGAAGGTGGGAACGTACCTCTCGTGCTGCCTGTCAATGCGTGCCTTTCATGAAACGCGCTTCTCTCACGAGCGAGCTCCAATCGGCTGTCCGAGAAGCTTGATCAGCTCGCGGGCCTCATTGTCCGGGATGTTGGCCTCTTTAGCCAACCGAGGCACCAACAGGTCGGCTTGCCCCTCATTGTGGTCTATGCCGTCGCGGCCCACCACACCGACTCCGTGATCCTTCGGATTAACTCACGGTTGAGGGTCAAGGTCTCGCTGGAGCGTCGGCTGAACAGAACGTAAAAAACCCGCCAGCCGAAGCCGGAGGCCAAGCAGGGGTCTCGGCCCCGCCAGGACCGACCCCATGATCGCCCACAAGTCGGGCAAGACGCCTTTACAAATGTTAAGGCGCCATTTTTTTGGGGCTTCAACATGTGGACGGCGGGCGGAACAAAGGCCTCTCGAAAACGGGCGTACAGAGTATTATTTCACGCCGCGCGGGGAATGCTTTCGCCCCCGCCTAGGGTGAGGGAAGAACCATGGCGAATTCGACTTTGTCGGCAGTGGATGCCGAAATCCTGAAATCTGTTTTCCGAAACGAGATACGCGACAACAGACGCCGGAAAGCGAATGGCGCGCGTTGGCAACGAAGCTGATCCAGTCGTACAGCGGCTCCCAGTCGGTCGATCCAAATTTGCTCGAATGGATCGTGCGGAGGTGAGCGGATCCGGCCCGTTATGGCGATGCTTGTTTATCCCGCAGTTCGTGTATCTGGCGTCATCCAGGACATGAAGCGCCACTCGTTGCGAGTGACCGCCCCTGTGCGCAGGTCGATGATCGCGCCTTCCATTCGCTAGCGGTCCTCGACCCCACGCTGAGCCCGCCAATCCATTTCCTGCCTGGATACCTTGTTCGCGGCGAGTTGCTGAATCGCCTTGCTGGTTTGCGCTGAGGCTGGATAAGTCGACCTGTCTCGATATACTGGGCCTTGAGATCGTTGGTGCTCTCACGGATTGGCCAGTAAACTAACCCGCCAAAGCACGACCTCGACCCGACAGCGCTCCAGCCAAAGCATGTCACTCAATGGCTACTCCCTATAAGTTGATCTGCAAGGTCTTGGCCCTACGGCCTGAAAGCACTCCGCCACTGACGCCGCTTGCCCTCGACTCTACAGGAGAGCGCAGCTCTTCTGGGCGATTGGAAGGCTAGGTGTAGAGACCCGCCCTCGGCACGTCGAGCCGAGCTCCATGCGGAACTTGGCCTATTGATCATTCTTTGATCGGGAAGAGAAGGATGGTTCAATAAATCAGAGAAAAAACTATTGAGGTTTGTAACGTCATCAGTTCGACTTCAAACAGCTTCAGACGATTGAATAAGGCAAGACGGCGCGCATGTCGGGGTGGATCCGCAATCGCCGCTTAAGGGGTGGCACTGCGCGTTGACCGCAGTCAGCCCGTTCACAGATACGGCAGGAGATTCCGATGGGCTGGAAGCCTGCGCGGTTGGTCAGGTTAAGGCCGTCGGCATAGACGAAGTCGTCCGCATGCGAGATCTCGCAGCCAAGCGCGATGGCATAGCGCCGTTGCGGCGCGGCAAAGCCGCCGCTGCGCTTGGAAATCTCGGTGGCAATCGAGAGATAGCGCGCTCCGTCCGGCATCTCGGCGAGTTGGCGCACGAAGCGCCCGGGGGTCTCGAAGGCTTCATAGGCATTCCACAACGGGCAGGCCGCGCCATAGCGGGCGAACTGCAGTTTCGCGGCGCTATGGCGCTTGGTGATGTTGCCGGCCCTGTCGATGCGGGCGAAGAAGACCGGCACGCCTTTCTGCCCCGGCCGCTGCAAGGTGGAGAGCCGGTGCGCCACCTGTTCGAGACTTGCGCCGAAGCGCGCCGCCAGCAATTCTACGTCGTGGCGCACTTCCTTCGCGGCGCCAAGAAAGCGGGCATAGGGCAGCACCAGCGCCCCGGCGAAATAGTTGCGCAGCCCGATGCGGCATATGTCTCCCGCCTCGGCCGTGCGGAAACCGGCGCGCGCGATGATCGCGTCGACCTCCGTCCGCCGCTCAAGCGCGGCGATCTGGAAAGCGATCTGGAAGGCGCGCGAGGCGCTGTCGAGATAGGGACTGAGATAGAGCACCCTGGCCTTGCCGTCATAGCGGCGCAGCGCCTCGCTGTCCTCGCCCGAACTGGCAACGCGCACGTCGTGCCGTTTATCCAGGTGCTCCGCCATGGCGGCGATGGCGTCCTGCTCGCCGATCCGCAGATCGCCCGCGAGCTGCTCTGCCGCCTGGTCCAGATCATCGATGTAGTTGTCTACGAAATGGAAGAAGTCGCGCACCTCCTCATAAGGAGTCGGCTCGGAGAAGCTGTCGGTGCGCACCATCTGGTCGTCGAGGCTGGCGAGCTGCTCGCTGTTGCGCCGGTAGGCCTGATGGCAGGCGAGCAGCGCGTGGGCGAAGGCGGGCGCGCTCTGCGCCACCAGCTTCAGCTCCTGCGATCCGGGCGACAGTACGTCGAACAGCGGATCGGCTAGCGCCTCGCTGAGCGCCGAGAGCAGCCGGTCGCTGTCGCTGCCGGACAAGGCGGACAGGTCGACCCGGAATTTCTCCGCCAGCAAAAGCAGCACCGACGCCGAAACGGCGCGCTGGTTGTTTTCGATCTGGTTGAGATAGCTGGTCGAGATCCCCAGCCGCTCGGCAAAGACGGCCTGGGTCGCCTTGTTCGCCTCGCGCAGTTCGCGGATCTTGCGGCCGATAAAGAGCTTCGAGGGCGCCATTTGCAAATTCGCATTTTTCTATTTGCAAAAACGCTTGCATAGCTTTTGCACCTTTTCAACCGTTTTCTCCAGACCGGGTTGGGGCTAGCAGTCCGCCTATCACTCGATGGGAGAACACGATGACTGCCCTTACCGCCATGCAGTTGCGTCTTCAGGCCGCAGCGCTGAATTTGGTCCTCCCGCTAGCGGCTACGCTGTTGCTGACGGCCTCAGCCAAGATTTCTGTGCCTTTCTATCCGGTGCCGATGACGCTGCAGACCTTCGTTGTCATCGGGTTAGGCTTTGTGCTCGGCTCGCGGCGGGCAGCCGTTGCAATGCTGCTCTATTTGGCGGAAGGGGCGGCCGGCCTGCCGGTCTTCTCCGGCACGCCGGAGAAAGGCATTGGCCTTGCCTACATGCTGGGACCAACGGGCGGCTATCTGCTCGGATATCTTCCGGCAGTTCTGCTCGCCGGTTGGACCGTCTCACGTGGCTGGGCAGTCAACGGGCTCGCGGCATCTTTATCGGCGTTGCTTGCCGGCGCCATTGTCTACCTACCCGGCCTTCTGTGGCTGGGTGCGGTGATCGGCTTTGACAAGCCGGTGCTGCAGTATGGCCTCTATCCGTTCATTCTGGGCGACGTCACGAAAGCTATCCTTGCGGCGCTGCTGTTCATCGCTGGCCGGGGGGCAATCAAGGGCAGGGCGGGCCGCTGATGCGCGCCGTGCTGGAACAGTTGGAGGCCAGGCGCGTCGAAGCGCGCCTCGGCGGCGGTCAGAAGCGCATCGACGCCCAGCATGCGAAGGGCAAGCTGACGGCGCGCGAACGGCTCGACGTGCTTCTCGATGAGGGCTCCTTCGAGGAATACGACATGTACGTCACCCACCGGGCGACCGAGTTCGGGATGGCGGCCCAGAAGATCGCCGGCGACGGCGTCGTCACCGGCTGGGGCACCATCAACGGCCGCATGGTCTATGTCTTCAGCCAGGACTTCACCGTGCTCGGCGGCTCGCTGTCGGAGACGCATGCCAGGAAGATCTGCAAGATCATGGACATGGCGGTCAGGAACGGCGCGCCCGTCATCGGCCTCAACGATTCCGGCGGCGCGCGCATCCAGGAGGGCGTGGATTCGCTCGCCGGCTATGCCGACGTCTTCAAGCGCAATGTGGACGCTTCCGGCGTGGTGCCGCAGATCTCCGTGATCATGGGGCCGTGCGCCGGCGGCGCCGTCTATTCGCCGGCGATGACCGACTTCATCTTCATGGTGCGCGACACCTCCTACATGTTCGTCACCGGCCCGGATGTGGTGAAGACCGTGACCAACGAGATCGTCACCGCGGAGGAACTCGGCGGCGCCAGCACGCACACGCAAAGATCCTCCGTGGCCGACGGTGCTTTCGAGAACGATATCGAGGCGCTGGAGGCGATCCGCCGGCTGTTCGACTTCCTGCCGCTCAACAATCGCGACAAGCCGCCGGTCCGGCCGTTCCATGACGACCCCGCCCGCCTCGACATGCGGCTGGACACGCTGGTGCCCGAAAGCGCCAACAAGCCCTATGATATGAAGGAACTGATCCTGGCCATCGCCGACGAGGGCGATTTCTTCGATATCCAGGACGCCTATGCCAGGAACATCATCACCGGCTTCCTGCGGCTCGAAGGCCAGACCGTGGGCGTCGTCGCCAACCAGCCGATGGTGCTGGCGGGATGCCTCGACATTGATTCCAGCCGCAAGGCCGCCCGCTTCGTGCGCTTCTGCGATGCCTTCAACATCCCGCTCCTGACGCTGGTCGACGTGCCCGGCTTCCTGCCCGGCACGAGCCAGGAATATGGCGGCGTGATCAAGCATGGCGCCAAGCTTCTGTTCGCCTACGCGCAGGCGACGGTGCCGATGGTGACGCTGATCACGCGCAAGGCCTATGGCGGCGCCTATGACGTGATGGCCTCCAAGCATATCGGCGCCGACGTGAACTATGCCTGGCCGACCGCCGAGATCGCGGTGATGGGGGCCAAGGGCGCGACCGAGATCCTCTATCGCTCTGAACTCGCGGACGCGGGCAAGATCGCGGCGCGGACAAGGGAGTACGAGGCGCGCTTCGCCAATCCGTTCGTGGCGGCCGAACGCGGCTTCATCGACGAGGTGATCATGCCGCATTCGTCGCGCAAGCGCATCGCGCGCGCCTTCGCGGCGCTGCGCGGCAAGAACCTCGAGCCGCGCTGGAAGAAGCACGACACCATGCCGCTGTGAGGGTTCATGTGCACGCAGGTTCAGATTGACGGAATTCTCTGCTCGACCCCGCGGCAGCTGGCCGCCCGGCATGGCGCGGAAGGGCTCCTCGAATGGGTGGATCACCATGGCGAGATGGACTGGTGCCTGTGCGTGATCGACGTGCCGGGGACGTTGGAGCGTTCTGCGCTGAAATGGACGCGCAAGGGCGAGTCGGAAACATTTGTGGTCGAGTGATAATGTTCAGGAAAATCCTCATTGCCAACCGGGGCGAGATCGCCTGCCGCATCATCAAGACAGCGAGGAAGCTCGGCATTGCAACGGTGGCGGTCTATTCGGATGCCGATCGCGACGCGCTGCATGTGAAGATGGCGGATGAGGCAATCCACATCGGGCCACCGCCTTCCAGCCAGTCCTACATAGTGATCGGCAGGATCGTGGACGCGGCGAAGGCCGTGGGCGCCGATGCGGTGCATCCGGGCTACGGCTTCCTGTCGGAGAACGCCAATTTCGCCGATGCGCTCAAGGATGCCGGGATCGCCTTCATCGGCCCTCCGGTGGCGGCGATCGAGGCGATGGGTGACAAGATCACCTCCAAACGCATCGCCGCCGCCGCCGGCGTCTCCACCGTGCCCGGCCATATGGACCTGATCGAGGATGCGGACGAAGCCGTGCGCATCGCAGCATTGATCGGCTATCCGGTGATGATCAAGGCCTCCGCCGGCGGCGGCGGCAAGGGCATGCGCATCGCCTGGAACGACCGCGAGGCGCGTGAGGGATTTAAGTCGTCGAGGAACGAAGCCAAGGCCTCCTTCGGCGACGACCGCATCTTCATCGAGAAGTTCGTCACCGAGCCGCGCCATATCGAGATCCAGGTGCTGGGCGACCAGCATGGCAACATCGTCTATCTGGGCGAGCGCGAATGCTCGATCCAGCGGCGCAACCAGAAGGTCATCGAGGAAGCGCCATCGCCCTTCCTCGATCCGGCTACCCGCAAGGCCATGGGCGAGCAGGCCGTCGCGCTGGCGCGCGAGGTCGGCTATTTCTCGGCCGGCACGGTCGAGTTCATCGTAGACGGCAAGAAGAACTTCTACTTCCTGGAAATGAACACCCGGCTTCAGGTCGAGCATCCTGTGACGGAGCTGGTCACCGGTCTCGACCTCGTCGCGGAGATGATCCGGATCGCCGCCGGCGAAAAGCTGCGCTTTGGCCAGGACGACGTGAAGCTGAACGGCTGGGCGATCGAAAGCCGGCTCTATGCCGAAGACCCCTATCGCAACTTCCTGCCCTCTATCGGGCGCCTGACACGCTACCGGCCGCCGGTCGAGGGGTCGCGCGACAACGGCACGATCGTGCGCAACGACACCGGTGTGTTCGAGGGTGGCGAGATCTCGATGTATTACGATCCGATGATCGCAAAGCTCTGTGCCTGGGCGCCGGACCGTGCCGGAGCGATCGACGCGATGGCGCGGGCCCTCGACGACTTCGAGGTGGAAGGCATCGGGCACAACCTTCCCTTCCTGTCGGCTGTGATGGCGCAGCCGCGCTTCCGCGAGGGCCGGCTGACCACGGCCTATATCGCGGAGGTGTTCCCGGACGGTTTCCAGGGCGTCGAGCCGGACGATGCCCAGGCGCGCCTGCTCGCGGCCGTCGCCGCCTTCATCAATGCGAGGATCGTTCGTCGGTCGGCGCGGATCTCGGGCGCCCTCGCCAACCATCCGCGCAGCATTGGCAAGGACTGGGTCGTGACGGTAGCCGATCGTGAATTCGCGCTCGTCATCGCTCAGGACGCGGCCGGCGACACCATCGCCTTTGCCGATGGTCCCAGCCTCACGGTTTCCAGCGATTGGCTGCCGGGAGACAGCCATGCGGCCTTCGCCGTGAATGACGAAGCGGCGGGCGTCAAGGTGTCGCTTAACGGCTCCGGTCTGCGCCTGCGCTGGCGGGGCATCGACGTCACGGCATTCGTGCGCTCGCCGCGCGTGGCCGAGCTTGCCCGGCTGATGCCGGTGAAAACGCCGCCCGACACGTCGAAGATGCTGCTGTGCCCGATGCCCGGCGTCATCACCTCGCTGGCGGTGCAGGTGGGCGACATGGTCGAGGCCGGGCAGACGCTTGCGACCGTGGAGGCCATGAAGATGGAAAACGTGCTGCGCGCCGAACGCCGGGCGGTGGTCAAGGCGATCGCGGCAAGAGCCGGCGCCAGCCTCGCGGTCGACGAGCTCATCATGGAGTTCGAGTGATGGCCGACGAACTCGAACAGTGGCGCGCGCTCGCCAAGAGAGAGGTCAAGGCCGACCCTGACACACTCACCTGGCGCACGCCGGAGGGCATCGACGTCAAGCCTCTCTACACGGCACGGGATCTCGAGGGGAATGGCTATCTCGACAGCCTGCCGGGGCAAAAACCGTTCCTGCGCGGGCCGCGCGCCACCATGTATGCCGGCCGCCCGTGGACCATCCGGCAATATGCCGGCTTCTCGACCGCGGAGGCCTCCAACGCCTTCTACCGCGGGGCGCTCGCCGCTGGCCAGCAGGGCGTGTCGGTGGCCTTCGATCTCGCCACCCATCGCGGCTATGACAGCGACCACCCGCGCGTCGAGGGCGATGTCGGCAAGGCGGGCGTCGCCATCGATTGCGTCGAGGACATGAAGGTCCTGTTCGACGGCATCCCGCTCGACAAGGTGTCAGTGTCGATGACCATGAACGGCGCGGTGATCCCGATCCTCGCCAGCTTCATCGTGGCGGGTGAGGAGCAAGGCGTGCCGCGCGCGCAGCTCTCAGGCACGATCCAGAACGACATCCTCAAGGAATTCATGGTCCGCAACACCTACATCTACCCGCCGGAACCCTCGATGCGGGTCGTCGCCGACATCATCGAGTACACGGCGAAGGAGATGCCCAAGTTCAACTCGATCTCGATTTCCGGCTATCACATGCAGGAGGCCGGGGCGACGCTGGTGCAGGAGCTCGCCTTCACGCTGGCCGACGGGCGCGAATATGTCCGCGCGGCGCTGAAGAAAGGGCTGGATGTCGACGACTTCGCCGGCCGGCTGTCCTTCTTCTTCGCCATCGGCATGAACTTCTTCATGGAGGTGGCCAAGCTGCGCGCTGCGCGGCTTCTGTGGACCCGCATCATGGAGGAGTTCCAGCCGAAGAAGGCCTCCTCGCTGATGCTGCGCACCCATTGCCAGACATCCGGCGTGTCGCTGCAGGAGCAGGATCCCTACAACAACATCGTGCGCACCGCCTACGAGGCGATGAGCGCGGCGCTGGGCGGCACGCAGAGCCTGCACACCAACTCCTTCGACGAGGCGATCGCGTTGCCGACAGAGTTCTCGGCCCGCATCGCGCGCAACACACAGCTCATCCTCCAGCACGAGACGGGCGTGACCAGGGTCGTCGATCCGCTGGCCGGCTCCTATTATGTCGAGAGCCTGACCAAGGAACTCGCCGATGCGGCGTGGGCGTTGATCGAGGAGGTCGAGGCAAGAGGCGGCATGACCAAGGCCGTCATCGAAGGGCTGCCCAAGCGCCTGATCGAAGAGGCCGCGACGCGCAGGCAGGCCGCGGTCGACCGCGGCGACGAGGTGATCGTCGGCGTCAACAAGTACCGCCTGGAGAACGAGGACCAGATCGATATCCTCGACATCGACAACAAGGCCGTGCGCGAGGCGCAGGTGAAACGCCTGGAGCAGACGCGCCGACAGCGGGATCCCAACCGGGTGGAAGCCGCGCTCGTCTTGCTGGAGAAGGTCGCGGATACCGGCAAGGGAAACGTGCTCGAAGCAGCGGTGGAAGCGGCACGTGCGCGCGCCAGCGTCGGCGAGATTTCCGATGCCTTGCGCCGGGCCTTTGGCGACCACGCCGCGGCGCCCAAGGTGGTGCGCGGCGTCTACGGCCGGTCCTATGCCGGGGAGCCCGAATACGAGACGCTGGTTTCGCGGTTGAACGGCTTCAGTGCCGAACTCGGCGAAAGGCCGCGCCTTCTGGTCGCCAAACTCGGCCAGGACGGCCACGATCGCGGCGCCAAGGTCATTGCGTCGGCGTTCGGCGATATCGGTTTCGACGTGATCGCCGGCCCCCTGTTCCAGACGCCGCAGGAAGCCGCCGAGATGGCGGCAGGGTCGAAAGTCCATGTGGTTGGCATGTCCTCACTCGCCGCGGGCCACAAGACCCTTGCGCCTCTGCTGGTCGAGGCGCTTAAGGCAAAGGGCGCTTCGGAAATCATACTGGTGGTTGGCGGCGTCATACCAAAACAGGATTACCAGTTTTTGTTCGACCATGGTGTTTCAGCCGTGTTCGGACCCGGAACGAACATCCTCGAAGCCGCTCGGAGCGTGTTGGACCTCCTCGAAGGCCGCCGGCGGAACGTTTAGCACCTCACCTGCGGAAACCGTTCTGGTGCCGCAAATGTGGCTTGCCAGCGAGAATTCTGAATGTAGCGACCAGCGACGCAGTCGGCCTCGCCCGGCTTTGTCACGCTATTCAGGTCGCCTTTTTTGCAAAGGCCCATACCATCAGCGGGTATTCCTCGTCGTTGCTCAAATCCCGCCATACGCCATAGGCCCGAACCGGCCCGCCGATGTGTGCTTTGGCGCAGGCCTTGTTGCCCCAGCCGAAGGCCTGCACGTCATCCTCGGCGAAACCGCCCTCGACCATCAACTGCTTCAGGCCCGCGGGTGTCCAGCGGTTGTAGTCGTGCGGGCGGGCGTGTACGCGAAAGAGAAAGGGGGTCGCCACCAGCGCCCAGCCGCCAGGCTTCACCATGGAATGGATGTTGGCGGCGGCCGCTTGCGGGCGCTGGACATGTTCCAGCACCTGGTCGGCGATGACGATGGAATATTGCTCCTCGGTGCGATCCTTGCAGATGTCGAAGTCGGGAAAATCGACCGAGCGATAGTCCGGGCACAGTGCCCGCCAATAGCGGTTCCAGCCCGGCGAAATCTCGATCACGTCGCGTGACTTGCGGTTCGCCGCTTCGAGGAACGTGGTGAAGGCTTCGATCTGGCGGATGCGCAGCCAGTTGCGGCTGTCATATCCGATCAGCCGCTTTACGGTCTGTTTGCCACGGTTCGTGAGCGCGCCGGCAAGGCTTGTCATTCTTGACCTCCTCCTGCCCGTCCGCACCTGGTGTGTAGCATCGAGAAGGTGCGCAAAAGATGACGGCACGGAAGTTTCCCCAGCCCGCGGGGCAGGGAGAGTGGCGTGGAGAAACCGCGCCGAAACCATGATTTGCGTTGGCGCTTGGACTGCAACCGAAGGTCGACTGCTTCCGGCCGCGATCCGGAGCCGACATGCGACCTATACTGAAACTGCTTCCTCTGGCTCTCATAGGGGCTGGCGCGCCGATGCGATCACGTCGGCCGAGGCCAGGATGCGCAGCCTGGTCAACGATCCGGGGGCGACCTTCTCGCATGTGGACCTGACCGGCGATAGCGCGACCGGTCAGACCTGCGGCATCGTCACCAGCAAGGTCGGGATCTTCACCAAGGAAGCGCGATTCATCGTCTATATCGACGGCGCCGGTCCCTATGTTGAACCAGGCCTCGGCTTATCCATGTCGCAGGCCGATTTCGACTGGGCCCGGAAGAACGACTGCGTGAATGAAGGATATAGGGCCTAGAGCCGCTAGGGGCCTGATCACCAGCGCGCGGAGTGCGCGCTGGTGAAGTGTGATGCCCCTCCTTCCTCAGTCGGAGAGGCGACAAAGGTCAATAGTTGCCGTTGTAGTAGCGGTCATCGCAGGGCGCGGTGTAGATGCGGCCGTAGCGGTCCTGGTAGCGGCAGAGCTGGTCGCCGCGGCGCTGCGGCGTCGTGGCTGAGCCGACGACGGCGCCGAGCAGCGCGCCGCTGGCCGCGCCGATCACCGTGCTCTTGGTGTTGCCACCGATCGCCTGGCCGACCAGGGCGCCGCCGGCGCCGCCGATCAGTGCACCGGTGGTGGCTCGCTGCTGGCCTTCGGTCTGCGTCTCGCAGCCGGCAAGTGCGGCGGTCATCAGCACCGCCAGAATAGCCTTCTTGATGATCATCACTAGAACTCCTCTGAAGCCCCAGGGACTGACGACGGGGGCGAACAGCGCTGAACTGCGGTCGCATTGCGGCGGAACGGCGGCGCGCCGGCTCACGAAGTAATTCACGGTTTCCCGGCAGTTGACCACCATGGTTGCCAAACGGGAAAAGCCACCCTTCCGGCAGTAACCTTTCACTGGATCGTCCATGGAACCATGATGGTTGCATGTTCCTGATGGTCGGTGTCTGCCAAGACATTCTCAAGAAAAGTGGGATCAGGAACAGCCTCGCCGTCGTCAGTCATACTTTCAACGTGGAAGGCGAGAGCCTGTTCGGCGAGCACGCGCGCCTCTTCGAGACTTGCGCCGGCCGTGACCACGCCCGGAAAGTCGGGAAAAGACACTCCGTAGTCGCTGGCGCCTTCCTTGTGGATCAGCCCGACGTATTTGCGCATTCGCTTCCTCTTGCCGCGAAGCCACTGACCCCTAGTTTAAAACACCGGAACGACGGTGCAAGGCGATGGACAAGGTTGCTGGGACCCGCGACCCTCATGTGGGGAGGCGAAGGGTTCGTGCTGCTCAGTACTTGCGGATGTCCACCGATCAGCAGACCTATTCCATCCAGAACCAGAGGGATGCAATCCTCAGTTATGCTGATGTCATGGGGTATGACATCGTTGCCACATATGAAGACCCAGGCCGGAGTGGACTACACATCGAGGGGCGGCCCGGTCTGCAGAAGTTGCTGTTCGATATTGAGCACGGGGATGCCGATTTTGAGACGGTTGTCGTCTACGACGTCAGCCGATGGGGCAGATTTCAGAACATCGATGAAAGCGCCTCCTACGAGTATCGATGTCAGATGGCTGGCGTACGGATTGAGTTTTGCGCCGAGCAATTCGCAAATGACGGCACCGTCGGATCGGACGTGCTTAAGGCCATTAAGCGCAGTATGGCCGCAGAACACAGCCGTATGCTGTCGCAAAAGGTCTTCATGGGCCAAGTGAGGCTGGCCCGGATGGGGTTCCACGTGGGCGGCGTGCCGGGCCTTGGAATAAGGCGTCTGATGATTGACCAGTCTGGTCGCCCGAAAGTCATCCTCGCGCGCCACGAATACAAAAGCCTTCAAACGGACAGGATCATTCTCGTACCGGGACCACCGGAGGAGATAGCGACTGTGCGATTGATCTTTCGCCTGTTCGTCGGATCACACAAAACCGAACTCGAAATCGCAAATTATCTGAATGACCGCGGGATCGTGAACGACTTCGGTCGCCCATGGCAACGCGAAGCCGTGCGCCATGTTCTCACCAACGAGCAATATATCGGCAACAATGTCTGGAACCGTCGTTCCACGAAACTCAAAGGCAAGATGGTGTGGAATTCCGAGGACCAATGGGTCAGGGCAGACAACGCTTTTGAGCCGCTAGTTAACCGCAGAGTGTTCGAAAAGGCGCAAGCAATAGTCAAATCCCTCTACCTTCGTATGAGCGACGATGAGATGTTGACGGCTCTACGGAAGCTACACAAACGTCATGGGAAAATATCTGGCGCGATTATAGACGCTGCGCCCGAATGCCCTCCAAGCAGCCGCTACCGATCGCATTTCGGTAGTCTGCTCGATGTATACAGGCTCATCGATTGCCAGCCACCAAACAATTGTCAGTTCATAAATACCAACAAGCGCCTCGAGGCTACCCGCTACCGGGTCATGGCTGATCTACTGGTCGCGATAAAAAAGGTGGGCGGGCAAGTATCCTATGACCCTGGAACGGACCTCATCCGGATCAATGACGAGTTTACCGTAGTGGTCGCCATCGCACGTTGCCGCGTTTCGCACTATGCCTATCCCCGCTGGTCTTCACGGGCTAGGCGAGAGACTACGGCGGACATCTTTGTTCTCATCCGAATGCATCCGGGCGATCAGGTCATTCGTGACTACCTGATCGCCCCCACGCACGAAATCGTTGACATCAGGGGGGAGCTCCATGTCAACAATGGGATGAAGCTGGATGCGTTTCTCTTCCGATCCCTAAATCCGCTTGTTGCCCTGGCCGAGCGAGCATTCGTGGGGAGCGCCACATGAGAGTCCGCGATCCGGGCTTAAGCCGGGACGTTGCCTACCGCGTCTTGCAGAATAGCCGCACCAGACACGCTGCGCTGCTGGAGAAGATGCACGAGCCCGGCAGGTGGTTTACCGGCAGCATGCTGCTCAGGACATATAAGGCTGAATGCGAGAGAACTCGCAAAAAGACGGCTGATGCGAAGGTCCCTCGCCATCGGCTGGAAACGATAGCTGGAGCTTTGCGAGATCCTTTGAAGCAGGAACAGTTCCGCCGCCTGCTATCGGCCGAAGACCTCGCGCTGGTGCCAAAGGCGCTGGCTGAGCGGGTCGGTGCCCGGCAACCTGCGCAAAGCGCGTGTGCATCTATTGAACCGAAGCCGCTGGTCACCGGAATTCTGCCCGAGGTTCTAGATCTCCTGCAGGATTGGTACGTGCCGCCCCAGGTCTTCGCATCCTTGCGCAAGATGGTGCCGGAAAGGCAGCTAAAAGCGGCAAGGCTAATGATCGCCCTGAAGCGGGTGAATTTCAAATACGTGAAGCTTCTCATCACACTTACACAGTCGTCGCAGTTGGCCGATCCATGCGAGCCGAGAAAGAAGTTTGTCGGTGTTACAGCCGATCAACTGGCTGCCATGGAAGCTGAGTTTGACGCGCTGAATGAAGAATTCCTGTATTGCGCCAACTTTCGCGGCATCTGGGCGCTTGAGCTCATGGCAGCAAGGTCCTATCTCGATCGGTTGATGGAGAACGCGCGGGCGGTTAGATACCTTGCGCAAAATTTCCCGGAGCAGCTCGCTGCGTTTCAAGCGATCTTGGATCTTCCAACGAATCAGGAAGCGTTGACGCGCCACCCGAAAAAACCCGGACCAAAGCCCAAGCACCTTGTCTTTTGACTAGTCGCCTTCGGGCAAGCTACCAACCGTGCGCTACTCCTTCTCCATTGCCTCACAGCGCACAACCGCAAGCGGTCAAGGCAGATATGCCATCATAGCCGTGAAGCTTAGCGCGGCGATTATCTCAGCCGGGAAGGGGGCTCTCAACAGCCAGCACTTCAAGGCCCTCAATCTCTTGCATTACCTTTCCGGCGATCCCCTGCAAGTCGCCATACATCCCCACTGTCGATTCGATCACTCCTTGAATTTGCGCCTCTCGCTTGGCCCACAGCCGGATCGTGGCCTTTCGTTCACGTGCGAGGTCATCCTGCATGTCAGCGAACTTCTCTACGATTGCCTCGATACGCTGTCTGAAACGCGGGCCGGTCAAATACCCATAGACCAGTTCCATTTTCGAGGCCTGCCCGACCTGCACGAGCCTTGAATTACTCAACTCGATCAGCGACTGCCGCAGCATAACAGCGATTGGAATGGCGCACTTCGGATGGGCGACATATACGCCGTCAACAAGGTCGAATGTCTCAACGCCAGCGGGCAGGGCTTCAGTAATCAGCAAAGCGATGTCTGCCTTCGCTGCTCGCTGATCAGTCCTCAGCTTAGCGAGCCAGCCCTGGCTCCAATTCTTGGTGCGCTTTGACTCCCAAAGTATCGCCCCGCATGGCTGACCTGCCGGACCGACAACCCGCTGAAGGACGTCACCACCAAACTCGCCCTTCGCCACCGGCTCGATCACGTCAACCGGGAAGCGACCGCTAATCAGCCCTTCCAGTTCCAACTCCAGAGCTTCACCCTGTAACTGCTGGGAGCCCTGTTCAGCGCGTCGCTTCAGATCCTCGATCTGGCGCTGCATGCCGGCGATTTGTTCCTCTTTCTCCACGATTTTCATTTTGAGGCCGTCTTCGGCATCAGACCTGGCCTTTGTGCGAACAGCGTCCAGTCCTTCCTGGACCTTTCGCTCGATTGTCAGAGCCATTTCTCTCCGCTCGTCCTCCAGCGCGCGCTGCTTCGTGAGGAATTCTGCTTGCTGCTTCTGCGCCTGTACGAGCTTGTCATCGCGAGCCTTCAGCGTTTCCTCCAACTCGGCCACCTTACGGTCGCGTTCCTCCAAGTCTGCCGAGAGCAAAAGTTTGGCCTTACGAGCCTCATCGGCAACAATGTGAGCTCGCTCGACTCTGACCTTTTCGGCAACGACACGTTCGACGCCTTCCTTAGCCTCAGCAACTTCATGGCGCTGGCGCTCGAGCTCTTCTTCTCTAATGGCGATGGCTGCATTGGTCTGGGCAATGCGTTGCTCGTACTCCTCGCGCGTAGCAGCGATCAGGGGCCCCGCGAGAGATTCGTTGAGCTTGATGTCAGTCCTGCAACTGGGGCAGGTGATCGTCGGCTCGTTGAAGAGCTTATCGCCGTGCAGAGTCTTGCTGACAGGTTGAATGGTCATTGGAATTCGCCTCGGAAGAATCGGTTTCCCATGGCGATAGTATAGGGGATGCCGCCCGCCTCGAATAGAACAAAGGAAGAACGTCACTGCAATCACACGACTAGTTCGGACTAAGGCCGCGAAGATGATTTACGCGAAGCCGGACGGTTGCCGGCGTCGCCGTATTGAGTCGCACTGATCGGAGATCAATCTAACGCCATGCCCGCTCGCCGAAAAATCGACCCGACTTCAAAGCTTATCGCAGAGTGGCCGCTCTCTCCGACGGCAACTCTTGGATCGTCAGTCTGGGTATAGGGCATTTCCTTGGATCGCCTAACTGTCATACGCGGTACTCATTCCAAGGGAAATCGGCTAATCGGCCAGGGAACTTACGGCAAGCGCTATAGGCAGTTACAAAACCATACCCATGGTTAGCCAGCCGCCCAGCAGATAACCCAGATGCGCATCCGGTTCCCGGAAAAATTCCACTAAGATCCGCGAAACGCCATAAGCGATGAAGAAGGCACACCGACGACCCCCGTCGTCTTTAACTTCAACTGCGAATGGGTGAGGGCGCGCAGGAAAACAAACAAGACCAAGCCTTCGAGCAACGCTTCGTAAATCTGACTTGGATGGCGCAAAAAGGGGCGCCCATTCGGAAATTCAACTGCCCACGGAACGCTTGTCACCTCGCCCCAGAGAGCGCAACGCGCTCACTGGGGCGAGCAAATTAGATACGATGCGCCTGCTGGCGCGGCTGCCGCCTCCAACATCGTACACGCCGTGTCCATTGCTGTTGCGCCTCATTGCACGCGCGGACACTGACGGACGGGCAATGGAGGCTTATCTCGACATCATTCCAGGACCGATACCGCCGGAGCGCCCAATGCCCATGCCCATCATCGGCAGGACAATGTCGTCAGCAGCCTGCTTTTGCTCATCACTCAGCTTTGCGTACAGTTTTTCGACTGCCGCCCTGACAGTTTTAGTTTGCTCCAGACGCGCTTCGAGATGGGTTTGCTGGTAGGCCAGCCGCTCAGGCAGGGGCTTCTTCAGGAATTCACCGTCGTGAAATTCCTTGAGCATTCCCTGCATCTCCGCATTGTGGGACTCGGCTGTGCTCCGGATGACACCAGCAAATTCATTCCAAGAGGGCGTCTGCTGGTCGGTGATTTTCAGTTCTGTCTTGAGGAAGGCGAGGCGCCCGTCGATCCGGCCGAGCATCTGGTCTGAATCATACCCGCCCATAGGACCGCCCCATTGCCCCATCATCATTCGACCCAT
>Ga0315336_1003002_pt1 | contig 23781 bp, 18 predicted proteins | sample ASW5metaG_FD_204512 | JGI IMG/M metagenome (GOLD analysis project Ga0315336, IMG submission 204512) | Ammonia-oxidizing marine archaeal communities from Monterey Bay, California, United States - ASW #5 | ecosystem: Environmental > Aquatic > Marine > Intertidal zone | place: USA: California... | reverse complement strand
ATGGGGCGGGCGAAGGCATGTGGACACATGTAGAGGTCGACCCATCGGGATAACTCCTTGATTTGGTGTGACATCCTTCCGCGCAGTAGAAAAAGTGTGATCAATGCGGGCTAGTGCATCTCGCTGGAGACCGGTTCTTTCGAAGCCAGTTGTATCCAACTATCTACCTGGTCCACCATCCCCTGAGCCGCGGGTCCAAGCGCTTGCAGGATCGCGGCATCGGGGATCAGAAATGCCTCGGTGCAGAGTCCGAGGAGCACCCCGAAAAACGCGCCGCGCAACAGGCCCGACTCCGTTTCACGGAGCGCATAAAGTATGACGAACGGGGGAAAGAGCAGCGAAAGCGCTCCCTTCCCCACGCTGTCTCTCCACGCCTCCAGAACCAGCAGCAACCAGATTCCCACCAGCAGAATGTTTCTGGCAAATTCGTAATGAAGGGTGTATTCCGACCATACGTCGGATCGATACTGGAAAAAAATCATCGCACCGGCAACAACGAGCAACGCAGGAATTGCAAGCAGGACCGGCGACTCCGATCTCTGGGCACTGCGGCTCGTTTCCATGACTTTATCAACGGACGTGACTTCCAGGACGACGTCACGAATTTCTTCCTCACCGTTCAGCGTGTCATTTGCCTTGCGGTTCGCAAGGGACAATGAGCTCCCGCCTTTAACTTCCTTGGCCGACTGTAGCGGCTCCGGGTTCTGCGTATCGAGGGTGAGGGGCGCACCGCACTTGAGGCAATTGATTTCAACCCCGTCGGTATCTTCCGGCAAATCGTACTTTTGGGAACACTTTGCGCAACTGACTCGTATATCACTCATGTCCATCCCCTTACCTGAAAGGCTCCAGGCTTGCGCAATTCACTGCGCAGTTGAAATGACCCATCGCTTCAACGGCGATAAAAGCAGTTCCCATACCAACAGGAATGGCCTTGCGGGCAGGTTGGGAAGATTCACGCCTGCGCGATGATATGCCCGGCAATCTTCAGGCTAGAAACCGAATCGGAGGATGGCGCCCAGCGTCACGGTGTCGGTATCCACATTTTTGTCCAGTTTGGAGATCGAGTCGAAATCGGTAAAGTGGTAGTTCGCGTTGATGTCGAGATAGATCGACGGAAAAACCTCGAATTCAAGGCCTGCCCGAATAATGAAATACGGATCATCCGCAAACTCACTGTCGGTCACGAACGTGCCGATGCCCAGTCCGCCGTAGATCCCCGCCCCAACCAGAAGCAGGGCCTGGGGGGCGAGAGTGGTGTCCTGGATGCCCGCGAAATCCTCGGGAAGAAATTCCAGATCTATCTCCAACTTGAACAGGCTGGGAACGTACTGGTAGGAAATCATCCAGCCGATCGCGTCTTCGTCGACATCGAATCCGGCGGCCTCGACTTCATCAATGGTTTTCCAGTAGTGTGCGCCGCCGCCCAACCGGTGCCTGCTGTCGCTGTGAGCATTCACCACCGCGGCTGTGAAGAAAAAGGCAACCAACGTCAAAACCGACCCAGCAATCTTCATTTTTCTCCCTTACGATATGATGCCACTTGACTCATTCAGGAAAATGCCCGCGAGATTCATCTTCAAGCCGTCCGGGTTGGGGGCAAACTTCAATCCGACCTCTTCTGAAATCGAGCCTTCCTTGATCCGCTCGAACAGCGCCTGATTGAAGGAGAGCATACCCTCTTCCCCCCCCGCGCCGATAGCAGAATCAAGCTTATTTATTTCATCCGTCATAATCAGCTTCGATACGATCGGAGTGTTGATCAGGATTTCATTGATGGGAACGACACCCCTTCCATCCCGGCGCGGAACCAGTTTCTGACAAATAATTGCGCGGAGATTGGACGACAGATTTTTGCGAACGGCATCGCGCTCCTCGAATGGATAGAAATCCAGGATTCTTCCCAGGGCCTGCGACGCCGTGTTGGTGTGCAGGGTTGTCAGGACGAGATGACCCGTTTCCGCGGCGGTGAGGGCCGATTCAAAACTGTCGCGCGAGCGAAGCTCTCCGACGACGATAACATCGGGATCCTGCCGGAGGGCATGGCGAAGGGCCGAGTCGAACGATACGGTGTCGAGTCCCACTTCTCGCTGCTCCATAACACAACGCTTGTCTTCAAAATTGTATTCAATGGGGTCTTCAATGGTAATGATGTGCTTCCTGGCCGTTAGGTTTATGTGCTGAATCATGCAGGCCAATGTGGTTGATTTTCCAGATCCCGTGGCTCCGGTCACAAAGACAACCCCGTCCTTCGCTTCCGACAGTTTGAGGAGAATCTCGGGAAGCTTCAACTGCTTGACGGAGGGAATTTCGCCCTTCACGTGCCGAAGGGTCATGCTGATTTTTCCGCGCTGTTGATGCACGTTTACGCGAAAACGACCAATCCCTTCCTCGTCCATTGCGAAATCGGCATCGCCGGTTTCCCTGAACTTGGTAATCGCGGCCTCATCCGCGACCGTCTTCATCACCTGCTTAAGGAAGTCCCTGGTAGTGACGAACTTGTGATTGACGATCTCTCCCGCGACTCTGAATGCGACCGGACTGTCTTCTCGAATGTGCCAGTCCGAAGCATTCAGCGTCAGACCTGATTTTAAAACATCTCGTAATGGAGTTGCGGCCACAAAACCCCTCAATCCTTGGGAAAGCGTATCTATTTCGCTGGCGAGGCGGAACCGGTCCGCCCCATCGGCCGATGAGGTAGCAACTGACGTGCCACGGACCGCTACGGACCTTCAAATCCCTGCCTCTCCCTCGGGTCCCACCCAGATCAAGCGAAGCGCGTCCAACCGTAGCCGCGCCCCGGCGAGGGCACGGACCAGGTCCTCGACCTCCTCCTCAAGCAACTTCACCTCCTCCTCGCGCACGTTGTCGTTGATGCGTCGCAGGGCGCGAAGACGCTCAAGTTCCTCACTCATGACAGATCTCATGCGCTCCGTCGCAGATCGGATGCATGCGCTCACCCGGTCTTCCGCCGCCGACCTGCAGCCGTCCAGCAGCCTGGAAACGGCGTGCCGCGGAAGATCGGTATCGGCGAGCATGCGGGTTCGCTGTCCATCCCGGACCACGGAGGAGACGTTGGCCTCGGGTATCCGCTCCGACACATCGCCGTCGCGTTCCGACATCAGGACTCGCACGGGTGTCGGCGGAAGGAAGCGCTCGACATGCAGGCGCGGCGGAGCCACGACTTCGAGCACGTACAGCGCTTCGAGCATCACGTCCCTGTCCTGGGTCGAATGCCAGATGGCGAAAGCGCTGTTGCCGTGCTCCGATCCAAGAAGCAGATCCATGCCCCCGGTGACCATGGGATGGTCCCAGGTCAGGAATCCCACGTCATCACGCTGCAGAGCGTTTCGCCGGTCCGCGGTCACGGTGGTTCCGTCTCGTGGAATGGAGGGAAACGCATCGGTAAACAGGCTGCCCGGCGTCAGGAGATAGGTCCGCCTGGACATCTCTTCCACCTCAATCCCGAAGTGATCGAACAGCCGGATCATGTAATGGTCCAGATCGTTCGAATGGTCTGATTCTCCGATCTTTTCCAGGATTTCGGCTGAAACCTCAGGCCGGTTCGAAGAGCGCTCGATCAACCGGTCCCTGCCTTGCTGAAGATCCTTCAGCACCCGGGCGCGGAATGCCTTGCTTTTCTTGATCAGCGTCGCAAGGCAAGTCCGATCGGGCGAATCCGAAGCGTCCCATGCCTTCGTCATTTCAAACACATCCGCGCGAAATTTCTTGTGAAAGAGATTCCCAGCGGGCAGCGATTTCTCAAATGCGTTCAACCCAAGGTGGAACCATTGCGCCAGAACCTGTTCCCCGCTCCCCGCCGGGTACGGGATGTGCAGATGGATCGTCTCCGACTGGCCGATCCGGTCCAATCGCCCGATCCGCTGCTCCAGCCGTTCGGGATCGAGGGGTAGATCATACAGAACGAGGTGATGGGCAAACTGAAAATTCCGCCCTTCCCCCCCGATCTCAGAGCACACCAGCACCTGGGCCCCGTCCGGTTCGGCGAACCAGGCTGCCTGCCGGTCACGCTCGACCAGCGACAGATCCTCGTGGAACTGGGCAAGGCCCGTGGACACGGCCTTTTGAATTTCGTCGTACAGACGGCGCACGGTCTTTCGGGTCTTGCAAATGAGAAGAACCTTACGGGTTCGGTCCTTCCGAAGAAACTCGGCAACCCATTCGGTTTTCGCCTCGTCGCCCGATGGTCCGCCGACGTCCCCGTCCGTCTCCAGAGGAACCAGGTGCGCACACCGTTCCGGAAATCCCCGGATAGCAGCACGGGTATTCCGAAAAACCACACGACCCGGACCATGCCGATCCACGATGCCGCTGATGATTCTCTCCCGGGTATCCGCGCTCTCGCCGGGATCTCCGGTTTCCTGCAACTCCTGAACGATCGGTTCCTCCAGATGGCCTGACAGCCATTCCGCGTCGGACGCGTTCAGCGGGTCGCCTTTCTCGATCCCATGGACGATACGCGCAACATCACGATACTGGGCCGCCTCGGCATGGTAGGCGGGGAGGTTGGTGTATCGATCGGGATCGAGAAGCCGAAGCCTCGCGAAATGACCGTCTTCACCAAGCTGTTCGGGGGTCGCCGTCACCAGAATCAGGCAGGGCGCCTCCCCGGCGACCGCCTCGACCAGGCGGTATTCGGGACCGGGTTTCTTCTCGCTCCATTCGAGATGATGTGCTTCGTCCACGACCACAATGTCCCAGCCGGCTGCCGCCGCCTGCACCCCGCGAAGCTGGTTCTCCGACAGAAACGAAAGGTTTGTCAGAATCCACTGATCATTCAGAAACGGGTTCTCATCCGGATCCTCCGCTTCAATCGCACCGCACCTCTCCTCATCGAAGATGTTGAACCAGAGATTGAAACGACGCATCATTTCCACAAACCACTGGTGTACCAGGGGCTCGGGCACCAGGAGCAGAACACGATCGGCCCGCCCGGTTCGCAGCAGGCGGTGAATGATCAGTCCCGCCTCGATGGTTTTCCCCAGGCCCACCTCATCCGAAAGCAGTACGCGCGGCGCCAGGCGGGAGGAAACCTCCCGCGCAATGTAGAACTGGTGCGGCAGCAATTCAACCCGGCCTCCCATCAGTCCGTGCACCGGGGAACGCAGAAGCTGCTCCCGGATCTGCAGGGTGTCCCGGCGAAGATCAAAAACGACGCTGTCATCGACCAATCCGGCCTCCAGGCGCGCATCCGGGGTGCTGAAACTGATCACATCGTCCAGGTCGCTCTCGGGCACTTCGCATCCCCCGCCGCGATAGGTGATCAGTCCCTGCCGTTCAATGACCTCCTCCACCAGGAACGGTTCGGTGGAGTGCCCCTGCACCCGGTCCTGGACGCGAAATCGTACCCGTTTGAGAACCCTGGCATTCGCGGCATAGGTCCGCGTTTCGCCGCTGGCGGGAAATACGAGCTGCACGGTACGCTCATCCGCAACGATCAGGAGGCCCAATCCCAGCTCGGGTTCCGCCTCCACGATCCAGCGCTGACCGGGTAAATAGGATTCCATGGAGATAATCATGAACCATCCGGGGAGGGTTCGGCGAGAGTAGAGATGCCGATTCGGATTTGTGGTTTGATGGCCGTGGAGTAGAGTCCCGCAATGAATGAAATGGACGAAGGAGCCGCCGATTTCGAAATCGTTACACCCGATTTCGTGATTCAATGCGTCGAGGATGCCCTGGGGGAGCCCTGCACCAACCTGTGCCGCCCCATGAACAGCTACATCAACCGCGTTTACGAACTGCAGACTTCGTCCGGTGTTCCTGTCATCGTAAAGTTCTACCGGCCGGGACGATGGTCGCACGAAGCTCTTCTCGATGAGCAGGAATTCCTGTTTGATCTCGAGGAGGCCGAGGTGCCGGTGATCGCACCGATCGGTTCAGACTATACCGTCTCACTTCACGAGACCGACAATCTCAGGTATGCGCTGTTCCCCAAGAAGGGGGGACGTATTGTAGATGAACCTGACGACGGGCAGTGGAAGGAACTGGGACGGCTGGTCGGGCGGATGCACGTGGTCGGATCCTCCGGGAGCGTGAGAGACCGGATTTCAATGCACCCGGACCATTCCACGGAGGGCCACGTGGAAGCAATTCTTTCGTCCTCTCACGTCAGTCGCGAGTGGGCCGGAGCGTACGAGGACGCGGCGAACCAGATCATCGATCGAATTTCCCCCTGCTTCGACGAAGTGGAGCCTTTCCGGATCCACGGCGATCTGCACCCGCAAAACATCATCTACCGGCCGGGTGAGTCGTTTTTCCTGATCGACTTCGACGACATGGCGATCGGGCCGGCCATCCAGGATATCTGGATGCTCCTGCCGGGACGGGTGACGGACACCCGACGGGAATTGAACCTTTTTCTCGAGGGCTATGAACTCTTCCGGGAATTTGACGACCGGGAATTGAAACTCGTCGAACCACTTCGTGCCATGCGTTTTATTCATTACACGGCCTGGTGCGTTCACCAGGCGGATGAATACGGCTTTCAGCGTCTTCACGCCGACTGGGGGACACCCGCCTACTGGAGACAGGAGATTGATGAATTGGAGCGGCAACTGCAGGAGATTCAGGACAGCATGGGCGAATGAACGCAGGCTTCCCCCATCTGCCCCGGAGGTAGACGGCGGCTTGCCGTCTTCACGCAAACCGGGGGCACGCTTGCCTGAAGTTGCAGTACCGGCAAACATCGGCATCGTCCGCGATCGGGAAAGAGTCCTCGGTGGCCGTGTTCTTTTCAAGATCGTCGAGGAAGCCTTCCATTTCGCCTGCTGATTCCATGATGTAGGTACGAACCTCTCGAATCACGTCTTCGGTAACCGCATGCTCGATGATTTCGTTTTTCGCGACGTTGAACTCAATCGTCCGTACTTTGTCCGCGGGTACATTCCATGCCTGTGTTGCGTATAGAGCATAGCAGGCAAACTGGATTGACGTCTCCCGGGATTGGTCCGAACGTCCCGTTTTCCAATCGAAGATGATCGCCCCATCCGAAGTGCGGTGCGCAAAATCCAGTTGCACGTATACTTTTGTCCCGTCGATATCGATGGTGTTGAGTTTCTCGATTTCGAGCCAGTCCGCGGGAGGAACCTTGCGGATACCGGCAAGAGTATCGGATTCAAGAAATGTACGGATACAGGCTTCGACGTGATCCGCCACCGCCTTCCATGCCTCGTCTTTCAGCTGCAGATCGTACGCGTGCTCAAAAAGGCCCAGGGTTCTCTTGGGATCCTGGGGGTGGCGGCCGCTGCGCGAATCCTTGAATTCGGCGCGCATGGTTTCCAGGGTTCGCCGAACCAGTCCATCCGCAGTGGGGGGCGGCATGTCAAGGCGCAATGCCTCCAGCACTTCCGCAATCGCCTTGTGAACTTTGTCACCCGCCCATATATGGCGGGTTTCGAGATTCTTGAGTACGTAAAGCAGACGCGTGCGCTCGCCGGCGCTTCTTTCCCAACCGCCCCAGGACCCGTAGTACTGAAAGTAATAAGCGCGGGGACACTCCTGGAACATCTGGTCTCGCGACTTGGACCAGGAAAAGCGATTCTCAAGGGGCTTTCGGGCGGACATGCGGCAATCGGCGCGATCAATCCGCGGCGACCATCAGGTCACTCACGAGTTGGGAGAATCGCAGGGGGTTCCGGGGCGTCGACCCCTCCGTGAGCAAGGCCTGGTTGTAGAGAAGCTCCACGTAGTCAGACAGCTTGTCGCTGCCGCGGTCCACGGCGAAGAGATCGCGCATTTTGTCCAGGACGGGATGCGAGGGGTTCAGCTCCAGGATCCGCTTGGATTCCGGGACCTCCTGGTGCATGGCCCGCATGATGCGCTCCATATTTGCATCCATTGCGGCGTCGCCGGCAACAAGACAGCAGGCGGAATCCGTGAGCCGATCGGACATTCGCACCTCCTTCACGTCCTCCTTCAATTTTTCCTGCACGAACTCCAGAAGATCTCCGTATTCCTTGACCGCTTCCTCTTTCTTTTTTTCGCGCTCCTCCTTCTCTTCTTCGGTCCCGGTGTCGACATCCGCGCGGTCGATCGCCTTCAGCGATTTGCCGTCATAGTCGGTCAGGCGCTGGGTCACCCAGGCATCCACGACATCCGTCAACAGCAGGACCTCGTAGTTCTTTTCCCGAAAATAACCAAGAAGAGGTGAATTCTTCACCGCCTCGGTGCTCTCTCCAGCGAGAAAATAGATATCCTTCTGCGACTCGGGCATTCGATCGACGTATTCCCGCAATGTGACCGGCCGATTGTCTTCGGACTGGGTGGATGTGAAAAGCATGAGGTCCTTCAGCTTGTCCTGGTTCTCGAAATCCAGATAGATTCCTTCCTTCAAGACGGGCCCGAACTCTTTGAAAAACTTCAAGTAAGTATCGAAGTCCGAGCTCTTCAGATCCCCCAGTTCCTTCAGTACACGGCTGACAACGCTTTTCCCGATTCGACGGATCACCGCATCGTCCTGCAGCATTTCCCGCGATACGTTCAGGGGCAGATCACTCGAATCGACAACGCCCCGGACAAATCGAAGATATTCGGGAAACAACTCTTTGCATTCTTCGGTGATGAATACGTTCTTCACGTACAGGTGAACGCCCCCACGATGTTCACGCATGTGAAGGTCGAAGGGCGCCGTGGAAGGAATAAAGATTAGCGCGTAGAACTCGGTTGTGCCTTCGGCATTGTAATGGATCGTCAGGAGCGGGTCGGAGTAATCATGGCTGACGTGTTTGTAGAATTCCTTGTATTCCTCTTCGCTGATATCGCTCTTGGATTTTCGCCAGATTGCAACCCGGCTGTTCAGCGTTTCCGTTTCCGTCATCTCAACCGGTTCCCCGCCTTCCTCCGGGGGATCTTCGGTCCGCGTAACATCCATGACGATCGGATACTCGATATAGTCAGAGTACTCCTTTACCAGCCGGCGGATCTGCCAGTCTTCGAGGATCTCCCGCTGATCCTCGGCGAGATGAAGGACCACGTCGGTGCCCCGGCCATCCCGGACGGTCTCATCCAACGTGTAGCTTCCTTCCCCTTTCGAACTCCACAGGATTGCATTTTCAGATCCGGCGCGACGGGTGAGCACATCGACCCGATCGGAAACCATGAATGCCGAATAAAACCCGACGCCGAACTGGCCGATCAGTTCGGGCGAAGCCGTCGCATCGCCGGAGGCCTGGAGGGCTTCCAGGTATTTCTTGGTACCCGAATTGGCGATCGTACCGATATTCTTTTCCAGTTCGTCCGGATCCATCCCGATCCCGTTGTCCCGAATGGTAAGCGTCCCCTGATCCTTGTCGGGTATGATCTCGATTTTCCAGTCATCCCCCTCGGCCTGAATCCCCTTATCCGTAAGCGCATCGAACCGGGCACGGTCGATGGCGTCCGAGGCATTGGAAATGAGCTCCCTGAGAAAAATCTCCTTCTTGGAATACAGGGAGTGGATTACCAGATCCAGTAATTGCTGAACCTCTGTTTTGAATTTTCGTGTCTTCTTCGCCATGCTTCCCCACTTTACGATTGAAAAACTTCCGCCGCGACGGCACATAGACCTCGCGGGCGATGCTTATGTACCAACATCAGGCCGTTTGTCAATGCGTCCATTATGACAGATTCGGGCCGAAAGAGGATTGCAGTCCTCCCCCGCTTCTGCTGTACTGAATTCTTCCCCGGTTCGACGCGCGGGGAATCAACAGGAACCAATTCAACACGGAGTTTTTGCATGAAATTAGAGACACTCTGCCTGCATGCCGGCCAATCGCCCGATCCCACGACCAATGCACGGGCCGTCCCGATCGCCCGAACCAGTTCGTACGTTTTCAACGACACCGAACACGCCGCGAACCTCTTCGCATTGAAGGAATTGGGCAATGTCTACTCCCGGATCATGAATCCGACCCACGACGTGCTGGAGCAACGGGTGGCGGCCATGGAGGGGGGAGCGGCTGCGCTGGCCCTCTCTTCGGGAACCAGCGCCATCTTCTATTCCATAATCAATATTTGCCAGGCGGGAGACGAAATCGTATCGGCAAACAATCTCTACGGCGGCTCCTATACCCAGTTTCATGACATCCTCCCCCAGTTCAACATCAACGTGAAATTGGTGGATCCGAACGATCCACAGAATTTCGCCGCGGCAATTACCGACAAAACGAAGATGCTGTTCTGCGAGTCGGTGGGGAACCCAAGCCTCGACATTGCCGATATCGAAGCCATCGCGGCCATTGCCCATGCGCACGGAATTCCCCTGGTGGTGGACAGCACCTTCTCCACACCCTACCTCCAGCGCCCGATCGAAAATGGCGCCGACATCGTGATTCACTCCCTGACAAAGTGGATGGGCGGGCACGGTACGGGGATCGGCGGGATCGTCGTAGACAGCGGAAAATTCAACTGGCAGTCCGACAAGTTTCCCCTGATGACCGAACCGGAACAGAGCTATCACGGGGTCCGGTGGGCTTACGACCTGGGGGACCTCGGACCCATCGCCTATATTCTGCGCATGCGCGTGGTGCCCCTGCGAAATCTCGGCGCGTGCATCACGCCCGACAATGCATGGATGTTTCTCCAGGGAATCGAAACCCTGCCGCTTCGGATGGAACGCCATTGCGAGAACGCAAAGTTGGTGGCGGAGCACTTACAAGGACGATCCGGCGTCACATGGGTCCGGTACCCGGGACTTCCGGGCGACCCGGCACATGAATTGCAGAAAAAGTATCTGCCGAATGGCGGCGGCGCCATGGTTGTATTCGGAATCGAAGGCGGGATGGAAGCCGGGAGCCGGTTCATTGAAGCCGTCGAACTATTCTCTCACCTGGCAAACGTCGGGGACGCGAAGAGCCTCGCAATTCACCCCGCAACCACGACACACAGCCAACTCTCCGCCGATCAACAGGCCGAGGCGGGCATCCCGCCGGAAATGGTGCGCCTTTCCATCGGACTGGAACACATCGACGATATCATTGCCGACATCGACCAGGCGCTCGACAAATCGGCGGCGTCCTGACGGCACGTAAAACCACCCTATGACTGCGACGCAAAATTCTACAAATCACATCGGTCGCGTCGACACGCAGTTCTTTGCGTATGGCGACGAAAAAGACCCGGTGCGTCTGGGATCCGGCTCGGCGCTGCCGGGGATTACGCTTGCCTACGAAACATACGGAATCCTCAACGAACAGAAGGACAATGCGATCCTGGTCTTTCACGCCCTCACCGGCAACCAGCATGTCACAGGCGATAACCCCTCCGTTCCCGGGGTCGAGCAGATCTGGAACGAAGATTGCCAGGCCGGATGGTGGAACGGATTCGTGGGTCCGGGGCTGGCCTTCGACACCGATCGCTTCTTCGTTATATGCGCGAATTACCTGGGCGGATGCTATGGAAGCACCGGTCCTTCCTCCGTGGATCCGGTCTCCGGCAGGCGGTATGCGGGAAAATTTCCGCGCGTGACCATTTCGGACATCGTGGACTCCCAGGTGGCCCTGCTCGACCATTTAAAAATCGACCGCCTCCACGCGGTGACCGGCGGATCGGTAGGCGGAATGATGTGCTTGAGTCTCGCCACAAGGTACCCGGACCGGGTGGCAATCGTGATTCCGATTGCTTCGGGCCTCGAGGTAACAACCCTTCAAAGAATTTGCAATTACGAGCAGATTTACGCCATCGAAAAGGACCCCTTATTCAACGAGGGGAACTATTACGATGGGCCTTGCCCGGAAACCGGGGTTGCCTTCGCCCGAATGATCAGCCACAAGACTTTCATATCCCTCCGGACTCTGAAGAACCGGGCAAGCAAGGTCATTTCCCAGCAGGACAATGATTTTTCGTTCTACCAGATCACCGACCCCATCGAATCCTACATGCTGCACCAGGGAAAAAAATTCACTCGCCGGTTCGATGCAAACACCTACCTCCGCATTCTGGACGCGTGGCAGTCCTTTGACCTCCGCGCCGATGCAGGTGTGGATTCGTATGCTTCGCTCTTCGCCCGGTGCGGCGATCAGAAGTATCTCGTATTCAGCATCGACTCAGATGTCTGTTACTATCCGGAGGAGCAACAAACGCTCGCCGAGGAACTGAAGCGGGCGGGAGTCCCCCAGCGCCGGATCACCGTTCACTCCGACAAGGGGCACGACGCGTTCCTTCTCGAACCGGAACTCTTCACACCGCACCTCGCTCACTCCCTCGAACGGGAATGGTGAGCGCTGCGCCGCAACCAAATGGTACGGATATCCCATGTAGCGGAAGTCGCCAAGACTTCCGATCGGCGACAAGAAAGCTTAAAATTAGACACGGATAACGTTCCATTTCTTCGTTCTTAATGAAGAATTTGATGGCCACTATTTTACCACGGAGGCGCGGAACCCACGGAGTAACACAAAATCTCCCCTCCGTGGACTCCGTGCCTCCGTGGTAAATTTCGTTTGGTTGCGGCTTTGCTGCTTTGGGCCTCTTATGGCCTACGTCCAACATGTTTGTCGCCAATCGGAAGTCTCGGCGACTTCCGCTACATGGAAATTCACTCCATCCGAAACTTGTCCAGCCGAAGGCAGGATCAAAAATTCAAAAATCGGTTGCGGCCGAAACGAAGTAAAGGCCGCTTCGTGTTTTTCGCGGACTTCGTGGTTCAACACTGAACCGGGTTCGAATGAAATGCACTCAGATAATTTCCAGGTCTTCCCGGTCCGGTAGCGCGGGAAAGGGCGTTGCGGGCAAGGTCTGGTACCAGAAAGCTACGGATGAAATGTCGTCCTGCAGCGGGAGAAACCTTCTGCCGCTGCGCCATCCGATGGCCTGCATCGTGACGGCAAGGTCCTCCTCGAAACGGATCGGATCCGAGATGTGCCAGCGATACATGCTGAACCGGGTCTGCGACGCGTAGACTCCATTCGGACGGACAATATGGGGGACTCCCGCATAGGGCGTGTCGAATTCCTGGTATTGTCCCTTTTCCTTGTTCAGGAAGGCGTAGGACCCGCAGAAGTAGTCTTCCGTGCCGGTGCCGCAGATCGTGGGAAAACAATCGCCTCCGTGTTCCGCAACCGACTCATCGACGGTCTTTCCGATCGGGATATCGCCGTCCATATAGAACTTGATCTCCCCTTCCCCCCACCACCCGGTGTTGTTCAATCCCCAGCCCATGTAGGTGCCCACGTAATGGCCCCGGCCGCGCACCTCGTCGAGAATCGTGTACACCCTTCCGTAGGGCAGCGGATTGATCCTGCGGAATTGCGCGTGGAAGTAGGCCGCATCGTCCGGCACGTCGTTGAGCGCGTAGTTAATCTGGTAATACACGTCGCCGGATTCCTCTCCGATGTTCGTCATCGATATTCGGCAGCGCTTCCGGAACGGCATGGGCCAGTAGCAATTGAATGCATTGCCCGGATTCACGCAGACAGCCAGCGAGCTGATCTGAGCGAACACCTGGCTATTCGTAAACGCGGAGGCAAAAAAATCTCCCACCGGGCACTCCACGCCGGGATGCTCCTCTTCATCCCAGAAGATGCGAAGAATCAGGTCCCGGTAGGACCCGGTCGGCGTCATCCAGATCTGCTGGATTGCGCCGGGCCCTTCGATATCGGCGAGCTCCAGGGTCTGGCCCGGGGCCAGCAGCTCGTAGGGGCGGGTCTTCCAACCCTGTCCCAGGTCGCGGGCCGGGCCCGTAAGCAAACCATCCTTCGTCCTCGGAACGTCCTCGCGCCCTCCCCCTCCTTTTTCCCCTGACTTGTTCTCCGCCGATATCGAGCGCGTCTTCGCGTCGGAAAGCTCGAAAATGTTGCCCATGTGGCAATTCAATCCGTCAAAGCCCATAATTCCTCCTCAATGAGTACATTCATTCACTCGCCAGCATTCGCAATGTCCTCGCATCTTTCAGAAACTCTTCCGGAGAGTCGTCCGGGACAAATTCAAGCAAAGCGTATCGGTCTTCACTTCCGGAAGCCGCCTGGAAATACTTCCTCCAGGAATCCGCGCCGTCAGCGAGGGAGCACCTTTCGTGCCTGTTTCTCCAGTGATATACGTGCAGATTCGAGAGGCGGTCCTTGAGGGCCGCTATCTCGTCGAGACACCGATCCTGCGTCCGCCCGGGAGTGGGTTGCCACAGCGTCGTGAGATTCGGATGCGGCAAATCGTCGAGCAGGTCACGCGCAGAGGACAGGACATCCGTCAGCGTTCCGGTATGCCATTCAAGCGCGATTCGAATGCCCTTCTCCGCGGAGAGGTCCGTGACGCGCCTGACATCATCCCGGACAATCTTTCGATACGCGGGATCGGCATCTCCCGAACCTCTGTTACCTGCCCAGATTCGTATGCAGGGCGCGCTCAACGCCCGGGCTGTCGCCAGGACACTCTCAAAGTCAGTCGATCCCGGCTCATCTTCTCCCGCCTCGTAATACGAACCGTATGCCGCCACCCGCAAGCCCGCGTCGCATGTCAGGGCCGCAACTTCATGGGCTCTTCGCACATCTCCGTGGGGCACATGAATGTCCCCTCCCCATTCGATTCCATCGAGTCCGGCCTCCTTCACAAGGTCGATAATCCTACCCGGGTCCAAATCCCGGAATGTAATCGAAACAAGACCGGGCCGAATCATTCGCTCTTCTCATCCCTGATTCGAACCGCCTTTCCAGTTCGCGCCGATTTGTAGGCTGCGTCCAGAATTTTCTGAAGGACGAGGGCTTTCCGCAAATCGGTCCTGGGACTACGCCCCTCGCGAACGGCCTCCACGAAGTCGAGCACCGGCATTGTGTTTACCCGGTCTTCGCCGGGACCCTGAAAAATCGTGGTGGACGTTACTCCTCCGTCGGGATCGGATTGGTCCAGCTGTACCGCCGGCACTCCTTTCCGAAGGATCATCTGAAGGTGGAGAGAACCGCGATCGCCCGATATCTGCCAGGCGGATTCATCCTGCATTGCCACCGCCTCACCCCGCTCCAGAACAAGAACCGCGCCGCATGTACATCGAATCATGAGTACGACATGAGTCTCCGCGTCCGAATCAGGGTGAACCCTTCCCTCTGCAAAGCCGGAGGCGATGGGCCAGGTCTGGGCGAAAACCGATTCCGGCTGCAGACGCCACCCGGTAATGTGCATCACGTAGTCGAGGTCGTAGATGCCCCAGTTGACGAGAAACCCGCCTCCGTTCAAGGAGTTCCGGACTCTCCAGGCAGGGGGGCAATGGCCTGGAGTCCTGGGTGTGACACCGAAAATTCCGCGACAACGTACGACCCGCAAGGATCCGATATCACCTCGCTCAACGCACTCCCGTGCCGCGCGCGCACCGTCCGTAAACGTAAATCTCGAGGAACAAAACCCGACAACTGCATCTTCCTGCAGCCGCGCATATGTCCGGATCTGCGACGCGTTCATGGCCGGAGGCTTTTCAAGAAGAAGGTGTTTCCCGGCTCGCAGCGCCCGGTTTGCTTCCCGGGCCCGGAGACCGGTTGGCACCGCAAGAATCACGGCATCGATCGCCGGATCCCGAATCAGCGCCGACCCGGACCGGTACACCTTGCCAACGCCGTGCGTCTCGCCCACATGATCCGCCTTGTCCCGATCCAAATCCGCAACCGCCACCAGGCTTGCATCTCCGCAATGCGCAGTTGCCTCCACATGATGCTGCCCGATCACACCGCATCCGATGATTCCCATCTGGAGCTTTGCACTGATACTTCGGAATCTACATCACTCTTTCAACAAATGTGAAGCTCGGGAAACATCGCCGGACCGAAAGACACGACAGGATTGTCATTGAACGACCGGCGAGGGTTCGTCATTCTTCCTGCATGTACGCGAGCAACCCGGGCGATACGCCCTCCCAATGGATATGACCCGTGCAGATTTCTGTCTCGAAAAATAGCGACAACCCCAGTCCGCAGCTCTCCGACTTCGACGTCCACCTGCATGCCGAGGGCACGCACACCCGCGCCTACCGTTTTCTAGGCGCTCACCCTGCGCGTGCGGATGATATGCAGGGTACCCGGTTCACGGTCTGGTCCCCCAATGCGGAACGGGTCAACCTGATCGGATCATTCAACGATTGGAATACCGCCGCCCACCCCATGAACCACCAGGGCGACTCCGGGCTTTGGTCCATTTTTGTTCCGGAGTCCAAGCAGGGGGATCTCTATAAATACGAGATTCACCCGCGGGCCGGCTCGACGCCCGTCTCGCGGCGCGCGGATCCCTACGCATTTGCCGCGGAACTTCGGCCCGGCAGCGCCTCGAAGGTGTGGAACCTGGATAACTACAGTTGGTCGGATGATACGTGGATGAATCGGAGAGATTCCTCCGACCAGCTGGGCCGGCCCATCAGCGTATATGAAGTGCATGTGGGTTCATGGCGGCGGGTGCCCGGAGAAGACAACCGGTGGCTCACATATCGGGAACTCGCCGAGGCGTTGATTCCCTACGTACTCGATCTTGGCTTCACGCACATCGAACTCATGCCCGTATCGGAACACCCATTCGACGGGTCCTGGGGATACCAGACCCTAGGGTACTTTGCCCCCACGTCCCGCTTCGGATCGCCGGATGATCTCAAGTACTTTGTCGACCAGTGCCACCTCGCCGGACTCGGCGTGATCATTGATTGGGTGCCGGCGCATTTTCCGAAAGACGATTTTGGTCTGAGGATGTTCGACGGTACTCATCTGTATGAACACGGCGATCCCAGGAAGGGCGAGCATGCCGACTGGGGTACGCTGATTTTCAACTACGGCCGAAATGAGGTCCGAAGTTTCCTGATCTCCAACGCCCTGTACTGGGCCGACGTATTCCACGTTGACGGACTGCGAGTGGATGCGGTCGCAAGCATGCTGTATCTCGACTACTCCCGGAAGCCCGGGGAGTGGATCCCGAACCGGAACGGCGGAAACGAAAACATTGAAGCCATCGAGTTTCTCAAACAGTTTAACATTGTAATTCATCGCGAGTTTCCCGGCATCCTCACCTTCGCGGAGGAATCCACATCCTGGCCCATGGTCACGCGCCCGGTACACCTGGGCGGACTCGGCTTCGGCATCAAATGGAACATGGGGTGGATGAATGACACGCTCCAGTTCTTCGAAGAGGATCCGGTGCACAGGAAGTATCATCATGACGAATTGACATTCTCCATGGTCTACGCATTCACCGAGAATTTCGTCTTGCCGTTTTCCCACGACGAGGTTGTCCACGGAAAAGGCACCCTGCTGAGCCGGATGCCCGGTGACACGTGGCAGAAGTTTGCGAATGTTCGGCTACTCCTCGCGTATATGTATGCCCATCCCGGTAAGAAGCTGCTCTTCATGGGAGACGAATTCGCGCAGAATGATGAATGGAATCACGGCGAGAGCCTGGACTGGCATTTGCTGGAATTCGAACCGCACCGCAGGGTCCACGAGCTGGTGCGATGCCTGAACAGACTCTACCGGGACGATCCGGCGCTGCACGAAAGGGACTTCATCCAGGAAGGCTTCCAATGGATCAATGCGCACGACAGCGGTAGCAGTGTTCTCACTTTCATGCGGATCGCCGCAGATTCGAGCCATCACGTCGTATGCGCATTCAACTTGACCCCGGTGCTTAGAGATGATTTTCGAATCGGTGTGCCCGCCCCGGGTACATACACGGAAATCCTCAACTCGGACGCCGCCACGTTCGGAGGAAGCGACTGCGTCAACAAATCCCCGGTCACTGCTGACGATCAGCCATGGGATGGATTTCCTTGCTCCATCGCCATTTGCCTCCCTCCGCTTGCCGGTGTGTTTTTTCAGAATTCTCCGATAAATTCCTGATCCTTGCTCTGGCAAACTCCGAGAGCATTGTCCCTGATTTCGCCCGCGGAAAGGGTTGAACCGCCCCCACCAATCCGATAGTCTTCGCCGTGAAAGGGACGCAAGGCGCAATGAGTGAGGATTCCTTCAACTCGCCTACCGATGCATCGCATAACGCTTTCCTCGACGCGGTGAGCAAGCAGTCCCCAGGCGAAGAAGACATCGTCCTGGTGGTCGACGACCTTGATGACATCCGGCGGCTCGTCGTGCACGACCTGCAAGGATCGGTGCCCCGACTTCGGATTTTCGAAGCGAGGAACGGCATCGAAGCTCTCGCGAGACTCGACGAAATTCGAACCACGCATGGAAGAGATCCGGATCTCATCGTTCTCGATCTGCACATGCCGAAAATGGACGGATACGAGGTAATAAAAAGATTGAGAAAACAGTATCTGGATGCAAATTATGACCAGGGGATCCCCATCGTCGTCATGTCGTCTACCGATGGAAACAAGGGAAAGTTTTTCAAAACATCCGTCCTGGGCGATCATACAAAGTACGTGCCGCTGGTAAGCGTGGCGAAAGAATCCTGCGTACATCCAGAAGGTTTCGATGCCCAGGGTATGGAAGGACTTCTTGCCTGGACCCGCCACTTCCTCCACCGGGACCGCACGAGTTGATTCGTCACACCTCGTCAACTGTCTTCGTTTTTCAAGAAGATCATCTTGCGCACGCAAAGTAGCCGTCCACCTCCGGGGGACGGGTGGCTGAGGAGGATGAAGATTTGACAACGGCGAGCGCTGTGCGCTCAGGAACACGGTTCCGTACGTTGCCCTACTTCATCTTCTCAGCCGCTGCATCCCCCGGAGGTGGATGCCTACTTTGGCTTCCAACATTGGTCGAGGCTCCGCGGCTTCGTGCTCTTCGTGGTTAATCGACTCCAGCAACCTGCTGGAATCCTTCGGAGAGGTCGGGGCGGAAAGGAACTCCAAACGGCGCGGAGTTTATGTTCGACACATCAATCATTCCTTCGCGGATCGTGAGAGCTGGCCACCCCTCTTCGGTCCGGTGGTACAGGGCGGGCAGGTATTCAAGCGCCGGTTGCTGCAGAGTATGGGGCAACTGGCTGAGCCCGGCAAAATAGTGGTGTCCATTGCGCTCAACGCTTGAAATACCGAACGCCGCCTGGACGGCCAGATCCTGAACCATGGAAACAGGCCCAATACTTCCCAGGTCCTCTCCCGTCATCAAAATTCGGCCGCCGGTGGACTGTCGGGCCCGATGGGCGACCAGGCATCGGTTGGCCAACCCTTTGCAAACGCCCTTGCAGTTCTTATGACTGACTCCTGAATAGCCAAGCGCCAGCGCCTCCGCGAAATCCCCGGGACCACCGTCCGCTTCGTCGATGATTACGGGAACCGCCCGGCCGGAGCCATCGAGAATCTCCGGCATCGGCGCATCGAATGTGCGATCCCTGTGTACCGGCTGCTCAATGAAAACAAGACGCCGCCAGAAGGAAGGGGCCCGCACAAGATCCAGGGAACCTGCCCAGGCCGCGGCGAAATCCGCCGCCGCCGAAAACTGTTCATTTCCATCAAGGGAGAATCGGTAGTCTTCCGGCATTTCGGCGTCCGCCATGGCCGCGAGCTCGCTGAGCCGTTCGGCGTCCTGTTCAATGTCTCCGGAAATCTTTATCTTGAGTTCCCTCAATCCGTAAGCTCGAGCGCTCGCCGCGAGGGATTGAGGCAACCCGTCCTCCAACCGCTCTGAGGAATCAATGTCTGATTCAACCATCGGATCGGCGAGCCCCACTGTATGCCGGCATACGATTCTCGAAAGAGGATCGTTCGGAAGATAATCGGAGGGTTGTGAATCGACCAATTCCGGGTACAACTTTCCCAGGTCAACGCGAAATGCGTTGTGCTTCAAGAGTCGGTGGAACGGCGAGCTCTCGGAACGGCAAACCGCGTCCATGACGGCGCGTTCGACGAGACTGACCCCGAAATGCGTCAACAACGGGGGCAACCCAGCCTCCCTTCCCCATTCCATCTGTCCTTCGTACATCTGCCACCACAGATCGAAAACCGACCGGGCCCGCAGACCCACGGCGATGTTCATGGCATGAACAATCACTTCGATCATCTCCTGCACTTCATCCCCCGGATCCCTCTCGGGATTTTTGGTAAACCATTTCGGCGGCAGGCTATCGCCGGACCATCCCTCCGTGGTCCTTGAGCCGGTATCTACGGAGGCCCGCAGGATCACGTGGGGAAGATCGGTCATCACGGCGATGCCGTACTTGAAAGGCATTCGGGTAGAGAGATCGATGCGATGGAGGGATGAATCTCTTACAATCAATGACACGGTCGGATTCTCCTGCTCATCCCCGAAATCCCCGCTGTCTGCGGGTTGGCCCGTATTGTTCACACTTCTTCGTAACGAGCGGATGAAGGTTGCACAAAATCAAGGAGTTGGGTCTGGGCGGCGGGCGAAGGCGTGTGACCACACGTTGAGGTCGACGCCCAGACCCAACTCCTTGATTTCGTGTGACATCCATTCGCGTAGTAGAAAAAGTGTGAACTATGCGGGTTAGGATTCCGTCCCCTTCAACCTCTGACGCAGATGTAGAAGAAAGTCCCGGTTGTCCATTTGAAGGTATTTCATCGTGCCTCCCATGCGGCTGAAACTCTTGTTGTACCGCAGATAATAGGAAGGATCATCCTCCGGCGGCTCTCCCTGCGACCAGTCCCAGGCGCTTTCGGCAAGATCTACAACCAGGATGAAGTGATCGCGGATCGACGACCCTTGATTCTTCGCCAGGTTCTGCGCCATCGAGAGGGATTTTTCAAAAATCATGGGAGACATGACCGCGGAACCGATCGAAATGTACACCCCGCCATCGATACGGCGGATCGAATCAGCATATGCAAGGAAGTCTCTAAGCGCGGCCCGGCCGAGTGCCCCGCCATGATTCATGGGATGATTATAGATGACGTCGTGGCCGAACATCGGATGGCCGGTAAATGGTATCCCCAGCCGATAAGCCGTGGCCTGGGTACTGAAATGCTTCCAGGGATGCGGCACTTCAAGCCGTCCGGGCTTCAATGGGAATGCTTGCAGTACACTCAGAAGATCCGCTGCCGCCGCACTTCGTTCCGGATCCTCCCGCAAGCTCGCCTCCACAAACGATCGCAGTTCATCCGCAGATGGGATCGCCAGCGACTCCTGGTCGATCATCGCGCCGACGGACTCGCCATACCCCAGCCCGCGCCATGCGCCGATGTTCAACGCCAGGTTGATATAGTACCCGGTTTCCTCCCAGTTTCCGAAGGATCCCGATTCCACGTTTCTTTCTACATGTTCACTGGTTTCCCCGAGAAAACTGAATTCCCAATCGTGAATAATGCCGGCTCCGTTGGTGGCAAGATGAGTCAGCCGACCCTCTTCCATCATTGCATTGAGTACCGGTCCCAGTCCGTTCTTAATGGTATGCGCACCAAAGGCGATGACCACGGACCGATCTTTGGCCCGGGCCGTCCGCACTCTTTCCGCGACGTCGTCGAGCAGAACTTCAGCCGGCCCTGACACGGCGCGGGGCGGAGCCTCCGGATCGACATGATCTCGCTCGATCGCGGCCCGGTTCTCACGCTCGGACAGTGGCCGCATCCGCACACGGTTTCGGTCGAACTGTCTGCGGGGACACATCGGCAGGTCGTTCAGGCCGTCCGCCTTGTAATCGAGTCAAAAACTTCCGGACGTCGTACGCGGAGATTCAGGCACTCCTGGTTGCGGCGGTTGTGAAGACTGCGGGCGGATAGTTTGGTGATGACCATTTCATCCCGGATGTCTCGTGAGCGGCTTTCGGCGATGACGTTTCCATCCGGATTTACCACCAGGCAACCGCCGGCGTGGTTCGCATCGACACCCCTGATGTGCCGTGTCGAAGCGCCCGCAGTATTGCAGATCCCGACGTAGCAGGCGTTGTCCAACGCCCTGCAGCAGTGAACACGCCGCCAATCCTCCTTTACATCCCGGATCGCCCGGCGCCGTTTCGCTGCGTCCCGGGGCCACCGTTCGAGAGAGCGCGCAGCGTGGGGAGCGAGAATCAACTCGGCGCCGTCAAGAACCAGGCAGCGGGACATTTCAGGAAATAAGTTGTCGTAGCAAATCACGATCCCAACCTTGCCAAACGGAAGCTCGAACACGGGCAGGTCCGTACCATGACGAAAATAGAAGTACTCATCCCTCGAAAGATGCACCTTCCGTTGTTTTCCGAGGTAGCCCTCCGGGCCGATGACAAACATCGTATTGTATACCATGGTTCGGTCCGCTTCCGCGAGTCCCGCGACAACATAGATGTTGTGGGCGGCCGCCACTTCGGATATACGGCGACAGGACGGCCCATCGGGCACGAACTCGGCCGATTCTATCATCGAAACGTGCCCGCCATGCCCGGTCACTCCCAACTCCGGCAGGCAGATAAGATTCGCTCCCCGCGTTGCCGCTTTTTCGATCCAGCCTACCGTTGCTTCGAGATTATCGGCCGTGCTGCCAAGCGGGCTCGCATGCTGTACCAGTGCTAGCGTAAAGTCCTTCATCGTACGAGTAACATCCAGTGGGGGATCTTCATGGAACCGATCCCGATTTACAAGAGATTCGTTTCGTAGTACTTCCGGATTCTGTTTTTTCGTGATATCATCAGGGTTCGAGATGCAACGGCAGGAGTAATCAGGCATGAATGACTCAGTAGGAATCGGCGTCATTGGAAGCGGCGGGATGGGAATGAGCGTGGTTGCGCAAGTCCTTGCCGCCGACGAACGGCTGCGAATGCGCGCAGTGTATGACATCAGCGAGCGCTCCGTGGAGAACGCGCTGGAAAAGGGGCATGCGGATGCGCACGTGTGCTCGAGCCTGCAAGAGCTGGTTAACAGCCCGGGCATCGACTGGGTGATGATCGCCACCTGGAACTGCGATCACGCAAACTCGGCGATCACTGCCCTGGAAGCGGGAAAAAACGTCTTCTGCCAGAAGCCGTTGGCCACCACGCTCGAAGATTGCCTGCGAATGAGGGACGCATGGAAAGCGAGTGGAAAGCTCTTTCAACTCGGCTTCAATCTTCGCTACTCGCCACACTACGTCAGGGTACATGAGCTTGTCGAAGGGAACTCCATCGGATCCATGGTTTCGATGGAGTTTAATGAAACCCTGGAGTTCAATCACGGGGGCTTTATCTTGGCCGATTGGCGGCGGTTGAAGAAGGATTCCGGCCCGCACGTTCTCGAGAAGTGCTGTCACGACATCGATCTTGTGAATTGGATCGTCGGCAGCCCCGCGGTTCGTGTTGCCTCGTTCGGAGGTCTCGATTTCTTCACGCCCGAGTACGCATCCAGGGTGGAGGAGATCGGTCCGAATGCCGAAGGCAAGGCCGCCTATTCCGCCTGGCCGAAGCCCAAAGACAGGAATCCTTTCACCTGCGACAAGGATATTATCGATAACCAGGTCGTGATCATCGAGTACGCCAATGGAGTGCGCGCCACGTTTCACATGAACAATAACGCCGGCATTCAGGAACGGCGAATGTACCTCTGTGGCACCCACGGATCCATCCGGGCGGATGTTCTCACCGGCGCGATCGACCTGAAAGCAATCGGATGGGACACGGAAACGCAGAGTCACTCGACGACGGGACAGGGTTCACACGGCGGCGGCGACGAGATCCTCGCGCAGGAACTGGCGGACTCCATGATCCATGGCGTACCCCCTCGCGTTGGAATCGAAGAAGGCATCCTCTCCGCGGTAACCTGCTTCGCAATCGACGATGCAATGGTCTCCGGCACCGTAGTGGACGTCCGGCCTTACTGGGAAAAGGCCGGGATCGAGATTTGAGCCGGCCCGCGGAATCGTCCCCACCGACCTTGCTCTGCTCTTTACGCACAATCCGGTGCGCCGGGACCCATTGCATAAAACACCCCATTTGGGGCAACGATCGCACCGGAATTGGGGGGGGGGG
>Ga0315336_1003001_pt1 | contig 23790 bp, 12 predicted proteins | sample ASW5metaG_FD_204512 | JGI IMG/M metagenome (GOLD analysis project Ga0315336, IMG submission 204512) | Ammonia-oxidizing marine archaeal communities from Monterey Bay, California, United States - ASW #5 | ecosystem: Environmental > Aquatic > Marine > Intertidal zone | place: USA: California... | reverse complement strand
TCTCGGTGGTCGTTCAGGAAGGGCTCGAAGCGAAGCCCCTTCTCGTATAGATCAGTCGATACCTCGCGGGCTTTCTCCGTCTTCGCGGCGCCCAGCAGCGCGTGCACATAGTCCGCCGCGACAAACCCGTTGTTCAGGCCATCGCGCTCGTAGACCTCGACCAACACCTCCCACAGCTCGGCGCTGTCCTGCCCCTGGGCGTCGGCGAGTTCGGCACTCGCGTAGACCAGCGGAGCATTGATGCCGAGCACGGCCTCCGCTTCATCGAGAATCGCCTTGGCTCGCACAAAGTTGCCTTGGGCTGTCCTGCAGCGCGCTTTTCCGATCAACGGAATGGCCGAGCGTTTCTTGCCGACCTCTCCCCCGGTTTCGAGCGTCATCTGACGGACCTCGTCGTAGGTTTTGGCCGCATCTGCGTAGTGGCCACCGGCGTGGAGGGCGACGGCCAGATCGGTGCGCTGTGGAATCAGATTTCGACCTTGGAAACCATCCACTCGCGTCGTGATTTCGATGGCCTTCCGCAGCAGGTCCACCCCCTCATCCGCGTCTCCACGGAGGACCGCGACCCGGCCCAGCAGCGCATGTCCAGGCCCCTGGCGATGGTCGGAGTCGGGGGTGAGCCGCTGGAACATCTCCAGGCTCTCCCGGGCGTGAGACTCGGCCGTCTCGAAGTCGAGCTGTCGAATAGCGAGCTCGCCGACACTGCTGAGTGCGACGGCCGTCATGTTGTGATCGCCGGTGTTCAAACGGCGATACAGGGCGAGAGATTGCCGGGCATCTTCGTAGCTCAGCGCCACTTCCTTGAGGTTGAGGTAGGCCTCACTGCGACGATGATAGAAATTCGCGAGGCTCGCGATGTCCGTCTCGTCCAGATCTTCGGCGGCGCTGTCGAGCTCGAGCTTGGCCTCGTCCCGCCGCATCGTGTACAGCATCACGTCGACCAGGCCCATGCGCAGCCCCACCGCGACCTTGTTGTCCGGATGCAGCGCGACGATCCGCAGGCCCTCGCGAAGATCGGCTTCGGCCGCCTCGAAGTCCTGCCCCCGGATCCGCGTATTTCCGCTGAAGTAGAGCGCTCTGGCCCGCGTCGCGTGGTCTGGTCCGAGCGTCTCGACGATGGCCTCATCCGCCGCGACAAAGAGCGCCAGGGCCCGCTCTGCTTCGCTGTGGGAATACAGGGCCCGACCCAGGTCCAGTGCGGTCGCGATGGTCAGCTCGTCGTTGGGTCCGCGCTCCTCGACGTAGTAGGCGTGGGCCTCTTCGAGCTGCGCGATACCGCCTTCGAGATCTCCCAGACCCTGGAGCGCGGTGCCGAGAACGGCCTGCAGTCGCCCCCGCGATTGTGGGGCCAGTTCCTCGTTTTCCTCGAGCCGATCCACTCCGCGATGCACCAGGTCCAGGGCCTCGAAGTCCGTGCTGACTCCCGATCCGTAGGGGTCGGCGTCGTTGATGATCTCGGCCAGGAACTCGGCGACCCGCTCGGACTCCGCCTGAGCCGCCTCGGCAGCGACCCGAGCTTCCTGGATATCGAGGGTGTACTTCACCCCTCCCGCGATGGCGATGGCGATGGTCACCGCTACGGCCGCCAACCGGAGCCGCCGGACTGGAGTGGCCCGAACGCGGTCCAGCTGGTCGCGAATCGACGCTGCAGGCGGGCGGTCTTCGGGCTTCATGGACTTGCAGGAATCGATGAGTGCGCGCAGTCCGCCGGACACGCCATCGGCCGGAAGGGTGTCGGCATTCCGCGCGAGCGCAAACACCTCCGCGGCCGGCAAGTCGTCCGGATAGGGGTTTTGACCTGCGAACATCTCCTGCAGCATCAGACCCACGCTGTAGATGTCGCTGGCCGCCCCCGCGCGCTCGCCTCGCGCCTGTTCGGGGCTCATATAGGCGACGGTCCCCATGATGCGACCGTGGGCGGTGAGGGCACCGCTGTCCCCGGACCGGTCGAGATCCTGTGGGAGGGTCGTGGCCTCCGCAAAATCCGGCACCCAGGTCGCCGAATCCACCGCGGGTGTGCCCGCGTCTACCGTGGAAGCCGCCAACAGGGCATTGTCGTCCTCGTCCCGCGCCAGACCGAAGTCGAGGACCTTGATGTCCCCACTCGGTGTGACCATGACGTTGTCGGGCTTGAGATCCCGATGCACGATTCCGCGCGCGTGAACCACGGTCAGCACGTCCGCGAGCTGTCGTGCGATCTTGAAGCAGGCCGCGCGGTCGATGCCGGCGTCCAGCGCGTCCCGCAGGGAACGACCGTCGATCAACTCCAGCACGAGCCAGTCGGCATCGTTGTGTTCGATGACATCGTAGATCCGGCAGACCTGGGGGTGCTCGAGGCGCGAGAGCGAGCGTGCCTCCCTCAAAAATCTGGCGCGAACCTCTGAATTCAGCCGGTAGCGGCCGAGCACTGCCTTGAGGGCCACCTGTCGGTCCAGCTTCTCGTCGTAACCGACGAAGACCGCGCCCATGCCGCCTTCGCCGAGCGGCCCGTCAATGCGGATGCGACCCACGCGCTCGCCGATGTCCATGTCGGAGTTCACGGGGACCATCATCCCAGAAGAGGCCTATGGTCGGCGCCGAAACAGCGCCAGGAACGGGAGCAGCACCAGGGATTGGCCCCCCCGATTGCACCCACATTGGGTCGGGTATTCGCACGCATGACTCGCCGGTTCGAGATGTTCGCAAGGCACGAATCCAATGGACATCGGCTCTCCCTCCGCGGTGGTGACCAAGCTCCCATCGAGGGAATACGCGATGGCCTCCCCCTGGAGATCCGCGGCGCCCCCGACCGTCGTGGGAACGTCCCCCCAGTGGTCGTTGGGTCGTGAGGGGTCCACAATCCACTCGCTGATCTGGGATTGGGTTCGGAGCACGACTCGATCCCCGTCGGCGTCGAAATCACCCCCGGTGACCTCCCCATCTATCGCGGCGAAGGCCACGAACTCGAGCTCGACGATGTCCGCGCCCGGGAACGCCGGGAAACGGTATACAGCCGACTGCCCGGCCGATTTGGTGACGATGTGGACCCGTCCAGTACAGGGATGGACCATCAGTGTCTCGGCGTCGTGGGACAACCCATCCTCGTAGAAGCCAGTCCAGCGCTCGATGGCGCGGGTGGCGCGGCCCGGTCTGGGCTCGGGCACGACATACACGGTGACGCCGCCACGAACGCCATCGTTGTCCCCGATGTCGCCGATGTACAGACAGTCGCCGCCATGGGGGCAAGGCGCCGCGGAGAGGTCCTCCCAGTCGAAGTTCTCGGCGCTACGGACGGCGTGGGACTCGATGAAGTTGCCATCGAGGTCGAAGGCGTGGAGCGCAGCGGCGTTGTTGTTGTCGTTGTGGGTGAACCACACGCCCTCGCGGGTTCGGGACTGCGCGACGCCCGACGACTCGGTGACGGCCAGGTCCCGGAGCTCCGCCACACGCTCGGCGGATCCGTAGTACTCGCAGGTGTCCGCTCCAGCTATCCACGCGATGACCCACCAAACCATGGCACTGCCCTCCGCACCATGAGTGTTCTGACGAGGCCAAACGACACGCAAGACGCCGGTCGGTGGGGGTCCAAGCGAGCTCGCTACGTCCCGGTGGGCTTGGCCTCGAGGGACTGCAGGTAGGCCCACAAGGCCTTCATCTCGACCTCGGTCATCTCAGATGCATAGGGCATCATCAGCGTCATGGGCTCCAGGAGCTCGGAGCCATCGGCCTTCTCACCCTTGGTCATCAGCGCGTCGAACTGCTCGAAGGTCCACCCCTCGAGTCCGTCGGCGTGGGGCGTGAGGTTTCCGGCCGGCGGCCAATCGGGCGGGCCGATGGGAATGGGACCCCCGCTCAGGTCGGCGCGATGGCAGCCCGTGCAGACTTGAACCAGGTGCTTGCCGAAGGTCGCCGTGGGCTCCGTCTGGGGCGGCAGCGTGATGTGCTCGGTGTAGTCGGCGTGGTGCTCGGCCGAGAGTGGCAGCTGAGCGGTGGCCATCAACATGGTCCCGATCGGGCCAAAAGTCGGTGCTGGAACTGTGTTGTCGACGTTTGAGAACGTGCCGATGTACACGACGATGTCAGAGAGCTCGCGATCGCTCATCCCCACGAAGTCCTCGGACGGCATGATGCCCGCGGTGCCCTCTTTCTTGACGCCGTGACGCACGATGCGGTCCCAATCGGCGATAGCGAACCCCTTTGCGCGGCTGCCCTCGCCCTGAGTGAGGTTGGGACCGAGCCAGGTGCCCATGGCGCCATCGTCGACCATGACCCCGCCGCTGAAGTCGCGACCGTGGCATTCGACACATGCGAAGCGCGCTTCTACGAGGTGTTTGCCGCGGGCGATGGCCCGCTCCTTTGCGAGGGCGTCCAGGTCCACGCCCTTGAGGACATCCTCGGGTTCCGCATCGGGATCGAGATCGCCGAGGGCCGCCTCTTTCTCGGCACGTAGCGCCTCGATCTCGGACTTGGAAAGGGGGAAAGGGACCGGTATGTCGATGGTGTGAGGCGTGTAGACAACGGCGAGCCTTGCGCTCGTTGCTGACGTCGCCCACATGTAGATTCCGCCGACGCCCACAATGACCAGGACCACCAGGGCGACGGCCAACCCGCCGGCAATCTTCACGTACTTGTTCACAACCCACCCCATGTTCGACCGCTCATGTACCACGGATCATTGGCCGGGGTTACCGAGGCGCTCCCAGCCCAGGAAGCCCCGTGGCAGATCAGCTTCTCTTCCGCAGCACCAATGGCCAGGTCAGCGGCTACACCCTGGGCCAGGCCCTCCTCACCGGGCTGGCGCCAGACCGCGGCTTGTTCATGCCCGTCGGCGTGCCATCCCTCGATAGGGCAGCTCTGACCGAGCTCGTGGGCAAGCCCTATCTTGAGGTCGCCCACGCGGTGCTCAGTCGCTACACGGCGGGTCAGTTCGACGACGACGTGATGCGGGAGCTCTGCGAGGACGCCTACGACTACGACGTGCCCATCGAGCCCGTGCACTCCCGACGACACATCCTCCGGCTCGACCGCGGGCCGACGGCCTCCTTCAAGGACTTCGCCGCCCGCATGATGGGCCGGTGGATCGGTCGGCTGGTCTCCCCCGGAGAGCCGCCACTCGTCATTCTCACGGCCACCTCTGGAGACACCGGCAGCGCCGTCGCCCACGCCTTCGCTGGCGTCCCGGGCACCCACGTGATGGTGCTCTTTCCAACGGACGAGGTCTCGGACCGACAGCGCAAGCAGATGACGACCATCGGCGGCAACGTCTCGACTCTCGCGGTGGACGGCAAGTTCGACGACTGCCAGGCCATGGTGAAGCGGGCCTTCTCGGATCCGGAACTGGACGCGATCCGGTTCACGTCGGCCAACTCCATCAACATCGGTCGCCTGCTGCCCCAGTCCGTGTACTACGTCTACGCCTACCTGCAGCTGGCCGATGTCGCGGCCGGAGAGCGCGTGATCTTCTCTGTTCCAAGTGGCAACTTCGGGGATCTGTGCGGCGGATTGTTGGCCCATCAGGCGGGTCTGCCGGTCGAGCGCTTCGTGGTCGCGACCAACGCCAACGACGAGGTGCCGATCTTCTTCGACACGCATCGCTACGACAAGATCGTGCCGTCGAAGACCTGCATCTCCAACGCGATGAACGTCGGTCACCCCTCGAACCTCGCCAGACTGGTGGATCTGTACGGAGGGCGGATGGACGAGGCTGGCATCCTGCACGAGCTCCCCGACATGGAGCGGATCAAGGCCGACATGTGGGCGGTGTCCGTTGGCGACGACGAAACGCGACGATGCATCTCGGAGACCTGGAACGACCACCAGGTCATGCTCGAGCCCCACGGCGCCGTGGGATGGGCGGCCCTGGAGCGTTACTTCGCAGAGGGCGGCGTCGCAGCCGACACCCTCGCCATCGCCCTCGAGACGGCCCACCCCGCGAAGTTCCCCGACGAGGTCCGCGCGGCTACGGGAGTGGATCCCGAGGTTCCCCTTGCGCTGTCGTCGGTCGAGGCGCTACCGGAGTCCTTTGGGGAGATCGATGTGGACTATGCCGGGTTTCGCGATCTCCTTCGGCGTCAGTACTCCTGAGGAGGTCAGGCACGTTCATCGCGACATCCCTCGGAGGCGGCGTGCGATGCCTACCGCAGCGGCGGTGACCAGAAGGACCCACGGCAGGCCATGCATCACCAGGTCGGCCCAGTCGATGAGGCCCATCCCGTTCGCACCCCCTGCGACCCAGCGAACCTTTCCGACGATGTGAGGCTCCGGGCTGTACGGGGCCAGTCCGATCGTGAGGCACAGAGCCACCAGCCCGATGTATCCGGCGGCTCCTCTGTCCGATGGCTTGGGCTTCTCGTCGCGCTCGCTCACGTCGCTACTATGTGCCGCCTGGCCTCGACCTGCCAGCCGCCAGGCTCATTCCGCAGACAGGATGTCCCAGTAGCCTGCTGTCACCGTGCACACCGGGCCGATGGCGGCATCGGGACACTTCGCATCGAAGTCGATGATGCCGGCGACCCAGAGTGCGCCCTCGTCGTCGCGCTCGTTCCGGTCCCACGGCGCGTCGACCGCCAGACTGGTCGGCGCGCCGGCCGATACCGAGTCGGTCACCAGACCCGATGCCAGATCGACGAGCAGGATTCCGTTGAGCAGCGAGTCGTTGTCCCGGCTCGGGTGCTCGAGGGCGTCCGATGCGGCGACGGCTGCGATGCCGCCGAGGGCCTCCACGTCGATGGTGTGGCTGTCTTCGGAAGGCAGTGCGACCCAGACCTCGCTGTCCCAGGCCACCGTCGACCCGTCGTCGACGAACACGGACAGGGTCTGGTCGACCATGGCCACCACCCGGCCGTCCCGGTCGTGGGCGATGCGGGCGCACTTTTCGTGGGTCACCGGGTCGATGGCGCGGCTCCATCCATCGGCGCCGCGGTGCACGTAGATCCAGGTGGTCTGGATGTCGGTGTCGTCGACGGCGGACACGTAGAAGGTGCCGTCGGGCGCCGAGGTGATGTCGCATACATATCGACTCTCGAAGTTCCGGTCGAAGTCGGTGGGAATCGGGGCATACGGCCCGACATTCACGAGATCCGATCCGCTGCGAAACCAGCTTTCAATTGTGCCATCGGCCATGAGGACCCGGAACCACTGGTCGTAGGCGGGGGTGGTGGCCAGCGCGCGGACACCTGAAAGTGGCGTCTGGGCGAGGACCTCTCCGTCGTTGGCGCTCAGGGCCTTGAGCAGGTGTGAGGGCATGCCGTTGGCGTCGGTGGCCTCCCAGGCGAACAGCGTCTGGCGGTCCCCGGACAGGGCGATGCCGCCGGCGATCGTCCCGCCCAGCTCCTGGAGCGCAACGACCGGAACGTAGCTGCCGAATGCGCAAGCCAGGCTGGTCATGGCGAAACATGTGACCGCTGCGGCGACGGGCAATGTGTGTGGGGGACGACTGAGCATGGGAACCTCCTGGGGTCTGCGTCGCGACCGGGCATCCCCAACGTCTCTCTGCGCGCCGATCAGGGCGACTTACACGGTCTTACATCCTCGCGGGTCAAGCCGAGATCGGCAGCCTGAACCAGAAGGTCGACCCTGCGCCGAGCGCGCTCTCGCAGCCGATGGCTCCGCCGTGGGCCTCGACGATCTCTCGGCTGATCGGCAAGCCAAGTCCGGTTCCCTTCGGTGCATCCTCCCCGCCGATCTGGGCGAACTTCTCGAAGACCCGCGCGGTCTGATCGGCCGGTATTCCGGATCCCGTGTCGGTGACCTCGAAGCGGATGTGTTTGCCCTCCTTGGCGGCCGTGACCTTCACGGTGCCCTCGGCCGTGAACTTGGCGGCGTTGGAGATCAGGTTGACCAGCACCTGCTGAAGCCAATCGGCGTCTCCGTGGAGCCGTGGCAGGTTGTCCTTGGCCGCGTGTTCGAGTGAGACGGATCGGTCGACGAACAGGGCGGCGGTGGCGTGGCAGGCACGTTGGACCAGACTTGCCGGATCGAGATGGTCCTTTTGCCAGGTCATGCGGCCGGATTCGATCTTCGTCAAATCGAGCATATTGGCGATCAGGGCCGTCAGGCGTTCGCCCTCTTCGATGACGATCTCCAGGTTCTCGGAGACCTGATCTGCGGCCTTGACTGTGCGTGGATCGTCGGGGAGCTGGGCCTTCAATCGCCGCTCGAAGGTGCGGCGGGTGAGCTTGATGAAGCCGATGACCGAGGTCATCGGCGTGCGGAGCTCGTGGGCGACGGTGGAGGTGAACTCGGACTTCATCCGGTCGACCTCCTTCATGAGGGTGATGTCGCGCAGGATCACGACGGCTCCGATCGCCTCGCCGCGATCGACCGCGTGAATGGGAGAGGCGACCGCAGCGGCGATTCGGTCTCCGGGGAGCGACACTTCGGCGCGGGCGGGGGCATCGAGATCGATCGATTGATCCAGCAGCGCAGCGATCTTGTCGGGCAGGACCGCCGTGGCCCGCGAGCCGACCTCTACCGGTGTTCCCAGCAGTTGGGTAAACGCGGGATTCGCGGCCTGAACCATGCCCTTGGTGTCGATCGCGACCAGTCCCTCGGCCATGTGGGTGAGTGTGGCCTGGGTCTGAGCGAGGCTCGCCCGCATCGCCACGGTTCGCTGGGCGACCTCGGCCTCGAGGTTGTCCACGAGCGCGGCGTTCTCCATCGAGATCGCCGCCTGGGAGGCCAACACCTGCGCCGTCTCCAGGCGCGCGGGCGTGAACCCGCCGGACACCAGGTGATTTTCCAGGTAGATCATGCCGTTGCGTCGCCCTTTGTGGACGGCTGGCGTGCAGAGAATGGACGCCAGACCGACCTGCTTCAAGTAGGGGTCGGCCGAGAAGCGGCGGTCGCTGCTGGCCTCGGCGAGCACGAGCTGCTCGCCGGTGCGGCCGACGTACTGGACGACTGTGCCGGCAAGCTCACCGCAGCCGCTGACCGGCGTCTTGCGGGGGACGAGCTCGTCGCCATTGGCGTCCAGGCCGATCTCGATGATCCACCGACCCTGTTGCTCGGTGAGGAGGAAGCCTCGCGTGGCCCCCGCGGCCTGCATGCCGACCTCGATCACCCGACCGAGGAGGGTGTCGAGTCGAAGCTCGCCGGCCAAGGCATGCGAGGCCCGGAGGAGAGAGAGGAAGTCGATGTCCACCGCTCCCGGACTCGCGGTCGTGGCGTCGTCGAGGCGCAGGTCGGCATGGGCCTCGGTGAGGTGCTCGACCTTGGCCGTGGCGCCCCAGCGTTGGTAGGCGTAGCGGGCCTCGAGGAGGTAGGCCCTGCCGCTCGTGCGGCTGCCACGCTCGAGATGGAAGAGTCCGGCCCGTTCGTTGGCGAAGGCCTCGTCGCCCAGCAGACCCGATGAGCGGGCCGCCGCGATAGCCTGGTCATACGACTGCATTGCGGATCCGAGGTCTCCCTTCACCCGCGCCAGTTCAGCGTTTACCAGGCACAGCCAGGGCTTGTAGTGATGGGGATTGAATTCGGCCCATTGGGCCAGTTCGTCCCTCGAAGCTTCGACGTTCGCGATGGTCGTGGCGTCGGGATGGGTCTGCGACAGTCGGGCGATGGCGCCAAAGTAGACAGTCGAAGCCACGTGAACGGTTCCCGGGGCGCTGTCCGCGTAGTCTTGCGTGCCCTGATAGACCTGGTTGGCGCCCTCCCAATCGCGAAAGTACACCCTCGCGATGAGCATGCAGGTGTTGATGACGAACACCGCGCCGCGAAAGTCCGACGCCATGTGGGTGGCCAGCACGCGCTCTTCGTCGAAGCCGGGAGACACCAGCCGCGACGGGTCCGCCGCCCGGCCTCTCAGATTGGCGACCAACTGCGCGAAGGGTAGGGTGACGGCGAGCTGGGGAAGCTGCTTGTGGTGCGCCATCGCCCGCATCATTCCCTGGATTTCGGAGTCACCTCTCCCTAGAGGCATCGCGGCGTAGAACAGGTGGTAGCAGTACTGATGCGCCGACCAGAAGCTGTACTCCAGATCGCCGGTGTCGACGCCGTCGGCGTAGTTCTGGAGCAGGGGCGGCAAGGTGTCTTCGAGGGGGCCGGTCCAGGGGCGAACCATGCTCTGGATGACGTGGGTCGGCCGCACCCGCAGCGCCCGGTCGTCCCAGCGCTCGAGCATCTTCTGGGCGATCTGGGCGTTGGCGTCGGCCAGCGGAACCATCTTCACCGAGGACAGGACCAGGGCGACCAGCGCGAATCCGTAGGGCGACTCGCGGGACACTCCGTGGGAAAGGGTGCTCTGCACCAACTCGATGGCGATCATCGGGAACAGGGTTGGCACCGTGAGATAGGCCGCCGAGGCCACTCCAGTGAGCAGTTTTCGGGCCGCGTCCACGACCGGATCGTCGAGGTCTTCGAGGGCTCCGATTGCGGCCACGTCGTATTCGGCGAGCCGCTGGAGAACCTCGCCCACCTTGGCCTGCAGATCCTCCTGTGACGGGGCTCTGGGAAGGTCGACGCCGAGCTCCTCCAGCAGAACCAGCGCCTTTTCGACGGCGGCGACGAGCTCGTTGCGACGGATGAGGCCGTAGACGACGATCTCCTCCGCTCGCATGCGATCGAGCCGGTCGCGGGCGTGGGCCCCGACCGCGTCTACCCACGCCGCCATGGCCTGATCTTCGCCCGCCAGGTAGGCGGCTTCGGCGGCGGCCACGTAGAGCTCCAGCGTCTCCGAATAGCGGCGTTCCCAGCTCGCTTTGTCCGCCAGCGTCACGCCTTGGGACAGGTAGCGATGTGCCGCGTCATAGGCCGCGCTGTCCAGCGCCTTCCGACCCGCGTGCAGGCAGAGGTCGGCGATGTCGTCTCGCTCCGCCGCATCGTCGATGCCCTCGGCACCGAGGCTGAAGTGCTCCACCATCTCGAACAATCGCCGGAGCTGCTGGGCCTCGGAGAGTCGCTCGCGCATGAGCCGACCGATGGCCAGGTGCGCGGCGCTTCGGTCGGCGGGGGCGAGGGCCTCGTGGGCGGCCTGCTGGACCCTGTCATGGGCGAAAGCATAACGGAAATCGGGAATATCGGCGTCGTCGTCCCCGATCCAGTACGTCGCGTCAAGCGGGTGGATGAGGTTCCGCTGCAGGGCGACTTGCAGGTCCGTCTGTGCCTGTCTCCGCGATGTGCCCGTCAACGCGGCGACGGTGTGCAGTCCGAAGCTGACGCCGGCACAGGCCCCCAGCTGCAGTACGCGCTGGGCATCTGGGGCGAGTCGACGCAGCTGCTTGGACATGAAGTCGACCACGTTTTCGGTGACTGACAGCCGCTCGATCTCCGGCAGATCCCAGGTCCACGCGCCCCCTTCTCCGTCGACGCGAAGAAGTCCGTCGGTGTACAGCCCCTCGAGGAATCGCGCCAGATAGAACGGGTTGCCATATGTCTTTCGCACGATCGCTTTTGCGAGGGGCCGGGCTTCTCTGGCGCTGCACTGAAGCGTGTCGACGATCAGGGAGACCACGTTGGCCTGGGTGAGGGGGCCGAGCGTGATGGTACCCACCCGCGCCCCCTCGCTGCGCACGGTGTCCAAGGTTCGGAGCAGGGGGCCAGACGGTGTGACTTCGTTGTCTCGATACGCCCCGATGAGGAGGATGTGCTGGGCGTCCGGATCTACCGCCAGGGCCTCGAGGAGGCGCATGGACGGCAGATCTGCCCACTGCAGATCGTCGACAAAGAGGACCAGCGGATGTTCCGGAGCCGCCAGCGCCCGTACGAATCGTTGGAACACGACCCGCAGACGGTTTTCGGCCTCCGTCGGCGGAACGTCGCTGAGTTCGGGTTGGGGGCCGATGACCAGCTCCAGTTCCCCGATCAGATTCGTCAGGGCGCGGCCGGAGCTGCCCACCGCCTCGCCGATTCGCTGGCCCCACCGTTCGACATCCTCGGCGCTGCCGGCGAGCACGTGGCGGATGAACTGTCGAAAGGCCTGGATCAGCGACGCGTAGGGCAATCCGCGGTGAACTTGATCGAACTTGCCGCTGATCACGTTGGCATTCAGACTCGCAGCGGGCAGGCGAATCTCCTGGACCAGGGTGGTCTTTCCGATTCCAGGCCGGCCGGCCACCAGCAGCATCTCGATGGTTCCACTGGCGATGCGCTCGGTGGCGGCGGTCAGCGCGGCGACCTCGGCATCCCGTCCATAGAGCACCTCTGGGATCCGGAACCGATGCTCTAGATCCCGGGTTCGCGGGGCGTAGGTCTCGGGGGTCTCGCCGGCGACGATTCGGGCGCATTCTCCGAGATCGTGAAGCAGGCCTTCTGCGCTCTGATACCGGTTTTCGGCGCGCTTAGCCAGGAGCGTCAGCACCAGATCCGACAGCTCGGTGGGGATCTCCTCCCGCACCGACTGCGGGGGGCTCGGCTGTCGGGCGATGTGGGCGTGCACCAGATCGAGGGGATCCCCGGATGCGAAGGGCGGCTTGCCGGTCAGGAGTTCATAGAGCACGGCCCCCACGCCGTAGAAGTCGGCGCGGTAGTCGACCACGCGGTTCATGCGGCCCGTCTGCTCCGGCGCCATGTAGAGCAGATTTCCGGCGAGTGACGGGTCGTTTCGCCTCGGCACTTCTCGGGCCACCGTGGACGCGATGCTGAAGTCGATGAGCTTCAGCTCGCCCGTCTCGGGGTTCATCCAGATCGAGGCTGGGCTGATGTTCTTGTGCACGATGTCGAGTCGATGCACGTCGGCGAGCGCCTCGACGACGCGGCGGGCGATCTCGATGGCGTGCGTGATACCCGGCCTTTTCCGCTGAAAGAGCTCGGTCAGGCTGCGGCCGCCGAAGTCCTCCAGGACCAGCCAGACCCGTCCGTCGTGGGTTGTGTGGTCCAGGGCGCGGATGACCCGTGGCCCGGCGGCGAGCTCGAGGATGTCGTGCTCGCGGCGGAATGCGGCGACGACATCGGGGTCCGGGTAGAGCCCCTGTGGCTGCTTGATGACCACTGACCTGCCGTCCGCCGCTGCACCGCGGAACAAGAGCGTTGTTCGGCCCTCGTGGATCAGATCATTTGTGGTGAAAGCTGGCAAGAGTCCCTGGCCCCAGCATCAGGGTCGTCCATTCTACTTCATCGAAAGGCGCGTCCGGATCACTCGGGGTCTGCTCTTCCGATCGTATACTGGCTCGATGCTAGCGCTTCTAACTCTGGCTCTCAGCGTGTCTGTCGCTGCTGTGCCCTCCATCGACGAGCCGTTGAAGACGGGACAGCGCGCCCCGGGAGACACCGCGGTGGTGATCGGCATCGAGCGGTATTTCGTCCTGCCGGATGTGCCCTACGCGCGGCGAGACGCCGAGGCGTTCTATCGGTTCCTGGTCTATACGCGCGGAGTGCCATCGGCGCGCGTGCAGCTCCTGGATGACGGTGCGAGTCGCGAGACCATCTTCGATGCGGTGGACCGCGCGGCGGCGGAGTCCGGCGCAGACGGAACGGTGTGGGTCTACTACGCAGGTCACGGGGCCGCCGCCCCCTCGTCGGGCGCGCGACTGTTGCTCGGCGACGATGTGCGGGCAGATCTCGCCTCGTTCGAGGCGCGTGCCGTGCCGGTTGCGGAGCTGGGTGAGCGGGCGAGCTCTGGGGCGGGTCGCGCATTCCTGGTACTCGATACCTGCTACACCGGCTCTGACCGCAGCGGCGCCGCCCTCATCGCTGGGAAACGATTCGCAGTTCCCTCCTACGTCACCCTGGCGCCCCGTGTAGGGGAGTGGGCTGCGGCCGGGCCCGGAGAGTGGTCGGGGCCGCTCGAGGAGGCCCGACACGGCGCCTTCACGTACTTTGCCATCGGCGCGATGCGGGGCTGGGCGGACGGTCAGCTGACGGGCGAGCGGGACGGACAGGTCACCGCCGAAGAGGCCCAGCTCTACGTCGCAGATGCGCTGCGCGCCCTCCAGGTCGAAGACCAGTCCCCGGCGCTCGTGTTGGAATCCCCCGAGACGTGGGTGTTGAGCTCCGGAGCCGACGAGGAGCCGCCATTGCTCGATGCGACGGCGTCCCCTGGCGAAACGGAATTGGCCGCTGAGCCCGTCGAGACGTCGCCACCGGTGCCAGATCAAAACGTCCCACCGGCGCCGGAGCCCGTTGCGCCGAAGGTGACTCCGGCAGTCGGCCCCATGCCAGAGGCGCTGACCGAGGCGGCCGTTCGCGAGGCCGAAGGCTGCATCGGCCGCTCCGGCGTTGCCGACTATCTGGCTGCGCCCGCCGACGATTCGCAGAACAAGCTGATCCTGGAGTCCATTGCGGCGTGCAAGTTGCTGGCTCAGCCGGAACTGAAGGGCCCGGGCGGGCGCTGCACGACCATGGGCGGGTCTGGCAGCGGGATCGCAAAAACGTGCTGGCTGGGGGACACTGCCACAGTCGTCGGATATGCCAGCCTCGAGCCCTATTCTCCATGCCCCAGTGAGGGAGATTGGTCAGAATCGAGGGTCCGAGAGCTCTGGGAGGAGCACGGCAAGAAGCACATCGACGACTTCCGCGTCGCGTCTGAGGAGATCCCCGACGCGCCGAATCTGACGGCGGTGCGGGTGACATACCAACTCCGGTCCAAGTACTACACCGGCGGAGAGTGGGAGCCCCGAGAGACGCTTCACATCTGCAAGGGGGAGGCCCGACGCAGGTACGGGTGTCCGTTCAACCCCAAGATGTGCATCGACGGGGCTATTCTGCTCGACCGCGTCCTCGACTATCACCTCGAGGCCGCGGGGTATCGCTGACCGTGGCGTTGAGCTGACCTATCGCGCGTCGAACCTGAGGATGCGGCCGCAGTTTCGCGCCTCGTCCGAGACGCCGACCAGCAACTGACCCTCGACCCACATCGCCGCGTCGATGTAGGACCCCGAGGGACACGCCCATTGAAACGCGAGGTTTCCGGTCAGATCCTGGACCTGGACGACCGCCTTCGATCGGGTGACGATCTTGCCTTCGCAGATCCGCACCGTCTTCACGTCGGGATGGGTGAACGTGTCCAGCACCTCCAGCGTCCCGGGCGCCATCACCGTGACGGTATCGCCCTGTCCACCACTTCCGACGACCACGCCCGCTCCGGCGGTGACCGACCAGCCGGCTGGGCACACCGCCACTCGCTCCCAATTGGCCCGGTCGAAGGCGCGCACTTTGTAGTCGTTGTACGCCGCGTACACATGGGTGGCGTCCATGGCGATCGACGTGCCGGTTCCGGCCATTCCGGCGACCCGTTCTCCGCCGTAGAAGATGCCTTCGTAGGTGGTTCCCATGACCAGATCACCGTCGTGACTGGCGAGGAAGGGCGCGTTGGTGAACCGCCCGATCTGACGAGGGGGCTCGGCGCCGAGCTCGTTGGCGCACCACAGATACCCCGGACCCAGGCCCATCCACACGAAGCGGTCGGGGACCACGAGGGTCGACACCAGATTCGGTGTGCGATGAGCGTGCAATGTCTGGGAGAGATCTTTGTCCAGAACCATCAACGCATGGGCGCCGTGAGAGGTCGAGCCCCCAGCCGTCCCCAGAAAGATCTGGTTGTGTCTGAAGTCCATGGCGCGGGGCCTCGACCTGGGCAGATCGAGGGCCACGTCGCTCCAATCCGACGAGGCGCTTGTGGCGTGCACATAGGCTGCCAACGCGGGGTCGGAGCTCGACGCCGTTCGTCCGATGCGGAAACCCGACTCCTGGTAGAAGTCGCCGTTGCGTTGATGGCATCGGCAGTGCTGCGGGTTGGTCTTCCAGTTCCCGCCACGGACGACGAATCGCTCCTTGACTCCCACGGGCAGCGGGTCGGTGTCGCCGAGGGGGTCGGTCTCCCCGTGGAAGGACAGATCGCCGTATCGGCGCCAGCAGCGTTCATCGACGTTGCCGAGCATGTCGTAAAGTCCAAAGGCGTTGGGAAGCTTGCCACCCACGGGCTGGGGCCGGTCCACCTTGCTGTGTTTGTACCAGGCGATCGGCTCGAGCACCGAGCTCCGCTTGTCCGGTGGCCCCAGGTTTCCCGCGTAGGTTGCCAGGTCGGAGTTGGCCCGCGCGGCGCGCTCCCACTCGGCCTCGGTGAGCAGGCGGTAGCCCGGACTGTCCAACCCATTGAAGACCACATCGTCCCCATCGACCTCGTAGGCCGGCGACAGCCCTTCGAGGTGGGACATCCGGTTGCAAAAGGCGATAGCTCCTCGTATATCCGGTGTCGCGGGGGTGTCGCCCGGCCACCCTTCGCCCATCACCTGCTGCCACTGGGTGCGCGTGACCAGCGTCTGCGCGACCCAGTAGTCTCGGGTGAGCACGACCGCTCTCTGCTCGGAGGGGATGACGTAGTGTTTGTACTTCACCTCGTCGGCGCCCATCCCCATCTGGAAGATTCCACGGGGAATCCGAACCAGCCGGATCGTGGTGTCGCCGACCGGGATGCTGTGGGGGTCCAGGGTCTCGGACAGCTCGACATCCAGCTGGAAGGCCACGGCGAGCACGGTCCGGTAGAGCGCCGGCCAGAGAGACCCCTTGACCCGCCACGAGGGAGCGAAGGCCATTCCAAGACCCGGGGACTGTTCGGCCATCAGCGCCTCGAACGCCTCTGGCCCGAGGTCCACTGCGCCGGAAATATCGCCAGCGACGAGGCTTTTCTTCAGTGCGGTGAGCGTCTTCTTTGAGATCGACATGAACGTGTGCGCCAGTCCTGTGGGTGACTACCCTTGGACCTCGAAGTCTACCTCGGGCTCAGTCTTGTTCCCGTCACCGAACGTCGCGCGCAGGGTGAAATTCCCGGCCGGCATCGGCCCTCCCCAGGCGGTGACATACTCCAGGCTCTGGCCGGCGGGCACGTCGAGCTCAGTAGCGGTGCCCCAGCCGATGATGAGCCCCGGGCTCACCACGCCGGAGTCCCGGTCGATAGTGGTAAATGAATGCAGGATGCAGTCGCGCGCGGAGTGGAAGACCAAGTCTCGCTCGGTGGAGTTGACCACCAGCGCAGCGTAGTAACCGTCCTCGTTCGAGGGGCACTCCGTGCAGGCCCCGCTGTCGGTGCGGACCTCGGCGCATAGCATCAGTCCGCTGGGCAGTTCCACACAGCCTCCGCCGTCAGTCCACACCTGGGCGTCCGCGTCGGTAAGGGTCGCGCAGTGGGTGTCAAGGTCGGTGTTGCTGTCGACGGCGCGGGCCGAATCTTGTGACTTCGGTTGGCTACAGGCAACCAGCCCACTCAGGGAAAACCACGTCAGGAGTCTCATCTCACCCTCGGGTTCGATCGACTCCTATGTATGTCTCGCGTGTGGACATCCTGTGGAGTCAGCGACGCATTCGCCGGGCAGGTTCGACTGGGTGGTGAAGCGAGTCGCCGTAGCTGTCGAGTGAAGTGGGCGTGAACAGGAAGATCTTCGTCACCGACGAGCGCTCCTCATTGGACAGAAGCGCGAGGCCCCTGTCGGGGTAGACCAGCGCGCCGCCTTCGAGCTTCGTGGTCATGAAGTAGTAGTCCATCGTCCCGCCGGGCTCCCCCAATCGCGCCGGGAGGTCCTGGTCTTTTTCGGTGGCGTCCACCTCGACAAGCACGACCTTGGTGCCGCGCTCCCAGGCGCGCAGGGGCCGCGCGAAGCCCTCGACCAACAGCTCCTGGTGAGCGGCAGCGGTGCGTGCGGTGCCCATGTGGAAGCCGATGGTGCCTTCGTACTTCGGGGTGAAACGGGCCGTGGCATCGGCCCACAGACAGTCTGCAGGCAAGCCCTTCCAGCCTTCCCAGTCCCGCTTCTCGATCTGATCCCAGGTCTGCTCACAGGTCTGCATGGTCGATGCTCCTTGCACTGGAGGCTGACTCATCGAATTGCAGGCCAGCAGGATCAGCCACAGTATCGCCATGCATCAGGGTCCTCCGATAAGACTGGTTTCGCCCAGGAAGAATGCGGCGGCGGCATTTCGGAAGCCGACGACCCCGACGCCGCGCTCGGCCTCGGCCACGGAGTCGTAATATCCGGGGTCGGCGGGCACCGGATGAACCGTTCCGACCTCGTGGTACGGCCCCTCGACCTCTCCGCGGAGCACCGGGTTGAAGTCGACGGTCTCCCACACCATCTTGGTGAAGTAGTCGCACATGCCCTCGCGCAGGGTGAGTCCGCCGCTCTGTTCGTCCAGTCCGCCGCGGTAGGCGATGTGGTCGGCGTGCTCCAGCGTGTGGATGTACTCGTGAATGACGGTGCCGAACTGCTGCCAGAGGAAGGTGCGGTTGCCGGCGTTGTCGGGCGCGGTGTGGCGCTGCAGGGAGACCTGTCCGCCGTCGGCGAGACCCGGCCACGCGATGTGGGACTCGAGGACCTGCTGGCGGTTGGCTGCGGCATAGGCCGAGCGAACGCGGGCGTTGATCGCGGCTTCTGGACCCCGACTCGGGTCGGCGCCATGCTGGGTGTTGATGTCGTCCATCTCGGTGTTCAAGGCGTAGGACGTGAGGTCTCGCACGATGTAGTCGGCGTAGCCGGCCTGGTTGGTGATCTTGTCGCCCTCGTCCTCGAAGGCGTCGCGGAGTCGACCGGACGCCTCGGTGAAGACCGCACCGACCTTGTAGGTGCCGAACACCCGGTCGGTCTCTCGCTTGGACGCGCCAGCCACGTTCTCGAGCTCTGACCAATCGTGGATGCCGCCCGCTTCGCCGCGCCGGGTGTCGATGGCCACGTAGTCGGCGTGCCACCGAGTAAAGGTCGCCGTCATCTGTGCCTGGAGCCGGGCCTCGTAGTTGCCGTGGGCGTTGTCGGCCTCGAAGACGGGCGCCGCGCCGCCAGCCAATTGAGGCGCAGTGGTGATCGCGGCATTGAACGCCGCAGTCTCGTCGGCGTTGATCGCCCGGGTGCCCGCCAGCGGGTCGGCGGCGGTGTGGGCCTGGGCGATGTCGACCACCGTGGTGTGGGACTGGTGCACGTTGTCGAGCCGGCCCATGGTGTCCGGACCGACGATGCCGTCGACGCCGATGCCCTGCGCGGTCTGGAACTCGCGGACCTTCGCGGTCGTGGCGGGGTCGAAGATACCCGTGACCGGCACGTCGTAGCCGGCGTCGATCAACGCCTGCTGCAGGATCCGGACGCTCATGCCGGTGTCTCCGGCCTGGAGGTAGTTGGTGGCTGCCTCCGCATCGCGCAGGCCCTGATCCTCGTCGAAGCGGGTGTTGTTGGCGCGCGCGACGCCGCCGTGACCGCCCCGACCGTCCCGGGGCCTCCGGTGCATGTGGCCGCCGTGGTCGTGACCGTGCTCGTCGCCACCGCCGCCGCCAATCATCGCTGCGATCGCCGCGTTGCCGACGGCGCCTTGCCCGTCCATCGCGGTGTCGGGGGAGAGACCGTCGAGGCCGAAGTTCGAGACTGGACCCGATGTGCCTGTGGCCGGCGTCTCTAGTTGTTGACTGGGCGCGTGCTGATGTTCGTTGCCCATGATTTCGCCTCTGAGGAAAGGGGTGACTGGGACGGATTCAGCGTAGCTTCGCGCCGAGGTTGGCGCTACCCCCTGTTCTATTCGACCTCGAAGTCGACCTCGGCCTCGGTCCGGTCATCGTCATTGAACGTCGCACTCAGCGTGTATGCGCCGTTCCCCATCGCGCCTCCGTACGGCGTGACGTACTCGACACTCTGTCCGGCGGGCACGTCGAAGTCCCGGGCGGTGGGCTGGCAGTTCTCCGGGCTCTCCGACCCCACTCCGGAGTCTCGGTCGATTCTCTTGAAGGTCTGCACGAGGCAATCGCGCGTGGAGCTGAAGACGAGGTCTCCCGCGGTGGGATTGACCACCAGCCCCACGTAATAGGCGTCCTCGTTCGATGGACACACCAAGCAGGGGCCGCTGTCGGTGCGGAACTCAGCGCACAGCATCAGCCCGCTCGGCATGTCCACACAACCCCGGGCATCCGTCACGAGGTCTGTGTCTGTGTCGGTGTCCGTATCCGTATCCGTATCTGTATCGGCATCTGTGTCGGTGTCCGTGTCTGTGTCGACCCCGACGGCCGAGTCCTGGGCCTTTGGGCTGCCGCAGCCCAGTAGGCCGACCAGGGAAACCCACATTGGGACTCTCATCTCACCTCCAGCTCGGTCCAGGGACGCGCTCGCCTCTGTAGGAACGCGCACATCAACAAGAGCATCACAGCAGCGGGCGTGGGCCCACTCCCGGTCGCACAGCCGCACTCGGTTTCGCCCTTGCCTCCAACCAACGCCCCTGTGTCTTCGAGAGCGCACGCCTCGTCGATCGCTCCATCGCAGTTGTCGTCGACGCCGTTGTCGCAGGCTTCCTCGAGCCCCACGCGGACATCGACAGCGCCGTCGTCACAGTCGCCCTCGCAGATAGACACTCCGTCGCCGTCCAGATCCGCGTCCTCGTCGGGAAGGAAGCCAACGCAGGCGTTGTCCAAGCCGTCGCAGACCTCGGCAGCCCCAGGAAAGACGGTGGCGTTGACATCGTCACAGTCCAGATCTGCGCAGTAACCGTCTAAATCGAGGTCGCCCGTAGCGTCGTCGCCTGCGCACAGGTCGCAGTCGTCCGGCACCGCGTCCAGATCGGCGTCGAGGGTGTCGTCGAAGCCCATACAGAGGTCGTCGGAGTTGCACACGCCATCGCCATCGGAGTCGTCGAGGGCGTCGAGGGGACACGGGTCGAGAGCGTCGCAGGTGCCGTCGGAGTCGGTATCGCCGGACGCGTCATCGCCGACACACAGATCGACGCCATCGCAGCTGCCGTCGAGATCGGAGTCGTCCGCCGGGTCGAGTGGGCACGGGTCGAGGTCGTCACAGGTGCCGTCGGCATCGGTGTCTCCCACGGCATCGTCCCCGAAGCAGAGGTCGCAGCCGTCGGGGACCCCATCGGTGTCGACATCGAGGGCGTCGTCGGAGCCCGGACAGATGTCGCAGTCGTCCGGGATCCCGTCGGTATCGGCGTCGAGGGTGTCGTCGAAGCCCACACAGGTGTCGTCGGAGTCGCAGACGCCATCGAGGTCGGTGTCGTCGACCAGATCCAACGGACACGGGTCCAGATCGTCGCAAGTCCCATCGGCATCGGTGTCGCCGGTGGTGTCATCGCCGACACACAAATCGACGCCGTCGCAGCTGCCGTCGAGGTCGGAATCGTCGAAGACGTCTACGGGACAGGGGTCCAGATCATCACAGGTGCCGTCGGCATCGATGTCGCCGATGGCGTCGTCGCCCATGCACAAATCGCAGCCGTCGGGCACGCTGTCGGCGTCGGCATCGAGGGCGTCGTCGAAGCCATCGCAGAGGTCATTGGAATCGCACACGCCATCGAGATCGCTGTCGCCGGAGGGGTCCGCGGGACAGGGATCGCTGCCGTCGCAGAGGCCGTCCCCATCCGCATCCCCGGTGGCGTTGTCGCCCACGCATAGATCGCCGGAGTCGCACAGGCCGTCGAGGTCGGTATCGTCGGGATTATCGAGGGGGCAGGCGTCACATCCGTCCGGAACGCCGTCGCTGTCGCGGTCGAGCAGGTCATCGGACCCCTCGCAGGCGTCCACGTCATCCAGGATGGTGTCGCCGTCGGTGTCGGTGTCCAGGGGATCAGTGCCGTACTGGGTGACCTCCTCCCAGTCGGAGAGGCCGTCCCCGTCGGTGTCCGCCAAGAGCGGATCGGTGCCGTGCAACTGTGTTTCGGCGATGTCTGAGAGTCCATCACCGTCGGTGTCGAGCGCTGGAAGATCGTCGGACGGGTCGAGGGGATCGGTCGACGCCCAGAGCTCGTCCCGGTCGCTGGTCCCGCCGCCGTCGGTGTCGGCCAGCCAGGGGTCGGTGCCGGTGATGCAGATCTCGGCGCCGCGGGTCAGGCCGTCTCCGTCGGGATCGCCCAACGAACTCCGATACCAGTCCACGGTGTCGTCGAAGTAGGAGGCCGAGAGCACGTCCGGGGCCCCGTCTCCGTCGAGATCCGCCGCGAAGACAGAGCGGGCGCCATCGGCGGTGTTGGAGAGGACCTGCTCGTCGCCGAGGACGCCGCCCAGGTTTTCGAACCAGGACACGGTGTCGGCGTAGTACGCCGCCACGAGCACGTCTGTGTCGCCATCTCCATCGAAATCGGTCGCGACCACCGACACGGCCCCATCGACGGTGTCGGAAAGGATCTGTCGTGCCCCGAAGACGCCTCCCCCCAGGTTCTCGAACACCGAAACCCGGTCGTCGTTGAGGGAGGCCGCAAACACGTCCAGATCGCCGTCGCCGTCGAGATCGGCTGCGTACACGGACGCGGCGCCGTCGGCACTTGCGGTGAGTACCTGCATGGGTCCGAACGCGCCTCCGCCGAGGTTCTCGTACCAGGTCACCCGGTTGTCGCCGGTGGACGCTGCGAGCACGTCGGCGTCCCCATCGCCGTCGAGATCGGCCGCGAACACCGACTGGGGGCCGCTTTGGTTGCCAATGAGCTGCTCGGGGCCGAAGGCGCCTGCACCCAGATTCTCGTACCAGGTCACGCGATTGCCGTACAGGGACGCAGCGAGCACGTCCGGATCGCCGTCTCCATCGAGGTCGGTCGCGAACACCGACCAGGCGCCATTGGCGGTGCCGGTGATGATCTGCTCCGGTGCGAAGGTGCCGCCCAGGTTCTCGTACCAGACGACTTTGTCCGCCATGGCGAACGCCGCGAGCACGTCGTCGTCGCCGTCGCTATCGAGGTCGATCGCGAACACTGCGCTGGCGCCATCGCCGCCCCCGACCCGCTGTTTCGGTCCGAAGGTGCCGCCACCCAGGTTTTCGTACCAGGTCACCTCGTCGTCGAAGTACGACGCCGAGATCGCGTCCAGGTCTCCATCCCCGTCGAGATCAGCCGCGTAAACGGATGTCGCGCCGTCGGCGGTCGCGTCGAGGGTTGTCCCGACCCATGCCATACAGCCGCTCTCGTCGATGAGCGGGTCGGTCAACGTGACGAACAGCTCGGCGCCGTCTGGCACGCTGTCGCCGTCGGTGTCGGTCAGCACAGGATCGGTCAAATACAGATGCACCTCGTCGCCGTCGCTGACGCCATCGCTGTCGGTGTCGGGCACCAGCGGGTCGCTGCCAAACAGGGCCTCCATGAAGTCCAGCAGTCCGTCGCCGTCTGTGTCGGCCTCTGGAATCAGGGGATCGGTGCCATTGACGAGCACTTCTTCGCCATCGGTGTAGCCGTCGCCATCGGTGTCTGGGGTCAGCGGATCGGTCCCGTAGACCCAGACCTCGTCGCCGTCGAGGAGCTGATCGCCGTCGGTGTCGGCCACCAGGGGGTCGGTGAAGAGAGCGATCTCGTCCCCGTCGATGAGCCCGTCGCCGTCGGTATCGGCTATCAACGGGTTGGTGCCGTGAATGATCCATTCGTCGCCATCCAGAACGCCGTCCCCGTCGGTGTCGGGCAGGAGCGGATCGGTACCTACCAGGGTCTCGAAGAGGTCGACGAGGCCATCGCCATCGGTATCGGGCTCGGGGACCAGGGGATTGGTGCCGTAGAGGAGAACTTCGGCACCATCTGGAAACTGGTCTCCATCGGTGTCTGCGAGCAGCGGGTCGGTGCCGTAGACAAGCACTTCGTCGCCGTCGGTGAGCTGATCGCCATCGGTGTCTGACGCGGTGGGGTCGGTGCCATGTGACAGGATCTCGTCTCCGTCGGAGAGACCATCGCCATCGGTGTCCCACACCAGCGGCTCAGACCCGTGCACAAGGACTTCGTCCCCATCGGAGAGTCCGTCCCCATCGGTGTCTGCGACCCCCGGGTCGGTGCCGTGAACCAGCGCCTCGACCCTATCCGACAGGCCATCGGCGTCGGAGTCGACGGGCGGCAGATCGTCCGCGGGGTCGAAGGGGTTGGTGAGAACCCAGAGCTCGTCCCCGTCACCCGTACCGCCCCCGTCGGTATCGAGCTGGAGGGGACCGGTACCCGTGATGCAGACCT
>Ga0315336_1003000_pt1 | contig 23798 bp, 11 predicted proteins | sample ASW5metaG_FD_204512 | JGI IMG/M metagenome (GOLD analysis project Ga0315336, IMG submission 204512) | Ammonia-oxidizing marine archaeal communities from Monterey Bay, California, United States - ASW #5 | ecosystem: Environmental > Aquatic > Marine > Intertidal zone | place: USA: California... | reverse complement strand
GGAGGAATTCCGGGAACGGCTTCCCAGTCGCGAGTCACCGCCGCCGTCCCCTTATACACCGGTAGCCTGTCGACCAGTGATTTTGTGCCCTACGACCAGAAGTTTCGTATATTCATGGACAGCGAGTCGATGGGGGCCGGAATCAAATTCGTGCTCACCAAAAAGATCAGTGGCAACGCGTGGCAGGTGCAACCCATTTGGGGACTGCGGTACATCTTTCTCCGTGAACGGTTTGCATTCCACGGCATCGACAGCGGCCTGACCATCGAGTACGACCAGAACGGGTTGCCCGACCTGACCACGGTCGAGCCGCGAGTCGCGCCCTACCAGGGCGGCCTGGATTCCTCGACCCGCAGTCACCTGGCGGGGCCCGAAATTGGCTTGGCCTATCAAGTGGGTGGTAGGAAACTGATGCTCTCCGGGACTTCGACCGTTGGCCTGATGGCCAACCATGAACGGATGCGATTGGATGGATTCGGGATCGGCAGTCCCGATCTAGGGACTTTTGATCAGAATGCGACGTTCACCGATCGCTACCAGACGACACATGTTTCTCCAATCCTGGAACAGACGTTCAACGCCGAGTTCAAGATGATCCATCTGATTCCAATGCTGCGACGGATCGATTTGCTGCAACAAGCCAAATTCCGTGTGGGCTACTCGATATTGGCCATGTGGCAGGTGGCTCGACCAAACGATACCATCCGCTGGCAGGGGCAACCGCTGAATCCCTTCATCCGCCCGGACCACACCAAGTGGTACATTCACGGCTGGCACTTTGGCTTCGACTGGAAATATTGAGTTGCGTCCGTGCTGGGCTGAACCGCACGTCTGGCAACACACCGGCCCACAATTCCTGGCTGGTCGCGCCGTGATGAAGCCGCGTCGATCCCGGGGCCGGAACCGTTTGCCGACTCAGGCCACGCGATCTAGACGTTGCGAAAGCAAGCGATCCCTCCAGCCGTCATGCCGTTGCGTGATCAGGTCCCCCAGATGGCTCTTCAGTGATGGGGGGGCGATCTTGAGCTCGTCTCGCAGACGGCGGGCGACCAGTGATGTTTCACCCAGACCAAACCCGATCGGTGGCGCTGACAACGCGGTTTGCGGACCGACCGGTGGTGGGCTGCAGTCGAGCTGATCCGCCAGACTGCAGGCCAACGCCTGGGGGCTGATCCGTTCGCTGCCTGCGATGTGGCAGATTCCACGCAGTGACTTGTTCCAGGCCTGTTGGAGCAGACCACCCAACAGGTGCGCGGGCAACGGGCTGGCATGCCGGATGCAGTCTATGGGCTCAGCGTTTCCTGTTTCCAGTTGCTCGACGATGGTGTCCAGCCAACCCGTGGCGAATGGACTCCAGCCAATCACATGCGTCCGGACCACCAAGGCCGCGGGGCAATGGCTCAGGACTCGCTGTTCGGCGGCGCGCATCTGCGCAGCTATCAGGCTGGTACACAGTGAGCCGCTGTGTTCGTCGTGAAACATCCACGGCCCGGTGAACACTCCGTCCGAGGAAAACACGGTCAAAGGGCAACCCGCCCCAGAGGCAGCTCGGGCCCAGTTGACAGCGGCTGTTGTGTCGCGTTCCACGGGTGCATTTTGAGGATTATCCCAGGCCGCTTTATCGATCCCGCAGACCACGATCCGGTCTGGGGATACGGTTTCGATCCAGTGCTGTATCGCGTTTGCGGAACGATCATCGCACTGTCCGCCACGGCAGCCAGCGATTTCCACAATCCGCGTTGTGCCAATCGCCACAACCTGTTGATGTTTGGTCAGGGTCGTGGCGAGATTGGCTCCAATAATCGACTCCGCACCGACGATCAAGACTGTGTCCACGCGTGCCTCCCTGCACTGGCCGTGCGAAATGTTCAGAAGAACGGGTCTGAAAAAAAACTGCGGGCCGGCTGCCTGCTCTCCGGTAACCCGTCGCGAAACCACTGCCGCGTGTCACCGAAATCACAACCTCTGTCCGGTGACGTACGCAGGCGAGGAAGTGTAGTACAGATAGACATAACGGACAAACCCCAGTTTGCGGCTGGAGCCGAATTCCTCAGGCCGGCGGCGTTTTATCGGGCGTCCACAGACAGGCGCCAGGCACCCGCAGACAACTCCGATCCGACACATGACTCAAGTTGCGGGGGCTGGGAGCGGTTGCTATGATCCGCGCGCTGTGGCCATTCGCGGTGTGATGGTCAACCGAACAAAGGGGTGTGGTGGATGGGCACAGAACTTGAGCAGCGGATTCGAGACAAGACGGCTCGCGTGGGGATCATCGGGCTGGGCTATGTGGGCTTGCCGCTGATCAGCGCGTTTGTCGAAGCCGGCTTTCGTTGCCTGGGTTTCGACGTGGATCAAGTGAAGATTGACGCTCTGCTCGCAGGCCGAAGTTACATCAAACACATCAGCGGGACGGAAGTTCAACAGTGGATCGAGGGGCAACAGCTGGAGCCCACGCTGGACATGTCCAGGCTGCACGAAGCCGACGTGTTGCTGATCTGTGTGCCGACGCCGTTGAGTGACAGCCGCGACCCGGATCTGCGTTACGTGGAAAGCACGGCGCGTTCGATTGCCGCTGTCTTGCGGCCCGGCCAGTTGATCGTGTTGGAGAGCACGACGTATCCCACCACAACGCGCGATGTGCTGGTGCCGATTCTGGAGCAGAGTGGGCTTACGGTCGAACAGGACATTTATGTGGCGTACAGTCCGGAGCGTGAAGACCCGGGGAACCCGGACTATTCTGCGGCTGGTATCCCCAAGGTTGTGGGGGGCATGGGAGCCGCGAGTACACGATTGGCCCAGGCACTGTACGAACAGGCCATCGTTCAGGTCATTCCGGTGTCCAGTCCGGAAGTGGCCGAGGCGTGCAAGATTTTGGAGAACACATATCGGGCAGTGAACATCGCTCTGGTCAACGAACTCAAGACTTTGTTTGACCGGATGGACATCGACGTTTGGGAGGTGGTTGACGCGGCCAAAACCAAGCCATTTGGATTCCAGCCGTTCTATCCCGGCCCGGGTTTGGGAGGACATTGCATTCCCATTGATCCGTTCTATCTGACGTGGCTGGCTCGCAAGCAAGGCCTGGCCACGCGGTTCATTGAACTGGCCGGTGAAGTCAATTCGCAGATGCCGGACTACGTTGTGACGCGGCTGGGTGAGTTTCTCAACGATTTGGGAAAACCGATTCGTGGCAGCCGCATTTGCCTGCTGGGAGTGGCCTACAAGAAGGACGTCGACGATCCGCGTGAAAGTCCATCTTTCGAGTTGATGGAACGCTTGTTGGCGCGGGGAGCCGATCTGACCTACAACGATCCGCATATCCCCGCGCTGCCCTCAATGCGACATCACAATTTGCCAGACATGAAGAGTCAGGAATTGACGCCCGAGTTTCTGAGCGCTCAGGATTGCGTGCTGATTGCCACCGATCATTCGGATTACGACTTTGCGTTCATCGTCGAGCATGCTCCTCTGGTGATTGACACCCGCAATGCGACACAGCATGTGACCGCCGGCCGCGACAAAATCCGCAAGGCTTGAACGGCCGCGGGCGGCCTTGAAGTCGCTTGGCCGACCGGGTAAAAGAAAATGGACTGTAGCTCATGGGCGGTTAACTCAGCGGTTAGAGTGCTATCCTCACACGGTAGAAGTCACTGGTTCGAATCCAGTACCGCCCACTCAACGCTTTTTCGTCAGTGTTCCATCGGAACAAATGTCCGCGGCCTGACGGAGATCTCCAGCGTTTTTTCGGGTCACTTGCGTCTTCCCCCCTGGGCTGCACGGCTTGGTGCAGTCGTCGTATGACTTGATACCGGCGACGTCGGGCCAGTGGCAGGCAGTCGATGAGGCTGCACATGATCGCGTTCACGCGTCGTCATGGCTCCTGGCGTCATGCTGTCCAGCTTCTGTCTCATGACGACCGTCGGTGAGTGGCCGCCGGCCAGCTGAGTTCAGTCCGGCGGACCCAGCACCGGCGGCCGCAGAACGCAAACCTGGGCCGGGGAAGACCGCCAGCAGTGTGTTCGATACAGCCAGCATCAACCGGAGTGCGTGATGTTCGGAATCGACTTGATCGATTGGATCGCGATCGGAGTCTACCTGATCTTCGTGACCGGAGTTGGGCTGTGGGCCGGACGGCTGGTCAAAGGCATGCGGGATTTCGTGATGCCTCGCACGTTCGGTAAGACGCTGATGATCATGCACTCGTTCGGGACGGCCACGCACTCGGATCAGGCGGTCACGGTCGCTTCCAAGTGCTATACCAACGGACTCTCCGGGATCTGGTACCAGTTGCAATGGTTGTTTGCTACGCCATTTTTCTGGCTGATCGCACCCATGATGCGCCGCTTCCGCGCGATCACGATGGCCAACGTGTTCGAAGCCCGCTTTGATCGGTCGGTGGCGATTCTGTTTGTCGTCATCGGCTTGATGAAGTTCACGGTGAACGTGGGCCTGATGCTCAAGGGAACCAGCACGGTGATCGACGCCTGTACCGGCGGCGCGGTGCCAGCCGACCAACTCGTGTTCGTGATGACCGTCTTGTTCGTTGTCTATGGGCTGGTCGGTGGGTTGCGCGCCGCGATCATCACGGACTTTGTGCAGGGTGTGTTGGTGATCGTGTTTTCGTTCATTCTGTTGTCCCCCATGTTGCAAGAACTGGGAGGCTGGTCGAAAGTCCAGACGCAGGTCACGGACATGACCGGGAGTCAGAGCTTCTTCACACTTGTGGCTCCCGGAATCGGCGTGTTCTACGTCGTCATGTACTCGTTGAACGCGCTGATCGGCGTCGTGGTCCAGCCGCAGAATCTGGGTGTGTGTGGCGCGGGGCGCACAGAATTGGAGGGCGCGGTGGGATTCATGTGCGGAACCATGCTCAAACGCGTCTGCACGGTCGCCTGGGCCATGACCGGCCTGGCAGCCGTGGCCCTGTATGGCACGCGGGTGCAGAACCCGGACCTGATCTATGGCATGGCCGCCCGTGACTTTCTACCGCAAATCATGCCCGGTTTGTTGGGGATCTTCATGGCGGCGCTGTTGGCCACAGTCATGGGATCCTGCGACTCGTTCATGGTTTCGGCCTCCGGTCTGGTCGCCGAGAATCTGTATCGCCCGTTGTTTCCTCAACGATCAGAGACACACTATCTGTGGGTTGCCAGAATCTCGGGACTGCTGGTCGTCGTCACCGGGGTCGTGTTTGCCTATTGGCTGGAAGGCGTCGTGCAAGGCCTGGAGATCCTCTGGAAAATCGGAGCCATGATGGGGGTGGCTTTCTGGCTGGGCATGTTTTGGCGGCGCACGACCGTGGCCGGCGCCTGGGCTTCCACGCTGTCCGCATTCGCGATTTGGTGGCTCACCAGCCAGCCATGGTGCGCCCGCGGATTGGCGCATGTTGCTGCCGCGCATGACTGGGGAATCATCGTTTCCAAAATGGTGGCCGGACAGGCGGTTCCCAGCATCGCGCTGCCTTGGCAGATGGTGTTTTACTTGTCGGGAGCCCTGCTGGTCGGCATCCTGGTGAGCCTGGTGACTCGGCCGGTCGAACCCCGGCAATTGGAAGCGTTTTATGGACTGCAGCGGACGCCCGTGCAACTTGGAGAAGTGCCAGCCGGTCCCTGCCGGCTGCCAGAATCCGTGGTTGCTGGACCGCGCAGAGTGTTGTGGCCCAACAGCAATCTGGAGATTCCGATCCCCAGTCGTCGAGCGATTGTGGGGTTTGTCGTTGGCTGGGTTTGCGTACTGGTTTTATTGTTCGCTGTCGATTGGCTGGTCGCTCTCTGATCGGTCATCGATTCTTGGCGTGTGGTCTCCGTCGCCAGGCCAACGCTGACCCACCGACAACGAGGTACCGTCTTTCAATTTGGCCAGGACCGGTTTAGTCTGGGTCGGAACGACCGAAAACGCATTGTGGCGTTTGTGGGAGCGACGCGTGTGATCTCGGAACAAGGAGTCGTTATGCGTTGGGTTGTGGGCGCGTGTCGCCTGGCCGCTCTGCTGATGGTCACTCCACTGCTGGCTCAGCAAGTCCGAACGGTGGACGATGCGGCGGACCTGAAGACGCAATTGCAGCTGGTGTTGCCTCAGGAACCGTCCGCGGCGGCCAAAACGCTCGCGGTGACCTCCGGGTTTGAAGTGCAATTGGTCGCATCTGAGCCGGACGTCCGTGATCCGATTGCCGTTGCCTTTGACGCAGACAGTCGTTTGTTTGTGGTCGAGTTTCCCGAGTACAACCATCAGCACGCCGGCTGGCCGATCCTCCGCCAAGGATCGGTGCGGATGCTGGAAGACACCGATGGCGACGGGACCTATGACCGCAGTACGGTCTACGTCGACGGCTTGACGTCTCCTACCTCGGTTGCCTGCTACGACGGCGGCATTATCGTGTGCGCCGCTCCGGACATCCTGTTCTGCAAGGATACCGACGGCGACGGTCGAGCCGATGTCAAACGGACACTGTTCACCGGGTTCGGGATTTCCGAAAACCGCGGGGGGGGTGGACGATTGAATTCCATCCGTTGGGGACTGGATCATCGGTTTCATGTGTGCACCAGTTTTTCCGGTGGCATGGTCCGGCGGCCCGACCATCCGGAAACCAAACCACTCGACGTACGCAATCGGGGCTTTGCCTTTGATCCCAGAACTTTGCAGATGCAAGCCACCAGTGGCGCGGGCCAGCACGGACTGGCTTTTGATGATTGGGGTCGCATGTTCACCTGCCGCAACAGTGATCCCTTTCGGTTGGTGATGTATGAGTCGCGCTACGCGACCCGCAACCCGTATTTGGAGTCACCGCCGCCAGAAGTCAGCATCGCCCAGGGTGGCAAGTTCACGAAGCTGTTTCGCCGCAGCGCCATGGAAGGATGGCGTGTTGTTCGTACGCGGCGCCGCGTGGCCGGCGCGTACCGCGGGTCGGCCGAGGGTGGAACACCCGGAGGTTTCTTCACAGCGGCTACGGGTGTCGTGGTTTATCGCGGTGACGCCTGGCCCGCAAGTTATCTGGGCAATGTCCTGGTGGGAGAAGTTTCCAACAACCTGATTCATCGCAGCCGGCTGCGCCCCGCTGGTCTTTCCCTGATCGCTGAACGCGCAGACGCCGACGTCGAGTTCGTGGCATCGACAGACAACTGGTTTCGCCCGGTCGAATTGCGGAATGGGCCCGATGGGAATCTCTACGTGGTTGATATGTATCGCCAGTTGATCGAGACAGCCCTGGCCCTGCCCGCTGACGTGTTGCGGCAGTTGCCCAACAGTGGCGGAGTCAAACGCGGACGGATTTATCGGATTGTACCGTCGACCTTTGAGAACAAGCCGACTGCGCGTCTCAGTCGCTTGTCGACTCTGAAATTGGTCGACTTGCTTCAGCATCGCAACGGTTGGCATCGAGACACTGCCACGCGTCTGCTGTACGAACGTCTCGATCCCACTGCCATCGCTCCGCTCCGCAAGCAGGTGGCTGGAGGCCGGTTGGCCGAAGGTCGCGCCGCGGCGTTGTACGCTCTCCGCGGTTTTTCTGCGCTGGACGAAACGCTGCTCGTGACGGCTTTGCAGGACCGATCTGCCCAGGTGCGTATCCATGCTTTGCGACTGGCGGAAGAGATACTCAACGATTCACCTGTCCTGCAGGATCGACTGCTACGGTTGACCGGTGATCCAAATCTCGGAGTCCGCTATCAACTCGCTTTTTCCTTGGGCGCCGCGGAGTCGACCGGCCGCAACGGGGCGCTGGTCGAACTGGCAGCCAAGGATGCGGCCGACCCGTGGATGCGGGTTGCCATGTTCAGTTCCCTGGCTGAGGGGGCCGGGGATGTGTTTCAGCGACTGGCGAGCCGAAAGAGCTTTCGTAGCAGCCGGCACGGCCGTGAGTTCTTGGCCACGCTGGCCGAACTGATTGGAGCGGCAAATCGCACGAACGATGTGGTCGCATTGTTACAGGCGCTCGACAACTTGCCCGAGGGTGAACGAGCGTTGTCCGAGGATTGGGTGCAGGCTCTGGCCAGAAAGCAGAAAGGCCAGGCGCGGCGGCAGTTGCTGGCTGCCGCGGGCGGTCGGGCAGCTGAGATTCTGGCCCGCATGCTGCAGGATGCCAAACAGCTTGCGGCCGACGATCAGCGCGCGGTGGAACAACGCGTGCCAGCCATCCGCAGCCTGTCATTGGCTGGATTCAATGAAAACCAGAAACTTCTGACATCGTTGCTGTCTCTGCGGCAGCCTCCACAGGTGCAACAGGCCGCCCTGGATACGTTGGCCGAATTCGACAACAGGCGGGTTGCCGAAATTGTTCTCGCCGCGTGGTCTCGTTTGAGTCCCGCTTTGCAGATGCGAGCCACCGAGGCTTTGCTGTCGCGGCCGGACTGGATTACGGTCTTCCTGGATGCCGTGGAATCCGGTCGCTTGCGGCGGACTGAAGTGGATGCGTCCCGTGTCAATCTGCTCAAGCAGTACCCGGACCGCAGAGTTGTTGCCCGGGTTGCCCGGTTGTTCGCAGACACGACGTTGCCCGAACGAAAGATCATTCTCGAGCGTTACCAGGCGGCTCTCAACCGCTCCGGTAATCCACAACGTGGCAAGCAACTGTTCGGCAAAGTCTGCTCGAGCTGTCACCGGTTGCAGGGATTCGGCACGGCGGTTGGTGCCGATCTGCGGGGCGTCGGCAATCGAGGTTCCGCCGCAATCCTGTTGAGTATTCTGGACCCGAACCGCGAAGTGAAAACGAAATTCCTCAACTATGTGCTGCAGACGGAAGACGGTCGTGTGTTGACCGGAATGATCGCCAGCGAATCAGCCAACAATCTCACTCTGAGACAAGCGGATGGCAAGCTGGTCACGGTGCGTCGAGTTGAAATGGAAATGCTCCGCAACACCGGTATCTCGTTCATGCCCGTCGGACTGGAAAAGCAGGTGGACTTGTCGGGAATGTCTGACTTGCTGGCGTATTTGAACTCCATTCCATAGCCCGGAATCTGGCGTGCGTCTCGAGACTTTTCCGGAGCTGAGAGCCGGTGGGGCGGAACGCGGTTCGATCAGGGTGAACGTCCGGCGAGAAGGCCGAGGTCATCCTGCGGCATGAGCGTGCATCCACTCGATGTACGTGCGCGCGTAGGCGTCGAGGTTGGCCATCTCGCCGCCGCCCCGAATGGGAGAACACATCTCGTAGTTGGCGATCCCGTCGAAGCCTCCATCCTGCAGGCCACGAAAGAAACTTCGGTAGTCGATAAAACCCTCGCCGAATTTGACGGCTCGCACCATGTCGGGCTCGACACGTTGATAATTAATTAACTCGGGTCGGTAATGAAATCGCGGTAAGCGCACATAGTCGGCGTTGGTTGTGATCGCGGTATGGGGGGCCAGTTTTCTGGCCATTTCGTACAGGTCTTCTCCTCGGAGCGCCGGTGACCAGGCATCGCAGCCTAACTTGCAATTTGGCCGGTCGATGTCCGCGAGCAGTTCCAGTAACGCGTCGCTGTGGACCGCGATATCGTGATGATTCTGGATGGCAATTGTCACGCTGTGTTCGGCGCTGCGGTCGCACATTTCGCGCAAGGTACGTACAACACCCTGCCAGATTGACGATGGACTGTGACCGTCGATTTCGTAGGACGTGAAGACACGCACGACTGACGCTCCAACGGCCTGAGCGATTCGAGACAGGGATGCAACATACGCGATCTGCATTTCCAGGTAGGGGACTTCGGCGGCGCTGCTGGGAGACAAATCCGTGTAGGCTGCCAACACTCCGCAACTGAGTTCGTGTTGATCCAGTTGCTGCCGTAATTGCTGCAGCTTCGTGTCGCACATGTCCAGTGGTGAAACGTGTGGCCGTTTCCCAGCCAGCATGACGCTGTCGTATCCCAATCCCTTGGCCTTCGCAAAAAAATCGCTCAATGTCAGTGTGTCCTGGCCCCAAAATCCTCCATAGCTGATGGAAAACAGGCTGAGTTTCATGATGTCCTCGTCGATGGGCCGGATCACAAACGGCTTAGGCGGAAGGGACGGTTTCCCCGTCCTCTATTCTGGAGGGTTCGGACCGACCGCTGCGAATCGCATGGGATAGTAGTGCGTCTCCAAAATCGATCGATCACCGCTCTCACGCATTCGATTCCAGATGCGTCCGATCAGTTCCTGAACGATCTCGCGATGTTGTACGTCGTCGGCCAGGTTGTGCATTTCGTGTGGATCGTTTTCTAAATGGTAGAGTTCGTCAAAGTCAAATCCGTTAAATACCATTTTCCAGGGACCGTGCCAGAGCACACGCTGGATTAGCGAAAAACGTGATCCGAAATACTCGGCGTAGCCTTCCGAAAAATCGTCAGCCTGGGAACCCGGGCAATGCAATTCCGCGGCAAACGAATGTGCGTCCAGGTTCTCAACCGGCGCTGTTCCTGTGAGTTCCAGCAGAGTGGGATACAGGTCGTGAATGCCAACCAAAGCCCGTGATGCGGAGCCGCGAGCAATTCCGGGTCCCGAGATGATCAGAGGGATGTTGTAGATCTCTTCGAAGGCGCCGAAGTTGTGGGCGTCGAAACCATGTGATCCGACATAACGGCCGTGGTCGGCCACCATGACGATGATCGTGTTGTCCAGTGCTTCCGCGTCTTGGAGTTGGTCGTAAAGGGTTCCGAAAATCTTGTCCAGTTCGGTGATCCGCGCATAGTAGCACGCCAGGGCCTCCCGCCATTCACGGTCGCTGACGTCTGCAAACACCTGTTGGACTCGGCGGTACAGATTGGGACGTTGCGAATAGTCGTCGCGCAGGTTGGCGGGCAACTCCATCTCATCGATGTCGTAGTGCGACAAAGCCTCGTGGCTGGCCAGCAGCGCCTCGTTCGGTTCCGTGAAACTGATGCAACAACACCACGGTTGATCTTCCGCCAGGCAGTCTTTCAGAAAGGCCTGCGTCTGTCCCAGAGAGACTCCGGGATAGCGCTGTTCCACAGGCGTGGCTGTGGCGGCGTAGTGCAGAATCGTGTTGTAACCATCTGGTCCTGTCACTCGGCGGCACAGCGATTCGTCGATGTCGCCCAGAGGGCCTTCGCTGCCTTTGCCCATGTGGCGAATGAACTTATTGTCTTTGAACGCGTACTGCTGCCAGCCGAAGTGATCCAGTTGATTGGTCCGTTCGATGTGCCATTTGCCGAAATAGCCTGTTCGGTATCCGTTTTCAACGAGTTGGGTCGCCCAGTGAGTTCTGTCTGTACGCAAGACGCACTGGTCGTCGTCGCGGCAGTGCTCGACCTCCAGAACACCATGATTGTGTGGCAACAATCCGGTCATCAGGCTGGCTCGGGCTGGAGAACAGGTGGGGCATGTTGTATGCGCTCGCTCGAAACGCACACCGCGCTCCGCCAGACGGTCGAAGTTTGGTGTGTGACATTGGCTGCCGGGTGCCAGCGGAGCGGCCTGCATGCCATCGGGAATGAACAACAAGATGTTCGGTCGCGATGAGCCGGTTGCTGCGGTGGAACGATCCATGGCTCAGTTCTCATATGTGTGTTGCGTCGATCAATAGCAGGCAGCCTAGTTGGCGGCCTCGAGAGAGTAAACGGTCAGCGGGAAAAAGTTGTGGTCGGCGGCTGGGGCCCAAGCGGCCCCGGTTGCAAACAAGCCCGGGCGGCAGCGGGAGCGCACAGCGACAGCCGTCGGCGACGATTTCGGAATGTGTGTTCTGACTTGATGATCACTGGTCGTCCAGCGATGATGCGGACGATTCTTCACCGAGGTCCAGCGAAAGAAGTGAGCATGAAACGTAGTGTTGATCGTGTGCTGACGACGCACGTGGGCAGCTTGGCGCGGCCGGACGACCTGTTGCGGATGATGCTGGCCAAAGAACGGGGGCAGGATTACGACCGAGCGGATTTTCAGGCGACTGTTGAACGGGCGGTGGCCGATGTGCTCCAGCGTCAGGCCGATGCGGGTCTGGATGTGGTTTGCGACGGTGAACAGGGCAAGGCGAGTTTTCTGACTTACGTTTCCCAACGTCTCGGCGGGTTTGAACCGAGCCAGGATGCGGGTGAAGATCTGTGGCAGGACTCGCGCGAAACGCGGGCATTTCCAGAATTCTACGAGGCCAATCAGCGGTTGCGGGCCGGAATCGTGGCCCAGCCGGTGCGGCTGGTCTGCTCCAGTCCGGTGACCTACACGGGACATGACGCGTTGCAGAAAGATATCGCCACCGTGCGGGAAGCGTCGAGCGGCATCGCTGCCGAGGAAGTTTTCATGACGGCGATTTCGCCTTCGGATGTCGAGGGGCAGCAGCCGAACTCGTATTACGCTTCCGAAGAAGAGTACCTGTATGCGATCGCCGACGCGATGCACGAGGAATACCGGGCGATTGTCGACGCCGGGCTGTTGCTGCAAGTTGATGATCCGCGGCTGCTGACCTATTACATTTCAGAACCCGAATTGAGTGTCGCGGACTGCCGAAAGTGGGCGGAGTTGAGGGTCGAAGTGTTGAACCACGCCTTGCGCGGTATCCCCGAGGATCGCATTCGATTCCACACGTGCTACGGCATCAATATCGGCCCGCGGGTTCATGAAATGAACCTGAAAGACATCGTAGATATCATGCTGCGAGTCAACGCTGGCGCCTATTCATTCGAAGCCGCCAACCCGCGGCACGAGCACGAATGGCGCGTGTGGCAGGATATCGATTTGCCCGAAGACAAGACCTTGATTCCCGGAGTGATTTCGCATTCCACCCCGTTGGTCGAACATCCGGAACTGATTGCGCAGCGGCTGGTACGGTTTGCCGACACTGTGGGCCGCGAACGCGTGATCGGGGGCAGCGATTGCGGCTTCTCCTCGTTTGCCAACACGGAGCCCGAGATTCATCCGACGATTGTGTGGGCCAAGTTTCAGGCATTGGCCGCAGGAGCCAGATTGGCTTCCAGCGAATTGTGGTGAGTCTCCCGAGACACGGATCTCAGCAGCCCGCCAGGATTGTGATGTCCGGAACCGTACGGGACTGGCGTGACGACCAACACACGCTGAGGCATAGCCGAAAGTCTGTGTTGAGTTGATCCTAGCACGGACTGCGACATGCGTGTTCATGGATCGAGGAAGCGGCCGGTGATTGATTCGGCACAATTGCGGATTTGATTCAGGTTGCCCGCTGCCACCACGCGTCCACCGGACTCGCCCGCTTCGGGCCCCAGATCGATGATGTGGTTAGCCGCGCGGATCACGTCCGTGTCGTGCTCGACGACGATCAATGAATGGCCGCTGGACAGCAGATGATCGAAACAGGTCAGCAGATGGTCAAGATCGGCGGGGTGCAGTCCCACGCTGGGTTCGTCCAACAGAAACAGAGTGTGCGCGCGTGACGATGTCGCCATGCGGCTGGCAAGCTTGAGCCGCTGCGATTCCCCGCCGGAAAGCGTCGACGTCGGTTGACCGAGTGGCAAATAGTCCAGGCCGGCCTCTTTCAAGGCGTGCAAACGTTTTTGGATTTTTCGGCAGCCGCGAAAGAACACAAACGCCTCGGAAACTGTCAGCGACAGCACTTCAGCAATGTTCAGACCTCTGTATTTGACATCCAGAATCCGTGACTCATAGCGAGTTCCCCCGCATTCCGGACAGGGCACGTTGATGTCATCCAGAAAGTGCATGTCCACCCAGATGCTCCCCTGCCCTTCACAATGAGGGCAACGCCCACCGCCGGCGACATTGAAGCTGAAGTGACCGGGAGTCAAGTTTTGGGTTTCGGCCGCATTCGTTTTGGCGAACAGGTTGCGGATGTCGTCAAAGGCTTTGAGGTAGGTCACCGGATTACTACGGCTGGATCGGCCGATGGGCGTTTGATCCACCAGCAGAACTTCGTCGATCGCTTCGAAACCGGTCAATTGATCGAACGCAAATGACGCGTCTGCTGGTGGCTTCTGGCCAATAGCTCGGCAAACCGCCGGATACAGCGTCTGGTTTACCAGTGAACTCTTTCCACTGCCGCTGACACCGGTCACCACACAGAATCTGTTGAGCGGGAATTCCACCGCAACCTGTTTCAGGTTGTGCAAGCAGGCACCAGACAATCGCATGTGGTCCGCCGGCGTGTGAGTTTCACGGTTCCAATGTTGCTGTAGATCACGTTCCCGACTCAGGAATGCGCCTGTGACCGACGCGGCCTGCTGGCTGATGTCTTGGGGTCTTCCCTCAAATACGACTTCGCCTCCAGATTGACCGGCTCCGGGTCCCAGATCCACCAGCCAATCCGCTTGTTTGATGAAGGACTCGTCGTGTTCGACGACGACGACGGTGTTGCCCTGATCTCGTAATCTCCGGATACAGTCCAAGACCCGTTCCGAGTCGCGTGGGTGGAGTCCCGCGGATGGTTCGTCGAGCACGAACAGGGTGTTCACCAGTCGTGAACCCAGGGCGGCCGTCAGGGCCACACGTTCCGATTCGCCGCTTGAAAGCGTTGCCGCGCGTCGATCCAGGGGCAGGTACCCCAGGCCGACGTCCCTGAGGTAATCCAGCCGCGATCGAATTTCGTCCAGAATCAGTTGAGCTGGTTTGTGTCGCGCGGATGTGACCGATGCCGCTGCGTCACGGCAGAAATCCAGGCCGGCATCCACTGTCAATCGGCAGACCTGTCCCAGGTGCCGTCCGGCGATCCTCACGGCCAGAGCGTGCGGTTGCAGCCGGTGTCCGTCGCAATCTCCACACGTTGTGAACGATCGCCAGCGACTCAAGAACGCGCGGACTCCCACCTTGTACTTGTGTCGCTCCAGCCAGGAGAAGAACCCGGTCAGCCCCCCGAATTGTCTCTCGGGAACACCGTCATGAATCAGCGCCCGTTGTGCGGCACTGAGTTCTTTGAAGGGGATGTCGAGCGGCAGATCGTAATCGTCGGCCAGTTCGATCATCTCCTGCATCTCGTGCTTGTAGGCTGGAGTTGTCCAGGCGGCAATCGCTCCCTGTCGCAGCGTCTTGTTCGGATCGGGAATCAATTTGTCGAAAGCAATCTCTGGAATCGAACCGTATCCGGTACACCGCCGGCAAGCTCCCAGGGGTGAATTGAAACTGAACAAGCGCGGTTCAGGATCCGCGAATCGGGTCCCGCAGTTTGAGCAACGCAAATCGCAATCGAAGTGATGTGCCAACCAGTGCTGCTCGTCGATGAGCAGCGCCGACCGTTCGTCTGCTGAAACAGACGCTAGAATCACACAGCGTGAGTTCCCAAATCGAAATGCTGTCTCCAGGCTGTCGTGCACGCGCGCTGCTTGTGCCGTTCCAGACTTCAGGCGGTCGATGACCAGCCAGGCGTCCGCAATGTCCGCCAGGTCACCGAGTTCGGCAATCCGCAGGGTCCGATCACCCAGAATGATCCGCCCGAATCCCATTGATACGAGTTGAGACCGGTCATTGTCCGTCAGCGGACAACAAACCTGGAAACGGGTTGATTCGGGAAACTGGGTGATGAGCTTGGCCACGCTGGCCGGGTCGTGTCGTGTCACGGGCGACTGGCATGTGTCACAGTGGACTTGTCCCAGTTTGGCAAACAGTAAACGCAAATGATCGTGGAGTTCGGTGACGGTCGCCACCGTCGAACGAGCGGAACTGGGCAGCCTTCCCTGACGGATGGCGATGGCCGGCGGAATGTGCTCAATTCGGTCGACATCGGGACGCTCGATCTGATCAAAGAACTGCCGCGCGTAGGTCGAGAAACTCTCGATGTAACGACGCTGTCCTTCGGCGTACAGCGTGTCGAAGGCCAGGCTGCTCTTGCCCGAGCCACTCACTCCCGTCATCACGGTCATCCGCTGCAAAGGCATCCGGATGTTCAGGTTTTTCAGGTTGTGGACGCGGACTCCGTAGGCGTCAATTGTCCTTGTGTTGGGCATTCCGGACACACCGGGTCAATTCGGGATAGACCGGCCCTGGGGCCGCTCATTTGCTGTTTCCAGCTGGACAGGCAATTCCAGGCGCACTACTGTAGAAGCTGGGAACCTCGATGCCAATCCTGTCACTGTCCCAGCCCGTTGCCGCCAGGAATCGTCGTATGCTTCGCGGCACGCCAGGTGTGCGATGTCGAATAGCGAGAATCTCTCACAACCCGACAATCCGAGTCGAACGGAAGCCGAATCGGCAGCGGATGTTGTCCAGCCCGGCGTCCGAGTGGACCTGGGACGCAATTGGCCCTCGGTATTGGTCTCCATCGGACTTCACGCTGTGCTGTTATCTTTGCTGGCAGCCTGGAAGTTCTCGGATGCGGATGCTGCCTCGGAAGTGTCACCCATCGAAACGGTGATTGCCGAAGAGCGGAGGCTGGAGCAGTTCACGGAGGAACTCGATGATTCCCAGGAAATCGCCGATAAGATCAACTTCTTTGGCGGTTCGGTGACGGCCACAACAGCGCCAGCCGCGGTTGAAGCGGTGGCGATCGAGCCTGAGCGGGCGATTGAGGATCCGGATTTCAATGTGCGGATTGCTCCGCAGCAGGTGTTTTCTTCGGACAGGATCGGCGATGATCTGGGCGAGACCAGTATCGCTGGTGAAGTCGGAGCGGTTGTCGAAGGGTATGGAGCGGCCCTGAGTCGACTGACGCAGGAACTGATGCGGTTGATGCGCAGTCAGCGATTGCTGGTGGTGTGGTTGTTTGACGAGTCGGGCAGCATGACCGACGATCAGGAAGAGATCAAGCAGCGGATCGATCGCGTCTATCAGGAATTGAAACTGGTGGACGGCAAGCCGCCACAGGGGTCAACGCGCTCGAAGTCCACTTCGGGACGCGACGTGTTACTGACCACGATCGCGAGTTTTGGTGCATCGTTCCACTTGCACACTCGGCAGCCGACGAGCGACCTGGACCAGATCATGCAGGCCATCGATAAGATTCCTGTCGATAAGACCGGGCTGGAAATGCAGTGTGGGGCTGTGTTGCAGGCGATGGAGAGATTTGGTGGAGTTGTTCGTGGCGGCCGCAAGTTGGTGTTGGTCGTTGTGAGTGACGAGTCGGGTGACGATGGATTGCGGGTGGATGAAGTCCGATCGCGGGCCCGGACGTTGCACTGCCCGATTTATGTGCTGGGTCGCGAAGCGGTGTTCGGATCGCTCTACGCTCATGTCCGTTGGAAACACCCTGATACCGGCTCGACACATTACTTGCCGATCCGCCGCGGGCCCGAGACTCCTTTTGCGGAGCAGTTGCAGTACGACGGATTCCGCAAACGACGCGACGCTCACATGAGCGGATTTGGTCCATACGAGCAGGTGCGGATGGCCCGGGATTCGAATGGGATCTTCTTTCAACTGCCCCATGAACAAGAGAATCTCAACGACTGGGACGGTCGCAAGTTCGAGAGTCTGGCGCTCAAAGAGTACCTGCCCAGCCTGGATTCGCGGCGGGAGTACGTCGAGAGTCGCGACGGTAGCGAATTCCGCAAGGCGCTGTGGGAAGTGATCTCGCTGTTGAATCCATACGAAGCGGAAAAAGAGAAAGTACTCAACATTCCAGAAGGCGAGACGTTTTCGATTGATCCTCGGAAATCCGCCGTCGCGGTCAAAAAGAGGATCACGCAAATCATGTCGATCGTGGTGGTGATTCGTCAGGCTCTGCAACGGCTCACGCAGGTCAGTGAGCTGCGGGCTCGGGAGCCGTCCGTGCGCTGGCGGGCCAATTTCGACTTGATGTACGCTCAACTGTACACCTACCAGGTCCGACTGTTTCAATACGCCATCGCGCTGGATCAGTTCGCCAAGACGGTGGGTGCGCGGATCAAGGATCCCACACACAACCGCTGGTTCATCCGGCACGGTTCGGGGAGTTTGATCTTGCCCGATCCACAGCAGGAACGTTTCTTGAAAGTCACGGCTGATGACGTACGCGAGGCTCATCGGCGCGCCTCGGAATTGTTGGCTCAGGTCAAGCAACAACATCCGGGAACTCCGTGGTCGCGGCGGGCCGAGTGGGAAGAAAAGCGGCGATTTGGAGCGACGTTTGGCTCGTATCGCTACGTCAAACCGCCTCCGCGACCCAACAAGAAGCCTCGGCCCAAACCGTCACCGCCGCCCAAACTCTGAATCGGGTCCGCCAGGATCAAGACCGGCCCGTCCACGCGCACGGTGCTGTTCGCGGTCACTCATCGTCGGGTGTGAATTGTCCGCCCGATGGGTGGTTTTTGCCTGAGCCCCTGGTCGTGTTTCCCCAATCGGTCAACTGCTCCTCAATTTCCCCGCGGGACAATGGCGTCATGGGGAGTTCCAGCGTCAATTCAGTTTCCTGCCGAAATGGGGACGCGATCGAGTTGACCCGGTTGATCTCCTGCTCCAGGTTACGAAGCCAGGGAGGCACGTCGATTCCGGATCCGAAGCTACCGCACATGTACGTGTTGATTTCTTCACAAAGTGTGGTAAAGGACCTGCCGTTCCGCACGTGCTGATCCGCGTCGCGGCAGGCTGGTTCAACCAAAGCCAGCATGCGATTCACGGCCAGAGGTTTGATGAATCGTTCACTCAGGTAGTCTCTGATCAACGGCAGTCGCATGCCGTACAACTCTTCGATGGACGTCAAGTCCTGCAAATGGCCGTCCGCGACGTCGGCCGTCCGCGACTTGACCAGGTGTTCCCAGAACATGGCCGCGCGGGGCCGATTGGATCTTGCCAGGACCTCGTGTGCCATGCGGTGAGGCAGTAAATTCCAGGAATCGCGGTCATATTCCGCCTCGACGCGCAGAAAATCCAGCAGCGAATAGAATCGCTCTCCATAGTCCGATTGTGTGGTGGTGGTATTGTATTCCAGAAATCGGTCGAACTTGTCGACCACGGTTTCGTAGATCAGCTCAAGAATCTCAGTCGCTTCGTCCCGGTCGACGGATCCGGATTCCAGATCTTCGAGCAACCGCACGGGATGCAGCGGATCCTGTGTTTCACTGATGTAATCCAGGAACTGATGGACTCCGTTGTGCAGTATGGCCCGGATGTTGCCCAAGGTCAGCAGCTTGGCGTGAAACAGATCACTCCCATATTCGGCGATGAATTGCTTGACGTTTTCTGCGATTTCCGGAGAGTCCAGCTCTTCGACTGTTGTGAGCCGCATGGTCTGGCTGTGCTGCAGCCATTGTTCCGCGTACTCATCCACGATCCGTCCGAAGAGATTGATCAAGTCTTCGTCCTGGAATGAGGATGCATCCCAGCGTTGTGATGAGTGGATTACGAATTCGAGCGAGTTGCGCAGGGCGGTGCGAAACAGCTTGTCGAATTCCGTGACCGCCAATCCTCCCGGCCTCGATTCGCGTTCCAAACGATATGCGTGTTTCAGAATTAACCGCGTTTCGTCCAGCATGCCCAGCCGCGGAAGCTGTTCGAGCAGAAACCGTATGAGAGTTTGTAATGAGCGAGCTGCCAGGATCAGTTCAGGCTGGCCACCATTCTCAAACGGCACATACAGCAGCGGCACTCCGGAAATCTGAGTGAGCAACACTGACAAGGCATCGCGGACTCGTTGGCTGTCGCGCTGGAACACGCCGGCATAGATCTGCGCGATGACTTGCTCTTCCGTCGGGTTGGATTCGGCCGGGATTTGATCGCTCAGGCAGGCAGTCAATGCGCGTTGCGCGGACTGGAATCCAATATAAGTCGCGATTGTGCTATGCATCACGTAGAACTTGGTTTGTAGTTGCACGTCGTACTCGACGTTGGCGTCCACGTCCCCCGTGCTGCAGTTGATCTCGTAACTCCAGGTGTCCAACAAAAAGTTCTGTAGCTGTTGCTGAATCACACCGGTGCGGGTTCTCCAGGCTGACAGAGTCTCGTGCAACTCATGCTGTTCTCGCTTTGCCATTTGTTCGGCACAAGCAGTGGCAGTCAACTGCCAGAGTTGCGCGACGGTGTTGAGGAATCGCAGTCTCGGTTCCAGTTGCCGATTGAGATTCTCAAACTCGGTATCGCCACTCAGAGAACCGGAATCCATGGTCTCTCCGGCGAATCCGTCGTCTGCGCTGTCTCGATAGATCACACTTTCGTAGGCCGCGTCGAACAATTTGTCTTCTTCGTCTTGTGTTTCCGGTTCATCCGTCACGTCTACGGTCGAGTGGTCAGCCGAGTCCCGCAAGCCGGCTTGTACGAGACTCAGTACGGGAGCCGACCAGTAATCGCCGGCATTGGCTTCCATGAAATCGAACAAGCGCCGTACGGCATTCCATCGCTGAGACCAATCCAGATCAAGCCGCGGTTCGCCGGTACCCAAGACCAGCTGAATCCAGCGGTCCAGTAAATTGTAGATTGTGAATTGCCCAGTTTCGAATCCGACTTCTTCGGACTCGCTCAACCACTGCATCAGCAGCGCCATCGAAGCGACATGGTCTCCGGCATGCAGTAAGGCGTCGATGACATGGGCGTAGGCCTTCGCGGAATTGAAGCGATCGACATGTTGCCTCCAGAACTGGACGTCGCCCGCCGATTCTCCCGCCTGCCTCCACTCCGTGATGGCGCGACAGACGTGACTCGCGGATTGCCAGCTATCCTGGCCCGTGACCTTTGGCAGGTCGGCTACCGTGGTCGTGGCGTAGGAGTCCCAGTTCATCGCCAGTTCTTCGAATCTGCGGGATAGGTCGGCCAGGAATGATCGTTGGCCCTGTGCGGCCGCTTCGCGCATGGCATTCGTGTACAGACCGAAGAACTGTTCCATCAACTCCAATAAGGCTTCAATGCGATGGTCCGGTACGCTGTCCTCGCGGGCATGGAACAGTGGAAACTGGGCCTGGAATCCCAAGACGTTCCAGGGGTCGACCAAAGCGCCGCAGGCAATGCCTCTTTCAAACAGGTCTTCGATCTCCTTGATCATACTGACGCAACTCTGGACCGATTCCTGCCGCAGCAACTTGCCAACCGCGGTGATTCGCCATTGAATCTCACATTCGAATCGTGCTGAGGCCGAGGGGATCACAAGCGCCTGGGCGCGACTGGCCTCGGAATACCCCATGCGGGCATACAACATGGCCAGGTGTCGGTGTTGAACCTGACGGGCACCGTAGCTGGACAGATGCATGTTGAGGTGTTGTCGCACGTGGCCGAATGGTTGCTGTGTCAGTTGGGCTGTGGCCCGCAATCGTTGTGCTCGGTCGCCGGTCGCGGTATCCAACAGGCGGGCGTAAAACGTGTCACGTTGACGGGCCACGGACGGTAAGAGTGTCGTGAGAGTGACGTCACTGGAATGCGTGTCGGGAGCTGAACCGCTGATGGCAGAAGCCATCAGCATGGTACCTGACAACACGGCCGACGCATCGTAAAGAGCTTCTGCGTACGGTATGTCGTCCACAGTTTCGATCCATTCCAGCAAAGCGTCCAGAATGATCCTGCGCAGAATAAACCGATGGTAGAATCCGCTGTTGTCGATCTGGTGCGGGTCCCACTCACCAAACATGTAGTTTGTGCGCTTGTTGACCGGATGTGTGTGGTCGTGAGCGCGGATGTCGAGTGCCAATTCCAGCATGCGATCCAGGTCGAAATGAGATTCCCGCAGCATGTCGACTGGAGACTCGGCCAAGAACCTGATCGTGCATTCGATCAGGTCATGGTAGGCCCCGTTCGCGACACCGGCATCGCGGATGAACAATGGGATTGGACGATATCGTTCGTGCGGATAGGGTTCCAATTGCCGTTCGTTTTCCAACACCGCCACCGGACGAAATCCGATGAAATCGTTGAGCTGATTCAAGCTGCCAGTGACGATGCGCGAGGCCTCGTCCCAGGGACCTCCTTGGGCCAGCACCGCTTCAAATACGCGGGCCAGAAACAACGGCTGATAAAAGTCGGTTTCCGCGCAGTGAAACAGCAGGTCTGAATGGTGTGTTCGATAGGCTGGTATCACCTTGTCGAACACCAGGTGAATTGAAGATCGCGCTTGTTGGCTGTCACCGAACGTGGAAGACGATTCTTGGAGTTCAGCAACCTGCTTCAGCAGAAGCCGTTTGGAATCGGTGGGATCGACATGGTCAGACAAAAGGTCGTTGATGCGACGCTCGAACAGCGGATCCGCTTTGCCGTTCGAAAAATTCAGGTATCCAAGAACTTCTCGTATTGTCTGCTTGCCGGTCTGGGAAGCATCCGACATGCTCGTTTGCCCGATAGTCTCATTGAGGATTGTGTGTTGGCGGCGATACTGCCGTCAGGGAACTGGCCGAACTCAGGTGGGCTCGAGTGGTCCACTTCAGACCCCACACGATGCGGAGACCGCGCGATCTGCCCCATTCTATTTTCCCGGACCATGCTACCGATTCCCAGCATAGAATGCTCGCGCCACGAAAAAGTCCCGCGGTTTTCTCGATTTCGATTCCAGGCCGGATGGATCCTCTTTTTCATGCGGCTTGATGAGCTTGGTTGAACATTGGCGATTCCACCGCCTAGAATTCAGCCCCGGACGCAGGGGCCCGCTCGCGCGTGGCCCTGAGCGCGGGATCTGGGAAGCGGACGTCGATTGTTTGAGGATTGCGAATCATGACTGAGGGAACACGGGAGCGAAGTCGGGACGAGTTTCAGCGGGCACAGAATGTGATTCCCGGTGGCGTCAACAGCCCGGCCCGGGCGTTTGGCGGAGTGGGAGGCGAACCCGTGGTGATCCACAGTGGGCGGGGAGCCTGTTTGTTGGACGTCGACGGCCGTGAATATGTGGATTATGTCGCATCCTGGGGGCCACACATTCTGGGACACCAGCATCCAGCAGTCATGGCTGCGATCCGCGAAACACTCGATAAGGGTACCAGTTTTGGCGCTCCGACGGTGCTGGAGACCCAACTGGCGGAACTGGTTGTGGAACTCGTGCCCTGTGTGGAAAAGGTGCGAATGGTCAACTCGGGAACCGAAGCCACGATGAGCGCGATCCGATTGGCTCGTGGGTTTACAGGGCGCGATTTGATTGTGAAATTCGCGGGCTGTTATCACGGACATGTCGACAGTTTGCTCGTACAGGCCGGCAGTGGTGCATTGACGCTGGGGGTGCCCTCCAGTCCCGGAGTGCCAAACGGATGCACCGCGGATACCGTGGTTCTGGAATACAATGATGTCGATCAGGTGGAAGATGCGTTCCGTGAACATGCAGGGAAATTTGCCTGTGTGATTCTGGAACCCGTGGTGGGAAACATGGGCACGGTACTGCCCGACCAAGACTTTCTGCAGGCGCTGCAGCGACTTTGCCGGAGTCAGGAGACGCTCTTGATCTTTGACGAGGTGATGACCGGATTTCGGGTCGCTCTGGGAGGCGCTCAGGAGCGTTTCGGAATCACGCCCGATCTGTGCACATTGGGCAAGATTCTCGGTGGGGGATTGCCGGTCGGTGCCTACGGGGGCCGGGCTGATGTCATGGAAGCGATTTCTCCCCTGGGACCGGTCTACCAGGCCGGAACGTTGTCAGGCAATCCTGTGGCCATGGCCTCCGGATTGGCAGCGCTGACCATACTCAAACAGACCAACCCCTATCCGGAGCTCGAAGCCACCACAGGGCGACTTGTCGAAGGGCTGGCTGCCGCGGCGGCGTCCGCGGGTTTACCGCACCAGGTCGCGCAGGCCGGCAGCATGTTCACCTTGTTCTTCAATTCCGACCCCGTTACCAATTACTCCCGCGCCGTCGGTTGCGATACAGATCGATTCGCACGCTATTTCTGGGGAATGCTCGAACGAGGATTCTATTTGCCATGCAGTCAGTTCGAGGCGAATTTTGTATCGGTCGCTCATCAACAAGATCAGATTGCGGCCACTGTGGCAGCTGCTGGTGAGGTCCTGCAAGAGCTGGCGGACTCGGCCTGATCGGTGGAGTGGCCGGACAGAACACGAGCTCCTCGAATCCACGGTTTGCTGGCTGTCGTCTGATCATCGGC